>Ga0075122_10000466_pt1 | contig 32417 bp, 33 predicted proteins | sample AntAceMetag02UKB_FD_69790 | JGI IMG/M metagenome (GOLD analysis project Ga0075122, IMG submission 69790) | Saline lake microbial communities from Ace Lake, Antarctica - Antarctic Ace Lake Metagenome 02UKB | ecosystem: Environmental > Aquatic > Non-marine Saline and Alkaline > Saline | place...
GTCTACTGGAACGACGACCAGTGGGTCAGGAACTGGAACTGGCTGGACAACCACTGGAACGACAACAATCGGGTTCTCCGTCGCAAGTCTTTTCATTCTCTCCCACCACGGGAGAGTTTTTACTTATAAAGTTTCATCCACCCGCCAATCATCCTGCCCACCTCAGCAAGTGGAGTAGACAAGACTGTCAGTTTGTTGGTATCAATCGCTTTTATCTCCCACAAGAGTTTGATAAAAAACTTGAGCATATCAAATCTAGTATTCAACTGCCTTATCGTGCCTTCTTTTTCCAGCTTTGACTGGTAGCTTGCAATTAAAGCAAGTTCTAAACAATCAGTAAATAAATTGTCTATTTTCTTTCCCAGAGTATGGCGAACAGTTTTTGGCAAGTGTATAAAAAAAGTGTGCCAAAGCTGATATGCTTCGCTTAATTTAGAAATGATTGGAATTTCTCCATTATCTCGGGGGGGGGGGTGTGAGAGACATAATTTTGTGATGTATGAAAATTCAGTTGATTCATAAATATAATGATATTATCTGCGTTAATAATTTATTTTTAGCGTGGAATGAATTTGTTATGGGTAAGCGTTCCAAAAAAGATGTTCAAGAGTTTTCTCGCAATTTAATTGACAATATTCTATCACTACATGAGTCTTTAGTAAACAAGACCTATAAACATGGTGGTTATCATAGTTTTTATATCAACGACCCTAAGCGTAGACATATTCACAAAGCCAGTGTTAAAGATAGACTGCTTCACCACGCTATTTATCGCTTGTTGTATCCATTTTTTGAAAAAACTTTTATATATGACTCATATTCCTGTCGTTTGGAAAAAGGCGTATATAAAGCAATTGAGCGATTTGATGAATTTTCCTACAAAGTCGGCAAAAATGACACAAAGACAGTCTGGGTATTGAAATGCGATATTCGTAAATTTTTTGATAGTATTGATCATAAGGTTTTGTCTAATATTTTGGACAGCTATATTCCTGATAAAAATATACTTTGGCTTTTGGATAATGTTATAGACAGCTATCACAATAAAAAACAAAAAGGAGTTGGGCTCCCTCTTGGTAATCTAACTTCGCAACTTTTTGCTAATGTGTATATGAATGTTTTTGACCAATGGGTAAAACACAGACTAAAGGCAAAACACTATATTCGTTATGCCGATGATTTTGTTTTTTTCGGGACAGATAAAACACAACTACATTCCTTGATTGAACCAGTAAGAATTTTTTTATTGAACGAGCTCAACTTAACACTTCACCCAAAAAAGATAAGTCAAAAAACACTCTACTCAGGTATGGATTTTTTGGGCTGGGTGAATTTTTCACAGTACAAGAAATTACGATGTAAGACCAAAGAGAGGATGTTTAGAAAGCTTGCTGATAAACCAAAAGACGAAGTTTTTCAATCCTACCTTGGATTGCTAAGTCACGGTAACACTTACCAAATTGAAAAAGATCTACGTAATCTTTATTGGTTACTGGGAGAATAATTTTATCTAAGAATACTCCCTATTTAATTTTACTTTGCCTTGACTTCCTGTATTAAATATTAAAAAATCTTTCATTTCCTTATCTTGTTTGATAACTTTTTTGTTAACATCTTCACAAGCACGAGCATATTTTCGCCAGTTATTTTTTCGCCCTTTGTAGTCTAACTCTTGAAATTCATCTTCAGCAATTTCTGCAAAATAAAAGTCATCATTAAGATCGCTTTTGTTAGTAATGAAAATGTGGTTAAGTATTTTGTGAGCATTAGTTATTCTTTTTCGCTGGTTTATTTTCACTTTTTCTCCATTTATGTACAAAATACTCTTTTGTTCATCAAATCTCGTTTTATTGTCCTCTTCCTCACACGTCAAAAAACACTCTTTATCTAACCTCTCAAAGACCTCACTGTTTACCACCTTAAAAGATAGCTCCAACATATCCTTTGAATACGGTCGGGAAAATAAACGGCAGAAGTTATCAAACTCCTCTTTGTCGGCAACACAGCTTTTCTTGAGCTTCTTCATTTTCTTATGAATAAGCTCTAAGTTAGAGTAATACGCCCAAAATTCTTTAGAAAACAAAACATCGCCCCTAATATCTAAAAATTCGTCTTCATCCATACAATCATCGCAATTTTGGCCTATAACTTTGGCAGTATCGTCAAATATGCCCTGCATGATGTTTTTAACAAGAGGATCAGAGTTTAAAAAGTAAATATACTTGTAAATAATAACAAAACGCTGAAAAATACTTGTTTCCAGACAAAAAAGTCGAGTAAACTCGAGCATTTTTTCCTTGATTTTGGAAGCATAGTGTCGCATGTTATGGGGATGTGGTATTTCATAGTTAGGTTACTATATTATACTGTATTTTTGTATGTTGGGCAATTTTGGCTAATGTATGCAGTTTTAGACAAAAAAGGTAAAAAGGTGTAAAATATAGTATATAACTTAGCCTGTACAAGGACTATATTTTTGAATATTTATGAAAAAAAATACATCTATTAAATTTATTGATTTATTTGCAGGTATCGGTGGTTTCCATTTAGCTTTTCATAGAAATGGAGCTGAATGTGTTTTTGTTAGTGAATGGGATGATCATGCACGAAAAACATATGAGCATAATTTTAAAAAAATTCAACCTAATCTTTTTGAAAAAGGTTTATTTGCAAAAGGTAAGGATTTATTTGTAGGTGATATTATGAAAGTTGATTCAAAAAATATACCAGATTTTGATATTGTTTGTGGTGGTTTTCCATGTCAACCTTTTAGTCAGGCTGGATTCAAAAAAGGTTTTGAAGATGACAGAGGTAATCTATTTTTTAAGATCGCTGAAATTATAAAGGAAAAGCAACCTCAAGCATTTTTTTTAGAAAATGTAAGAAATTTGCTAAATCATGACGACGGGAAAACCTTTGGGATAATTAAAGAAACTATTGAGAAAGATTTAGGATATTCATTTTTTTATAAAATTGTTAGAGCGTCTGATTTTGGACTACCACAACATCGGGCAAGACTTTTTATGGTAGGTTTTAAAGATAAAAATATTGATTTTGAATTTCCAGAACCTATTAAACTTAAAAAAACAATGTCTGATATTTTTGGTGGTAATTGTCCAAAAAAGATAGGGTTTACCCTAAGAGTTGGTGGTAGAGGTTCAAAAATTGATGATAGAAGAAATTGGGACGCATATTTAGTAGATGGAGAAGTAAGAAGGCTTGAAGTGGAAGAAGGTAAAAAAATGCAAGGGCTTCCTGCTAATTTTAAATTTCCTGTCCCAAAAACTCAGGCCATGAAACAATTAGGAAATTCTGTGGCTGTTCCTGCTATACAGGCAGTGGCAAAACAAATAACTTACTACTTAAACAAATAAAAAATATGAAAGCAAATAAAGGTGAATGGAGTGAAGTCTATGTTTTTTTAAAACTTTTAAGCGAAGGTAAAATTTATGGAGCGGATGAAAATTTAAATAAAATTAGTGATTTGTTTTATACCTTAATTAAGATAATAAGATATAATGAACAGTTGGAATTTTTTTATGATACAAAGATAAAAATATATAATACAGATCATAAATTGTTATTAGCACTACCTATCATAGATTTTAAAAATAAGGCAATTAAATTATTAGATGAAATTAAAAATGCTAGTGGTAGTTCTTTTGAAATTCCTGAAATTGAATCGTTCATGAATAAAATTTATTGTACAAAAATAAAAGCACCTTCTCGTGAAAAAAGAGATATTACAATAGTTGTTAAAGATTTAGAATTAGGAGCCGAACCAGAACTTGGATTTAGTATAAAATCTCAAATTGGAAACCCCTCAACATTATTAAATGCAGGACAAACAACTAATTTTATTTATGAAGTGAAAAACATAAGAAAAAATCAAATTGAAAAAATTAATGCATTAGAAGGAAGAAGTAAAATAAAAGATAGATTACAAAAAATAAAAGACTTAAAAGGTATTGTAGAATATTCCTCGATGCAATCTCAAACTTTTAAGAATAACATGGAAATTATAGACTCCTCACTTCCAGGGTTAATTGCTGAGTATGTTTTTTCGTTCTTTACTGATTCAAGTAATAAAATCTTAGACTTAACTAATGATATTATTTCTAAAGACCCTTTAAATATTGGAGATGAAAATAAAAATGCTTTTTATAAAAATAAAATTAAACATTTTTTGAGGAGTGTTTCTCTGGGGATGACACCTACAAATTCATGGGACACAAATAACGAAGTAACTGGTGGATTTATTGTTGTTAAAAAAGATGGGGAAATACTTTGTTATCACATATACAATAAAGAAGATTTTGAAAATTATTTATATAAAAACACAAAATTTGATACAGCAAGTAGCGGAAGACATAAATTTGGTTTATTATACGCTGATAATAATAAAATATTTTTTAAACTTAATTTACAAATTAGGTTTATAACTTAAATTTAAGAATATGAAATATATAAGTTTTGAAATAAAAAAATATCGTGCCATTGATTACGCTATAATCGAGGTTAGTAATAATTTAATTCCTATCATAGGAATTAACGAGTCGGGTAAAACGACTGCTTTACAGGCAATACTTGCTTTTGATAAAAACAAAGATCGTTATCAAAAAAGTCAACATTTGGAGTACAAAAATAAATATATTGTGAATAGTAATGACGAATTTAGAATAACCGCTAGTATTTTAATTGAGACAGAGGAAGATTTAAATTTTTTATCAGAAAGACTTGAATTGTCTGCTTCGGGTAATGTGTATCAAAAATTGAGGGAGTATTATACTAAAAAAAATATAATTAAACTCACAAGATTTTTTAATGAAAAAGGCAGAGGTTATGAAGTTGAAAATGACGATTTTATATTAGAAACAAAAAAAGCAAAAACAGATTTTGCAAATGCTTTGTATGATAGATTACCTTTTATTTTATATTTTGATGATTTTAGTGATAGGGTTCCAGAAAGCATAACTTTTGATTTAGATATAGAAAAAAATGAGATTACTACAAATAAAAAATATAATGATTGGCATTCTATTATTGAAGAAATTTTTAAACGTGCTGGTGAAGGGCAAACTTTAAATAGTTTTATACAATTAAAGACTGAGGATGACCGTGATAATTTACTTAATGACATACAAGATACTTTGAATAAAGAAGTAATGGAAGATTGGAAGACTTTAAAAGAGTATGGAAAAAGTTTAAATGATGAGGTGGAAGATCTAGAATTAGAATTGAAACATAAATTACAGAAAGATAAAAGAAAAATTATTTTTAATTTTAAGGTAAGAGATAGAACAAATACAAAAGGTAGAATGTTTAATATTACACAGAGAAGTAAAGGTTTCCAATGGTTTTTTAATTTTATTGTTAAATTAAAATTTAATCCTAAATATCAGGAAAATCAAAATGGGGCTATCTATTTATTAGATGAACCAGGTTCTTATTTGCATACCTCTGCACAAGCAGAATTGTTAAATAAATTAAAAGACATCTCTGATACTAACAGTATTCTTTATTGTACGCATTCACAATATTTATTAGATCCAGAAAAAATAAATATTTCTAAAATTAAAATAGCAAAAAAAGAAACTGGTGAAATAAAAATATTACCATTTTGTTCAGCGGGCATAAAAAACAATGAAGGGGCTTTGAGTCCTCTCTACCAAGCACTGCATGTTAAGTCTGGTGTATTTAATATGAGTAAAGATTATTGTGTTATTACAGAGGGAATCACAGAGTTTTACCTATTCAATATGATTAGGAAATTCAAGGATGGTTTTGATAAAAAAATAAAAATAATCCCTGGAGGAGGTGCAAAACATCTTACAGATTTAATTTCACAAAGTATAGCTTTTTCAAAAAATTATATTGTTCTTTTAGATTCAGATTTGGAAGGCAGAGAGGCATACGACGAATATAAGAAATTTTTTGGTGAAAAAGAAATTGAAAAACATTTTTTTAAATATAAGATACAGGACAAAAATGAAAATGTTGAACTAGAAAATCATTTGAGTAATGCTGATCAAACAAGATTATTAGAGATTGCAGGTGCTACTGATATTAAAATTGCTTTATCTATACTATATTATAAAAAGAAAAAAGACCAAAAAGATTTTATAGAAGGTCTAGACGAAAATAGTTGGAATAGACTGAATATAGTTATAAATAAAGTCAATAAAATAATTACGGTTAAATAAAATGAAAATGATTAATAAAATTCAGAGATATAAATCTAAATTTTAAAATATGGATATATTTTTTACAGATTATTTCAAAATAAAACCAGAAATACTTAAAAAATATGGTGCTTTTAATATATCTATTATTTCAGATTTACCGTTATTTATTGACCCATTTCTTCTATTTAATAGTAAAAAAGTTAAATATCAAAATTTGCATAGTAAAATTATTGATTATTTAAAATTTTTAAAAGATAAGTCAATAAGTGGAGAAATACCTAAAGGAGCTTTAGAATCTTGGTATAAATTTAGTGAAGTTGAACAAAATTGGCTCGGTTTTTCAATCGGAGGAAATAAAGGGAGTGGGCTTGGGATGGGTTTTGCAAAAGCCCTAAATGAAAACTTTTACAAAATATTTAAAAAGTTTAGTGAAGAAGAAATAACTAAAGGCAGTCATCTAGAAAAACTTTGCTTAATAAAAGAGGGTGTTGGGAAAGATAGTATTAGTGATTTTTCAACTAATTTAATAAAAGAATTTTTACTTGAATATACTCAAGAATTTGCACAAAAACATATTGATCAAGATTTAACCGATACATTCCGTGTTCAAAGAGTAAAATTTAATGTTGATACTGAAACTTGGGAAGAGAAAGAATATATTTTGCCTAAATATAAAAATGATTATGTTTTACTTACTCCAAAAGAATTACTTACAAAAGATGATACATGGATTAATAAAAAGGATTTAATTGAGGATTTTGACAGAATTCCAAATGCAATATCAGATGAACAGTTAAGGTTTCAGGTAAATAATTATTTGAAAAGCCAGCTCACGAATGAACCTGATAGAGAGCCAACAAAGAAAGAGAAGACTTCGGCAATATTTGCTACCATACAAAAATTTCCAGAATTAATTGATTTTTTCATAAAATATAAAGAAGAAAATGGAGATCTTGCAGAAAGCATAAGTAATCAAAAAATTGAATTTTCACAACAGGTGTATATATCAAATGTTCAAAATTTTGTTAGAGAATTAAGAAAGACTGATTTTTATACCAAAGAATCAGAAACCAGCTTTGAAGAAGCTAAGAATAAAATAGAGATTTTAAAAAAATTTATTGAAAATAAAGATGGATATCGTCTTTTTTACGATAAAAAAGGAAAGGTGGTATCAAGTGAAAGTGATGTTCAATTACTTTTTATGCTTGCTTGTAGTGATTCTATCTTTGATGTAAATAGAGAGCCTAACAATGGGAGAGGTCCTGTCGATTTCTCTGTTTCTTTTGGAAAAAAAGATAAAACACTTGTTGAGTTTAAATTAGCAAAAAACAATCAATTAAAGCGAAACTTACAAAAACAAGTAGAGGTATATGGAGAGGCGAATGAAACCAAAATGGCATTTAAGGTTATTATTTATTTTACACAAGATGAACATGATAGAGTAAGTCGAATATTAAAAGAAATAAATTTAGAGAATCAAAGTAACATTATTTTAATTGATGCTAGGAATGATAATAAGCCATCAGCTTCAAAAGCATAAATTAACTAAAATTAACCTCAACCACGCTAAAAAAAGTTCGGAAGCTGTCCTTGTATGCGAGCAAAACGGGATGAACAGGCGTAAAAGCCTGTTTTTCTTTTTATCTTAGCCATAAATAACGGTTCGGAAGTAAAATTTATGTGATTTATAAAATAGCTAAAATTAGCTATTTTATTTTTTGTCCCGGTTACTGGTCTCGGTGGGGCTCGAACTTTTTTAATTGTGCACAAGCACCACTTGACACCATATCATTATGGGTATATACTCATAATATAAAGGTCGTTAATTCAAAAAGTAACTCCAAATATATGCCTAACTTAGACAAGACAGGCCCTGCTGGCGCAGGCGCTAAAACAGGCGGGCAAATAGGCAAATGCAGTGGTGCTAAACCTCAAGCCAAGCCGTTTGATGGCCGAGGTAAGGGAATGAGTAAAGGTGGTCGCGGAGGCAGAGGAGCTGGACAGGGTCCACGAGGACGTTTTAACCGAGGTCGCAGTGATGCCTAAAGCGTCAAAAAAAAGGTTGCTGGAAAAAATAATAATCCTTCAGACCTTTTTTTAATATACCTAAAATTGTGTTATAATATTATCCCAATGAAGTATTAATCAAATACCTTTTATGCCCAGACCAAGACTATGTCGGAGGGTTAAGTTCAATCCTAAAATAACTTTTTTCAAACCTCAAGGCGTACCTATGAGGCAATTAGAAATAGTTGAATTAACTGCCGAAGAAGTAGAGGCTTTGCGGTTGAAAAACGTAGAGGATTTAGGTCAGACTGAATGTGCTAAAAAAATGAAAACTTCACAAAGTACTTTTCAAAGAATATTAACTTCGGCTTATAAAAAAATTAGTCTAGCCTTAATAAAAGGAAGGGCTATTAAAATTATTAATAAATAATTTTTTTATGTCTACCACAGAACCATTAGTTCATCAAGTTAGCGACAAAGAAGCTAAAAAAGAAGCAAAAGAACTTTTTGAACAAATTAAAAAATCCACTGGTAAAGTACCAAAGTGGATGCGGGTAATGGCTAATTGTGAAGATATTTTAGTTGGCTTTTTTATCATGTTTAAAGCAACCATGGATGACGCACCTGTTGATAAGCTATTAAAATGGAAAGTTGCTTACAAAATTTCAGAAATAAATAAGTGTGATTTTTGCGTTAGTGTTTCAAAAATGCAATTAAGACAGTTTGATTTAAAAGATGAGGATATAGAAAAGTTAGATAAGGTGTGTAATAATAAAGAATGTGTTGCTTTAAAATATGCTGAAGCTGCCACTGAACATGCTTATAATATTGATCCTAAAATTTTTCAAGAAATGAAGAAAAATTTTACTGATGAACAGATAGTTGAAATAACCAGCGTAATTGGCTTATTTAATTTTATTAACAGATTTAATGATTCTTTGGGTGTTTTGCCTGATATGAAATAAAAAAATTATTTCTTTTTTTCCGTCCCTGGACGGGATCCCTGCCTTTGGTGGGACAAAATTATCCTCACAGCCACCCAAGTAGTGATAGGTACTGACAAAAGTAGAGCTATGCTTCCTACTAGAGTGCGGATTACTTCTGTAGCTACAATTTCATTATTTAAAACTCCGCCTAAAGTATCAAAGGGCGGTTGTTTTATTACAAACATCAAAAATAAAGGAAAGGAAGCCCCAATGTAGGCAAAAAGCAGTGTGTTTATCATGGATCCGACATGATCTCTACCCACCCGCATAGCTTTTTTGTATATCGTTTTTCTATCTAAATTTTTATCTACTTCGTGTAGTTCTTTGACTATAGAAGCCTGATTAATTGCCATGTCATCCAAAACTCCCAGCATACCGATAATAATAGCTGACAAAAGCAAACCTCTCATGTCAACATCAGTATAGCCAAGAGAAATAATAAAAGTTGCCTCATCCTGCACAAAACCTGATAACGACGCCCAGCTGACAAAAAGGTACGATAATATACCGCCGATTATTACACTGATGAATATACCAATAAAAGCGGAATGAGTTTTTTTCTTAAAACCATGTGTAATATACATCATCAAAAGCAATATGATAGTAGAACCAAAAATTGTAACTAACAAAGAATTTTTACCTTGTAAAATCAAAGGTGCTATAAAAAATATTATAACTAACAAGCTTAACATCAGGCTTAATAAGGCTCGTAGACCTTGTCTTCTGTATAATAACAAAACTATAACTATAAAAAGGGCTATGATAAAATAGATTGTTTTTTTTCTTACTACATCAGTAATAATATACTGTTCACTACCGTCTTCCATTACTATCTTGTTTACTAGAACCTTATCGCCTGCATGAAATTGATTTTTGGCTCCCAGCAAATCCATCTGCTCAACAGAGAATCTTTGCCTGTTTTCATCTTCTACGCGAATAAAAGACTCGCTAACATCAACGATTTTAGCTTCAAATTGTGTTTCTCCTGAATTTAAAGGATTAACCTCTGCTAAGGAGACGGTAGGAAAAAGTAAAAATAATAATGAAACAAAAAAAATGGCCTTCTTCATAATTTTGATGTTTAATATTCCTTTCAATTATATACCAAAGTTAGGGATAAGTAAAAGGCAGTATTTTAGTATTTTATTTATCCACCTTCCCCCCCCTTGCGTTATTTCACAATAAAAAGTATTATATATGTTAGGTATACCTAACTTAAATATTTATTTATGATTAAAAAACAAAGCGAGGAGGATTATCTTGGCGCTATTTATTACATCAGCGAACAAAATGATGGGGTTGTCCGTTCTATTGATATTGTCAAATATTTGAATATTTCTAGGCCTTCTGTTTCCGAAATGCTAAAAAAAATGACTAAGCACAAGCTTATTAAAATGAAAGTCTATTCTAGTATTACCTTTACTGCCAAGGGTTTGAAAAAAGCTAAAAAAATTATTTACAAGCAGAGAGTTATTGAGGTATTTTTAAAAAATATTTTAAAAATTAAAAAACAGAATCTCAATAGAGAAGCTCACAAGCTAGAACACGCATTTTCTGATGAAGCAATAAAAAAATTGGCTAAATTTTTAAATAATCCAAAAGTCTGCCCATGTGGACATAAAATTCCTATATTATAATTTATGAAAAAAAGATTAGTTCAATTTAAAAAAGGAGATAAAGTAAAAATAGGGTGCATGGAATGTAGGTGTAATTTTGGAAATAGGTTAACAGAACTCGGCCTGTTTGAAGGTTCAGAAATTGAAATTGTTAAAAATGATAATTTTGGACCTCTTGTTATTAAAATTTTTAATTCAAAAATAGCTTTAGGTCGAGGCGAGGCTACGAAAATATATGGAGAAAAAATATAACAATATAATTGGTTTGATCGGTAATCCTAATGTTGGCAAGTCTACTTTGTTCAACGTTTTAACCGGCGCTCATCAGCATGTAGGCAATTGGCCGGGCAAGACAGTGGAAAAAAAAGAGGGCACGATTGATTATAAAGATAAAAAAATAAAAATCGTTGATTTACCAGGATTATACAGTTTAAATGCCTATGCTGAAGAAGAAAAAATTGCTTGTGATTTTATTTTAAAAGATAAACCGCAAGCTGTGGTACAAATAATTGACGCGCAAAATTTAACCAGAAATTTATATCTTACTTTGCAATTAATAGAAATAGGGGCGCCTGTAGTTGTGGCTTTAAATATGCTGGATTTAGCCAGCCAGCAAGGAATAAAAATAGACATCCAAGCTTTATCTACCTTGTTGGGAGTGTCGGTTGTTAAAATTGACGCTAAAAAGAAAACGGGCTTGGATAATTTGTTGGATAAAATATTAAATTATAAAAAACAGCCAAGTAAATTTACTTATGATTTGAAAAATAAAAAAGCCAGTATTCGCTATGCTTTTATCAACGACTTAATAAAAGATGTTTTAATTCAAGATAAAAAAGAGATTAAAAAAGGACTGTCAGATAGCTTTGATAATTTAGTAACCAATAAATATTTTGGCATCCCTTTGTTCCTATTAATTATACTGGCAGTTTTTCAAATAATTTTTAAAATTGCCCAGCCAATTATAAATATAATAGAATTAAGCTTTGAATTTTTGGGAATAAAAATTATAGACTTTTTAGCTTTATGGCCTGCTATTCCAAATTGGATAAACTCTTTGTTAGTTGATGGCATAATCGGCGGAGTGGGCGGAATTTTAGTTTTTATTCCAATTATCGCAGTTTTATTCTTTATTCTGGGAATTTTGGAAGATTCTGGTTATATGGCTAGAGTAGCTTTTGTTATGGATAAATTTATGCATAAGCTTGGCTTGCATGGCAAGGCTTTTCTGCCTTTAGTTTTAGGCTTTGGTTGTAATGTGCCAGCTATAATGGCAACTCGCATTTTAGAAGACAAAAAAGACCGCCTGCTGGTAATATTAATGTCTCCATTTATTAGCTGTGGAGCTCGACTGCCAATTTATGTCTTGTTTACCGCTTTATTTTTTTCCGCTTATCAAGGCTGGATAATATTTTCTTTGTATTTGTTAAGCATTATCATAGCGGTTTCAATGGGATTATTATTTAAAAAAGTATTATTTAAAAAATTATCTACGCCTTTTGTAATCGAATTGCCCCCCTACCGCTGGCCAGCTTTAAAAAATGTTTTGATGTATGTTTGGTTTAATTTATGGTTTTTTATAAAAAAAGCTGGCACAATTATTTTATTTTTTTCTGTAATAGTATGGCTTTTAGCTAGCTTTCCTTTTGGTGTAGAATATGGATCTTTAGAAAGTTTAGCTGGACGTATTGGTCAAGTAATAGCGCCTATATTCGCGCCCTTAGGTTTTGGTAATTGGCAGTCTGCTGTAGCTTTACTTTTTGGCTTTGGAGCTAAAGAAGTGGTGGTAAGTACTTTTGGAGCATTAACTAGCGACTTAACAACTCTTTTTACTCCCTTATCAGCTTATGCATTTATGGTTTTTATTTTGCTTTATATGCCGTGTTTGGCAGTTTTGGCTGTAGTAAAGCAGGAAACCAAATCTTGGAGATGGCCTTTGTTTATGGTTGGTTATACTACTACTGTTGCTTGGATAGCAAGTTTTATTATTTATCAGGGGGGTAGATTATTAGGATTGGGATAACTTTTTAATCTAATATGTTTGTTGTAAATTAATTTTAATAAAAAAACTATGACTCTACTTTGGATTATATTATTCAGCCTTATAGGAGGCGTAGGCGCTATTATAATGGCTGCCATTTTTCTTTTATTCAAAGAAAAAACACAAAAAATACTTATTCCATGTTTAATTTCTTATGCTACTGGAACTTTGTTAGCCGCCGCTTTATTAGGTTTAATCCCTCATGCTTTAGAACACATTTCTGCTTTTCACGTTTTATTTAGTGTTTTATTGGGTATTATTATATTCTTCTTGCTAGAAAAAGTTGTAATCTGGAGGCATTGCCATAAAGAAGGTTGTGAGTTTCATAGCGCTGTAGGCCCCATCATCCTTGTTGGAGACGCCTTTCATAATTTTGTGGATGGTATTGTAATTGCCGCTAGTTTTTTAACATCCATACCTTTGGGTATAGGTGTGGCATTATCAGTAATTGCGCATGAAATACCTCAAGAAGTGGGAGACTTCGGTATACTGCTTCATAGTGGTTATTCAAAAAAGAAAGCTTTGTTATTAAATACATTATCAGCTTTAGCTATTTTACCAGGGGCGATATTGGCATACTTTGCTTTAGAAAAAATTCACGGAGCCGTTCCTTATGTTATGGCTATTTCAGCAGCCAGTTTTCTTTATATAGCTTTGGTTGATCTGTCACCTGTCTTGCATCGTAAAACAGGATTAAAGCAGAATGTTAGTCAGTTTATTTTGATATTGGCTGGAATTGGAACTATATTATTTCTTCTTCAATTTCATCATTAAAGAATAACATGGGATAGGATCAAACCTTTATTTCTAGCAAAAAAAGTTCGGAAGCTGTCCCTGTATGCGAACTTAGTAAAAATAAAAGAAATACTGATTTAAATCAGTATTTCTTTTATTTTTAGAAAAAACAGCAACTCGGTTGTTTTTTGTTGTTTTGTGGTATAATTATTTACCTACTGAGGTACCTCAGTAGGTGAATAATGTGGACAAGATTTATTAAAAACTGTAAAATAGAAAAGTAAATAAAATTAAAAATATGAACAAACTTAGAATACTATATTCCATTATTGCAATACTCCTCGGTGTGCTCATGTTTGTATACGCTGGGATTGACGATAGCCCTGGAGGACAATTGTTAGGGGTGATAGTTGGTATTGCCGGTATTGTGGGTTTTGTAGGTTTTATAAAGAGTAAGATTTGACTAATATTACTTTCTCCTGTAATATTTAATTACAACAACTCAAATAACGAGAAACAACCAGAACTACTAGATAGTCAAGTTTACCAAAACTTGGTTTTTTGTTGGGAATTTTGGATTTAAGTATAATTATTAAATTTTAAAATATGGAATACCTTAGAAAGTTGCATATGATTTGTTTTACTGTAGAAGAGTTTTTGGAATTGTTTAAAAATGATCAATTGAGAAAAATTGAAGAAAAACTTGCTGAGAAAGGACTTTCTCTTATTGATTTGCAAGGTAATAAAGAAAAGATGGAGGAAATCGCTAATGAAGTAGTCTCCAAAAATTTAAAAAACAAAGAAATGGTTGAAATTTTTTCTGCACTCAACTCTGCTGTGGTTTATTATGGCAAAGATAGTAAAATATGTCTTGTGTTAAAGGATAGTTGTAGCCCAAAGAAACAGGAGTTTAACAGTCTAGATGAGCTTGTCAGTGTCACAAAAGAAGACACATTGACTGATTTCGCTATATTTTCTAGCGGGCTAAGACAATTTCAATTAAAACAATACAAGAATAGTTTAAATACAGATGATTTGTTTGTTTTTATTAATAAGTATCTAAAGAAATATGGATATGATTTAGGTGAGATCAATTTACTTATTCAATTGCAGGGAAATGGTGACAGTAAACATGAAATAAATTTTGAGGAGATTTTTGAAAAATTAAAAAAATTAAATTTAAAATTTACTGGACAGATTCTAGTAAGCTATAATGAGGCGAATGAATTTAATGTTATGAATCAGGTGTATCCTGATCTAACAACTTCAAGGAGAGAGATAGATGAGAAATATTTAGCGGGTGAGATATTCTACCAATAAAATAAATCATTAATTATGTCTAAAGTAAAAAATATTTCTATACAAAAGAGAAAAACAGATATTTTAGTTGGTTTTTTTGTTTTGTGGTATAATAAATATATATTTATTAAATATACTTTGTCATCTAACTAAAAGTATGGGGAAAGTTATTTTTGTCAATAAACAAAATCTCAAAATTGCCCGTAAAAATGTAGGCTTAGACATTTTTAATGCTTCAAAGAAAGTATCAACCAGGAAAGACATTGTTTCTTTGTGGGAATCTGGTGAAGAGCTACCTACATGGAAACAATTAGAAAAAATAGCAAAAGCTTATAATATCTCTGAGCTTGTTTTGGTTTCTAAAGAAAACATAAAAGAAAATAGAGATATACCTGATTTTAGAGTTGGAATAGGAATGGGAGATAAAAATTATGTAAAAAAATTAATTGACCTTGTTCTTAAAAGACAAGAATGGTTAGAATCTACTCTCAAAAAAGAAGGATATAAGAAAAATAAGATGTTAGGTTCCGGTGTGAATATTAAAAGCCCGTCTGAATTAGCGAAGTATATCTCTAAAATATTAGATATTGATATAGAGGAAATTAAAACGATATCTGGTAGCGGGGCACATAGGAAGACCCTCAATTATTTAATAGAAAAAGCTGAAAGTCAAAGAATTTTTGTTGGAAAAACTATTGCACATCATAGTATACCAGTAGAACACATGAGGGGATTATTTATATCTAATGATTATTGTCCTTTTATTGTTTTAAATAGGAAGGACGCTCTTTCTGCACAAATTTTTTCTTTTATACATGAATTGGCTCATTTGTTTAGGAAAAGTGATAGTATATCCAATAGTATTGATTTTAGAGATTCTAATAAGGCTTTGAATTCAGAAGAAATATTCTGTAATAAAGTTGCTGCAAATTTATTGTTACCAGAAGAAGAATTTGAAAAAGATAATTACTTTAAAAATGATATAGATATTTTAGCTGAAAAATATAAACTAAGTAAACTTTTTATTTTTTATAGATTAAAAGATTTAAACAAAATTAATGATAGAGATTTAGTAAAATTAGAACTAGAATTAAAGGAAGAATCTAAAAAGAATGTAATGAACAATAAGAAAAAAAAGTCTGGAGGTAATTACTATAACAGCATGAAGGATTCTAATGGTGCTTTGTTTAATAAAGTAGTTGCAAATTCATATTATGAAAATAAAATAGATTATGTAAAAGCCTCCAGTTTACTTAAATTTTCTGTGGAGGTGTATGGATAATCAAAATGATGAAAATATATATATTCTTGATACAAACATCCTAATAGATTTATGGTTGTGGCAACCATTTAAGTTTAGTATAAGTTTTTGGAATAAAATTGAGGAACTATTAGAAAGTGGAAGATGGGTATTATTAGATGTTGTTGTAAATGAATTAACATATGAAAATGAAATAAAAAGATGGGCAAAAAAACAAAAAAGTAAAGGGTTGGTAATTGATATAGATGATAACGTAAAAAACAGAGCAGCGGAAATAAATGATGAGTATAAAATTATAAATCCCTCAGACGGTAGATCAAGAGCTGACACATACATAATCGCTTATGCAGAGATCAATAATTTATCAATTTTTACGAGAGAAGGTTTTATGATTGATGGTGACGAATTACATAAAATTCCAGATGTATGTAAGAAGCTTAAGATAAAATATATTAGACATCTAGATAAATTTATGAGGGAAATGGGTTTTGAAAAAAAATAGTGATCAAAACAAAAAAACACCCCCAACCCAGGTGTTTTTTTTAATTCTCATATTTTTGCCCACAAGCAAAATCAAACCCAAACTTCCCTTAGTTCGGGTTTTTTGGTACAATTATACATATGAAAAGCAATAATATTAATAAAACAAAATTAGAAAGCAATATTTGGAAAATATATCTGTATATGATTTTATACAGTCTGATGTTTTTTACGCCAATTATTGTTTTGTTTTATCAGGATAATGGATTATCATTAACACGGATAATGATACTTCAATCTATTTCTTCAATACTATTTGTCATTTTAGAAGTTCCTTCAGGATATTTTGCTGATATTTTTGGTAGGAAAAAAGCTTTGATGGTTACGGGTGTTTTTTCGGCAATAGCAATGTTTACTTTTGCTGTTTCTACGAATTTTTATCATTTTTTACTTGCAGTTATTCTGTGGGCGATTGCAGGTGTTTTTATTTCTGGTGCAGATTCAGCTTTTATCTATGACACGTTGAAAGAATTAAAAAGAGAGAACCAATATAAAAAAGTATGGGGTAATGTTGTTTTTTATTATTCCATTGGAGTATCTTTTGCCAGTATTGTCGGGGGATTACTTGGAAGAATAGATTATAGGTATCCATTTTATGCCATGATACCTTTTATGCTGTTACTTATTCCTCTTTCCTTGTCTCTAAAAGAACCTGAAAGGCATAAAACAATTTTTACAAAAAATTATCTTTTTGATTTGTTCAAAATAATAAAGTTATCAATATTAAAAAACAAGAAATTAAAATGGTTATTAGCTTATTCGGCTATTGTAGTAGGATTTATTAATATTGCTTATTTTTTGTATCAACCCTATTTCAAATTATCAGGATTAGATATTGCTTACTTCGGTGTTGTCTTCGCTGGATTTAGTGTAGTCGCAGCAGTAAGTGCAAAATATTCCCATCTACTGGAAGAAAAGATTGGGCAAAAGTATTCCCTTGTTTTATTATTTGTTTTAATAGGCGTGAGTTATTTATTGATGAGTAATTTTGTTTACCTATTTAGTTTTGGTTTTGCATTCCTGATTCAATTTGTAAAAGGATTTTCATCTGTAGTTGTTTCTGATTATGTGCATCAACTGACAGAGTCTAGTATCAGAGCCACTGTCTTATCAGCAAAGAGCTTGGTAGAGAAAATGTTTTTTGCAATAGTCACGCCATTTATTGGCTGGGTTGTTGATATTTATAGTCTAACGCAGGCTTTATTTCTGTCAGGGATACTCGTTTTATTTTTTGGGGCAATTAGCTTAATTTTGTTCCAAAGACAAAAAACCAACTAATTTTAGCTGGATTTTTTATTCCATGCTATAATAGAATCCTAAATAACTAACATAACAAATTTATGCATCCACACAAAGATAAAAAAATGTCATGTCATGGTACAGTCCACGGTATAGTATTATGGCTTATCGTGATACTACTTAGCTCTATTTTACTCGTCCTAGTTTTTAAGGCTGGAATGATGGCTGGTGGATCAAGGTCACATTTTTCTTCTTACAAAAACAAAGAGTATGTCATGCAACAATATGAAGCCAAGGCTGAGGCAAAAGGAATGACTATGGAGGAATATAAGGCGTATTTGATAGAATTGAAAAAATAAAATAGTACTTACTATGGTACGTACTAAATTATATTTCAAAAAATACCCACAGGGCATCCCTCTTCGGGGACAAATTCCAGAATCAGAAATAAAAATGACGTTTGCGCGGTCGTCTGGCGCTGGTGGCCAAAATGTTAATAAGACTTCTACCAAAGCTATCTTGCATTGGAAAGTGGGGGAGTCCGCTGTTTTTGACGATAGAGAAAAATATAGAATCCGCACAAAGCTTGGTAATAGGCTAAATGATAAAGATGAAATAGTTGTTATGGCTGAAGAAGAGAGGTCTCAGTTGCAAAACCGAGCTCAGGCGCTCGCTCGTTTGCAAACATTGGTTGCTGAGGCTCTAATTATTCCCAAAAGACGTAAACCAACCAGACCAACCTATTCTTCCAAATTAAAACGCCTAAAAACAAAAAAACAACATTCAATAAAGAAAGCTGGTAGGCGAGTGGTATTGGAGTAACTAGAAAATATGAATAAAATATTTATTGATAAAACTTGGTCAAAAAACTGGTCTGGAAACTGGGGTCTTTTGTTTGGGTCTTTATATGGTAAAATTTATACTCAGGGTTTAGAAGATTTGACGAAAAAACATTTTAAACATAATTTGGTTGTTTTTGAAAAAGGATCAAGTGCTAATTATTTAGCTGTAGATGAACTTAAAGACTACTGTGCTTATTTGGTAAACCTGATAAAAAATGATGAAACATTACCACAAAAATTTTCTGAACAAGTAATTAAAAATACGGATAAAATTTTTGATTTGATGAAAAAACTTGATCTGAAAGATAAATTTACTAAAGAAGACTATGATAGTCTGCAAGAATCAAGACTAGTAATTACCACTGCTAATTTTTCTTTAAAAAAAGTAATTGATTACTTACCAAAAGAACTAATGGAAAAATATCTTAGTTTATTTACCAAAGTTCGTTTGTATACCGAACCAGTTTATAACGAAACTGATAGAATACTTACTAAAATTGCAAAATATTTTTTTAAAGATAAGTTAGATTATAGTTTAATTCCCGTAATTACAGAGGAAGAAATGCAAAACTTTTTTTCTGCACAAATTTTGCCCGACAAAGAAGAATTGAGTGAAAGGTTGTTAGGCTGTGCTCTATTATATGATTCTGAAGGAAAAAATATTATTTACAAAGGTGAGGATTATAAAGAAATTATTTCCACTATAACAGATAAATTATCTAGAAAACAAATAAAAGGAATGGTAGCTTTTAGAGGTAAAGCTACTGGCAAAGTTAGGGTGGTCTTAGATCCCCAAGAATGTAATGATTTTAATGAGGGAGATATATTAGTGGCAGGGATGACTAGGCCAGAGTATTTGGGTTTGATGAAAAAATCAGCGGCTTTTATTACTGATGCTGGTGGTTTGTTATCGCATGCCGCAATCGTAGCCAGAGAATTAAAAAAACCTTGTGTAATAGGAACAGAAGTAGCTACCAAGGTTCTAAAAGATGGAGATATGGTTGAAGTGGATGCAGAAAAAGGTATCATAAATAAATTGAATTAAATTTATATTACTTTTATCCAAAACAGACTTAAAATAAGTCTGTTTTTTCATTTATAGACTAAATATGGTATAATTTTATTAAGTCTAATAAATAATGTGTCAGTATTTAAAATATGTTTTAAACACTGACATAAACACTGACGGCCCTATGCGTAGAAAACTTGTAGATAAAAATATTCGCAAGATTCAAAAGAATGGTCATAGCTATGCTATTACTATTCCAATTGAAATGATAAAAGAATTAAAATGGAAGGAAAAACAAAAAGTCGTGGTCAAAAAACGGGGTAAGGGGATCACCGTAGTTGATTGGAAATAAAAAGTTATATGTCTTTTAAAGAAAGTCCAATAATATATTTAAATTCAAAACTTTGGCATTATTCAAAGGGTAATAGAAAAAACGTCGTTTTATACGTTGTTTTATTTTTCTTTTCCAATGCTATTAGTTCTCTAGAGCCTCTTTTGGTTGGTTTTATTTTGAATACAATACAGAAGTTTGGTCTAAGCATGGAGAGTCTTCCAAGAATTGCCTTTTTATTGAGTTTATTTATAGTTATAGAAGTAGTTTTTTGGATTTTTCATGGACCAGCAAGAGTGATAGAAACAAAAAATGCCTTCTTAGTTAGAGCGAATTACAAAAGATATTTACTTCTCGGAACAATGAACTTGCCTGCTGAGTGGCACACAGATCATCATTCAGGTGACACAATTGATAAGGTGGAGAAAGGTACAACTGCATTATTTGATTATGCACAGGATACTTTTATAGTAATTGAAATGTTCATTAAATTTTTTATTTCGTATTTTGCATTAGTCTACTTTAATATACATGCTGGTTATATAATATTGTTTATGGTGTTTATAACCATAAGTACGATACTCCGATTTGATAAAGTTTTGGTCGCTCAATATCACAAATTATTTAAAGCAGAAAATAAAATATCAGAAAAAATTTATGATGCTCTTAGTAATATTACGACTGTTATAATACTTAGAATTGAGAAATTAATTTTAAGCAGTGTCTGGAAAAAAATAATGAGTCCCTTTCGTCTTTTTTCCCAAAATACAAAGTTAAATGAGATAAAATGGTTTTTGGTTTCAGTCTGTACTGGGATTATGACTTTTTTAGTACTTCTCACATTCATATATTCCAATGTAAAAGCTGGGGGCGTAGTCTTGATTGGTACCATTTATATATTGTATGGTTATGTTGGTAGAATAAATCATATATTTTTTAATTTTGCATATGTATATGGTGATATTGTCAAACAAAAAACAGCTGTCTTAAATTCTGAAATGATAGCCAGAGATTTCAAAGATATTAAAAAAATTGAAGAAATTAAACTTAGTAAGAGAAATTGGAATAAAATTAATATTAAGAATTTAAACTTTTCTTATCATATAAAAAAGAAGGCAGATTTGCATTTGAGAAATATTAGTTTCGAGATTGCACGTGGGCAGAAGATCGCCCTGATAGGAGACAGTGGAAGTGGAAAAACAACAATTCTCAAAGTAATAAGAGGTTTATATCAGACAAAGAGTGGGGAAGTCTATTTAGAAAATAAAAAATTAAAAAACAAATTCAATACTATTTCTGAAGACATTGCCCTAATTCCACAGGAGCCAGAAATTTTTGCAACTACAATTCGTGAGAATATAACCCTGGGTCTAACAAGGAAAACGAGTACAATATATGAGTATTTAGAAATGGTTAATCTGAAAAAAACAATAGAAAAAATGCCACATAAATTAAATTCATCCGTAGTGGAAAAAGGAGTTAATTTAAGCGGGGGCGAAAAACAGCGTTTGGCTCTAGCTCGTGGACTTATGGCTGCCGAGGACAAAGAAATATTACTTTTGGACGAACCCACCAGCAGTGTTGATTCTGATAACGAACTTAGAATTTATAAAAATATATTTAGTAAGTTTGAAGGTAAAACCGTTATATCTTCAATTCACCGCCTACACCTGCTTGATCTGTTTGATAAAATTTATTTTTTTGAAAATGGAAAGATTGTTGCCACTGGTAATTTTCAAGAACTTATAAAAACTTCAGCAAAATTTAAAGATATTTGGGAAAAGTATAAAGTTAAGAATAAAAAAAATAAGTCTTTCAGAAAGCAGGTCTAAAAAGCTTGCTTTTTGTTTTATTTTATATTAGAATTATAAGTATAGAATAATAATTTATTGTACACTCTATGAAAGAGAATATACACACTGGTGGGGGAGATGATAGGTTTCAATATACAAAAGACCCTGATCTTTTTTTGGCGGAAGATTCATTTAGGGCACTTGAAACAGTAAAAGAAGCTATGGTTGATAATCCAGAGAATAGATATGTTGTTCCTACTATTTTATCTTCTTGCTATATGGCTTTTGGCTCAGAAAGGGTTGATTTAAAAAAGCTGGGCCCAGATGTTTTGTTGCCGAGATTAAATGCCTTTTTTATTGCATATAACGACCAAGTAGATTTGGCAGAAAAGATCAAGGATAGTGATCCCGAAGTTTATGCCACTATAATGGATCATGTAGAAAAACATAAGAAAAAGTTTGAAGCATATTTTGAACCAACTGGCGATGAAGAAGAGGATAAGCGCAGGCAAGAGTTTAAACATTTTTTTGATGTAGCATTTATAGAAGTTGATGCTGTTGAGCATGAGCTGTTCAAGGTTCAGGATTCTGAAAAAACAGATCCGGCTGAAGATAATATCGAATTAAAACGTATAAAGCAGGGTAGGGAATTGGTAAATGCAATTGAAATTCTTATTAATATCAGAGCTTGCCTTGGTTCGGGTATTTTTGAAGATAGAGAGATAGATCAACAGGTTGCTACGGATATTGATAGTCTGTCAAAAAAATATGAATGGATTATTGACCCAGAATATCCTGATGATGAACTAACAGAGGACGAACGCAAAGCTAGAATGTTGTTTTTTTCTGCCATGTCTGTCCAGGCTACAGGTGATATTGTAGATTATAAAGAAGATCGATTATTTGATATTTGGAAGGAAATGACATACATGACTGAGATATTGAAGTTGTCACCAGACGAGGCTGCAAAAATTATGAAAAAAGAGGCAACACAATACGCAATGTTGGCTCAAAAATATGGCATGTCATCTCTTACAACTTCAGTTGTAGGCAAGGGTGCCAGTGTTATGCTTAAAGTTAGAAGTAGGGCTCTCTATAATTTACCAACCTCTATTCGTGATAAAATGGTTAAAAGAGCTGAAAAAGGAGGGCATATTCGTGAACAGGTCATAGCCATGCTTCAAGATAAGCATCCTGAGAAATATAAAATATAATTTTTGTTAAAATAGCTTTACTTGGCAATTAAAAAAACAGCCCACTAATTTAGTAGGCTGTTTTTAATTTGTTTATTTTTATTTCTTCTTTTTAGCAACTGCTTTTTTCTTCACAACTTTTTTAGCTTTTGCTTTTGGCTTTGCTCTGGTTGTTTTCTTTGTGGCTTTCTTCACCACTTTTTTGGCAGCCGGCTTCTTTTTGTCTACTGCTTTTTTCTTCGCTGGTTTTTTTGCAACTGTTTTTTTGGTTGCTTCTTCCTTTACTTCTTTCTTTTCAGTCACTTTTCTATCAGCCTTAGATATGTAAGGTGGTTTTTTTGTTTTCTTTTCTTTTTTTGGACCAGACAGACCAAGAGCAGTCATAATCATATCTAGTTTGATATTGATTTCTTTTAGCTCTTCGCTAGGTTGTCCTTCTTTTCTACCTCTTGCACCACCGCCTTGTTCAAAACATTCACTACAAAAAATGTCCTTTCCAGCTGTAGGTCTAAAAGGTACTTGGCAGTTGTCTCCACATTTGTTACAAACAGCATCGTGCATCTGTCTGTCTTCACGAGAGTTGTCACGTCTATCACGTCTGTCGCCACCACCAAATCTACTTGATCCTCCTCTATCTCTATCTCTTCCGCCACCACCGTCTTGTTTTCCAAAACAGTTGCTACAGAAAACCGGCTTGCTTCCACTTGGTTTAAATGGAAGTTCACAACTATCACCACATTCGCTACAAGTAGCTCTGTGCATAGTTGGTCTACCACCGTCTCGTCCACCGTCTCTACCTCCACCATATGATTTATTACCACCAAAACTACGGTTTGATCCACCGCTTCGTCTGTCATTGTCTCTGCTATAGTTTCCCATATTTGTAATTATTACTAGGTAAAGAAGGTTAAGCCCCCCTGTACAGCTTACTTAAAAATGTAATTCATATAATTCTACCACATATACTTAAAGAAGTCAATAGCTGGAGTGGTTTTCTAGCTATCTATCATGTCCCTCTCTTCTAGGCTACCTAGAAACTTATTACTAACAATTTTTATCTGATTCCACCACCAGCCGTGACTTAGGAAGGTCTGTTCATTTAGGATATGGTGTTTATTATTATTTTTTAATAAATATACCTTTGGGTTGTCTGGTGATTTTATTAGACTGCCGTCTGATAGTCTCATTTCGGCTACTGTTGGTAGGAAGCCAGTACGCACTTCTTCACCATCAGAAAACCCATCACCATCGCTGTCAGACAGCCAAGTAATAGTGCCGTGCTTTAATTCATCAACTTTTTTAAGCCCGTCTACGTCGCCGTCAGCATCTTTGCTAGTACTTAGTCCTTTTTGGGTAAAAATAGCTATTTTGGGGCTATTTTTGGTCTTACGCCCAGGCAAGAAGTCGTGCATGGCATTCATTATCGTAGTGTATTTGTAGCGGAAGTCTTGACCGTATCTCGTCCCAGGTTCTTGGGTGATGAATTCTTGTTTTTCATCATCATAACCTGACAGTACAATAGTATGATAGTCAGGTCCGCCATTGGCAAAGTGGGGATTGTATAGGTATTTACCATGGGCTGGTAATATTACCGGACGGTTATTGTCTATTTCAGTCTTTAATTGCTCTAAACTCGGATTATGGGCTATTTTAGCTTCCCAAGGAAGAAATTCATTGATTAATTGTACTATTTTTTCAGAATTTTCATCCAGGCTCCAGCCGAAATTTTTATTTTTTAAATTAATAATTTTTAGAATTTCTTCTTTAGCTTTTTGTTTTGTGTCTATGGATTTTTCTCTATAAAAATTATCTACAATAACTATAGCAGTCTCCTCACAAGCGTCCTGCCATGGCTGACCCCAGTAGCCATACGGAGCTTGGGAGGTGAAGGGGACCTGGATATTTTTTGCCGAAGCGGGGATTGCAGAGAATAAAAAAACAGCAACCATTAAAATAGTTAGAGTTATTGTTGTATTTTTATATTTTTTTATTGTCATGACAGGCGAAGTTTTCATTTTGCGCTCCCTCTACAAGGGGGAGAGCATATCTAAACAATCTCACCACCCAAACTTGAAGCCAACTCCTTTAGCTCTTGGGACTCTTCTTTTGTTGTACTTTTTTCTGATAGTACTACAGATAGTTGCATTCTTGATCCCATTATTTCTGATAGTATTATTTCAAGTTCTTTTTTGTTGGAGTTTTCCATCAATTTATCACGGTGAAATGAAAAATCTGTGCTTAAAATTAATTTGTTGCCCTCTAAGTCTTTTAGATCAGTCATCTTTAATACAAAAGATAGGGATTTTTTTTCATCCTCTACTTTACGCATAAAATCATTCCATTTGTCTTTGGTCTCTTCTAAGGTAAAATCGACATTTTTGGTCACTAGATTCTTTACTTTTTCAGTTATAGTCTTTTTCTCAACCTTAACTTCGGGTGATATTTTTTCTTCTGGTTTATTTACTTTTTCCTCTTTTTTAGGTAAACTTTCTGGTTTTTTATTATCATTGTCGTTATCACTACTCTGGTGGTTTGTAGTCGATGGCTTATCGCTGGTACAGTGTTCAATTACAGCCATTTCTAGTGGTAGTTGAGGTAGGGGAGACGTTTTTATTTGTCCACCACGAGTCATAAATAGGTCTAGAAGCGAGACAATTTCACTATACTCTAGTCTATCGTTTAGTTTCTTGAGTTCTTTTCTTACTTTTTCGCTAAGATCAAGACCGAGACCACTAATGTTGGCATTGGTTTTGCTTACCATCATCACACGTAGCATCTCTATTGCGTCGTTATTAAAATAACTAATATTAGATCCATCCTCAACTAGTTGATTTAGAATCTCAATAGCTTTTGGGGTATTTTTTTCTACTAGTGCTGTAATAAATTCTAGATTTTTTTCTACATTTACAGTTGGTAGAATTAGTATGGAGTTTTCAGCTGTAATTCGCTCTTCTCCAGCAGCCATTATTTGATCGAGTAAGGAAATAGCGTCACGTACACAACCATCACTTTTGTTTACAATTCTTTCTACAACATCCTTATCAATTTTTACTCCTTCGGCTTTGGCAATTTTGTTTATATGTTTACTCATTTCATCAAAGCCAACTTTTTTGAAATCAAATCTTTGGCAACGTGAAACAATAGTCTCAGGTAATTTGTGTAGTTCAGTGGTGGCTAGTATAAAAATAACATGGCTGGGTGGCTCTTCTAAGGTCTTTAGGAGAGCATTAAAAGCTGAAGTGGATAACATGTGCACCTCGTCGATAATAAAGACCTTGTACTTTGATTTAGTTGGTTTGAATCTCGCATTTTCAATAATATTTTCACGGACATTATCTACGCCAGTATGGGAAGCGGCATCAATTTCAATCACATCAATAGAACGAGAATTGGTTACTTCGGTACAAGATCCACATTTGTCGCATGGTTCGGAATTTTCTTCTTTTTTGTCTGTACAGTTGATAGCTTTGGACAAAATTCTGGCAATAGTAGTCTTGCCAATACCTCTGGGGCCAGAAAATAAATAAGCATGGGCGACATTGTCTCCAGATATTTGGTTGGAAATTGTTTTTACTATGTGATCCTGGCCAATAATGTCAGAAAAAGTTTGCGGACGGTGTTTATGATATAGGGCCATAGGTGTTTAAGGATACAAATTACAAGAAACAAGAAACAAATAAATCTCAAATAACAATTTCCAAGTGATTGGATTTGGTGATATTATACATTATTCTGTTTAGGTTGACAAATGAGTGTTCGTACATTTTTTAGCATTGATTCTACTGATTATAAAAAGATTTCACTGATATCTAACACCAAAAGGGTGTTTTTTTATATTTAGGTCTAGCCTTTTGGGCCTTTTGGGCATTTCAGGCTTTTTCTTACTTATACACAGGTAGCTCTTTACTACTTGCCTTGTGGGGGTAAACGTGCTATACTGTATATACAAACTTAAATTTACTAAATAATCTTAACATAATTTCTTATGCCAAGAAAAGCAAATCCAGCCTTGCTAAAGCCATTGCCACTTTCAGCAGAGTTAGAAGCCGTAGTCGGTAAGGGTCCTTTGGCCCGTGGTCAAGTAGTAAAGAAACTTTGGGAATACATCAAGAAGAACAATCTTCAAAACCCAGAAAACAAGAGAAACATTTTTGCAGACGATCTATTACTACCATTGTTTGGTGGTAAAAAGGAAGTAACAATGTTCGAGATGACAAAGCTTGTTTCTGCACATATCAACCAATAAGATAGGCAAGAAAATATATTAAAAACACCCTGATTGAATTGGGGTGTTTTTTTTATTGACTTTTTTTAGTTGGTGTGTTATCGTAGTTATGTTCCTTTCGTCTCTTACTGTGCATCTTGGGCTGTGGCCACTTCACTTGGAGACTTCTCCATAATGCCATAGAAACCCCGTTTTTAAATTGTAGGTAAGCCTAAGATAAAGAGACGCATGGAATAGTCTTCTTCCTTCGGGGGGTGATGGTGGTTGTATTTGGCCATCCAATCATCGTCGCCCCTGACAATAATGGAGAGTTTGGTCCTTTGGGACCAATTTCTCTTTGAGAAGATGAGGTCGCTGATTGTACCAACCGGATTAATTTTTTGTCTCCTCCTCTGATCCCGGTACTGATCGCACTCATCATAGGGGGTGTGGCTGAAGTTTAGTCACACCCCTGCCCCCTTACTTTAAATTAAAAAAACACCTGATAGGTGTTTTTTGTTTGTTTTAATTATATTTAATAACTTATTACTTAATCTGCTTACAAACTTATTCTGCTTACTGCTTACTAATAATATTTTCTACCGCACCCCAATCACTAGCACCTTCTGTTGGAATTAATATTACTACTTCGTCACCAGCTTTACCTTTGTAAAAAGTAACAGAGGCGGTTAAAATTTTGTAAGTATGCCCTTCAGCCAGTACGCTCCAGCTGTTGGTGCTTGGGTCGGAAATTAATTCTCCCGTCACTCGTTTACGTTCAATTGGTTGAATTTGTTTGTAGACAAAGGATCCATTTTTTGTAATTGTAAGCTTCATCATGTCGCCTTCGACTAGCTTTGATTTGCTAGCATAGTTTGGTGGCACAGAGTATTCTTTGCCATCGCTTCCTATCATTTTTTCGCCATTGAATACACCTTCAATTATTTTTTCGCCAGTTGAAAGGTTTTCTATGTCGGGATTTATTTTTTCAGCATTTTTGATTATTTCACCATCTAACATCCTTAGCATATTGTCTAGTTGATCTTTCATTTTATAAATTGTAGACTTTATTGTAGTTATATCTAAATCTTTTTTCTGTGGTAAATTTTTTTCTAATACCTCTTCGCTGACTTCTTCTTTTTCTCCTTTTTCTTCTTCTTCTCGCTCTTCCTCTTCCTTTATGCTATTTTCTTCCTTGTCTATGTTGGTTTCTTCTTCTTTTTTCTCTGTAGCCTTATCTTCCTCAGAACGGGGAGTTATATTAAAACCTTCATAAGAGCTTGTCTTTGGTTCTGGGAATAAGTCGTCAGCTTTTTCGTCTAGTATGTCACTTAGAGAATTCATAATATTTTTAAATGCCCGAAAGGCTTGAAAGGCCCAAAAAGCTTGAAATGTTTTAGTAAATAGTATTATAGCATTTATTTTCTATTTAATCATTATTTAGTGTGGAAGAATAGGGGATAGACTGTTAACAAAAAAAGCCTAAAAGGCTTTCTAAGTATTTCTAATTTTTTAAAGGCTCGCCTCAACCATGTCTGTCTTGGCTCCACTTTCTGGTTCGCCTAATTTGGTTCTTTCCATTAGTTCTGCTTCTACAATATTTTTGTCTCTACCGTATTTAAGTCGGGAAAGTTCTTTAATAGCAGAAGCTAATTCAAGATTACCTCTAACAGGTGGGTAAGCATTCATCAAAAATGGCTTGCTGGCTTGATTATCAATAAGCATTTTTATATAAAAAGAATATTTTGGACAATTTAGCAAGTCATAAGAACCAAAGACAGGGGCAAATTCTTTTGCTAAGATTTCAGAATCATCTGGTCCAATTCTTCCTGATAAAATAGTACCAACATTACCAAGTACAGCGTCGCGTACGTCAGCCTTGCCTTTGTCGTCTGTCAATTGTCCCATGTATTGGTGAGCAATAATTAAGTCTAGGCGATACTTACGAGCTTCGGACAGTATTGTTGAAATAGAATCAGTAATAAAGTTTTGAAACTCATCGATATAGAGATAAAAGTCACTACGGTCTTCTTCAGCCATATCAGCTCTTCCCATGGCAGCCATTTGTAATTTTGCTACGATAATAAGACCAAGTAGCTTAGCGTTAACTTCGCCGGTCTTTCCTTTTGCTAAGTTTACTAGTAATATTTTTTTGTTATCCATTATTTCACGGAAGCTGAAAGCTGATTTTTGTTGTCCCATGATGTTTCTCATCATTTCATTACCCACAAAACGACCAACTTTGGAAATCAAATACCCAAGCATTTCTGATTTGTGGAAGTCAGATGTTTTGGCCATTTCCTTTTCCCAAAATGCTCGCACGACAGGGTCAGTTACTTTGTCTAAATACTGTTTTACATAATCATCGTCTGTAAACATGCGAGGAATATCGATGATGGTTCCAGGATTTTTTAGGTCAGCCATAAGTGTAAGCATCACATTTCGCATGTTGTGTTCAAACATCGGACCGACCATTTCTGGTGGAAAGAGTTTGTAAAAAATCCCTATCATTTCTTGAACAGCAAAATCTTTTTGGTCTTCATCTTTTGCTTCCAACATGTTTAATCCTATTGGCCTTTGCAAATCAGATGGGTCAAAGATAACTACATCGTCAGCCCGATTTTTGGGAATGTGTTCTAGTATTGCTTCAATTAAATCTCCATGTGGATCTACAACAGCCACGCCTTTACCATTCGCGATGTCTTGTATGGCTAAATTCGCAATAGTAACTGATTTTCCACTACCAGACTTACCAATAATATAAAGATGACGACGACGATCAGCTTCCTTTAGTTTTATTTCTTTCTTGGTCCCTCTATAGTCTGTATAGCCTAATAATAGCCCTTCGGTTGGAATATTTTCTGGTGGGGGAGCACTACGTCCGGACAGCCATTTGATATTCGGTGCTTCGGTGGAATGAAGAGGTAAGTGCCAAAAACTGGCCATTTCTTCGGTATTCAAAATTAAGAAACGTTTTTCATTGAAGGATCGGTAAATAAAATCACGAATAATCTGCGCCTGTTTGCGGGGGATAGTAGCAAAAAATTCATTACCATAGCGATATAAATTATATTGGCTATAAGCATTTATCAAGTTATCCAAATTCATTCTAGAGGTTTCTTCACTGTCAGAAGCACTGAGTAGTCTAATGGTAATATCCATACCACCTTTACTGAGTTTTTCCTCAATGCCTTTCAATGTCTCTTCTTCCATTGCAGACATTTGATGTTTTTCATCTGGTTTCGTTTCTTCTTTTTTTTGCATAGTGTCACCAATGTCTCTGCCAATTTTTTTCATCATACGACTAAATGATGTGCTATGTGCTGCGGTATCAAATTTTTCTCCCTTTCTAACATCACGTACAATTTTAACTCCAGTTCGCCTCCATTTTCTATGAGATGAACGAATTACATATTGAATTGCCATAGAGCTTTCAGCTTCGTGAGCTTTTGCTAATACACTTAGAAGTACTGACAATGGATCTGAATCAGTTTTTTTATAAGTTTTGAAAGGGAAAACTTTTTTCTGTTTACTATTTAAATAAGCTCCTACAATATTGCTTTTTTCTGTAAAAATATTATAGTCAGTCATTTCTTCAATCTGCGCATGTGGGTATTGGGAATGAATTTGTTGCTCCACAAAAGCCTTTGCTTTTTTTGGGATGGCAACATAAAAGGTGATAAGTCCTTTGTGGGTAACTATTTCAAAAGAGGTAGAGTCATTTCTACCCAAAAGCCAGCGTGTAAATCCACGCTGTGCCCTCATACCTGCTAGGGATGCAAAAATTGTTTCAGTCAGGCCTATTTCTTCTCTAATTTGTTCCAATCTGTCTTCTTGACTGCCTTGCCCGCCTTGTCCTTCTGATTTTTTTTCTTTTGGGACTAATATTTGTAACACAATTCTTTCAAATGCCTTTACTTCGCGTAATTGAGTGCGAAAAAAAGCTCGAAGCATAAATAATACTCCGATTATTAACAAAACCCCCATTGCAATTATTAGGAATAGAAAAATAATTGGATCATTTAACAAGCTTCCAGCGTTTGCGGTAAAAGTTGGTTGTTGGGTAGCTGTGAAGAATTGGAACATAGTGAAGAATTTGAAATTATTTTCTAGTAGTATTTTTCAGCGTCAATATCTTATCTGTTTTAATCTTGGCTTCTTGTTCTAGAAAAAATTTATTAATTCCGGGGAGCATTTTGAGCCATTCAAAGATTAGTTTGAAAATTGTCTTGGCTTTTAGATGTGTTTTTTTGAGAAGGTCGCGAATTTCAAAGGCTACTTGTTCACCTTTTATTTTGAATTCTTCTTTTTGGATTGGGGTGAGTTCACGAAAAGCATCACCTAGATCTTCTTCCATTACTTTTTCTACTTGTATAGTCACCTCGTCTCGGATTTGTGGTATGGTTGTTTTTTTTGCCTTACTTCCTTTTAATTTAGTTTTTAGACTCGCAATAGATTCTTCCAAAAAGTTTTCTTCGGTAGGTTGTTTTTCTACAGGTTTTTCTGCTGTAACTTCAACAACACCTTCTGGAATAGGAGGTGTTTTTTCAATTGGAGCTTGTTGTTCTGTTGGTTCGGTCGGAGTTTCCGGAGTTGGTATTTCTTTTTTTACAGCTTGTTCAAGTTTTTCAGAATCAACTTTGGTATGTTGTGGATCAGGCATATGTAGAATGCTTAAAAGGCTTGAAAAGCCTAAAAGGCTCGAGAGGTAAAAACTTTTCTAGTTTTTTAATATCTCAAGTTTTTCAAGCTTTCTATATTATAGCAAAAAAATAACAAAAAAGCCATAAGATAAAAATAACTGTTGATAAGGTTGAGTTGTTTTATTTTTATTTTTATGTTAATCTTCATCAAAAGGTAGTTAATTTTTGTGAGGGGGTCTGTTATGCTTATGAAACGTTTGGTCGAGTGTGTTCTCGCTTTCACTTGCAAGACGCAGAACCAGATTTTTCTGGAAGGCTTGTTCAGAGGTCTTAGGAAGAGTATTGAGATGAATCTTCTGGACAAAGAGGAGGTTGATGAAGCCGTAAATGCTCTTTTTCTGGTCTTGCATCAGCATGGTTTGAGCCAGCTTTGGAGTAAGTTGATTATGGAGGAGTTCAATCCGGGTTACAAAAAACCAGAAGGGTCGAGCTT
>Ga0075122_10000467_pt1 | contig 32322 bp, 34 predicted proteins | sample AntAceMetag02UKB_FD_69790 | JGI IMG/M metagenome (GOLD analysis project Ga0075122, IMG submission 69790) | Saline lake microbial communities from Ace Lake, Antarctica - Antarctic Ace Lake Metagenome 02UKB | ecosystem: Environmental > Aquatic > Non-marine Saline and Alkaline > Saline | place...
TTTCTGGAACGCCACCCCATCCATTGAATACTGTCGCATCATCCTCTTTATAGTGAGTTTTATCCATAGCAGGATAAACATGCATAGTGCTAGTGTATAAGAACCGATCTACTTTGTTGATTACAGCACATTCTAGCAGGTGCGTGTTGATCAATATATTCGTAACATAGAAGAACTTTGGCCTTGATACTGCATAAGTGCTAGAACCTTTTGGTGATGCTAAGTTGAATACGTAATCCATATCCTTGGTAGCACGCAGGCATTCATCAAACTTCGTTAGATCAGCCTGTACCCATTCCACTCGATCCATATCGCTTCGTTGTTCATCAGCATCCAGTGATACCACCCTGACAAAACTTCCTCTCTCAAGCAACATCTCAACCAAAGGGGTTCCGATTAAACCAGTTCCACCTGCCACCATTACGTTCTTTTTATTAAACATGTTCCAATTCTTCCCTGTAATAGAAAAAATATTTCCTGCGCCCATACCACACATGATATTGGGCGAACTCGTGCAAATCCTTGTAGTGATGATCTTCAATCCATGTTACTTTGGTCTTCTTTTTCTCCAATTCATCCACTCCTAAATTGTCGGAAAGTGAGATGAAATCCTGGTCAAAAAAGGAGCTAAAATCCCAGTCATAAATCCAACTCTGGCACGGAATCTTCTCTGCAATAAGGCGACATTTTTGATAATGAAGTAGCTGGCTAATCAACTCTGGATCGTAGTCCATATTGCGGGAACTCATAAAAGAAGTGACTATGCGAAATAGTTCTTTATAGAACTCTTCCCTCTGATTTGAAAACATCACAAACGACACTTCTTCCATTGGCCACCGAATAGGTGGCAGCATATCAACATCGGAGTAATCTATTTCACCATCGCCGCCAGCGTCTATCAAGCTATCCACAAAATCATTAAACCTTGCTTGCTCCCTTGCATTTATCGGACACTCGTTTGGGTTTGCCTCAGAGAATTCGATAATATACGCCAAGAAATCCGTAAACTTGACCCCCCTGCTATGTAGGTACAATGAGATAAAGTAAGATACTTTCATGCAAACATGGGTTACCAACATCCACCCCATACGAACAGCGAACTTAACATCATCAGCAGACATCGAGTTTGTCTGTATGACAATTTCTTCAAATTCCTTCTCTCCGATAGATTCCTGCCCTAAGTTGACATGGCTGCTCAGAATCGGAATTAGCTTGGTAACATACAAAAATTTGTCACGACTCTCTTTGCTGGACATTTCAGTGTTAGGCAGTAATCTACAAAGATATGAGTATATTTGATCGTGCTCACCTGACTGTGTAGTTTCCTCTAGCCCGTCAATAAAAGTTTGAAGAGTTTCGCCTGGCAGGGGGAGTATTAACTCGGTATAAGATGGAATGCCTGCTACTCGATATTTCCTTTGCAAATCCCTAAAAACGGACATCTTGATATTTTTTCTCTTTACTAGGTCAAGGACATCTGCGTCAAGACTTTGCAAGGACAACGTGGTACCTTTACTTAAATTAGCATCATGGAATTTTTTGGCTATCTCTAAAACACGTTCCCCTGAGTTTTTTGAGTAGTTTATGAAGAACGACTTTGGATAACCATATTTCTCTTTGCTCTGGACGATCATGTCGGCAATTTCAACATCACGAGCAAGAATACCAAAATTGGCATCGGCGGCATAAACGAATTCTATTTTATGATCTGCCAACCATTTTAGTTCTTTTTGTAGACGATCTAGTGTAAAGTTAGAAACCTTTGTCTTGAGACTGGAACCCCAAAAACAAAAAGTGCATTGAAAAGGACAGCCACGATTGGTCTCCCATATCGCGTTAAATTTGTATGGGCAATCAAATATTTCGTCTAAGGTGCCATCTAAAAAAGGAGACGGCAAATCATCGAGAACCTTTACTCGCCTTCGTTGCTTTGTTTTGTAGTATCTACCACTCTTCATGAAGGATATACCATCTATCTCCAGAAGGTCAGTATTTTTCTTTATGGCAGACAGTAACTCTTTGAAAGTTATTTCTCCTTCACCATGAACCGCATAATCAACATATGGGTGCTTTCTCAGGAATTCCTCAGACTCTTCAACGCTTGGCCCACCACAAATGATTATTGAACCAAATTTGTCTTTAATTACTTGGGCAAGCTTGAAGCTAATTCTTTCATTCCAAACATACAATGAAAAGGCTGATATGTCATTTTGTGTATATGAAGAAAAAACGTTCTCAGTTGTATCCCTTGCAAATTTCATGGGAGCAAACGAAAAGTTGTCGATTATAAAATCGTCAGTCAGACAAGCCGACTTTAGTACCGCAATAGACATTGGCATATACACAGTTTGGTCATAAGACTGGTTAAATTGATGTGTGTATATATTAGCCTTCTCTGGTAAAAGGTGATTACCAACAACTGGGCTAGTTTTTGAATAGATCATAATACAAAGAGGCGGAATCCATGCCTCGATCCTTGATAAACGATAAAATCTCATTGAAATTTGCAGTTAGTTCTTCTTTATGGAACCCTCTTCCCCACGGAGTTTCTTTTTTGTATTCAAAAGTCCACTGAATTTCCTCATTATCGTATCGATTTTGTAAGTTCATCATTTTTTTATAGTCACGAGTTACAGATTTGATACCATAAAGAGAAGGGTTATCGTATATATCCGTTCCTGGTCTCACCGTAAACATAGAGCACATCACCAAGTCTGGCTGAGTTTCATCTATAAACTGTTTAGTCTGTTTCACAATGTCTTCAGGTTCGGCTGGGAGACCACTTACCAGATACACTCGAACTTCAATGCCATTTGCCTTCAAAATCTGTATCGTCTGTTTAGATCTTTCAACACTAACTTTTTTATTGCATACATCCAACACCCGTTGCGAAGGAGATTCGCATCCCAAACTCAACGTAAGACACCCAGACTCAGATGCCAATTCCGCTATTTCAGGTGTAATACCATCGACCCTAATTTGAGTTCTCCACTTAATACCAGTTCTACCTATGGCTTCCAAGTGTCTAATAGCACTCTCTCTTCCGGGGGGGATTCCTATTTCATCCAACATGCTGATGCCCTGGATTCCGTATTCCAATTTCAAGTATTCTATCTCCTCTTCAATCAAGTCAGGTCGGCGGTATCGTATACCAGGACTAAATGATTTCAGGGCAGGCATAGCACAAAACGAACATGAATACGGACAACCCCTACTAAACATTGCTGTCGTTGAAAGCATTACTTCACGTTGCTTTATTTTCGTTGCCAACAGACCAGGACGAGCTACAGTGGATGCAGGTAGATACTTGCGTTTCGGGAATGGGAACTGATTTATGTCAACACTTTTAGACTGTTTGTATAAAGGTTTCAGATTCCCGCATACAACATCAGTAACAGCCTCAACAATACTAAGCTCTCCTTCACCAATAATAAGTGAGTCAAAGAACTTTAGGCTATCAGATTGATAGAGACACGCATGCGGACCACCTGTAATATGCCTAGATGCAGGAAATCGTTTTCTCAAATAAGTTACAACCGATATCAACTCGTCAAAATCAAGAGAATAAAGAGAATATAGATAAACATCACACTTAGGAATATGATAAAAAGCAAATCTTCGTTCAATGCCTCGCAAGTCAATCAACGACAAATCTACTCGATCGCCCAATTGATCTTCAAGAACAGTTAGTATCTGGAAGTGTGTATGAGGATCACCACGGAATGGATCATGGAGATAATCACTGCTAGGAAGAATAAATCCAACGCTAATCAATTTTCATTACCTCAAATCGTTCTCCAGTATCCGCAGAATCCGCTGTACCCTGGTAGTGCAGATCAAATATTCGACACACAATGTTTGAAAACTGATAGCCGAATTCAGTGACAACAATTCTATCATCACGAACTGTAACCAAACCGTCATCCTCTAGACTTTTTAGTTCACGTATCTCATTGGCAAAGTATTCTGAAAATTTAATTGAGAACTCTTCCTCTATGGTTGAGTAGTCCACTTTGAAAAAAATCCTAAGGCTAAGTATTACCTCTCGACGTACTATTTCGTCAAAGACTAGAGCGTGTTCTGAATAAATTGGAAAAAGATAGTTTTCAATTGCTTTCCCCCAATCAACTAACTCGTAATAACTTTTGAAGTACCTGTTTCCTATTGTACTTATGCTACTTATGCCTATCCCTATACAGTCGCGAGCACGCCCTGGGGTGGCTCCCAATTCATTCCATCCCATTGTGCCCGATGCTAGGGCAATAGCATTGGCATCATCTGGTTTTGCAAAATGATCGTACCCAGTACGAACATATCCCCCTCCAGTAAGGGTATTTAGTGCCGCTATGAAGATATTTTTTCTCTCCAGAAAATCAGGAAGACTGCTGGGTCTCCCATTTTTCCCATCACACATGAGGGTCTGGTGTTTAACAAACTCAGGAGAATAGTGGATGTAATTCATACAAACTCTATCTGGATCAAGCTCCATGATAATCTTGCATGTCTCTGTCATCGTTTCTATTGTTTGATGAGGCAATCCCACCAGCATGTCAAAGCTTATACCGTTCTTAAATTTACTCCTTATGTCAGGAGGCAACAAATTCGATATGAGATAAGATGGTTGCACCCTGTTGATCGCTTTTTGAACTTTTAGGTCAAAATCCTGCACTCCAAAAGAAATGCGATTGATACCCTGATCTGCATAAAAATGCATCCGGCTCCTATCAACTCCTCTTGGATCAATCTCAATAGCAAATTCCTCTAAACCACTGATGGGAGCAAGCTGATTCAACTTTTCCACCAATACTATAAAATCTTCCTCGTTGACATATGTTGGAGAGCCACCTCCAAGATGAATTTCCCTAATGTTCAGCTTCAGATTGTTCGATTTGCAAAATTCGACAAGATGATTTATCTCTTTGTCTAGACGATGTAGGTACTTTCGAACCTTTTTATAGCTCTGCGTGATAGAGACGTGACATGTACAAAACCAACATAATTGCTCACAGTATGGAATGTGAACGTAAAGTATTGAAGGATGCGAATCCGAGCTGTAGCGTTCAATAAGAGATTCTTTGAACAACTTATCGGTAACACCTGTTTTCCAAAATCTCTTATGCGGGTACTGCGTATACATGAATCCCGTAGTACCGTATGCTTTTGTGATTTTTAATAGTTGCCCTTCAGCAACGCTTGCTTTGTTGCCTTGTAACATTGTTCATTTCCTTAACAATTCTTCAACATAGGACACAATTTTTTGTGGTGACGGAGTGCAGTTTTCAGTCGATTTAGAAACACCGCTCGATCTATCCTCTAGCCCGAAGGCATAGACCTTCGCACCAGTATCGTGCATCAATTCATATGCTATCGAGCGCGATGCACCTGCAATTGAAAAATCAGAATCTACAATTACACCTCTACCAGTTTTACTAAGTGATGCTCGCATCTCATCTGTTATCTTTAGCGGTTTCAACCACATCAGATGAATTAAATCACATGCAATTCCCTCTTCGCTCAAGTACTTCACAGACTTCTTAGCGTTGATTCTGCCTGCGGAAATAGCGATAATCGTTATCCGAGCATCATCCCTTATCGTATTGCTTGCCTCTTCTGTAGTAGAGTAACTCAATCGATGCTCACTGACATAAATCGGATCATCATGATCCAAAAACCATTGCCATGCTTCTCCCCATTCATGGGGAGTCATTGGAGCACATACTTGCAAACCAGGGGGACGCATAAACATGCTGTATTGTGCTGAAGATGCAACTGGGCCTATGCCTTTGCCTTCCATAGCGATAGAGCGAATGAAGATGGGGCATGGAGTGTTCCAAATTTCCTTGGACTTGGCAGCATAATTGATTAGCGAGACGCAATCATACCACATAAATCCCTGGTATCGAACTATAAAAATCGGGCGTCTGCCCGCCAACGCTGCCCCACAAGCGAACCCGCTTCCCGAGGCATCACAAATAGGAAGCTCTATGATCCCCTGCTCCTCGGTCAATTCTGGGACAGTGCCACCAATCCATCCAACAGCCGCGACACATTGTGCTAACAAAAGGCCGTTATTCTCTAACAGGTGGATTCTAGTATACTCTCTTATTGTCTCTGCAAGTGTTCTCTCCATGTACTCTCCACGTATGATTTTATTTCACCATCGATCTCCTGCACCTTTTTATCGAGATGAAGATCACGCATCTTCTTTAGAACCAATTCATGTCTATCCCATTCTGGGGGACCATCATTGCCAGGCCCAGCGTGCCATAGTTTGCGACATACCATAACGTTCATGTAATATGGCAGAGTTTGTATTTCGCGAACAGTTTGCATTACAGTCCAAGGATCATCAGCAATATCTATCGCTGCCATCCCGAATGAGGTAGCTACATCTGTAATTTTCCAAGAACGACGTACATTAACAGGGGTCAGAATGGATAAGTCATTATCTTCACAAACAAACAGAACCGGCAACTTATGAGTCGCAGCAAAGCCTATCGCCCCTAAAACATAATCCTCTTCAGCAGCAGCATCTCCAGCAATCGACAAAACTTTAGAATGCCCTCCAAGGGCAGCCCCTACTGCAATAGGTACTTGATCACCTAATAGTCCGCTATGCCCATACATTTGAATATTTGGATCGGCTATACAGGCTGAGCCACCCATGCCTTGACAACAACCGGTATCCTTCATGAGTAGTTCATCGATCAACTTATGAATGTCACCTCCATAAGACAGATAAAATGAATGACCCCGGTGCTGACCAAAGATGGAACAACCAGGGAATGCTACTGATAAAGCTGCGGCCAAGTACTCTTGTCCCAAGGACAGATAAATAGGCATTCCCATATCGCGAGATTCCATCAAATCACGTAAATAGGTTTCAAAGTATCTACACAAAGAAGCACGCCTATACATCATCAGAGTTTCTGCTTCAGAAAATTCAGCGTGGCAATCTCTGACACCCCAGGAATGTTTTCGATCAGACATTTAATACTCCCATACCTTACCACTGGAGTTTAATACTCCCAACTCACCTTGCCACTGAAGCATAGACTCCATTGAAATCTTGTTAATAACTACTTCTGTTTCTAGGGCTGCCTTCATAAACGGAACTACGTCACTTATTTTCATTGATTCCATTGTATGAGCATCAGCTGCCTCTCTGTTTCTCCAATTCTCCACAAAAGCTGTGTCTATTGAGCCTGGATTGACAAGTGTAAAAGCAACTTGGTCAGACGCATATTCTTTCTGCAAAGTTTCAGCTATTTTTTCAACTCCACCCTTTGCCACAGTATATGGGCAAAGACGGGGTAGAGTTCTCTCTCCAGACCGAGAAGACATTAACAAAACATGTGCACGCTTCGGCGTGGTACAGTAATTTTTTCTCATTAGTGGAACCAGACACCGTAGCCAGCAAAGAGTGGCCGTGACATTCACATCTATGATATGAGTAATTTCGTCATACGTCATCGTTTCAAACCTGCCAAAAATATCTGTGCCTCCAGCACAATGTACAAAAGCGTCTAACTGTTTATCAGTAGATAATTTGACTACCTCTTCCATGAACTGTAAGTTACATATATCACCCCGATAATAAAACACTTTTCCTTCGTAATCTTTCAATTCTTGTTCTAACTTATCCAACCTATTGTGTCGGTTACTAGAAACTGCGTGCAACTGACCCACATCGTCAATAATATCTAAGGCCAATCCTTTTCCTACTCCGCTAGAAGCCCCGGTAATTAACACATTTTTATTTTTTAGCCAATTCATGTTTTCTCTCCAAAAAACGCTTAATTCTCATAATGCCCTCCTGGATTTTCTCCGGTTCAGGAATCAAAGAAATTCTCAAATACCCATCAGAAGATGGCCCAAATGTACTGCCAGGAGCCACAGCTACATGTTCTTCTTCAAGCAGGTCTAAACTCAATTGCAGTGAAGAAAAAGGCAAATTGCTAGTGTCTATCATCTTATAAAAAGCTCCTCGCACGTTATACATCGACAATCCGCCAAGATGTTCATGTGCCATTTTTAATTTCGACTCAAAAGATTTACGTAAGGACTCCACGTAATCACTACAGTCTCTTAAAGCAACAGTGCCTACATACTGACTAACAGCCGGAGCACACGATATATAAAACTCCTGGGAATTAAGAAGAACTTTCTTGAAATCCTCATTGCGGGAAACAATATAACCAGCTCTCAACCCACAGAGGTTGTAGGTTTTTGACAAACTAAATATACTTATAACGTTCTTGGAGCCGGTGGACAGCGGCGAAAAATGATCTCTGCCATAAGTTAATTCATCATAAACTTCATCACAAATAAGCCAAATACCATGACTTTCTGCCAGTTCAACAAGATCAAGAATTGCTTGTTTGGATAGTACCGCCCCCGTAGGGTTTGAGGGAGTGTTTATAATTACAGCTTTGGTGATACGGCCAACATGAATCATAGAATCCAGATAAGAAGTGTCAATTTCAAAATCATTTTCTGGAGACAGTATATAGTAATTAACAATACCACCATAATGCTCTGAAACCGCCGAAAAATTCGGGTAACCGGGATCAGGAATCATAATCCCGTCTCCAGAATTCAAAACACAGCCCAAAGTGACTGCTAGACCATATGTAGCACCTGGCGTAGCAAATACGTCATCTACAGAAATCTTAATGTTAGACCTCGACATCTTTTCCACGACGGCTTCGCGGAATTCTAATGTGCCCTGATTTGGCGTGTATTTTGTGAGCTGTTTGCGACCTGCCTCTTGAATTGCTTCACACAAGATATCAGAAGGAGGATCGAGAGGTTGTCCATACCCCAATAAAATCAAGTCTGAGAAATGCCCATACTCGGACTGGGCCTTTTCAGTAATCGATCTCAATCCTGATCTCGGGATACGATCCAATATTTTATTGACATTCGGATTCACTTTATTATTCTCCTGGGCCATATTTCTGGTGCATCCTTCCAGTTATCAAAATCAATACGCATTCTATTTACGCAGTCGGGATCATCATATATTGATCGGTAGAGTGGTGCATCGTTCTCCATAAACGCGTCAAAGATAGGTGAGTGAGTTCCCCCTCTTTCTCCTTCAAATTCCAATTCAAATATTTTGATATCATTCAAGACAAACTTTGCTCCATCCCTCTGTGCTCGAATTGCGAAATCAGTTGTAGGAATCGCAGGAGCTTCAAACCTACAATCAAACCCCCCTAATTTTATAAAATATGATCGATCAACATATGCGAAATTGCCGATAATCCAATCCTTCGGAATGTAAGGAGATGCAGAAAGCTCGTGACTATTAATTTTGTAGTAAGTATCCGCTAAATTCTTTCTCCAACGTTTCCGTCCAATTCTTCCTTCTCCCGAGCCTTCAGTATACTTACCTAAGATCACAGTCTTGCAGTCACCCTCCATCATCCCCCAAATAGATTCTTGGCCTCTATGTATCATGAGGGCATCATCACAGGCAAACATTATTCTACGACCCGTACTATGTAATACACCAATCTGAGAACACCGGGTTGGACTGCCCCTGTCTTGAATAAACTTAACACGATCATCACTCCGCAATTCGGGCAAGTCAACAGGTCCGACAAAAATTATCTCTATGGAAACGTTACGGGTTTTGAAGACAGACTTACAAAACGCGGGCCATTTCTCCGTCCTGATACCTGGAACAACTATAGAAAGATCAAACATATCCTACCTTTCACACAACTGAAACTTTTCTTAGCATACTGCCACTCTTACGACCCCACACGACGACTTTTGTGGTAAACTCTGCAAAATCCTGGTATATCGGCTGATACGACATGATTGTATGATCGTTCTTCGTTATTACAGGATTCCTATAATTGAATATGTCTTCAAAAAATTCTACAACAGAATGGGAAACCGAGAATTCTTCCTTCTCCCCCGATCCATATGCTGGAATGCAAGCTTTTTGGTAAGTAACCACATCTTTAACTTCTTGATAATCAACCACCCCTTTGCCCAGAAGATACTGAGTTAATATGTCATACAATTCCACATAAAAGTCATTTTTATTCTCTGTGATCATAATAAACGCAACTTCTTCAACAGGCCAATAAATAGGGCTGCCCGGAAATATTGCATCTCTTATGTCGCCTTGCAATATAGAATCTATCGAATCATTAAACAAAGAAACTAACTGTGATAGAATTCTGGTTTGTGAATTTGCGATCACGCATTCAATAAACTCCGTGGGTTTCAATCCCAAACGATATTGCAAGTAAAGTATGATAAAAATACCACTCCGTAAACTGTACAACATTTGGGTAAACCACGCGAAAATAAGTGATCTCTTCCAATCTTCTAAATCCATAGAATTGGTTGAGATGATAATTTCATCTTGCTCTTTCACATCATCATCGCCATGTATTTTGTAATGTTGCTCTGTCAACGTGGTTTGTGCAGTACCAATGCCATGCTTGCTCCTGTACTCTGGCAGGTCCATTACGGTATTTGGCAAAACAGAGCAGCAGTATATAAGTATCTGGGTATTAACAGATTCCTCCATAATATCACTTATGCCTGAAACAAAAGAATCATAAGTCTCTCCAGGCAATCCCAAAATGATTTCAGTATATATAGGGATATTCGATATGGAACATTTTTTGGCAAGGCTATTGAAGGAACTCATTTTTATGTTGGATCGACCAATGTTAACCAGTGTATCTGGGTTGTTCGACTGTCTGGCTAAAGTAACAGCTTTTTCCATATTAGCCCCATGCAAAATCTTAGCTATTTCATATACATTGGACTCAGAGTTTTTGGCATAACAGACCCGAAATTTATCAGGTGCACCATAGGAGTCTTTGGCATCTACAAAACATCGAGCAACATCGACATCTCTTTTATGGATACCAAAATTAGAGTCAGCACAGAACATATACTCTATTTCATTTCGCCCACACCAATCGGCAATTTCCTTCATTCTGTCTAAACTAAAATACCTGTACCTTTTGCCCATCTTCATTGTTCCTTGACCCCAAAAACAGTAGGAACACGAGAACGGACATCCACGGTTTGATTCCACTATAACCTGAAATTTCGTATCACGTCCCAGCAAGTAATCGAAGGTTCCTGATAAGTAAGGTGACGGATAAATATCTAAGTCTTTAACAAACGGTGGCTCACCCGGATTTCGTATGACCTGATCACCAAGCCGGTAAGATATCGATGGAATTCCCTCAAAATTCCGACTTTCTAAATTACGAACTAAAAGATTCGAGAAGGTTTGCTCTCCTTCACCATATGCAACCACATCAATAAAAGGATGCTCATTAAGAAAGCTTGGATCGTAAGGGGCACTAGGACCACCAAAAACCACCAGACATTCCGGGTGATCTTTTTTAATACCTTCTGCTACAGCTAAATTCATATTGTAGTTCCACATGTAAGTGGAAAATGCAGCGACTTCCGGCGAATTGTAAGAGTCTAATTGGGATACTGGTTGTTTAACAAAACGAGACTCCATGAAGTTATAATTATCTCTAATAGAATCAATTGAAGACGAGTATGCCTGTAAACTGCCTGTGGAGAACGGAACCCACGCAGCTTTCTCAATCACTATATTAAACTCGTGCATGTAAATATTCATAGTTAAGTGGCAAGGAAACCCCTCCTTGTGGTACTACCTAAACACACTATGAGTATGTGGTACGTGTTTTGAAGAACGATACCACTCAACAGTCTGCTTAATACCCTCTTCCAAAGAAGTCTGAGATTCAAAGTCGAGCAATTCCTTGGCTCGTGCCATGTCCATTAGACGAATTTTATCACCAACCGGTTTTGATGTGTCCCACTTAACATCGACATCTACACCACATTGTTCAACTATAGTTGTAACTAAATCTTTAATAGATACACCTATGCCACTACCAATGTTGATAGGCAGACCAGGCATATTGTTTATCGCCATTATGCATCCCTCGGCCACATCTTTAGCATAGATGAAATCCCTTACAGCAGAACCATCTCCCCAAATTACAAGTGGGTTCTCACCACTTAGGATACGATAGATGATCGATGGGATCACCATTGCATTCGTTAAATCAAAATTATCGAACGGCCCGTACACATTCGCCGGACGCACTATTGCTATTTTATCCCACCCGTATTGTATCTTGTATGCCTGAGCCTGCAATTCTCCCATTCGCTTTGCCCAACCAGCAAATCGATCATTTTCAGACGGGAAAGTTTCCCATACATCATCTTCATACAAAACTGGTGCAGGTGAATATACTCCAACTGAGCTAGTAAACAAGTATTTTTCAACACCCTGCAATCTGGCCGCCTCCATCATATGAGTATTGAAGGTTATTGTCGAATAGAAAAAACTTGCAGGTTGTTGGGAGGTTGATTTAGGAGACCCTTTAATACCTGCTAAATGTAATACAACGTCCATGCCATCACAAGCATCAAGACAATTATGCATCTGAGTCAAATCAACTTGCATGAATTCAACATCCGGAGGAACTCTAGATTCATCATCCAGAGAGGCTACACGCACACACGCCCCTGACTCTATCAGTTGATCTACTACAAATCTGCCAATCATCCCAGTGCCACCAGTTACTAAAACATTACAACCTTCCATTCAACTACCTCCACTTTTCGCAATATGCTTTTTGAGCCTTTTGACCCATTTACCCTTGGATTTCAGAGACTTATAAACCTTTTTGTCCAAACGCATTCGGCCTTTATTTGATATATTATCACTGTAAGTGTCATCCCAATACTGTGGAAAACCAAAATACGGATGCTCATGAGATATTAAAACATCCTTCATTTTCACTAACCGCCCTAATTCCTGGTATATTTCCCACATAAATTTGTCAGAATGGTAACTTGCAAATTCCGGTGGCCACATAGAACCAAGTAATGCGATTGCTTGTCTTGAAAGAAAACCATGTACCGCAAGGTCTTTCTTTCTCTTGATATTTGTGGGATAGGGTAGCCAAATTTTATCGCCGGTGAACAGTGATTTAACTTTAGAGTCCCAACCTTTGGTTAGCATCACAATATCATCGGCCCAATACCCGACAACCTCACCAACAGATCGATCTGCCAGATAATTACTCATTCTTGCCGAACCACTCATCCTCTCACCACGAAATATCTTTAGATTCTCCAATTCAATATTTTCTGCTTGGGTGAGATCATCGTCATTATCCACATACACCATAAACTCTAAGTCCTTGGGATCATCTGCTGTATCTATGCAGCTTTCAAGGCTTTTCCGAAACCGTTCGGGTCTTTTACGAGTTGGCAACAACATACTAATCATTTCTCAATCCTATTAAATGCGCTCAACATGGCCGCGTGAGACCCAATCTGGGCAAACTCTTCAACATCAAAATAGAACTCATCGTCAAGCCACAACCTATTTAACATGGCTAAAAAACCTCTATGGATGGCGCGCCGAATTGTTGAGCCAATCTCAGGCACCTACTCTGAATGTTTACTTGTATTTGAGTCATGGTTGGATTAACTGACATCCAGTTGCCAATATGACTATGATATCCAGCACCCATCCTGTACAATGGACCAAAAGTTTGAACAGCCGTCTGTTGGCAGTGATATTCAATATTCGCTATATTCAGATTTGCGGGCAATGTTATTTTCTCCACGCAGTCAGACCTCATTAGATGAGGCCAATTAGTATGGTGTGAAAATGGCATAAATTTCAAGGCATGACGTGGCTTGCTCTTCTTGTTGCACATGTTCACATATCCGACCTGTGGATTACCCTGCATAAACCGTATAGCCTCGTTATACCCACGACCAATTACAGAATCATGGAATGATATCTCTGGAAACAAATCATGGTCTATTATCTCAGACCTTGAGAGCGGCTTCGCCACGTAAATAAAATCTTCCTCTGTGAAAGCTATGTAATCACTTCCTTTACACATTTCAAAACCCGACATAAGAGAGCTAGATGAATCATTGAATGGGTTGAAATATATATCATCTACGCACAATTTCTTGATGCCGTCCTTTACACGATCCTCTGATCCAGAATCTACTACAAATATTTTCCAATCAGGGTGCCCCCACTTGCGTAAATGATCTATGCATATTTGCAAGAAGAACGGCCTGTTATGATGTAGTATCAACCACGATATCATCAAATTTCCTTGTTGTAATAATCTGCAACTTCAACAAGTATTGTTGACCCGTTACTACTAAACGCCTTCTCGTAAGCTGGAAATACCTGTTCTGGTTCCTCAAGTCTGACTACCTCAATATTCTTCAACATGGTTTGGTATGCTTCAGTAAAGTCAGAACAATGCTGAGGACCAGGATGCAGTGGATTGGTGCTTCCTACACAAACTCTGACTATTACTTTCGGGTTCACACGACCTGCTGTCATCTCCGCGTACTTATCTATATGATTAGCCAACTGATTAGTTGCTAATACTAAAAAGTTCCATCGTGGATAAATAGATATAGGTATAAAGCCATTAAGAGATAACCCAATAGACATCCCCATTTGAGTTTCTTCCATGACAGGCAACTCGATTCGCTTCGACGAGTCAATATCACAAACTGTCTTATACAGAGCATTGCCTGGACACCCTACGCACTGGCCTAAAAAAAACGAGCGATCATCCTTTGCCATAAACTGCATTGCTCTAGTTAATTCATTAAAATATTGCATTATATCACCTTAAGATTTGTCTGCCAAAATTCTCCAATTATATGTCCATTGGTCTTTATTACCTCATCAACCATCAAATAATCTTTCGCATACAATTTACATACTTTTATTCTATCATAAAAGATTGTGTATCAGCAAATGGAACATGTTTTTCTTATGAGGAATATCTACTGATCTCCTAGAATGTGACCCATTGACCAGCGCCAACATGAGGATAAGAGCTTCGGAACTCATATTGAATAACCTTTGGAGGGGGACTCTGATTATGTTCGCCCCATACTTCCCTTGTAGGAGTCTGAACAGATATATCATTGTCTTCTATTACAAAAGTGATCGGCAAGCCTTGGCCATGCGCGTATTTAATTGCCTCATAGCAGCCACCCGTGCGATATGTCATATCACCGATAAATAACCAAACATGGTCATCGCTCTGTTTCAATTTAACGCTCAATGCAGCACCAAGAGCAATAGGTATAATCCCTCCAACAATCGCAGATGTATAGAACTTATGTTCTGGGTTACACAGAGTAATACTGAATCCGTCCATAATCTGATTTTCTACCCAATCTGGGTCAATACCATGTAACAAGGCGTGGTAGTGGCTTCGCCACGCAGAAAAAACCCAATCAGTTCGCTTCACATTTTTGAAAATATCAATTAACTGATCTTCATTCCCATCAGCCAAATGGACCGGAGCACGAATTTTTCCGCCAATAAACGCTTCTTTCATTTTGGTTTCAAAAGACTGTAGTTCTTCACTGTTCATTGTCTTCTCCTATACAAGCTGACAGCAACTTTTCCACCCACTCTGCACGGACGTGAGCAGTCCTTTTGAAACGCCGTTCGTCCGCGTAAAACTTTTGGGGAGTATTTTTTTGTAGATACACCTCATCCCAATATTTCGCCAGCGCTAGATCAGGATTCCTTCGCTTCTTTGAGAATCCTGGGTGATCATGCGATATTTCAACCGTCCGCAAAGGGACAAACCTACCAACGGCAAGATAAACTTCATGTAACCACTGATCACTAAAACAAGACGTGAAACATCCAGGCACAAAATGGCCACATTCAGCAGTTGAAACTGCTTCAACAGCTCGTCGAGATAAAAATCCGTGAGTTGCCTTCTTAAATCCTTTATGACGCTCATAGGGACAGACGAGGGCTATCATATCTGCGGGGAAGCTTTGACGTATCTTTACGTCCCAACCCTTCGTTAGCAACCGAGTGTCATCTGACAAATAACCAATAATATCGCCTGACGATTTGGTATAAAGAAAGTTTTGCACTGCCATTAAACCTTGCATCCGTTCGCCGGTAAATAGCTTAACATTAAGATGTTTATACTCTTCCGTCACACCTATGCTTTCTGCATCATCATCATCAACGTATACAAGAAATTCCAAATTTTCTGGATAAGTTGCCATCTCAATAACACTATCCATAAAAGACTTAAAACGTAGTGGCCGCTTGCGGGTCGGTAAAACGATACTCATCACAGAGTCTGCAATATCATCCACGAATTTACTCCAAATCGGTCAATTTATTGTCAAATTCCTTGACAGCTTCATTATTAGATCGGTTGTTATTATGTTTCCGAACATGGTATAACGGAATAGGCAAGTATCCTATCTGATACTGCTTTAAGAACCTTTTTTTGAGTTCATGGCCTTCTCGATATTGGAACGATTCATTATACAATCCAACATCCTCTAAGCACTCTTTTCTGTACATTATTGCACAGGCTATCTCTTCTTCCATCCAAGAGACCTGGCGGATATTGTTTTCCAGGCTGTCTACCTCAAAGTAGTCACAACAAAAGGCTTGAAACCCACGATTTTTGTCTAAGGCAAATTTCAGCATAAACAGAAAGTGCCTGTTGATCCAGTCATCTGCATCAACTCTAACAACATACCTGCCGATGCTGTTCGTTATTCCAATGTTACATGAATTAGGGAGACCTTGATTTTTAGCGTTTCTGACGTACTTCAAGTTCTCGAAAAGAGGCGTGAATTTATTCACGACAAGTGGCGTATTATCATCACTGCCATCATCAACCAAAACAATCTCATAGGAAAATCGAGAAACATGTTCTTGATTTAGCAAACTACGCAAACATCTCTCCAAAAATCTCCCGTAGTTGTAGCAAGTCACAATCACGCTTACATCTGGCAGCATCATATCTCTTCACTCCTGTTATCAACTACATCTTTCATCTCAAACATACCCTCATGTTGTCTGGCCAACTCTATAAGGTCTTCTAGAACAAAATACTGGTGGTGCTTGAGGTTATTTATAATGAACTTCACTCGGATGGCATCTTCTTCAGTATCCAACTCAAAACCATATGTAGATAACCCGACAGGACTTAAACGCAAGAACTGCTTATCCTGGGTGCTATTAAAATACCACGTCAGATACTCGGTATCCTCTTTTTTATTTCTCATCAGCAGGGCATCGATATATTCAGATGACACAATCTGGAAGTCTGTCCCCTTCGGCAAATCCGTATAACAGAAGGATGACCCGTCATACTGTTTGATGGCCTTTTCTAGATAATCTGGATCTACAAACAGATCGTCACCAGTAATTCTGACTGCATGAGTCAAAGAAAATTGCCGGATTGCTCCGTGCATCCTCTCAAGAACATTGCCCTCCGATCCCCTAAAAAATAATATCTTATTGCGTTCACAAAAATCTACAATGGCATCATCTAAGGGGTTAGTTGACATACAAACTACATAGGGATGGTGAGAATACTGAAGCTGTCTACACAGCCAGTATATTGAAGGATGACCCTCAATATCCATTAGGGCCTTTCCTGGCACTCGCTGCGAGTTGTATCTGACAAAAATCAGCGACCCAAAATTCATAGCACCAACCTTATCTTCCTGGCTGTATCTACAATGTCTTTGAATTCTCCAATACTTACTACCTGCTCTGCGTCTGACATTGATTTGTCAGGATTAGGATGAGTTTCAATGAGCATTCCATCGGCTCCTGCTGCGATGCCAGCCAGCGCCATTTGCTTCACTATTTGTCTGTTACCTGTGCCATGACTCGCATCAACAATAACGGGCATCTTGGTGTGATGTTTCAAGGTGGCTATCATTGATATTGATAACTCCCATCTACTGTGATCTAGGTATGAAACACTACCACGCTCACAAAGTATGACATTATTGTTTCCACCCTTGAGGATGTATTCCAATGAGCCCATCAACTCTGCCATTGTTTGATGAGTACCACGCTTCAAAACAACTGGCTTCTTTTGTTGTCCCAACTCCTTCAACAAAGCATAATGTTGGCTTTGTCTAGTTCCAACCTGAAAAACATCGGCATACGGATCAATTTTTTCCAAATCACGTAAATCTAGAACATCAACTATATTGGGTTTGCCACGACTCTTCGCAGCCTCGTGGTACATCTTCAGCAAGTCCATTTGCCAACCCCAGTTTTGACCGGGATAGGTACCTGCTCGGAATACTCCACCTCTAAAGTGAGTCACATCATATTGAATAGAGTCAAATAGTTTATTTACTTGATCCTCACTTTCTATTGAACAAGGTCCACCTATGCAGATAACTTCAGGTAAATCGGTCGGGTTTGTTGAGGATGCATCACCCCATGATGGATCGGGTCCAAACTTTCTCTTGTACATTTCATTCTCCTACAATGTTATCAACATTCAACTGTACAGGCTGCTTTGGGTATGCACATCTGTAGCAAGTATCAACATTTTGGTAGTCTCCATCTTTATGAGTTCGTCTTATATCTTGTAATTTGTCGGAATGCCATGCTTTATGAATAGACATCTCCTGCAATCTGCCAAGCAACAGATCATCCGGTGCCTCAAAGGAATGGCAACAGGGAAACATCTTGCCATCATTGAAAATCAAAATACGCTGCCACAGTTGGGGGCAAGTGAACTTGTCGCTACGTTTGTAATTCAACTCAGTGAAGGCACTATCATTTTTCATTAGCTCACCAGGATTGTACACATCACTGACGAGTATCTTCTTCAATGGCATGCGGTTCCAAAAGCTTAAGAAATCATCCACGTCGTCAATATTGAGTTTCTGCTTGACAAAACTAACATGGCAGTTGATATCCTCAGCAAATCGACACATATCCAACGCTGCTGCATAAGCCCTGTAAAAGTTGCCCCCTGCTCTCACACATGCATACGTCTCTGGTTTGATTGCATCCAAAGAGATAGATAGCCAGGTTAATCCAGCTTCTACCATCTGCTGATTTAACTCTACATCATAGTTGCCGTTGGTATTGAGCATAATCTCGAATACACCCTTGCTGCGAGCATAAGCAATATAGTCAACAATCTGTGGATGTAACGTACTTTCACCACGGTAGTTTAGTTTAATGGAGTGAAAATGGTCATACCGGGTGGCTTCATCTATAGCCATACAAAACAACTCCATTCCCATCAACGATTCTTTCATCCTTTGATCTTTGAATTTCTTGAAAGACGGGTCTTCGATATATACAGTATGACACATTGGACAATGCAGATTACAAGCACTTGACAATTCCAAATCTAAGTGAGTGGGAAACTCACTCAATCTTTGCTGTGCAGGCCACTTCTCGTACTGATCTCTGTACCGTGCGTACCGATCTGCATCTCGATCAGCAGCATCTGATTTCTCTTTAACAAGATAGTGATGCCCCTGTCTAAATGGTGTATATTTGCTCATCCTAACACCTCACTCTATCGTAAGCAGACTGAAATGCATTATTAACTCCCGATTCAAGTACTTCATTCAAGTCAAAATAAAACAGACCTTCGCAAAATTTACTCCCGAGATCAGCAGCAAAAACAGCAGCCTCGCTCTGTTTTCTGCCTACAGTCTTCTGCAAATTATAGCTTCTGGCCCTTCTGGCATGATCTGAATCGGTCTCAGTTACATTAACAGAAACACCATTACCAACGTGTACTACTCGACCAGGGTTTGCTAACATTACTCTTTGCGATCCCAATCGTGTCATCAATTGAGATTTGATATAATTCTGCCTTCTCCAAACATTATAAGCATCTGTTTTGGGAACCTGTATCTGGTCTGCCAACTCTTTCCTAATTACATACGGCCAGCTATTACACAATCCGCTTCTAGGTTCACATGCCCAAAATTGGAGATCGCCCAACATCTCGGGCACTCCTCCCTTCCGTATTGATCTATTACAAATACGATTATGGGCTTGAAGTTTAACTAACCCAACATGTGATCTGTTCAATAGTTGCTCCGCAACAGAGAAAATACATTCTTTGTCAGTATTTACAGGAACTTCAGGTAATAACGATCCCAAAGCAGGTACATGTCCTACAGTTAGTGGATGAATAGGGCTTTTTAAATATATGAAATCATCTTCGCAAAACATGTATAAATCAGTCTTGCAAAGATGGACTGATTTGCGGACTGTTTTGGAGAAACTACCTCGTACAGTGCCTTTCTTATTCCAATGTCTCTTATGCGCATATATATCATCAATAGCAAAGGTTTTTATCTTCTTCACTATCTCTGGGGCAGAACCATCATCAGCTACTACGATGCGTATTGAATCTCCTAGAAAATGCCTCAAAAGATTGACGTTAAGATCAAGCATGTAGGGCCTGTTATAGTGTATCAAATTAACCGTAATCATTTTAGTCCTCTTGCAAATCTAGTAAAATCGTTCTTGCTTACTACACTTGAATTACCATCGATCTGAGCATGCAAATATGCAAAAATGTTTGCCATAACAAGTGCGTCTTGTGGAGCACCTTCTGCTTCAATAACCAAGGCACTTATTGCAAAGAACACATCACCACAGCCAATAGTGTCTCGGATTGTAGAAGCTACAGCGGGCACTCTTACGAAACTGTCTCCATCATAACACGTAGATCCATCACGACCTTCTGTTATGAACAATAATTCAGTACCCATTCTGTTATACAGATATCGAGCGGATTCTTTTATATCAACTTGACATGAATTAACAACTGCCTCCTTGCTATTCATGCAAAAAGATTTCTTGTCAACTATACTGTATTTCCAAGGGAAATTAACGTAACGATTAGCCGAATTATGTTGCACCATCAAATACTTAGGCACAGACACTCCTCCGATCACCTTAATTATCTCATCTGTGAATACACCATGACCAAAATCTGTGATCAACAGCATATCTAGCGTATTTTGTTCCAGAAACTCCTGCAATACTTCTGCATGGATTTCAACTTCGAACTTCTTATTTATCTCGAAAAGCTTGTTAAGTTTGTCTCGATCCATATACCGGGTCTTGATGATATCACCGTGATAAAAATTACAATCCCCATTTTGGGCAAGCAAGTAAGTTTGATCACACAACCCTTTCAAAAGATTGTGCACAGCAAAAGCCCCACCCGGATCAACACGGTTACCTACTTCTTCTACAGATAATATCGGGTACTTATTAGCACTTCCTAATGATACAGACGTAATATATTCATCCAAAATCCCTTCACCAATCACACCTACTCTCAACACCTGTATCTTATCCAGCAACGCCGAATAATAGCTGGCTGATTTTGCGTGGTTATAAAATTCCGGAGTCCCCTCCAGGTTTTTGATCAACTGGGAGGAAGAAGATACTTTACCAGACAGGAACTTGATATCACCTCCATGACTATGTACAAGATCGACCTCCTTGTCTAAGTTGTGAGTAAGATCAACCTTATCTCTATACTCAGTACCCTTGAAGTAAAAATTAGGCTTGATCAAATCAACAGCAAAACATGCGGTTTCATCATCCCAATCATCACAGACAACATAATCAACCATTTTGAGACAATCTATTATCTCTGCCCTTGCTCGTTGACCATACATCGGCCTGCCTGGACCTTTATTGGCAAACTTATCAGGTTGCACTGAAACAAACAGATAATCACAATACGACTTGCACATCATGAAATGCTCTATGTGTCCTGCGTGAAGAAGATCAAAAACACCTTGACACATACCGATTTTCGATCCGGACTCGCGCAGTTGTTGTACGACATTACGAGTTACTTCTATGTTCACTATCATACGAACATCTCCGGTGATTGTACAAACACTTTTCTATATTCTCTAAAATATACATGAGTCGAGTTATTAACCTCGTCACACGGGTAATGTTTTCTAATTAAATCAGCCAATCGTCGAGTCCCTTTCGCAAATCCATAATTAGACTCCCACAGGGTTCTTTGGTTGTTAGGTAGTTGCATCACATGTTCCACTGCTGCAATCAGACTTCCCGAGTCTGCCGCACGATACAATGACCCAAAGGCCGGCTCACTAAAATAATGCCACCCTCCTGTAATACCTTCATTAACTATTGCAGGGCGATTTTGTAGAAAATACTCTGGTATCATCCGTGGGCTACAATCAAACTTATTGGGGAAAAAACCAAAACGAGTTTGAGACATAACCTTCGCAACCCTATCACGAGATACTCGATTACTCCACACGACTACGTTGTGTTTCTGTATTGTATTTATTTTTTCGCTCGATGCCCCCCACACTCCATTGTAAAATATCACTATACCACGCAAGTGCAATTCATCCAACTTTTTTATATCCCGCATGAAATTGTCTAACCCCTTATACATATTCCCTTTGGCACCAGAGATTGTGAAATAAGCATAATCATACTTAATTGTCTTGCAACCAATAGGACTGTGTACTTTATCTACACAGTCGGATTCTGGAAATAAATATCGAGGGGCATCAGTAGGTAAACAACTCTCATCTCTATAACAGTGTAACCACATGAAGGGTTTAATGTTTTTAGCAGCAACCAGCAGAGGGTTCGATATGAAACAGAAATATGGATACCTTGGTATTTCTTTAGGAGGCTTACGAACACAACACAACGGCAAATTGCATAACACACCCGTTTCACAGTTATATCCAACTAGCTTTTTAACTCTGTCCGGGGCCTGATTAACCAACATTTAAAAACCCCCTAATGGCAACTCGCAACTCCTCTAAAGTTGGCAGGTCGTCCTTTATTAGATGCATTCTACAGTTAAACGGGTTATGAACAACAGAGAATCGTTTGTGTAACTTCTTATATTGCTCTCTAGCTAAACTACATATAAACGGCGATTGCGCATGTGCTGCTAAATGAAGCATACCCGAAGCCGGACCTACTCCAACTATGGATTGTGACATAGCAGCTACATGTATATTTAACATTTCATCTATAGGAATATGAATTAAATCCAACACCCCGTCTGGCACTTTATCCCAGAATAGAGTGCCAGTGGGCGAACCTACAAAAGCCACCACAAGATTGGGATACTCTTTGTGTACTGTCCTGGTAAGTTTGAGGTAATATTTTTCAGGCCAATTTTTCTTTGAATTACGTATCCTACCACGGGGATAGAAGCATATTAACTTAGACATAGCATCAAAACCTTGCTGATGCATAACCGAATGTAGAAAAGCGAGATGTTTTTCAGTTGGCTTTACTGCCACAATAGACTGGCTAGAATATGGTATGAGGCTAGGAATGAACGACTTAGAATAAACTCCCCCCATAACCTGACCTTCATACTCTCTTCTCACCCACGGTATGATAAAATCTTTAGAACAAGCCGACAATTCGGACTGAAAATATCTAACTAAGTCATCGGCTTTTGTTTTCATAATTGGACCGGAATATTTAATCCCTTTGATACTAGGACCATCAACAGTCCAAAAATCAGTGGCAAAAGCTCTTGCCGAGTAGTTTAAATTAACAAACCATTGAGGATGAGATAGATACTGTAAGTTTTCAATCTCTCCATAAAGACAATTCCTGCCAGGGACACTAATAATATATTTGTCGTAATCTTTATATTTCTCTTGACAAAGCTTACGAACCCAGCCTTGCCAGGAAGTCAACTCCCAACCAAGTTCACCTATCCACGGGCCAAATATTATTTTCTTTTTAGCCATTTTCGATATTCCGCTCTAATGCGTTTCGCTGTCCTGCGCTGATTACTTTTCTTCCTTGTTCCAAACGATCTATCATGTTTACATCTTGTTACAAGCGGCTGATCTATACCACCAAAGACAAACCCATGTTTCAGGCATTCTATCCAGAGCCCGTAATCCTGAGCGTTAACATGCTTCCTCTGATAACGCAATGAATCAAAAACCCTCCATCGTACCATTGTAGTAGAGTGACAAAATATATTCCTTTTTGGTAGTGTCTCAGATATGTCTTTATGAGCAGTCAGAATATCTTTCTGCTGAAGAAATTTACCATTTATATCACACACCTTGAAAGATGAAAACACTACATCCACTCTGTTTTTATTCATGTACATCCACTGAGTTTTTAGACGATCTGGAGATGATACATCGTCTGCATCATGTGGTACAACATACTCGCAATTCGGTATATTGCTCTTTATCCAATCTATAGCACGCACCAACGATCTGGTGAGTCCCAGATTCTTAGTATTCTGAATCACTGTCTGAATCGGCAAACCCGATTTTAATAAGACAGACAAACTTTCATCTTCGCTCTTATCATCCACAACTACCATCTCGAAAGGTATCTGTTGACTCTTAAGCCCAGCTATGTACTTTAAGAACATAACAGGAGTTGTTGAATAATTATTGTATAGTGACGTTACAATGACTATCATCATTGCTCCAACAAAATGCGTTCTATATACTCACAGTTTCCGTTCGAGTGTTTGGTTATAATACCATTATCCAATGTTTGCTGATAGTTTTTTATGGCTTTTTTATTACTCTCACCACCTCTTAATACAGATGTAAAAGAATTGAATCGGTATTTATCTACCATTGCGTCAAAAACATCAGTGCGCCGCATGCTTTTATGTGTATGACTGGTATATTGTGTAGTCGGCTTCTTCGACATCACTGATTCCAAAACGTACCTAGACTCACACGGAAGAACACAAACATCACTAGCCATAGCTGCAACGGCAGAACTCGGAGGATACGACCATTCATCCTCGATATATAAATCCACATGTGGTGCTATAGTATCAGCACATGGATTCGTAACTAACTTTTGTCGAGCCTTAAAAGCAATGTAATATAAATCTCTCGGAATCTGGTTGATGATTTCCGTATAAAGAGGAGACCACATCTCTTTAACTCTATCAACATTACCTGTTTCTGGAACTAGTAAAACTCTTTTATTCGTTACTATCCCCAGGTGTCTTCTGCATTCCTCTGGAGTGATCTGGTCGAATATGTCATAGTAAGGATGCGAATAATGAATTCTATCACTCGCCTTCCTACGTATCTTCTTAGATTTCGAACTTGAATAAAAGAACGGTCCTTCCGCAAATACATAGTCAGTAGATTTATATGCCTTAATATTAGTATCCTTGCACCCATCAAACCCCCAAGTCAACATACATAACTTGCCCATCGACAATCTCGAAAAGGAGAATCCCAGTTGTTCAAGTTGAGGGAAAAATGAACAGCAGATAAAGGTGAATCTAAATTGCTTACCTTTCATCCACTCATGAAAATCTGTCATATGTCCGACGTGTTTATGCACTTTGTCAGACATTTCCACTTTCTCTATCAGTCGTTCTCGATTAGTCAAAAAAACCTGTCTGTACGCCTTCAGAGGAGTTAATATAAAATATGCAGTTACACCATGCCCCTTAGAAGCAAGATACTCGATAAGTACTCTGGAGTTGTTTAGATCATACAGATCAGTTATGACAAAGAGAAACATTATTCCCTCAATCCTATACATTGTAAAATGTCAGTGTGAGAACTTACCACCAACCCGGAATCAAACTCACGACCCTCGACCACTCTATCTGCATCTCTAGCTTGTTTAATGCAAGAGTTAACAACTATCCATCCATCACATTGCACCATCATCTTATCAACCTTAAACTTGTTAATAACCTTCTTCACAGACGGGAATTTAGATCGATAATCATCGAACACAATTACAGTGTCGTCATGAGACTTTGATCTGGAATACACGTAGTTAGACTTTACAGACTTCCCATCATGCTGTGCATCAACAAATACCAGATCAAACTCACCTTTTACATCGTCGGCACCTAAAGTATTGGCATCTCCTGTCACAAAAGTCATCTTATCCAAAGGTATGCCCAATTCTAAAAACTTGCCTTCAACTTCCTGGGGTGGATTTTTATCAATTGTTACCACCTCTTCCACAGTGTCGCTCATCTGCAACAAACAGGCACACACGTATCCTCTGCCCGTACCAAACTCAAGTACCCTTTTGGCTTTTAATCGATTGGCAAGTGCAACCATCAAGACTCCTCGCTCATAGTTTTTCCTATACTGAGCACCGGTCTTTTTCAATGTGCGAATCGCCGTAACATCCCCAATCCTAATAAACTCATCAACATGAGGTTTGTAGTCAAAACCTACATCATCACACAACTCAAGTATATTCTTCATTATTTTTTACCTTTCAAACTGTTGATCAAATAGTGAAGCATTACTGCATGGCTCGATTCAACTTCCCCATAATCAAACGAAGGCACTCGAACACGAACATCGCCCATCTGAAATAACTCGTTCTGCTCAGAGAAACCAGAAAATGTCAAAACTGTGTATCCCTTCTTCTGGGCTGCGACCACACCATTAGTGATGTTTTTTGAGTTACCACTACTGCTTATAGCAATCATTACCCCGTCATCAGGCCATAACTCAACCTGTTTAGAGTACACATCTTCATACAAGAAATCATTAGAAAACGCAGTTAGAACCGCAGAATCCGTCAAAGCGGAAGACAACTTGCCTAACAACATTAAGTCAACTACTATGTGCGATGCCATAGTAGCACTTCCTCCATTGCCTATCACTAAAACAAGATTGCTGTCCTTCAAATAACCTACCATCATATCCAACTCTGTCTGGTAGCTTCCAAGGTTGAACTGATCTAAATATAACATAATATCTCCTAAGATATAGATTGTAGAATTGACCTAAACTTCCCAGAGCTTCTACTCTTATACCCTGCCAAGTAATCGGTATACTCACGAACGGACAATATCTTTCTTAATAACTTGAAACTAATTTTGATCTTTTCCGTAGGCATAACTCTGGCATGCACCTGATACTTAGCAAATGCCTTATGAAACTTTACTAGGTACTTTTTGGCCAAATCGATGTTACCATTCTTGTAATGGTAACATCCTTCCCAATACCACAGCACATACATTTGCTTTACACACTTCACGTCCTTAGCCAAGTGAAAAGATCGTCTATAGTGGGACGACATCATTTCTCTGTATTTTTCTTTATCTTCACCAACAGAGACAGAATATAAATCACCGTAACGATGACCCAAAGCCTCATGAACCAGTATCAACCCTATCTGCTTCTCCTGTCCAATAAACTCTTGCTCTAGTATATCAACAAAAGCGAAAGAGTTATCCCACTCTGTTGTACGCGAACAGTTAGTTTGAAACTGATCTTTCCTGCGTGGATGAGTAATGTTGAGCAGCATCCCATTCCTTTCAGTCATGCCAAACAACTTACGCATGAACGAAGTATGAAGATGTTGCTTAAATGGCCGGAAATTGCTTATTAAACTGTTGTTGGGAAACATCCCAGCGATATGATGGGCCATACGGTTCTTTTCGTCATCTGAAAGCAAAGGCAAGGATTCAAAAATCAAGAATCCCAAGTGGCCGTTCCTTTCAAAACCAAGAGTTTTGGATTCCTTAATAACATCCATCACAGTGTTACTTCTACCACAGGATACGTAGTAGTTTTATTCACTTCGCGGCGCTCACGATATTGTCGAGCTAATTTCATCCATCTTTTTTTATTAGACCCCCCTTCGGATATCGAAGTCAAATTACCCATATACCATCGATACTTATACAGGACTTTGTTGTAGAATCCACCATGACCCGACTCTTCTAATACCATGCCTAAGTTTTTATCTACACAACATCTCATACCCGTCTTGAAGAGAGGTCTAGTCGCATTGGGCACAATACTCGATCTAAAAGTTCTCCAATGAGAATAACAATGTTTTTTATCTACTGCCATCTCAGCCAAACTCTTGCCAAGAACAGGTAGAGATGACACGCCATTTCTGAACTTTTTTAATTCCTTATTACAAACTTCATGCTGAGTATAAATGTAATCTATATCAGGATACTTCTGATATAAAGCATATACTTCCGAAAGAGCAGATGGATACAGGGCATCATCCATGTCCACTACACCAACAATATCACCTGTTACAGATTTGAGTGCTAACTCGTAAGCCCCTCCACAAAATAACCGCTCTCTAGCAGAGATAATCTTGATATTATTTGGTCTTTGCAATCTGAGCAAAGCTTTGAAAGAACCATCTGTACTACAATCATCAACAATGATCCATTCCCAATCCCTAAAAGTTTGAGCCATTATACTACGATAACAATCTGAGACAAACGGCCTCTTGTTCCGACAGGTAGTCAATATTGAAAACTTCATTTTAAAACCCTAATAAAAAAATTATAATATCGTTCAGCGGCATAATTTATATTGAGATCATCGTGAGGCATACAACGATCCATCTCCACTAACTGTTGTAAATATTGGGCAGTGATACCTGGTGGAATGTTGTTAACCCCATGAACTGGCTTGTAATCCCAATCTAAATCTTCGGGTATCATCATTCCATTCTCCCTGACTATTTCAGGTGTCCCTCCATTAGCAGTATGAAGGACTGGTAATCCACAACATACTTCCTCGATAACACTATTCGGACATGGATCAAACTTACCCAAATGAACGGCATGAGAACAAGATTTCATCACTGCTATACTTTCCTTCTGGCTTAGAACTCCCATCCAGGTAATCCTGTCATTTTCTACTCGTTTATCAGGCGGTTTGCCAACCATATACAAATGGTGTGGAATATTAGACACCAAAAACCCCTTACAAACTGACTTAGGACGTTTTGTCGGCCTCCACTCAGCACTGGCAACCAAACCAGGTAAGTGTGGCAGGCTAGCGAGTGGAATCCCCTGTATAAAATCCCAATCTACTGCATTCAAGATCACTTCATGATCGGGTCTAATTTTACCCATAACAGCAAAATAACATCGCTTGCAGAATTCGCTTTGGAAGACAACACCATCTGCTCTTCTGATCGAATTAAATATTGGTCTATTCCCACGATCCACGTTGGTATGTTTTGAATTCCAGTACATTCCGTCAATTCGCAGAACAACCTTGGCACCTCTGGGAACTTCGTTTTTATTGTATTCAATTACTGAAAAATATATATCTGGGCGGCGATCAACAACCTCCACACCGTAATTTTTCTTCAGTGATTTGAAGAGCCGATCGGTAAAAATCATTGGCCCGGTATTCGTAAACGGCCTACTCAACATCACCCTCATTTAATTACCTCGATTGGGTGTGCTTTGGATAGCCCCCTCGTACGCTTCTCGCTGTATATCTTGGCAAATTCTAGCCACCTATTCTTTTGAGACCTTGCCTCAGTCAAAGACATATTACCCTTGTAATATCTGTACAGGTACAACTCCCTTGGGAAAAACGCTCCCTTGCCTAATTCTTCCAGTGCAAAACCCATATGCTTATCTACAGCATACTTCAAGCCAGGCGGAAAGAACGCATCTATGTCCTGGACTATACATCTTCTGAATGTTCTCCAATGAGAAAAACAATGCCGCTTTTTCAAGGCAGCATCAACAAACGACATGTTGCCTGGCGGGGCTGACGAAAGACCTCGGCGTTTTCTACGCAACTTGCTATCACACCAAGCATGCTGCGTATAGATGTATGATATGCCGTAGAATCTATTATATCGTTTGAACACTGTCTTGACAGCATCACATACTAGTGCATCATCAGCATCGAGTACACCACATATCTCTCCTTCTGATTCGATTAAAGCTCTAGCATAAGTTGAGGAACAATATAGTCTGCCATCGTTCCTAAAGAGCCGCACGCGCTTATCCTTGATCTGCTTTAAGTACTCATATGATCTATCCGTGCTACAATCATCTACAATTACCCACTCCCAATCACTAAAATTCTGCGCTAATACACTTTTAACAGTGGCAGGCAGAAATTTTTTATCATTGTGACATGCTGTTAATATAGAGAACTTAGGCATCTATCAGACTTTCAAATAACTGTATATACTTACAAGCTGTATGTTTTACATGGAGTCTTTCTTCAAAATCTGCAACGGTCTTTTCCTTTAAATCAGGAAACACTCCTGAAGCGATCTGCTTCAACCTTAAGTCAAAAATAATTCTATCCTTACAAATAAAACCATTCACACCATCACGAATAATTTCACCAGTGCCTCCCAAAGATTTGGCTAATACTGGCACTCCAGCAGCCATAGCTTCAAGCACTGCAATACTAGCACCTTCATCTCCAAAAGTTTCATAGAAGTAGACATCAAATTGTTTAATAATGCCCATCTTCTTGTCACGATTATCTATAGTGCCGTGGTAAGTAAGCCAGTCATATTTATGAGACAATGCCCGAACTTCTTTGTGAGTACCTATAATATGATGGTGAAAATCTGGAATAGACTTGATTATCTTGCGGTGCATCCAACTTATCGAATCTGATTTAAACTTAGCAGAAATTAACCTATGGCATCTGCCAGTTTTGAACTTGCCATCAATTTCATCTGCCTGAATTGATTTGATATAGTCATTCTCAATACCGTTCAGAATCACTATTCTCCGAGTATCATGAATATACTGACTCCATTTAGTCTTCTTGTTTAGGAACTCACATACAGATACGTAGGCATCACAATCCAAAAACTCTTGCATGCGTATAAGACTATTCCAAGTATGATTCAACAGGACGTATTTGACCCCTTCTGGTAGATATTGATTTAGAGGTTTAGAGATTGCAATTCTGTGATGCAACACTACATCAACCTTGTTGGATTGGAGGTGCTTCTTGAATTTTCCATGAGGCATCCAACTGGTTTTTACACCATAAGATGAAAACAGCTTGCGCTTCTTTTGTTCCTTATTATGTAAACATACAATGGAGTTTGTGGTATTCTCTCCATAGTATCTATTGAGACCACCTACTAACTCAGCCATCATGGTCTGAGCACCACCCAGTCCAAGACTCTCAATCACATGACATACATTAGTATGCTTATTAGGAACAAAACAATCAAACGTCTTCCATTGGATTGACAATGGTGCATTTGATGGGATTGTGGTTAAATCTCGCTTAGGAGCCTTAACACTATGAGCATCACGACGTTTTAACCTACGTTCCGAAGTACTCATCACCGACTTATCACGACGCTGAATATCGGATTCATTTTTGGCAGGAATCACAACATTATCAAGTGGTAGTCCCTTGATAATTACTTTCGATTTCTTGCGATTGACAAGCCTATCTTGTGCTTGTTTACGTCGCTCTGCCAGTGTGAGAATTTTCTTACGTCGCAGATGTTTGCTCCTATGCTCTCTGAGATTCCGACCTCTCCTCATCTCGCAATCCTTCGCAGTTATTACCTTTTGCCGTCATCTGGTGATTCATCAAATCAACATGCTCCCGAAGTTCAGGTACGTTTTTAACACAATAAAACCCTTGTCCATGATCGAAAAAAACAATATATTTACAACAGCCATCCTGTCTATATTTACAAACTGTAGACAAATGTTCGTCAGGTATCTCCAGTAATTTTGATAGTGCAAATTCCATGAACCCATTATACACAAAAAAGGCGCGGGAACGTTTGTGTTCCTGCGCCTTTCGATTTTAAAAGAGAACTATACCAAGAAATCCCCTATGTCTTTAGCGTAGGGGATGAATTGGCAGTACAAAATAACTAAATAAATCATCTACAGTGAGCAGAACTCCAACAGGAAAGTATTTCATAAGCATTCTGGTAGACACTGGAAATAAACCACCTAAGAAACACGAAATAAAAGAACAAACAGCAGTTGGAGTGGATTTAGGCATCAAGGATTTCTTAATAACGTCTAGTGGAGAAAAGGTAAGTAATCCCAAGCACTTAAGAAATCATTTGTTTAGGTTAAAAAAGTTACAACGTAGAGCAAGCAAGAAACAGAAAGGTAGTAACCATAGAAAGAAATGTAATTTAAAAGTAGCAAAATTACATGAACGTATCTATAATTTAAGAACAGACTTTTTGCATAAGACATCTTCAAAACTTATAAGTGAGAACCAAACTATATGTTTAGAAGACTTAAATGTGCAAGGAATGTTAAGGAACCACAAATTGGCTCAATCTATATCAGATTGTAGTTGGAGTAAATTCAATGAATTTTTAGAATACAAGGCTGAGTGGTATGGAGTTAACATTGTGAGGATAGGTAGGTTTGAACCAAGTAGTAAAATGTGTTCTAAGTGTGGACACATAAAGAAAGACTTAACTCTTAAAGATAGAAAATGGCAGTGTGAAAAATGTCATGCGAAGCATGATAGAGATATAAATGCTGCTAAAAATATCCTTGATTTTGGATTACATCGTAATAATCTTGTAGGGGCGGGACGCCCCAAATTAAAGCCTCTGGAGAACACGACCTCTGGTTCTTGCGTGAGCAAGGATAAAGTTGGTTCTGTGAAGGAGGAAACCCAAGGGTCTTTAGCCCT
>Ga0075122_10000468_pt1 | contig 32302 bp, 26 predicted proteins | sample AntAceMetag02UKB_FD_69790 | JGI IMG/M metagenome (GOLD analysis project Ga0075122, IMG submission 69790) | Saline lake microbial communities from Ace Lake, Antarctica - Antarctic Ace Lake Metagenome 02UKB | ecosystem: Environmental > Aquatic > Non-marine Saline and Alkaline > Saline | place...
GCTTTAATCGCCGCTGCAATATCACCAGTATGTCCAACCATATCTCCATTCGCAAAATTCAATATGATAACGTCATCTTCTTTTTTATCGAGTTCCTTCATTAACGCTTCTGTAATTAAGTATGCGCTCATTTCTGGTTGCAAGTCATATGTTGGCACTTTTGGACTAGGAATCAATACTCGTTTTGCATTCTTAATCTCTTTGTCCACGCCACCATCAAAGAAAAATGTAACATGTGCATATTTTTCTGTTTCTGCAATTCGCATTTGATGAAGACCTTTTTCAGAAATGTAATCTCCAAACATATTTGTTAAATTGTTTAATTCAAATGCTAATTCACCTTTTACAGCATCGGAATATTTCATCGTTGATATATACGTTAAATTGGTAGGTCCATTGGTTGTATTTAATTTACCTTCCAATACGCTTGGATTGGAAAATGCGGTTGATAATTCAATTGCTCTATCTGGTCTAAAATTCATAAATATAATCGAATCATTTGATTTGATTAAACCATTTTTATCCACAACAAATGGTAATACAAATTCATCGGTAATATCTTTTGAATAAGAAAGTTCTACACCTTCTGCAGCATTTGGATGATGCGGTGCTTTACCAAATGTCATCGAATCATATGCTTTTTGAATTCGATCCCAGTTTTTATCACGGTCCATTGCATAATATCTACCTGATACAGTCGCTACTTTACCAAAGTTTATTTCTGCCATATATGTTTCTAATTCTCGAATGAAGGTTGCCCCTGTTGTTGGCCCAACATCTCTGCCATCTAAGAACGCATGTACATACGCTGTTTCCACACCAACATCTTTTGCAGTTTTTAACATAGATTTGAAATGGTCAATGTGAGAATGTACTCCACCATTTGATAGTAATCCAAATAAATGTAAATTGGAATGTTTGTTCATTGTATTCTTGAATGCATATAAATATGCTGGGTTTGTTCCAAATTTATTCTCTCTTACTGCTTTATTAATTCTTGTTAATGATTGGTACACAATTCTTCCTGCACCGATATTCATATGTCCAACTTCGGAATTTCCCATTTGACCTTCTGGCAGTCCAACAGCTTCTCCTGAAGCTTCAATCTTTATATTTGGATATTCTTTAAAGAATCTATCTAAATTAGGTTTTTTTGCAAGTTCATATGCATTACCTGGATATTTCGGTCCAATACCGATTCCATCCATAATAATTAGTATTACTGGTTTTTTCATTCGAATCACCTCGCCTTTAATATTATACTATATATTTATAGTATTTAAAAGGATAATGATTGTACTGTAAACACTTACACATTTTAAAAACTTTACCATTTTATTCGATAGTTTTGTTATAATTAAACTGAGGTGATTTCTATGGCTAAATCAAAACTTGAAAAATTAGGTACGATATTATCAAAACAGATAAAAAAAGGACACATCAACTACTGTGTTCCTGATTTATGGAATACATGGGACTATCAAGGACACGAACTTCGTAAAATTCCAAGTCAAGAACTATTGGTAAATCCTTATCAATTCTTTTCAGAAGTTATCCATTCATATATATTGCCTAACAAACAACCAAAAATTGATTATAATAACTCACTCTCAAAGAGTTCTCATCATTCTATTGATGCGAATGCATTGGGTGGAGACTGGGTTCGTAAATCGGTGTTATATTCTACGATGATACGAACAAGTTCTTCATGGGATCATGATCGTTCGTATACACTGGATATTAGTAATTTTAATGGTATGAAGGAAACTGGCACATTTGTTAAGACCTTAGCGCTACTTCCACTCTTAAAAAAAATTGGAGTAGATACACTTTATCTACTACCAATATCTAGATTTTCATTGAAAGATAAGAAAGGGGAACTTGGTTCTCCTTATGGAGTTGCTAATTTCTTTGATTTAGATCCAAATCTAAAAGATAACATGACCGAAACACTCATGTCTGTAGAAGAAGAATTTCAAGCACTGGTTGAAGCATGTCATATATTAGATATGCGAGTAATTATCGATATCATACCTAGAACAAATTCGGTGGAAAATGATTTGGTAAAAGACCACCCTGATTGGTTCTATTGGATTAAAGCAAGTGAATACTCCAAATACAAAGTTCCTTATGTAGATGGTATACCGGATACTTCAGCACCAAAATTAAAATATATGGAAAAAGTGTATGAAGCAAAAGATGTATTAAGACATATCAAGATGTTCCAAAAGAATCCAAAAGAACAAAACGAAGAATTATTTAATAAACTTGTAAAAACTAGTGAACATCTAATGGATGATATTAAAAAAGAATTTGACTTAAGAATAGCTCCAGCATTTTCGGACCACATCAATGATGTTCAACCACCTTGGACGGACGTTACGTTCTTTAGAATGTTTATGGATCATCCAAAAGCTACAAAACAATATCTGAAAAAGAAACAAGTGAATCCATATATCTTGTTTGATACCATCAAAGCAAATATGTTCCCTGGCGAAGTGCCAAACAAAGAATTGTGGGATACATTAACAAATATTATTCCGTACTATCAAGAGCATTATGGAATCGATGGTGCTAGAATTGATATGGGACATGCACTACCAATCAAATTATTACAAATGATTATTTCTAAAGCTAGAAATATAGATCCAGATTTTGCCTTTATCGCAGAAGAGTTAAATCCAGAGAATGCAGAAAAAGCAAAAGAATCTGGATACAATATCATCATTGGAAATGGATTCTGGATGGAACCTCGAATTTGGGAAAAGAAATTACACAAATTCATCTATGGAGCAAAAGATGTAGCATTACCAATGTTTGCCTGTGCCGAAACGCATGATACTGCAAGAATTGCTGGGCGTGAAGGTGGAAGAAATTTAGCTCGAATGACAACAACGTTAAATATGTTGTTACCAAATTTAGTTCCTTTCATCAATTCTGGCCAAGAAGTCTACGAAATTCAACCAATGAATACTGGAGTAGATTGTACTAGTGAAGATAGATTTAAGTTGCCTGAGAATGATATATTTTATGGAAAATTAGCTTTATTTGATAAGTATGCTCTTCATTATATTAGTCCTCATCGTTGGGAACTAACAGATCATTTAGCTGGAATCCAACAAATACGAAAAGCGTGGCTCAATGAAATCACCAATTTGGATTGTTATTTACCAATATACTTCAACGAATTTGATACTCCTGCTATCGGAGTTTCCTACTACAACAAAGAAACTGGTAAGTGTTTGTTAGTTGTAGCAAATTCCAATGTTTATGATGATATTCATTGTGATACATCGGTAGAAAAATTAAGGAAAGCTGCTAATAACTATAATAATTCCGGACGCTTATTATACTCAACCTACGAGTTTGGACGCGACTATCATGATTTTTCAGCAGAAGGAAGAATCTACTTCCACTTAGGTGCTGGTGAAGTCAAAGTAATTGAATTCTAGAAAAAAGCCGAACATTTTAAATGTTCGGCTTTTCTTATGATTGTTCTTTAAAAATATATAGCTGTAATACTTTAACAATTCGTATGAGTAAAACGGAGTAGATGAATATTTCAATTGGAGTTTTGATAATCCTCACAGGTAATTGTGGCCAAAACGGAATGCCGTACAAATTACTTACCCAAAGCGGAGTAAGTATCAAACCGACAATAATCTGTAATAGGATGACACTGAATAGAATTCGATGAATGCTATCATCTTCTTTTCGATGCAAGATAATAAATATCAGCGTTCCAACCAAGCCAATCCAACCTACAATGAGCATAGAATATACAAACGCTGGACTAAAGTTCATTTCTCCACTTAAACGATTCTCAATTGTAAGAATGATATTTGCTATATTAAAGAATCCCCAAATCCCCAAAGCAATCATTGATCCTAGAAGACCATAATTAATAAATTTAAATAGTTTCTTGTCTTTAAAGTTAAGATGATAAATTAACCCTGGTAACACACCATACAATATAGAGTTTAACGTAAACCCTAAATAGAATGGCCCAGAGGGTGCGCCAAATACCCAAATATATACAAAGTATCCTAAGATATCCTGAACAATTGCAGAATAAAGACCCATTTTAGGGCCAAGAATAATACTGATTAAAATAAGAGGTAAATACCCTATACCAAATCGAATAATCGTGGAGTTGGGTGGATATGAAATTGATAGTATGGAAGATAAAACAATTCCAATGGCTACTAGCAACCCTGCAAATATGATATTTCTTAATTTCTGATTTCTCATATTATCCTTTCATGCAAAAATCGATTGGTTGTTGATTCGTGCGTTCTAGAAAATGATTGATCATACTAAATGGTTTTGATTGAAAGAATCCTCTATAAGCTGATAATGGTGAAGGATGTACATTTTCAATAATGAGATGGCTTGGATTTGTAATCAGTGTTTTCTTGCTCCTGGCAAAAGAACCCCACAATACAAAAACAACTGGTGTTTTCTTATCATTTAACATCTTTATAATATGGTCAGTAAATGATATCCAGCCATAATCTTTATGAGATAATGGTTGGTTTTCTTTCACGGTTAAAATTGCATTTAATAATAAAACTCCCGATTTTCCCCAGACTGTTAAATCGCCATTTTTCGGCTTTTCACATTCTAAGTCACTAACTAATTCCTTATAAATATTAACCAAAGATGGAGGTGGTTTTATTCCGTCGGGCACTGAAAACGCCAGACCCATCGCTTGCTTGGGATTATGATATGGATCTTGCCCAAGAATCAATACTTTAGTATTTTCATAAGAAGACAATCGAAAAGCATCAAAAACATTATGTATTGGTGGATAACAGGCTGATGCATTGTAATCCTCAATAATCCTTGTTTTCAATTCTTTGAAGTACTGTCTATTAAATTCATCTTCTAATAATATATCCCAATCGTTTCCTATCATATTATTTTCGATTCGCACAGTCGCTCGCCTTACACCCGGTGCATTCTAAATCTTCACAACCTTCTGGTTTTTCTGTTTTTTCATTTAAGTTATAAGACCAAACATACAATCCAACAATTACAACAATAACGACGATTGCAATGATATAAGGCCACATTATTCTACCAGCTCAACAAGTGCTTTTACATGGCTAAGCAAGTTACTTACTCTGGTTTTGGAATCCTCAACAGACTCTCCAATTACACCTGCATATATTTTCAATTTTGGTTCAGTCCCAGATGGTCGAAGGACAAACCAAGAGTGATCCTTTAAAAGATATTTAATGACATCCGATTTTTCCAAATCAATGTCTTCTACTTTGTTATTGAGATATCTCTTTGACAACAAGAAATCTTCTTTTGTAATGATATCAACATTATGAATAGCATTTAGTTCTTTCTCTCGGAACGATTTCATGATTCTTGATATTTTTTCACTACCAGTCTTCCCTAGCAAATGAATATTTTCAAGACCTTCATAATAATATCCAAACTCATCATAAATATCTAGAAGTTTTTCATATAGCGTTTTGTTTTCTGTGTTTTTATAAAATGTAGCAGCTTCGCTAATCAAAAGCATCGCTTGTAGTGAATCTTTATCGCGAACAAAATCTTTTACAACATATCCATACGATTCTTCATATCCGAAAATAAATTCCCGTTCATCAGTTTCCAAATATCTTGCTTGCTCCCCAATGAACTTAAACCCTGTTAATGTTGAAATAATATCCATTCCAAATGAACGAGCTATTTTCGCTCCAAAATCAGAGGTAACTATTGTATTGAATACAACGCCCTTTTTCGGTAGCGTATGTAATTTAGTTTTTTCTGTCAATAAATAGTAAATCATTAAAGCTCCAGTTTGATTACCATTTATGTAGATGTATTCCTCATTGTTTAAAATTGCAATTCCTAATCTGTCAGCGTCGGGGTCAGTTGCAATCAATAAATCTGCTTGAACCTCTTTCCCCAGTTTTTCAGCCAATACATAAGCGGATTTTTCTTCTGGATTTGGAAGTTTCACTGTAGAAAAATATGGGTCATGTACCATTTGTTCTTGAACCGGGTATACATCATAACCAACTTCTTTTAATAACCGCTCTCCTAGATAGGCACTCGTTCCATGCAATGGTGTAAACACTATTTTCAATGGTTTTTCCATGTCTGGATGAATTGCCACACTCTTCACAGCGTCTAAGTATGCCTTGTCCATATCTTCATCTAAAAACTCCACCAAATCATTTGATAACAAGTCTGTAAAATCTACAGTTTTAATTGAAAAAAGATCCTCTGTTTGGTTCACATACTTGATAATCTCATTGGCATATTTTGGTGTATATTGGCAACCAAATTCATCATATATTTTATATCCATTATAATTTGGAGGATTATGACTTGCAGTAATAACAATTCCAGCAAGTGCATGAGTTTCTCGAACTGCAAATGATAATTCTGGTGTTGGTCTTAAATCATGAAACAAATAGGACTTTATTCCATAAGCACCCAATACTTTAGCAGATTCTTTTGCAAATTCCTTCGACATAAGACGATTGTCATGAGCAATAACGACTCCTCTTAACAAGTCTTCTTTTTGATACATTTTTAACAGATAAGTAGCTAATCCGTTATTCGCTCTTCTGATTGTATAAATATTCAATCTGTTTGTACCCGCTCCAAGTATGCCTCGAATACCGCCAGTACCAAACGACAAACTGGTATAAAACATATCTTCTAAATCTTTGTCCGGTTTATCCTCTAAATCTTTTCTTACAAATGAATCCAAATGCTTGTAATCCATCCATTTTTTATACTCATCTTTCCACATAAAGATACTTCCTTTCATAGAAAATACTTTTGAATTTTTCAAAAGTATTTACAGTATATAATCAATTATGTTTTCTCTTCTTGGTTTCGGCTCATTCATATCGCCTTTAGGATAACCAAAACAGATTGCAATATCATGATCATAATTTTCTGGAATCTTCAATACTCTATCGATATCCGCTTTATTTGCTTGATGATACATATATCTCGCTTGACCTATAATACAAGATCCAATTCCCATTGATGCAGCAGCAATCGCCATATTTTCAACAACACAACCAGCATTCACCTGAGAATATCCTTCGATTTTCGAACTAATCGATATCACAACTGGAGCGTGAAAAAATATATGATAATCATCACTTATTTCAAGATCTAATTTCGTCATACCAGCAAGAGCTAAATTATTTATTTCATCAATTCTCTCTTTGTTGGTAATCACTGTAAAATGCCAATTTTGTTTGTTTTTTGCACTAGGTGCAAAAAGTCCAGCATCCACAATCATACGTAACTCTTCTTTTGAGATCATTTTGTCTAAGAAATTTCTTACACTTCTTCTTTTCAAAATTACATCTACTGTTTCATTCATAAGATACCTCCTACAAATCAATAAGCTTTTTGATCTCTATATTGCTTGCTTCTGAGACCTCTAACGTTTTTGAAGCAACAATCTTACCAAAATTCACTGCTTCGTGCATATTCTTCTTTTTTAACACATATGCAATGACACCAGAAAACAATGCATCTCCTGCGCCTAAAGTGCTTTTTATGTCTCTACTTTTATGAGTGATACTTTGGTAAATATCACTTCCAATATTATAAGTAATTGGTTCATTTGAGGAAGAAATCAAACAGGTTTTTAATCCCCTATTTATGAGTTCCTTTGCACCTTTGATTATATCACAATTAGCTTTTTTTAAAAGTGCATTTAGCTCGTATTGATTGATTTTCAATAAATCAATATGATTTAGAACTTTCTCAATTCTTAATACTTTGGATTGAGATACTCCGTCAACAAATATTTGTTTGTGTTGGTACGTTTCAATCAAATAACATATTGTATCTTCTGATAAGTTGGTATCGAAAACCAACACGTCAAACTCTTCTATAAACTGATGCAATGGTTTAAAATCTTCTTTTGTCAAATTCTCAAAAGGTCGCATATCATTGACAGCTACATCCAAGTCCCCATCATGACCGTTAATTGCTAAGTACATTGAAGAAGCAACTGGTTTGAAAAAAGAATTGGCATAATTTAAACCTAATCCATTTAACTCTTGTTCTTGTAGCTGTGCAAAATGATCATTTCCAATCAGTGTAAGAAAGTGAACATCAGCATTTAGGAAATGTAAATCTGTTGCAATATTCTTCGCAACTCCCCCTAGTGCTATTTTTACTTCACCGATATTCGATTCATATTGAATTAACTTGCGATTAGTCTTTCCAATGATATCAATGTTACATGCGCCAATGACCAATATTTTCATTCTAAAATATCCGTAAATATATAATCAATATCGTATTTAATTAATTTTTCTGCTTGTTCCTTGTCATTTACAGTTCCCGTACTAACTTTAAGACCATATAAATGCATATTCTTGATGAACTCCTTCGAAACAGTACCATGGGTCACATGAACATTTATACCATGATTCTTACAATACTCAAACGCTTCATCTGAACTTTTATTAATAACTAAAAAGAGATACTTCTTCTCCACTTTTTTTAATAAGTGAGCAATATGTTTCTTATTACTCGTTATGAGCGATGTTCTTTTTATATCATGCAATGTTTCTACTTCTTCTACAATTCTATCAACTTGTTCGATTTTAGCAATTTTATCAAGATTGATAAATGCAACCTTGCGATACACTTTACATATTGAAAGAAAATCTGCTAATTTAGGTATATAAATATTTGCATCTAAATTCGAAGTTTTTCGATCCACCAAAGAAAACTTACGTAACTCATCATAAGTAAAACTTGGGATATATAAATTAAGTAACCCTAATCTTAATAATGTATCATCCAATGTTACAATAATTGTGGAATCCTTGGAAATATTCAAATCACAACTGATTCCAAAATATGATCTATTTGAAGCTGCTAAAAAAGAAAAAATAGTATTTTCAGTTTCAATACCACTTAATCCCCTGTTAGCAACCATTCCTCTAAAGTATTTGTCAATCTTTATTGTATTCATAAATTTCACGCCTTTTTAAATATAATATACAATTATTTTACCATTAAATAAAACTTTTATGAATATGATTTCAAAAAAACTGGTTATTTGTTAAAATAATAGGTAATAGAGGTGATTTTATGAAATTAACAGAACTCGGTTTTGATTATTCCAACCTTTCTTCTTGCAATGTAAAAAGAAAGAACTTTATAGTAGCGTTAATATTTTTGATTTTAGTGGTTTGCTTTTTGCCCATCTTTATCATATTTTTTGCGATGTATCTAACAGAAACTCCATTGGAAACGAATGGTAGTTACATATACTATGGTGATCCTGCTTATCAAACTTTTTTTGTATCCTTCTTAAGTGTATTTGGTTCGCTAACTATAGCTTCGCTAGTTATTGGTTTACTAAATCTTTTTGGCAAACCAAAAACCTACTTCTATATGCATCAAAATGCATTGACGTTTAACACTTTTTATTATATATATAATAGATTAAAACATGAAGAAATCTATTTATCAGAAAAAATAGCGTTTGTCTATAACTCTAAATATAATAAAACATTTGAGGTTGTTAATCCAAATGAAATACGTGAACTCTATTGTAAATTCATTTTCTGGATAGAGTTTGATACTCTTGAAAACTATAAAATTGTCAACAAAAAAAATAAAACTGTTCTAAAATATACAACAGATAAATCTAAAGGGTCTCGAGTTCGCCTAAGAAAAGTGTATTCCTTTTCCAATGATATCAATATTGTACCAGTTAGTGTTGTGGAATCTATAAGTTATGCTTCATATGGTAATCGAAATAACCAAAATTATTTTAAGTATTATTTTGAAGATATTAATCGACAACAAACTTTGGATATTCATCCAGAGATTAAGAAAAGGATATCTTTAATAGATTAAGAAGGATATCTAGTTTAACTTTCTGTTAGAAAATATAAAGAAGTTCTCTCATTTTTGAGCAGAACTTCTTTTTTGTATTATAAATCATTTCTTAAATATTACGAAGATAACCCTAAATTCCTAACTCACTAAACAGATTCACTGTCTTCCGCTTTTAACAAACCGGAAACTTGTTTATAAATTAAAACTACAATCACACTAGTGAAAATTCCTTTTACTAAGTTAAATGGTGCCACAGCAAACATCAAAAAAGATGTTAGGTTTGTCACCAACGGATTAACCAAACTACCAAAAAAGACGAAGTCACTCACTGTGACGATGTTTTCAGGTGTTGAATACACAAGTGCATAAACTGGTAATAACACAAACGCATTTAAAAGTGTTCCAACAACAACCATGACAATGACTCCAACTCCAAGACCAAGAACTGCTGTCTTTTTCGTTTTTCTGCGCATGTAAATGAAACTTGCAGGGATTACCAATGAAATTCCAATTAAGAAATTTGCCAGTTCACCAATTCCACCTGTTGTGGAACCAGTGATTGCGGTCTTTACTAAAATCTTTACCGCTTCAATCACTACACCAGCCATCGGACCATATGCAAACGCTCCAATCAATACTGGTACTTCTGAAAAATCCATTTTATAAAAATCAGGCGCGAACCATAATGGAAATTCCAGGAACATTAAGACAGCTGAAACACTGGCTAACACTCCAATAAGAACTAACTTTTTTGTACTTCTTTTTTTCATTACTTCCTCCAATAAAAATACCTGTTTAAAAACAGGTTTCCATCAGAACATTTGACTTCTTCCATCCAGACTGTACTGTCGGTATAGGAGTTACACCTATTCTGCCTAAGCTCGCGGACTATAACCGCCGGTTGGGAATTTCACCCTGTCCTGAAGTATTTAAACACAGAAATTATAAATAAAATATGGGTAAATGTCAAGCGTTCATATGTTTTTTGCTACACAACGTAGCATAGAACCATCAAAACCCTTCATTTTCAATGGTAATCCAATAAACATACACTCTTTTTGTAATGCATCTAGATTGGTTAAATTTTCAATAATTAAGATATTGTTACTCAATAAATCTCGATGCATATCTAAGAAATCACCTTCACTGTATTCCGGCGAAGGCAAATCAAAGCCTATTACTGAAATATTATTTTTTAGTAAAAACTTTAGAATATTTCGATCAAATTTAGGCTGTTTGAAATATTCCTTTGTGTTTATGTTTCTAGCAACGTTACAGTTTAATAATAAAATGTGATTATCACCTTCATATTGCCCTATGATATCATTTGTATCAATAATGCCATTCACAATACTTGGTTGCACCAATGTCGCTCTACCAATCATTTGATTGATATCAATAGACTCAATTCCTTCTTCTATATCAAACATATGTTTTTTCACATCCAAATGTGTTCCAACATGCATATTTGATTTCATCAATTTTAGATTGTATCCATCTTTCCCAACTGTTTTCCTTGTTTCATAATAGATATTGTCATCACCCGGATAAACCATATAATCTCCATCAATTAAGACGGTTAAATCAATCCACTCACTCATATTATCACCTAATTATATTATATACTAAAATAGAAAAAAAGGTTGAATAAATCAACCTTTACTTCATCGGTTTGACGTGCCAAATCTTTGACGCATATTCATCAATTGAGCGGTCTGATGAGAAAATACCACTTTTTGCAATATTCACTATCGCCATTTTTGCCCAATTGCTTTTGTTCTTATATGCTTCATTTGCTTGTGCATGACTATTTTTATACTCATGGTAATCCTTCAAAACAAAATAACGATCAGAATACACTAAGTTGTTAAATATGTCTCTAAATTCTTCAGCGTCTACATCTTTAAAGAACCCATTCACTAATTGATCCAATATTAATCTGAGTTCAGGGTCGTTTTGGTAGATTTCTTGAGGATTATAACCACCATTTTTATATAACTCATTCACTTCTTTAGAATCCATCCCAAATATGAAAATGTTGTCTTTCCCAACCAAATCATTGATTTCAACATTCGCTCCATCTAAGGTTCCAAGTGTTAAAGCACCGTTCATCATAAATTTCATATTACCAGTACCAGAAGCTTCTTTAGAAGCTGTCGAAATTTGTTCTGATATATCCGCAGCAGGCATTATTACTTCTGCATATGTTACATTATAGTTTTCTACAAATACTACTTTAAGATAACGATTCGTATCTTTATCATTGTTTACTTTATCGGCAATAGTATTGATTAACTTAATTATTTTCTTTGCAAAATAATAAGACCCCGCAGCTTTCGCTCCAAAGATAAATGTATGTGGAACATATTGTTCTCTAAACGTTTTATTTATCTTTAGGTTATTATATATATCCATTATATGCAGTGCATTCATAAGTTGTCTTTTGTATTCATGAAGACGTTTCACTTGGATATCAAAGATCGAATTTGAATCCAAAGTAATTCCTTGCTCTTTATATATGCGTTTCGCTAGCTGTGCTTTTTTCGCTGTTTTCACTTTTAAAAATGCAGTTTGAAACGCTTTATCGTCTTGATAAGAAAGCAATTTTTCTAATTCAAGCGGATGCTTTTTAAAACCAACACCGATGGTATCCACTAATAAATCAGTCAATTCCTTATTAGAATGCAGTAACCACCTTCTGTGTGTTATACCATTTGTTACATTGTTAAATTTATCAGGATACAACTCATAGAATTGTTTCATTTCAATGTTCTTTAATATATCCGTATGGAGTTTCGCTACACCATTCACAGAGAACGATGCAACAATACATAAATGAGCCATCCGTACAACGCCGTTATTGATAATTGCTAAATCCTCAATTAACTCACTTTTCTCATAGCCATATTGTTCTAAAAGGCCTACACAGAATCTGCGATTGATTTCTTCAATTAACTGATATATTCTCGGTAGTAATGGTTTCATGATATCGATTGACCATTTCTCCAAAGCTTCCGCTAATATTGTATGATTGGTATATGCACAACAACTTTGGGTGATTTCCCAAGCTTCCGCCCATGTCATTTGATGCTCATCTAATAATATTCTCATTAATTCCGGAATAATTAAAGTTGGATGGGTATCGTTTATATGAAATACTACATAATCTGCTAAATTACTTAGCGTTCCATGTTTTTTTAGATGGTTATTTGTAATGCTTTTAACTCCAGCAGCTGAGAAAAAATATTGTTGCTTCAATCGTAATTGTTTTCCTTCTAATGTTGTATCATCTGGATATAAAATACCTGATATTTTTTGAAGTTCCGTTTCATAGGTGAAAGGACTTTTTCCCTCAGGGAATTTTTTAGATGGTTCCGCATTCCAAAGTCTTAGATAATTCACAACTCCATTATCATCTCCTACAATTGGAACATCATATGGTACTGCACGAATATATTCACTTGGACGATATGTAAATCCATCATTCCAATCAATACTGCCAGAGAAAGGTATATCAATTGCTTCTTCCTCTTTTCGTATTTCCCAAACATACCCATCACTTAACCAATTATCAGGACGTTCTTCTTGATAACCATGTTTAATTTTTTGTCTGAATAACCCATAACGATACCGGATGCAGTTTCCATACCCAGCAATACCAAGCGATGCCATGGAATCCAAGTAACAAGCAGCAAGTCGTCCTAAGCCACCATTACCAAGACCTGGATCTGATTCATAATGTTCTGTCTCATTTAAATCAAAGCCCATGTCATTAAATGCTTCTTCGACAACCGGACGAATACCCATATTCATTAAATTATTTGTAATCAAACGCCCCATCAAAAACTCCATAGAAAAATAATAGACTTTTTTCTGATCATGTTTGTCTAGTAGTTTATTTGTTTTGATCCAATCTTTCGATATTTCCTCCCGTACTAAAGTTCCTAATATATTATATCTTTCTCTTATAGTAGAGTTGTTCATATCCTTTAAATATGTGCTTGTCAACCTTTGCTTAAAGTTTGTAGCAAAGCTATCTTTTGTTTTAAAAACTCCTGTTATCATAAAGCCACCTCATAACTTATTATATCATTTTTTCGAAGGAAAAACGGAACAATTGACTCTGTTACCGTTTTCAATTTAGTTGGATAATTTTATATAGTTCGATATATTCTTTTGCGGTATTTTCTAATGAAAATCTTGACCTCATTGCATTTATGATTACTTGCTCCCAATCCGGTCTGGATTTGGAAAAAATGTGAAATGCATTATGGATTTGGAAACTTAAATCTCGAGAATCATAATTAAAGAACTTGAATCCATTTCCTCGTTTGCTGGATAAATCATAACCCTCAATTGTGTCATTTAAACCACCAGTTTGTCTTACAATTGGAATCGTTCCATACTTCATTGCAATCATTTGTCCAATCCCACATGGTTCGTATCTTGATGGCATTAAGAACGCATCACAACCCGCATAAATATAACTAGGTTTCGTTGCATCATATCCCAAATTTATACTAACCTGATCAGGAAATTTTTCTTTTAAATTCCTCAATGCATTCATATAGGTTTCATCCCCTATACCAAGGATTACAAACTGCACTTGATGATTATTCAATATATCATACAACGCAGGAATCAAAATATCAAATCCTTTTTGCTCCACGATTCTAGTAACCATACCTAGCACAAAATATTCTTCACCAACTAAGATTCCCATTCTTCTTTGCAAATCTTTTTTGTTTGCTTTTTTTGCTTCAAAGACATTCACAAGAGTGAATCTCATTTCAATCTCTAAATCAGATTTTGGAGATATATCCGATTCTAATCCATTTAATACTCCATAGAAATCTCGATCTCTACGATTGATAACGTCCACAAGATTTTTACTGTAATATTCATATTTCAATTCATCTCTATACGTTTCAGATACCGTAGATATCTTTGTAGCATTTAATAATCCTATTTCCATAAAGTTTATTTTGGGTTGCATAAATCTATCATTATTTTGAATACCTAATTTTGTATAGATATCAGAACTAAATATACCTTGATACTCGATATTATGTATCGTCATTAACGTCTTAATATCGAGATTATGTTCTTTTAGTAACACAGGCATTAACCCCATGTGCCAATCATGTATATGAATCACATCTGGAGATTGATCTAGAACTTCCATGAAATATATAACGCATTTGGTAAAGAATGCAAAGCGATCTCCATCGTCTTCGTAACCATATATCTCTTCACGATCAAAGAAATCATAAGATTCCACAAAATAATATGTTGTGTTTTGATTTGTTAACGAGTATAAATTCACTCGATATATTTGTTCGTCATACTCAATTTTATTTGCTGCTCTTAACTCTAAGAATAACTCATATTTGCTTTTGATTACTGGATACAAAGGCATAATCACTTGTGATTTAATTCCTTGTAAACTCAGTTGAGTTGCAAGTCCTCCTACAACATCTGCTAATCCACCAGTTTTTACATAAGGGAAGCATTCTGAAGCAACCTGTAAAATCGCTAAGCTATCATTAGACACTACAACTTGTTTCTTTTCTGACACAAATAATTTGTCAGGATTGCCTTCGACTACGGAATCCTCTAAGACTTGTGTTTCCTTGTCCAAAACGGAATACTCAATTCTTGAGTTTTCTTTTATTCTGCACTGATTCATAATTACAGCATTAAAGACTTGTGCACCCTTTTCAATATGAACTTTACGCCCAATGACAGAGTTACTTACTTCTCCTTCTATATAAGCCCCTGATGCGATGATAGAATTCGTAACCACCGCCTCGTCCCCATATCTAGATGGTGCAGACATGGTTTCTTTTGAAAAAATAGGTCGATCTTTTTTGAACCATTCTTTTCGAACATTTTTGAACAACATTTGCATATTAGCTTCATATAATTCCTTCGCTGAATTGACAAAATAACTAGAAGCATTCAAAACATATATATATTTCTTAATATTCGGTGCATAGTCAAAAACATCAGATAAATTACGAAACTGAATTTGATCATAATTATTCACATATTCTAGTAAAAGTTTTTTTGATAGAACATACGTTTTCAACCTGGTCTTATCATGAGAAAGAATCTCAGTGATATCTGCATTCTCCTCCAAATGAGAATCCAAAAATACATTATAATCCACGTTCCAAACAATATTTGCTGGGGATATAATGACATACTCTTGATTGGATCTTATAAAGTACTCCATATGTTCATACATTCTTTGAAAACTTATCGAGTCTTCAAAGGTTAGATTTAAACTCTTTGGTGGAAGAATAAATATTCCGTCATGTCTTCTATTTAAATCCCACCTGTCACCTGAACCAATGTGGTCCGACAACGATCTATAATTTCCATACGGAAAAATAGACACGTTTGTGATTCCTGAATTCTTACAGTTGGATAATGTAAAATCAATCAAACGATATTTCGCTCCAAATGGTAAAGCCCCAGGAACTCGATGTCTCGTTAATTTTGAAAAATTTCCCTTTATCGTTGCGTCTATCACCATAAACAAGTTATTCACAAATCTCACCTACTTCCAATAGGTTATCATCTGTAATCAGGGTAATTTCAGCTTTGTCGCAGTGATAGCACTCCGGTATAATAACACCTTTATTTACAATAACTTTTTTTAGAAAGGAATTGTACCCAATTACAACATTCGGTAAAATAACGGAATCAATCACCTTCGCTCCAGCTTCTACTATTGATTCATATGCTATGGAAGAGTGATTCACAAATCCATTGATCAAACATCCATCAGCAATCACAGAATTGATTACTTTTCCTTTGGATAATATAACATGTGGATTAAGGTTCAATGATTTTGAATAAATTGGTAAGTTGTGAGAAACATTTAATCCTAAAAACATAGGATTATTCAATAAATCCATATTCGCTTTATATAATGATTCTATCGTTCCAACATCTCTCCAATATCCATCAAATTTATACAGTGATACTGCTTTCCCTGCTTGAATGCTTTTTGGGATGATATTTTTCCCGAAGTCGATATCTTCGTCGCTTGCTTTATCTAACAATTCTTCTAACACATCTACAGAAAAAATATAAATACCCATTGACGCCAGATTGCTTTCTGGATTTGCTGGTTTTTCTTGGAATTTCGTTACTCTTGACCGCTCATCGCAGGTTAAAATACCAAAACGACTAGCTTCTTTTAAATCAACTTCCGTAGCTCCAATCGTAATATCAGCATTATTTTTTATGTGATGGTCTAACATTGTTTGATAATTCATTTTATAAATATGATCACCAGAAAGTATCAGCACATATTTTGCCTTATAACTTTTGATAAAATGAAAATATTGTTTAATTGCATGAGCAGTTCCTTTTTGCCACAACACATTATCTCTTTGCGAATATGGTGTTAAAAAACGGATTCCTCCATCTAAAACATCCAAATCCCAAGAACCCCCACTTCCAATATAATACATCAATTCAAATGGTTCGTATTGTGTGACGATACCACACACATCAATATTACTGTTGGTTATATTACTAAGGGTAAAATCAATCAAACGATATTTCGCACCAAAAGACACAGCCGGTTTGGCTGTTTCTTTTGTTATGTCAGCTAGTCTTGTTCCTCGTCCTCCGACAAGAATCATTGAAATCATCGTTTTTTTCATATCTTATCCTTTGTATTTCAATATAGTAATTGATAATGGGGCAACTTTCATGTCAATGGATTGCTGATAACCATGATTATTCACTTCCATTGTGGGAATTGCAGATCCATTATACATATTTGATCCTCCATAGATGTCTTTGTCCGAATTTAGAATTTCTTCATATTTTCCCGGTTTTGGCACACCTATTTGAAAATGATCATAAGCAATTGGGGTCATATTTAATACCACAATGGCGAAGTCATTCTCTGATTTTCCAAATCTTGCATATGAAAAGATTGATTGATCATAATTGGATTGATCAATCCATCGAAATCCAGCTGGATTATGATCCAATTCATAAAAACATGTATGATGATTATAAACTTGATGTAAATCTCTAAAGAATTTGTTCGCTCTTTGATGCAAAGGATATTCCAATAAGAACCAATCAAGTTCTTCTTTATCTTTCCATTCATGCATTTGAGCAAACTCTCCACCCATAAATACGAGTTTTTTACCAGGGTGTGTAAATTGCAGTCCTAAAAGAACTCTATAATTGGCAAACTTTTGCCAGTAATCTCCTGGCATTTTATCAACCAATGATTTTTTACCATGTACTACCTCATCATGAGATAGTGGCAAAATAAATCGTTCTGAATAGGTATACACCAATCCAAACGTGATTAGGTCATGGTGAAATTTCCGGTATATCGGATCTTTTTCAAAATACTTTAAGGTATCATTCATCCATCCCATATTCCATTTAAAATCAAATCCTATTCCACCATCTAACACTCCGGTTGTTAAATTAGGAAATGCGGTAGAATCTTCAGCGAACATCAATACGGAATGATCTCTTTCTTTGATTGCATAGGAAAGATTTTTCAAAAATTCAATTGCTCCAAAATTTGTTCCTACGTGCATATTCCCTAAATAATATATGATATTCGAAACGGCGTCGATTCGAAATCCATCAATATGGTAGTATTCCATCCAGAAGAATGCGTTTGATATAAGGAATGATTTTGTTGTTCCTCTACCTAAGTCTAAGTTTGCCGTTCCCCAAATTTCGTTTTCCCGGATTTTTTTATCCTCATACTCATATAAAGGTTCTCCATCAAACATATATAAGCCATGTGCATCTTTACATATATGACCTGGTACCCAATCTAGAATTACTCCAATATTTTCTTCATGACATTTATCAATGAAGTACATCAAATCCTTAGGTACACCATACCTAGCTGTTGCAGAATAATATCCTGTTCCTTGATAACCCCAGGATTCATCTAGTGGATGTTCTGCTAAAGGCATTAATTCTATATGAGAGAAACCGTGTTCTTTAACATATGGTATTAAATAATTCACTAATTCATTGTATTTATGAAATCCACCACTTGGTTTTGTCATCCACGAGCCAAGGTGCACTTCGTATATAGATAATTTTTCTTCAAATTGATTTTTAGATTTTCTAGAATCTAAGTACGATTTGTCATGCCATTCGTACTCATCAATATCGTAGACTTTTGATGATGTTTCGGGGCGATTATCAGAAAAGAAAGCATATGGGTCAGCTTTAAAAATAGTTTGTCCATATGACGATACAATACAGTATTTATACCTTGCCCATTCCGATAAGTTCGGTACGAAAAGTTGAAACACTCCAAAATTATCTTCTTTTTCCATAACGTGTGTTTTGGAATCCCAATAATTGAAGTCTCCAACAACAGAGACAATTTTAGCGTGAGGGGCATATACACGGAAATTAGTTCCTAGAATGACTCCTTTTTTGTCTTTCACCAAATGAGAACCAAAAAGATTGTATGCTTCTTTTAATTTTCCTTCATTAAATAGATATAAATCTAATTCTGATATATTATTCATCTTTTACCCCCATTCTCACTTTTATTTCATTATAATTGTAACCTTTTCTCAATAAGTTGGACAATATATTTTGGTATTCTTTTGATTTGTCTTTGCTATATTTCTTTTTAGCAGCAATATAGTCTTTATTTAAAGCATCATCCTCTGATATAGAAGATGCAATTTCTTCTTTGTTCTGATTAATTACTAAATTTACCATTTCATAATTATATCCTTTACGGATGATAAACTGTTTGATATCTTGGATAGTTCTGTTCAATGATTTATTCTTGGATTGATGGAGCTTTTTTTGAAATAAATATTCAATATTCTCCTGAATCTGTTTCGTTGAAATCTCATTGATGATTGGCTGATATAATGCTTCATCCAGTTTTTTTGATTTTAAATCATACTGAATTTTCTTGATTCCAAGTCTTTTATACTCAAATGCCTCATGAATAAAATTTTTCACGTAAGACTCATCATCTAAAATTCTTGATCTTCGAAGTTTTTCGAGATAGTATTCTTGGTCATTTCCAAAGATGCTTTTTTTTGCTAAATAGGATGCTATATCTTGAGTGCATCGTTGTTTATACAGAGCATAATGAAGAATTTTTTGATACAATTCATCGCTTTTGTAGGCCTCCTTGAATTTCTTGTAATCGGAATTAGTGAGTTCTTTTCCTTTTAACAAACGAAACTCTACCAGCAATTCTTCAGAAACTATATATTCTTCTTCTTTGTCTTTCTTAAGTACAACAAGAAAATTCTTTTTAACCGGTTTTACTTGAATGACTTGAACCATCAATAATCACCTCTTTTAAGAAAAAATCCAATTACTAATAGAAACAGATTACACTAATAATTGGATATTCAAATTATGAATTAAATTGTTTTAAGTACGCTAAAATAAATCGATCCAAATCTCCGTCCATTACGCGGTCACCATTTCCTGTTTCTTCTAACGTACGGTGATCTTTCACCATGGTATATGGATGGAATACATAGGAACGGATTTGGGAACCAAATGCGTTCATCTTGGTATCATTAAATGCTTCGATAGCTGCTTGTTTCTTTTCTAACTCCAAGGTATACAATTTGCTTCGAAGAACTTTCATAGCTGTTTCGCGGTTTTGAATTTGACTTCTTTCATTTTGACATGTAACTACGGTCCTTGTTGGTAAATGGGTTATTCTTACTGCGGAATCGGTAGTATTTACACCTTGCCCGCCTTTACCACTTGAACGATAGGTATCAATTCTTAATTCATCCTCGTCAATATCAATGGTAATAGAATCATCTGTTTCAGGATATACTTTTACAGACGCAAATGATGTGTGTCTTCGACTAGAAGAATCAAATGGACTGATGCGTACTAATCGATGAACTCCAGACTCTGCTTTTAAATACCCATAAGCATTTAATCCTTCTACTAATATAGTAGCCGATTTAAGTCCCGCTTCATCACCATCTTGATAATCAATTATTTTGACTTTATAATTCTTTCGATCTGCAAATCTGCAAAACATTCTATATAACATCTGTGCCCAGTCTTGTGACTCGGTACCTCCAGCGCCGGGATGAAATTCGATAAAAGCACTTAATCTGTCATATGGTTTATTTAGCAAAATTTTGATTGTTAATGCTTCTACTTCAGCAGAAAAATCTCCAATCAATTTATTTGCTTCGGTAAAGTCAAAATTTTCTTCTTCTGTGGCTAATTCTAATATTAATTCTAAAGTTTCATATATCTCTAAAATGTGTTTGTATTGATTAATAATCGTATGTTCTTCGTTCATGACTGAAATAATAGATTGAGCTGCATTGGTATCATTCCAAAAATCTGGAACGATTGTTTTCGCTTCCAGAAGTTTAGCCGCATCGATATGCTTATCGATATTTATGGTTGATTTTAGTGTATCCAATTCTTTTAGCAAATCACTAAGAATGGATTGCAACTCTAAATATGTCATAGATTCTCCTATGTATCGTTTTGTCCGTGACAGTGCTTGTATTTTTTACCAGATCCACAAGGACACGGATCGTTACGTCCAACTTTCTTTTGTACGGTTCTTGGTTTTTTCTTTACTTCTGTATCTTCTTTACCAGAGAACGTACTTGTTGGTTTTGCAACTTGAACGCGTTCTGTATTTTGTCTTACTTGAGCTTTTAATACAAATTTAGAAACATCATTCTGAATGTTTTCAATCATGGTTTGAAACATGCTGAAACCAATTTCTTGATATTCTCTATATGGATTGTTTTGTCCATAACTTTGAAGTGCAACTGCTTGTCTTAACTCGCTCATAGAATCGATATGCCTTACCCAGAAAGTATCTACAACTCGTAACGTGATTGCTTTCAGAAAATCATTATAAACTTTCTCTCCAGCAAGTGATTTTTTAACCATGATATTACTTGCAAATGCTTTCAGAATATAATCTGTAGGATCTATTTCCGTAACAATGATTTTTTTATCAACTGCATCTTTTGGGAAAAAAGCATTTAGTGATTTATACAACCCTTCTGGATTATCAGGATGCGTACTGATTACTCTTGTTAATGCTTCGGTTATCATGCTGTTCGCATAATCCTCTACAGTATCTAAAAACAGAATATCTGTTCGTTGTTTGTAAATGATTTCTCTTTGTTTTCGATTCACTTCGTCATATTGTAAAACGGTTTTACGACGATCGAAGTTATTGCCTTCAATTTGTTTTTGTGCACGTAATACCATTTTTGAAAACATTTTATAATCCAAAGGTGTTTCATTGTCACTGCCTTTTTGAACGGTAATCATTTCCAACATTCGTTTGAAACGATCTCCACCAAATCGTCTTAAAAGATCATCGTCAGCAGATAGAAAAAATCTAGAATATCCTGGGTCACCTTGACGACCAGAACGTCCACGCAACTGGTTATCAATCCTTCGTGATTCATGTCTTTCCGTACCTATTACTGCTAACCCGCCTAAACCAACAACACCTTCTCCAAGCTTGATATCCGTACCTCTACCTGCCATGTTCGTAGCGATAGTTACCGCATATTTTTGGCCAGCATTTTCTACAATATCTGCTTCTCTTTCATGTTGTTTTGCATTTAAGACATTATGTTTTATTCCTCGCTTTTTTAGCAGTTTGGAAAGTAATTCTGAACTTTCAATAGAAATCGTACCAATCAATTGAGGTTGACCTAATTGGTAACGTTTATCAATTTCCGCTGCTAATGCTTGGTATTTTGCTTGCATACTAGAAAAAATTAAATCATTATCATCTTGTCGAATAACTGGCATATTAGTAGGAACTTCTACAACATACATATTGTAGATGTTTCTGAATTCTTCTTCTTCCGTTTTTGCAGTACCAGTCATACCAGATAATTTACTATACATTCTAAAGAAATTTTGGAATGTTATGGTCGCTAAAGTTGCGGTTTCTTTTTTAATTTCAACTGCTTCTTTCGCTTCTAATGCTTGATGTAATCCTTCAGAGAATTGACGGCCATGCATCAAACGTCCGGTAAAGGAATCAACGATGATAACTTTTCCTTCTTGAACAACATAGTCGATGTCTTTCGTCATAATTAAGTTTGCTTTTAAAGCGTTATTGATATGATGTAGCAAAATCACATTTGAAACATCATAAAGATTTTCCAAATTAAAATAGGCTTCACCTTTTTTAATTCCGTCTTCTGTTAAAGATACAATTTTATCTTTGATATCAATTGTGTAATCCTCATCTTCTTTCAAACGGATCACAAAATAGTTTCCTTGTTTGTATAAATCAGCTGTATTTTTTGCTCCGCCGGAAATAATCAAAGGAGTTCTAGCTTCATCAATTAAAATCGAGTCAACTTCATCAATAATAGCAAAATTCAATTTTCGTTGCACAATTGCTTCTTTATAAACGACCATATGATCACGCAAATAATCGAACCCTAACTCATTGTTCGTAGAGTACAAAACATCACAATTATATGCATCACGTTTTTCTTCTGGGCTTAATTCTCTTATATTTAGTGCAACGCTTAGTCCTAGGAATCGGAATAAATCTCCAATTTCACCTTCCGCTTCACGTCTTGCCAAATACTCATTCACGGTAACGATATGAACACCATTTCCAGATAAAGCATTCAAATATGCTGGCATAACTGCAGTTAACGTTTTACCTTCACCAGTCTTCATTTCAGCAATGTTACCTTCATGAATAACAATAGCCCCCATTACTTGTACTTTAAATGGAGTCAATTTCAAAAATCTTATACTTGCTTCCCTTACAGTAGCAAACGCTTCAACAAGAATAGTGTCTAATTCTTCTCCATCAGAAACGCGTTGTTTAAACGCGGATGTTTTCGCTTGCAATTGTTCATCTGATAAATTGCTATATTCATTTTCTAGAGCCAAAACTTCTAAGGCTCTAGATTCTAATTTTTTTAATTCTTTTTTGTTTCCATCAAATAATTTAAACAATTCAGTTCACCTCTTATTCTCTACATAATATAATACCATTTAATATATATATATTCAATGATATTAAAACTTGAACCCAAAAAAAGTGACCTTGCGGCCACTTAATATTACTCTGTTTCAATCAACCCATATTTTCCATCATCTCGAAGATACAATACCGACATTAAATTATCTTCATTTTTGTAAATAAAGAAATCATGTCCAATCAATTCTATTTGTGTCATTGCTTCTTCTAGAGATAAAATTTCTAATTTAATTTTCTTTTTCTTAACTGGTGAAATAAGTTCTCTTTCCAATTCTTCAATGTCTAAATACTCATTACTGAATGCGTCTTTTAAACCAGTTCTTTCTTGCAATGAACGATTCATCCTGTGTTTGTTTTTACGGATTTGAGCTTCTAATTTATCTACTGCAATATCAATTGCTGCATATAAATCTTTGTTTTGAACTTCAGCTCTCATGGTGATAAATTTGATCGGAATCGTGATTTCAACCTTAGTACCTTCTCTGTAAACTTTACATACAACATAAGCTTCTAATTGCTGTTGAAATACTTTGTCAATCTTGTTCAATTTTTTTTCAAAATAATTGTAGATTGCATCTGTAATAACGAATCCGCCTTTGCCTCTGATGTCTAATTTCATAAAATCACCCCTTTGTATATATTTAACCAACTTCATTATACCATCTAGATTTTTCTCTGTAAACCATCCTACATATTTTTTACAAAAAACTCATAAGAACATCAAGATTTATCCTTATTAGAGATAAAATAGTGATTTTTTGAAATGGTAATATATATTTCAATGCATTAGCAAATTCTTGAATATTGTATTTATTGATAATTAAAATGATATTTCCTTGGTAATCCATATGATTATGAAACAAGATTTTAAAGTATCTTAACAAATAAAGTCTTTGCAAAATATTTGTTTTTATATCGTCATACAGATAGTAATACTCAATAAATCCATCATTAATTGGAATCACCTCAAACTGAATATTTGGCTTGTATTGTTCTTGGCATTGTTTACAAATTTCAGGGAATGTAAATAGATTGAATATTTTAGTTTCTTCCATAAAGAATTGACTACAGAGTTTGCACTTCATCTTTGTTCTTACGGTTCATAAGTAGAATCTCTTTTGCTGCTAACTTCATGTTTTTTGAGATATACTCAGATAAGAATACAACTTGACCAGATTGATATTCTGATTTTCTTCCCACTCTCCCTGAAATTTGAATCAAACTCTGTTTTGAGAAAACAGAATGATCAGCTTTATAGACATAACAATCAATATCATCAAAAGTAACTCCTCGTTCCAATACTGTTGTTGTTATTAGAAATAGATAATCTTTATTTCGAAATTCTTTGATAATATCCAATTTATTTACAGATTGACTCGATATGAAGTTATTATTTATGCGCAGTTGCTGGAGATATTTACTTAAATGTTTTCCTTCTCTTATAGAAGCGACGAAAATTAAGCACTGATGTTTTTTCTTGAGATTTTTTTCTAGATATTGAATCAACTCGCGAGTTTTGTTCTTACCATTTTTTATTCGGACGAATTTGGGAATATTCATGGCTTTCATATGATATCTCGATGGAATTAAATAATATTCGATTTTTTGGTTATCAATTAAGTATTTCATTTCTTCTGTTACTGTAGCTGACATGTATATGGTGATTCCACTCAATTTCAATGATTTTTGTGCCAAACGTTGAAGAAATACATTGTTTTCATAAGGAAATGCATCTACTTCATCGACAACCATTAAATCAAATTCCCGGTAGAAATAAATCAATTGTTGAGGAGTCGACAATAACAGGCTTGCTTCTTCATAATTTTTGTGTCCTTCGTATAATGTTGCTATAATCGTATTTGGAAAGTGTTTTAAGAATCGTTTTGCTAGTTCCTTTAGCACTTCTACTCTAGGCAAAACAAAACATACTTTTTGTTTTGCGATTAATGCATTTAATATCACTTGATAGGTCATCTCAGTTTTTCCTGCTCCACAAACAGCTTGAAGAAAGGAGGATTTCTTTTGCTCAAAACAACGAATAAGAAAATCAGAACCAAGTAATTGTTTATCAGTCAATTCATAATCAACATCCACAATATGTTTTCGATCTTTCAGAGTTCTAACAGATCGATATATTACCATTTCCTCATTAATTTCTCCGTATTCATAACAATCCAAACAATGTTGCAATCCAAATGCGTCTTTGTATAAATTTGTCCCTAAGCATCTGTTACATTTCTGCATAGAAATTGCTTGAACAGATTCTACAACTGTTGATTTTTTGTATAAACTTTCAATCAATTCAATCACCCTAAAGAATACTACCTTTATCACTATTGTTTTCTTTAAAAAAGCCCCTAAAAAAATCGGGGCTTTTCTTATTATTTAATTACAATATTAACTAGTTTATTAGGTACAACAATAATTTTTACAATTTGTTTACCTTCAATATACCCTTGAATCTTCTCTTGGTTAATAGCTAGTTTTTCTAATTCTTCTTTTGAGATATCTGAGTTCACGGTGATTTTTTCTCTCACTTTACCGTTGATACTGATTACTATTGGAATTTCATCTTCCACTAGTTTCTTAGGATCATGCAATGGATAGTCCTCAAATACAAGCAAATCTTTATGACCTAGTTTACTCCATAATTCTTCACATAAATGCGGAGCAATCGGATTTAGTAATTTTAATAAAACTTCATAATCCTTTTTCGTTATTTCTTCCGATTTTTGATATTCATTTATTAATATCATCATTTTTGCGATAGCAGTATTAAATTTCAAGTTTTCAATATCGGTAGTTACACCTAGGATGGTTTGATTGATTATCAATTCCAAAGATTTTGTGTGTTGTTCTTTTTGATTAACATTTGGAAATAGTCGCCAAATTTTATCTAAGAATCTTCTGGCTCCTTTAATACCTGAATCATTCCAAGGGGTACTCATTTCATAGTCACTTATGAACAGTACAAATGTACGCAATGTATCTGCTCCATACTCTTCAATAATCTCCATAGGATTTACAACATTTCCTCTAGATTTTGACATTTTTTCATTGTCCGCACCAAGTACTATTCCTTGTGCAGTACGCTTCATATATGGTTCTTGATTTGGAACAACTCCAATATCAAATAAGAATTGATTCCAGAATCTTGAATAAATCAAATGTCTCGTTACGTGCTCCATTCCACCATTATACCAATCCACTTTACCCCAATAATCTAATTTTTCTTTTGACGCAATCTCTTGGTCATTGAATGGATCCATATAGCGTAAGAAATACCATGATGATCCAGCCCATTGTGGCATAGTATCGGTTTCTCTTTTTGCAGGTTTTCCACATTTTGGACAAGTGCAATTTACAAATTCAGGTATATTAGCAAGTGGTGATTCTCCAGTATCCGTAGGCATAAAATTTTCTACCATAGGTAACGTTACTGGTAAATCTTCATATGGCACAGGAACAATGCCGCAATCATCACAATAGATAATCGGAATTGGTTCTCCCCAATATCGTTGACGATTAAACGCCCAGTCTTTCATTCTAAATTGCATTGCTTCTTTTCCTAGATTATTGTTTTCTAAATATTGAATCATAGTTTTTATAGCATCTTTCACTTCGAAACCATCTATTAATGGACTATTAATTATAGTTCCACCTTCAATATCAGTGTATGCTTCTTCGGAAATATCTCCTCCGCTTATTACTTCTTTAATTTTAAGATTATATTTTTTAGCAAACTCATAGTCTCTAGTATCATGAGCAGGCACTGCCATAATCGCTCCGGTACCATAAGTAATCATTACGTAGTCAGAAATGAAAATTGGAATACTTTCTTGGGTCATTGGGTTTATTGCCTTTAACCCTTTGATTTCGACTCCGGTTTTATCCTTTGCTAATTCAATTCGTTCGAATTCTGTTTTCATTTGCGCTTTTTCTTGATAACTCTTCACTTCATCCATGTTTTCTACACGATTAGCAAATTTCTCCAATAATGGATGTTCTGGTGCAATTACCATAAAGGTAGCTCCATATAGTGTATCTGCTCTTGTGGTAAATACTTTAAGTGATTCATGAGAATTTTCAACTGGAAAATAGATATAAGCTCCAGTAGATTTTCCAATCCATTTTTGTTGTTCCGTACGAATTCTTGTATTGCATTCCAAATCACTTAACCCATCTAATAATTTGTCTGCGTAATCCGTTATTTTTAAGAACCAAACATTCTTTTGCATTTGTATTACACCGGACCCACAGCGGTCACATTCTCCGCCTTGTGATTCTTCATTGGACAATATCACTTTACAGTCTGGACAATAGTTCACATAAGCAACGTCTTTATATGCAAGCCCATGTTCAAATAATTTCAAGAATATCCATTGTGTCCAGCGGTAATACTTTGGATCGGTTGTATCCACAACACGATTAAAATCAAACGAAAAACCAGCTCGTTTTAATTGTTTTGTATAGGTGCTAATATTCTTATCTGTCACAATTCTAGGATGAACTTGGTTTTTGATTGCATAGTTCTCTGTTGGCAATCCAAACGCATCGAATCCGATTGGAAACAACACATTTTTTCCTTCCATTCTTCGTTTTCTAGAAATAACTTCCAAAGATAAATATGCTCTTACATGACCAATATGCATACCGACACCTGACGGATATGGATATTCCACTAAAGAGTAATATTTTTCTTTGTCGCTAAAATCTTCAGCATCAAAGTAATGACCTGAATACCAAATGTCTTGCCATTTCTTTTCTATTTTCTTTTCATCAAAACTCGGTACAAATTCACTCATAATAACTTCCTCCATAAAAAAATCGCCCTAAAAAAGGACGACATAATCGCGGTACCACCTTTGTTCTGGAATAACCAGCACTCAAGACCTTAACGCAGTAAACGAATTTCACTCACGTGTTGCATGAAATCTACTCAACAGACTAATTCAAATAGTTTTTTTACTGATTCACACCAATCATCAGCTCTCTATAAAATATCCCTATTTTACTAATTCTATGTCCTCGTATTTAATAGTATTATAGCATATATCTTGCATTTATCAACATGAAACTTCTTTATTGGTCCTCTTTATCTGAATCATCTACATCTTCTTTGTCTATATCATCAAAATTATGTGTTTCAACAACTTCATCAGGTTGTTCTGCTTTCGCCTGTCTGATTGCCATTTGATATTGTAGTTCTCTTTGCAGAGTAAATACTGAGCGGTATGATATAAACATTAAAATGAAGAATATAATATCGCTAAATTGTAATAAATTATATATCGTAAATAATACAACCACAGGCGTAATTGCATATACAACCAATTTAAAAAGTTTTCGATATTGAATTTGCTTTTTAAATCGTAAGAACGTAATCGATGAGAACAATGCAATCACAAGTATCAAAGCTAAATTCGATAAAATACTTACGGTTACACTTGCGATTAAAATACTGGTTTGAATGATTTTTATACCCTCTGATAAGTTTGTTACACCATATTGATTTGAAAAGATGTTAAGAGAACTTATCTCGGTACTCCCAACAAATATTTTCATGTAATCATCTTTAATTATAATGGTAGTTTCACTCAATGTCGTTACATCACTCACTTCAGTAAATTCATCTAATAAATGCACTTCAAACCCATACATGTAAAATGTTTTATCTACTGAGTAATTGTCTCCATCACACATAACGGATTGATTTACTAAACGACAACCTGTCGTTTCTTCCGTAATGATTGAATTATTAGGAGCAAAGAAGGTTACAAACGCACCAGCTGATAGAAATATAGCCATTACAAACAAATAAAAGAATACGAATATTCCTTTTTTGTTGACATATTTTACAAGTCCTTTTGGATTGAATAAGCTATCTGCAAATATATTAAACATTCTATCACCTTAAGTATTATATCATTATTACGTGTTTTTTTTTTGAGTTTTGGATATTTAATTCGGATGGAATTGTGTTATAATCTTTTTGGTGATAATATGAATTATTTTACAAAAGAAAAACCCTATAATACCGTTAACGAATTCTATCGCAAAACCTTTGGTTCTAAAGTCTATAAAATATCTTTGAATGGAGATTTTACTTGTCCAAATAGAGATGGATCACTATCCTATAAAGGCTGTATTTTTTGTTCCGAAAAAGGCTCTGGAGATTTTGCAGGAGACAAAAGTGATAGCTTAGAGAAACAATTCTCTGACATTAAAACGTTGATGCAAAACAAATGGAGCGAGGGTAAATTTATCGCCTATTTTCAAGCAAATACAAATACCTATGGTCCCATTCATAAACTCAAAGCATTATTCGAAAAAGCATTAACTTTAGACAAGGATATCGTTGGACTATCTATAGCAACAAGACCAGATTGTTTATCAACAGAAGTTTTGGACTATTTATCCGATTTAAATAATAGAACCTATGTATCTGTCGAGTTGGGTTTGCAATCCATACACGAAAAATCATTAGAATTTATCAATAGAGGCCATAATTTACAGTCTTTTGTTGAAGCTTGTACAGAACTACGGAACCGAAACATTAATGTGATTGTGCATATTATCAATGGTTTACCAAGCGAAACCGAAAGTGAGATGCTAGAAACAGCTATATTTTTGAATAATATGGATATACAAGGTGTAAAAATTCATATGTTATTCATTCAAAAAGACACTGAATTAGCATATTATTATCAACAACATCCTTTCCCATTACTATCATTGGAAGACTACGTAGCTATTACGGTAAAACAAATCGAATTATTGGATGAATCGATAATTCTTCACCGTTTAACAGGGGACGCTCCAAGAGAATCATTAATAGAACCGAAGTGGACACTAAAGAAATTTGTTGTAACAAATGAAATCGATAAACTACTGCGTCAAAGGAAATCTTATCAAGGAATTAATAGGTGATTAATATGAACAAATTAGGACATTTTGCTGGAATTTCATTCGCGGTAATCTTTGGATTTTCGTTTATGTTTTCTAAGATTGCTCTGGAATATGTGTCTCCAATGGGGGTCATTGCATATCGATTTTTATTAGCTTTCTTAGTATTCGAACTATTGAGATTAACCAAGGTTGTTAAAATACGTTTCCAAAAACACTTTATCATGCCAGTATTCCTAGTCGCGATATTTCAGCCAATCTTATATTTTATTTTTGAAACCTATGGTCTAGATTTAACAACAAGCGCTGAAGCAGGAATGATGATTGCGTTAATTCCAATATTTGTTACTATATTATCCACGGTGTTTTTAAATGAAAAACCGACAAAAACACAATTATTATTTATTCTACTATCCGTTTCTGGAATCGTTTTAATTCAGGTTTTAAAATCTGGTTTTAATCTAAACTCTAATATATTCGGATTTTTCTTACTCTTCTTTGCTGTCTTATCTGCTGCATTATTTAATATTGCATCTAGAAAAGCTTCCGAACATTTAAAAGCACACGAGTTAACATATTTTATGATGTTATCTGGGGCTATTGTTTTAATATTATTTATGTGATTCAATTAGCTGCTGGACAGAATTTGGGCGATTACTTCGGTAGCATCAATAACGTTGAGTTTATTATCTCTATTGCATATCTTGGCATTGTAGCGTCTATTGGTGGGTTTTTCTTGGTGAATTTCGCTTTAGGAATACTGCCAGCACACGTTTCTAGTATTTATGCCAATCTATCTACTGTAGTTGCAGTAATTGCTGGATATCTCATACTGAAAGAAGCAGTTTATTGGTACCATTTAGTCGGTGGAATTATGATTATTGCTGGTGTCTATGGTACTGCCAGAGTTAACTTTAAAAATCAGATCATAAGGAGAAAACAATGATTAACATTGTAGAATTATCTCACAAAATATTAAAAGAATTTCCAAACCCAAACATCGCTATTGATATGACTGCAGGTAACGGTTACGATTCCCTTTTTCTTGCTCAAATTGCAAAAAAAGTGTATTCATTCGACATTCAGGATGAAGCAATCAATAACACTTTAAAGCTCTTAGAAGAAAACAATATTCAAAATGTATCAGTATTAAAAGAATCCCATGACCTTTTTGATATATTTGTTAGTGAAGATATTGACTTAGCAATCTATAACTTGGGATATCTCCCAAGCGGAAATAAAGATATTAAAACGAGTGCATTGATTGTGATTAATTCATTAGAAAAGGCTATTGAGCACTTAAATATCAATGGTATTATTGTAATAGTTGTATATTTGCATAATCATGATGAAAGTCTTAAAATATCTAATTTTGCGAAAAAATTAGATTCAAAATTTGATGTAATGAAATATGAAGTGATAAATAAAGAACAGAGTCCATATATTATAAAAATTTCAAGAATTAAAAAATAAGAGGTTTCCCTCTTATTCGCTTTCTGTATACAATTCATATTTCGG
>Ga0075122_10000470_pt1 | contig 32171 bp, 28 predicted proteins | sample AntAceMetag02UKB_FD_69790 | JGI IMG/M metagenome (GOLD analysis project Ga0075122, IMG submission 69790) | Saline lake microbial communities from Ace Lake, Antarctica - Antarctic Ace Lake Metagenome 02UKB | ecosystem: Environmental > Aquatic > Non-marine Saline and Alkaline > Saline | place...
GTCTGCGAAATCATCTCTTCATATCTAAAAAGAGATATTTTAAGCCGAAAGGTGTTCGCTCTTCTTGACCTGGGAGATGGTTTCTTTTATGATTTCGACAAATTACAGAATGAGAGGAGACGCACGAAGCACTATGATACCACTTTGCAGAATTATACCGGGTTTCTTGCTGGCGATGTGAATATATTAAAAATAGGGTGAATATGGAAGTTTTAACAGAGAAACAGGGTGAGGTCTGGACGATTGTGATCAACCGACCTGAGGCAAAAAACGCCGTCAATGGCGACACGGCCCTGATGTTAGCCGATGCCTTCAGGGAATTTGAACAGGATGACATGGCGAAGGTGGCTGTGCTTTGGGGGGCCGGGGGGAGTTTTTGTGCGGGAGCAGATCTCAAGGCGGTTGCTGGAAAATCGTCAGCCAGCTCTAATCATATGAACAGGGACATGTCTGCAGATGGTCCGCTGGGCCCTTCACGGATGCATCTCTCCAAGCCGGTAATTGCTGCAGTTTCAGGGTATGCGGTTGCCGGAGGACTGGAATTGGCATGCTGGTGCGATATCAGGGTTGTCGAGGAGGATGCGGTGTTTGGCGTCTACTGCAGACGTTTTGGCGTACCATTGATAGACGGTGGAACCCAGCGCTTACCACGTCTGGTCGGCCTGAGTCGCGCACTTGACATGATCATCACCGGTCGGTCGGTGCCTGCTGATGAAGCTCTGATTATGGGACTGGCCAACTACGTGGTTTCAACCGGAAAGGCGCGGGAGGAGGCGGAAAAATTGGCGCTGAAAATCGCAGCCTGGCCGCAAATCTGTATGCGTAGCGACCGTGAAGCGGTTTATGCTGGATTTGACAAGCCCTTTGATCAGGCGATGCAGCAGGAATTTGAGAAAGGGATGCAGGTGGTCAATAGTGGCGAAACAGTGGCAGGTGCAACCCGCTTCAGCTAGGGAATCGGGAGAGTATTGCCCTGAACCGGAATCTAGTCGCACATATGTGGATTCCATTTTTTGCAGGAATAACAGGGCACAGAAAACGATGCTTTTAACTAACTTAGCCCTTTTTGAGCATAGACCTCTGCATTAGACATGTACTCCCGGACTTTATGATTGACTACGAGTCGAAAGGCGGGTATTTATCATTTTTCGAATGAATGTCGAATACCGTTTCAAGATTTCTAGAAAGTGTACAAGGATAATCGGAGAATAAAACGATGTTTAAAGACCTGAAAGGAAAAACAGCACTGATCACTGGCGCAGGTAAGCGCACTGGTATCGGATACGCCATTGCCAGAGCGCTGGCGGAACACGGCACCAACATTGTCATTGCAGATCTGGGAAAAACCGGTGGAGATGACGATCAGGTTGTCACTGCAGCACAGGCTGAGATGACGGAAATTGCGGCTGAAATGCAAAGCGAGTTTGGCGTGGAAAGCATGGCAGTCCCTGTTGATGTAAGCTCGACAGAGGCTATTGCGGAAATGGTGAGAGTGGTTAGCCAGCGGTTTTCATCCATTGAGATTCTCTGTAACAATGCGGGGGCCTCCTTTGGTGTCCCCAATGCGGTGCATACATATGATGAAGCTGCCTGGATGAAAACGATTGACATTAATCTGCATAGTGTTTTTCGGATCTCCCGGGCGATTCTGCCACTGATGGAAGGCGGGGGTGCGATTATCAATACAGCCTCCCGTGCAGGGAAAGTTCCGCCGCTATTTAATGGCGCATATGCTGTGGCTAAGGCAGGGGTGATCATGCTAACCAAGGTCATGGCCCAGGAATTAGCTGGTCAGGGGATTCGGATTAATGCGATCTGTCCCGGTCAGATTATGACGGATCTTGAAAAATGGCGTTTTGGTCTCGAAGCCCAGTTTTTCGCATCCACCCCGGAAGAGCGGGAAGCGGAAATGTGTAAAACCATTCCTCTCGGAAGAATCGGTACAACGGGAGAGGTCGGAAAGCTGGTGACCTTTCTCGCATCAGACGCATCTTCTTACCTCACAGGCCAGGCAATCAATATTACCGGCGGTCAATTAATGGAATTATAAAGGAAACATCATGACAACAGTCACAGGCGGACAACTCGCAGCGGAAGCGCTGATCGAAAAAAAGGTCGAATATATTTTTACACTCAGTGGCGGACATATCACACCCATCTACCAGTACCTGGAAGGAACAGATGTAGAGCTCTTCGATACCCGCTCTGAACAGGCAGCTCTATTTATGGCTGAAGCGTGGGGGAAAATGACGCGGCAACCGGGTGTTGCCATGGTGACCGCCGGTCCCGGCTTTACCAATGCCCTCACCGGAATCGCCAGCGCCTTTTTCTCAAACACGCCATTGGTGTTGATTGCCGGTTGTGTGGGTTTGGAGCATAAAGAAAAACTGGACCTCCAGGATATGTTCCAGGAACCGGTCATCTCCCCCATGGTGAAAAAAGCCCTGGTCTGTCAGAAAACAGAGCGCATCCCGGAATTTGTCGACATGGCCTTCCGACTGGCTTCAAGCGGGCGACCCGGTCCCGTCTACCTGGAAATCCCTGTGGATGTTCTGAATACCCCGATTGATCCGGCAAGCGTCAAGAAACCCCAAACCAAAGTTGTCTCGAAACCGGTTGATCGCCAGGGCGCGACCAAGACGATTGAAATGCTTCGGCAGAGTGAAAAACCCGTTGTGATTGCTGGAACCGGAGCCTGGCAGGCTGAAGCAGAAAGCGAATTAACTGAATTTATCGAAAAGGCGGGTATCCCTGTCTTTACTTCTCTCTCCGGGAGGGGAACCGTTCCTGACGAGCACCCGCTCTGTTTTGAAGGCGCCCTTGCTATCAGACCGGGTGGCGCTTTTGCCGCTTATTTGGAAACTGACCTGGTGATTATACTGGGGACACGAATCTCGCTGTATTATATGTTCGGGGAGGTTTTTAACCCGGCAGCGAAGATGATACAGGTGGACATACAGGCAGAGGAAATCGGGCGCAACCGGTCCATTGATCTTCCGGTTGTCAGCGACCTCAAAGCCTTTCTGGCTGAGTGTAACGAAATCCTGGACGCTGGCAGCCTGTCCGGTGAGTTGCAGGGTCGTTTCACGGCATGGATCTCAACGCTGAAAGAGGCTGAAATTGCGGGGAAAACACCGAGTATGGCCGATGCGGAGAGCGATGCTGTCCCTATTCACCCCATGCGTCTGGCCCGAGAAGTTGACAATTACATGGATAGAGAAGATGACTTTGTCGTGGCCGATGGGGGGGATACTACTACCTGGATGGGAATGACGCGCATGATGAAACAATCCGGCCACTATCTGGACTATGGAATTTTCGGTTCACTGGCTGTGGGCCTGCCGTATGCAAATGCCGCCAAGCTGCGTTATCCGGAAAAAAGGGTACTGCTGATCTCTGGAGATGGCTCCATCGGCTTTAATTTTATGGAATTTGAAAACGCCATCCGCAAAAATATTCCGCTGGTGGTGGTGATCAGCAACGACCTGGGCTGGGGCATGATCCGGCATAGCCAGGAAATCAGAATTGGGCACGCCATTGAAAAAGGGACCTTTATCGGTGCGGTTGATTACCATAAAATGGTGGAGGCCATTGGCGGGAAAGGGTTTTATGTGGAAAAACCTGAAGATATTCGACCGGCTATTGAAGCAGCCTTTGCATCCGGTAAGACCTGCTGCATCAACGTCATGACAGATCCGACGACCGTCAGTCCGGGGAGTATGGCCTTGGCTAATGTGGGCGCCTACAAAGCATGATGAGTGTATTAAAGCCCGTCTCAAGTTAAATAGTTACGGAATTATTAAACTCAAAACAGGGGGAGTATGGATCCGGTGGTGATAGATCAGGTACGGCTGAATTTTAACCAGGAAGGCCTCTTGGCAATCAATGCAGCTATCGGGTTAATGATGTTTGGGGTGGCGATTGATCTTAAACTGGCGGATTTTAAAAGGATTCTTGTGTCCCCAAAGGCTCCGGCAATCGGACTACTGGCCCAGTTTATCCTTTTGCCCGCCTTCACCTTTGGATTGACGCTGCTTCTAAAGCCACACCCCTCCATTGCCCTGGGCATGATTCTGGTGGCGGCCTGTCCCGGAGGGAACCTTTCCAATCTGATGACCTATCTCTCCAAGGGAAACTGCGCTGTCTCCATCAGTATGACTGCTATATCCACTATGGCTGCAATTGTAATGACCCCGTTGAATCTGTCTATCTGGGGAAACCTCAACCCTGCAACTGCACCGATTCTTGAACAAGTGAGCCTGAGTCCCATGGATGTTTTCACCACTGTGTTTATCATCCTGGGCATTCCGCTTGTATTGGGGATGACACTCTCTAGAATTTTTCCAAATCTTGCAGACAAGGTCCGGAGGCCATTCAAAATATTTGCGTTGGTCTTTTTTATCTTAATTGTTCTCGGGGCATTGGGTGCCAATTACAAAATTTTCATGCAGGTTATTGGGCTGGTGATCATCGCGGTTTTCATCCATAACGCCCTCGCTTTGAATCTTGGATACTGGACTGGCCGCTTGTTTCGTCTACCAGAGGGGGATTGTCGAGCGGTCTCCATTGAAGTTGGTATCCAAAATTCTGCTTTAGGCTTGATCCTTGTCTTCAATTTTTTTGGTGGAATGGGTGGTATGGCTATCCTGGTTGGATGGTGGGGCGTGTGGCACATTATAGCCGGCCTGGTCACGGCCTTTATTTTTACCCGCTTCGGTGCGCCAGTAGACAGTGTCAGTGAAGCACCTGGGGTTTAAATCATGTCAAACGCTCAGTTTAAGGATAAAGTGGTGGCCATCACCGGCGGAGCCAGTGGGATTGGTTTGGCTATCGGACGAAAGTTTGCAGAAGAGGGGGCGGTGATCGCCTGCTGGATATGGATCGAGAGGCCCTTGAGCAGTGTCAGCTAGAGTTCCGGGACTCCGGCCATGAAATCATGACGGTCGGTTGTAATGTCACTGACCAGCACATGTGCGATTCTGCCATCGCAGAGATTATCCGGAATTTGGGTGGGATTGATGTGTTGGTAAACAATGCCGGCATCACTCAGCGAAGCAGTTTTACGGATCGTCCGCAGACTACGGTGGGAACTCCAGACACAGCTGAACATGAAGAGCAAAAAATATCAGCTCCAATATGGCTACCTGCACTGTGTGGGCAGAAAGACCTATGTCGTTGGTACAGTTGACACCAAAGAGGAAGCACTCGAATGGGTTGCAGGCCAAACGTCTTCCGATCTTTTCAAAACCAGGGATGCGGACAATGATCCCATTCACTGGTGTCCAGTACACCACTGCCACATGAAACGGCAGAAGCCCTGGTTTACGTATGTTGAAATAGAAACCGAAGAATCATGAGGATCACCGGGGCAGCGCACAGCCGCACATTTTTAGGCCGGTCTCTGGGACCGTCAAACAATCCTACCTTTCAGATGAACGCATTAAAGACTACATTGAAGTTGTTGGATTCGACTGAAGAGCGGATTATTGAGGATTTTTCCGAAACCACTCTTCTCGTATCAACCAGCTAGTCTTGGGATCCGGAATCCGATTATCAGGAACTTATTTTACTATTTTGGATTCAAGTTGAGGAAATAGAGAAACAGCGTAGAGAGGGTAGTTTAGAATTCTGCCATTTATTTTTAAGTTTAAAAGAGTTGTTCTCGACAATATTCTGGGCTCAAACTGTTGATTGTAGGAGTTCAAGCTCTTACTTTTTGGATTAATACCTGCTTTAGCTTCAAGCGGATAAATTTCATTGTGATATTCAAATAAAAAATCCAATTCTGCTTTTTTCCCTTCGCTTTTCCAATAGGTCAGATCGGTAGAACCGAAGTGAGGAATCATTTGTTGAGCGACATAGTTCTCAACAAATGCCCCTTGGTATTCATCAAAGAGTTTGTTTCCTTTGGCAGCTAATTCTATTGGGATTCTGGCCATCGCACCGAGAATACCAATATCCAACATAAATACCTTAAATGAGTTGCGGTCCATGCATCCTTTGAGAGGATATTTTGCGGAAGAGACCGCATATGATCTTAAGATCAGCCCCGCATCCGCCAGCCAAATAATCGCGTTTTCGTATTCCCGCCCTCGTGCACTTTTTTTAAGCGCGGAAAAAATAAATTTTTTGTTCTCTTTCACTAATTGAGAAGGGATTGAATCCCAAATCAATGAAATTTTTTGGATATCCGAAGGGTTTGCATGCTTAGCAAAATCAAGCACAAATGAATTGATAATTTCCTTTTGTATCTCCCTCACTTCCATCAGATTTCCTGTATCTGCAAAGTAACTGACTGCCTCGGGCATTCCTCCTACGAAGTAGTATTCTCTTAGCAGATCTAACAATTGATTGTGCAGCGGCACTGCGTAAGGTTTTACCTCGTGAGTTTCCTCGATCAACTTTCTTAGTAACGGTTTATTAATTGCGTCAAGAAACTCAAGAAACGAAAGAGGATAAAGATCTATAAAATTGACCTTTCCCACAGGAAAAGACTTTCCCTTTGACAGTTTCACTCCCAGTAGCGATCCAGCAGATACAATGTGATATTCATTTGCATTTTGCTGAAAATACTTCAATGCGTTCAAAGCATTGTTCGAAGCTTGAATTTCATCAAATACAAGCAAATGGTTCTCTGGTTCTATTTGCCAGCCCTGGAGCCGTGACAAATCTCTGATGATTCTTTTCGGATCTAATGTTCCGGTAAAAATATGCGCTAAATCCGGAGACTCTTCAAAATCAAAATAAGACATTCTTTCATATTCAGTTTGCCCAAATTTTTTGATGATATAAGTTTTGCCAACTTGTCGCGCACCTCTCAATATCAAAGGTTTCCGCCTGCCTGAAGTTTTCCAGGACAACAATTTTTGGTAAATATCTCTCTTCATCGATTTTTGTCTTTGGTGTTGAGTTCAATCCTGGAGTGTTTTTGATTTATGGTACATTTAAGGAGGGGAGATGTCTAATATACCGGCGTATTATGTGAATAATTACACAATATTCGCCTATATAATCGGAAAAATCTGGAACCACCGAGTTAATCGATGGACGATGGTGTTCTTTAAAGCAGACTGAGGCCGGGGTAGCCCCAACACTTGCTTTTCTGAATCGAATGACCAACGAGCAGAAACTACAGGATACGGTCTGCGGATTAGTCAGAGAGCATTTAGCTGAAATACAACTTTGCATTGTACTGTCAGTCTGTTTAAATTGAGCAGATTCCCAACTCGTCACTAACGGAGATCAAATCCGTAAATTCCTGGTCTTTCGATACTGCCAGAGTTTGGACAACGCCCTGACAGCAACCTCTGGAGATTCGAACACCGGGATTTGATCTCCCGTCATGATTTCGACATCCCGCCTGATTTCATCATGTCCCACCACACACACCACAAACGGCTTCTCCGGTGCTTTTTGCCGGATTGCCTGCAGATCTCCGTACATGAACCTGACCATCTCCTGGGATGTGACGATTTTTCGATAGACCGAGAGCGGGAGGGTGATGATACCAAGCACCATATCCATCTCAGAATCCAGTGTTAAAGACTGAATCGCCTGCATGAAAAGCCCGGAGGGTCCGATATCCAGGGGATTTTTAACATTCATCCAATCCGGGGCTTCAGCCCGAACGCTGTCGATGGTCTCCTTACTCAAAAAAGGAACCGTTAAACCACAGTCGACGGCCTCATCTGTTGCCAACGCCCCCATACTACCACTGCCGGTTACAATCCCCAAACGGTTGCCCTTTGGTAAAGGCTGGGTTGCAAAAACCCTTGTCATGGCAATAAGGTCCGCCAATGAGGCAGCTCGCATAGCACCTGTTTGTTTGAACATACCGCTATAGCTGGCGTCTATCCCGGAAAGACTGCCAGTATGGGAAGCTGTTGCCTTCTTTCCCAGTTCCGTGCGTCCGCTCTTTAAAACCAGGACCGGTTTGTCAGCGGTTACTCTGGTAAGGGTCTCTTTCAAGCGCGGTCCGTCTGCTGCTCCTTCAAGATAAAGAACAATCACTGCCGTGTCCGGGTCTTGATGCAGCAGGTCCAGCATATCGCATTCGTTGACATCCATCCTGTTTCCCAGGGTGATCGCTTTTGAAACCTTGAGATTCAACAGGCAGAATTTATCCAGCAGGATATTGCCGAAAACCCCACTCTGGGCAATGATGCTGATGTTTCCAGGCGGGAAGGCTTCCGGCACGATGGCAGAGCTGCAGAAACCGTTGGTGTTGTTGATGACACCGATACAGTTGGGTCCGATGATACGCAGTTGATAGCGAGCCATGACCTGTCTGGCTGTTTCCTGGAGTTGGATGCCGGCTTCACCGGCCTCTCCGAATCCAGCGGTCTCGATGATCACATGGCGAATCCCCCTCTCCCCAATATCTGTCAGGGCCTGAGAGACGTGTATTGCGGGGACGATCACGATGGCCAGGTCTACGATGTCGGGGACGTCGACTACTTTCTTATAGACTGTTTGACCGTGCAGCTCTCCTCCTCTGGGATTGACCATGTAGAGGCGGTCTCCCCAACCGCGTTCTTCCAGAATCAGGGGGATATCATAACCAAATCCCAATGAACTCCTGGCTCCTACCAGGACAATGCCCTGGGGCTCAATAAACGTTTTTAACTGATCACCCTGCATGATTTTCCTCCCTGGAGTGTTTATCTGTCTTCACGCCTATATTTAACTGGCTGATCCCTCAGCACGAAATTAAGCGTAGGTATATTTCGTTCACAGCTATCCGCTGGATTTTCGATCAAATGATGTAAAAATAGTAGCAGTTCAAAGCAAAAATAACAATCGACACTTCCCCCTGTGGCTTTGTGATGATGCATGCCCTTGTAGCGAGAAGATAAGGATTGACGCTCCTGCGAAGCCATCGTATTCTTTAGCTTCAGGACATTCTCGAAACCCATCTGCGCGTTTCTGCTTTCTTCTCAACAGTAACGCCCACTAACAACCTTCTCATGTTTCAAATCGATCAAAAAATTTTGAATCTTGTTACCCTCAATCCCGCCCAATATGGTGAGCTTGGTCTATTTTGCTATGACCTGCCCGGACTGGGAGGACGCATCAAAATGGCAGTGGAAGATTTCCAGGTAGAGGAGATCCCCACCTATGAGCCCTGCGGAGAGGGAGATCACCTTTTTTTGTGGATTGAAAAGCGGGGCCTGTCATCGGATCAATTGGTGCAACACATCGCCCGGGGCCTTAATATTTCTGCCCAGGAGATCGGGGTGGCTGGTAAGAAAGATAAGATGGCTGTGACCCGCCAGTTTGTGTCTGTTCCCCGAAAAAAGGAATCTCTGATTGGCCGTCTCGATAGTGATGACATCAAAGTTCTCTCCTCCAAAGCCCATACCAACAAACTATCTATTGGACACAATCGGGGCAATCGCTTCAAAATAGTCATCCGCGACCTGGAAGTCACAGACCCGGTGATTATCGGGCAGATTGTGGACCGAATCAATGAGATGGGGTTTCCGAATTTTTATGGTCCCCAACGCTTCGGAGCTCAGGGAAATACCGCGGAGATCGGTTTCGAAATTTTAAAAGGGGATGAGGCCTCCGTGCCGAAACAATGGCGGGTCAGAACACGGAAAAAATTTGCCTTGTCAGCGGCCCAATCATTTCTGTTCAATCGCTATCTGCTTTGGCGCATGATTGAAAAAGGGATCTCTTCTTTGATGCTGGGGGATGTTGTTTTCAAATATACCGGTGGAATCTTCCGGGTGGAAGATTTGGAGGTGGAACAAAAAAGATACCTGGCTCAGGAGATAGTCCCCGCGGGTCCGATATTCGGGAAGAAGACATACGCTGCATCTGATGAGGCACTTGCTTTTGAAGATGATATTCTGAAGCGGATGGGATTCGAGAGAGAGTTGTTTTCTGCCTTCGGCAAATTAATGTCGGGGAGTCGGCGGACGATTTTTTGTCGTCCGGAAGGGTTGCAGCACAAGGCATCAGGAAAAGATCTGCTTCTTGAGTTCACACTACCGTCGGGTAGTTATGCGACCGTTTTACTGGCGGAGTTCATGAATTCAAAAACAAAAGTATAATACTTACTCAGGGATGCTTTTTTGAAAACGGTAGACGTCGTTTCCATCCGCATCAAAATAGCAGAAAGTTGCTGACCGGTTGGTCATATGGGCCCAGATATAGCCGAAACACTCATTGTAATAAAGGGTGTCTTTCAGTCTGGTTTTTTTAGATCCTTCAATAGGCGATCCCCCTCCTCCCGCAACGATCTGGTCGAATCCTCTGGTTTGGACATGTTCAAGCACATGATTGTGTCCTGAAACGAAGAAATCGATACCACTCAATCCTACAATAAAGCGTTCCAATGAAAGCATACCACCGTGCCGGCCGCTGGAGATGGCCGGATGATGCCCCAGGACAAGGTGCCAGGGCCGGGGACTTTTTTTGAAAAGCTGCCACAGAGTCCTTACGGAGCAAGTCGTGTTGATGGCCTGGATGAAAACGGGACCTGCATTAAAATGATAGTTGGTTGCCGGTAGTATCCAGCGCTTGCTTTTTTGAGTATAGTCGATCTGGGCTTTCCAGTTTCCTTTAAGGTCGTGATTCCCTAGAATTACATAAAACGGCAGATCCAGGTGGTACATGGATTCAAATTTTTCATCCAGTTGGGGGTCATCAGTGGAGGTAATCCCCGTCTGAATGAAATTATCGCCTGCCATCAGAACAAAATCGCAGCCCTTTTCCAGGGCAGTGCGTTCTGAACTGGCTGAAACCCGCTTCTGATTGACGGTGCCGGACCCGGTATCCCCCAGGATCAGAAATTTAACCGAGTCTGCGTCGGGCACAATATCGAGCGGTTTTCCGTAATCGATCCCATAGGATTCACAGGCCTTCTCGTCCCACAGCTTTTTAATGGATTTTATCATCACAACGCCCTCGACTCCGATTCATTGATGTAACCCTTTTTTGCTTTATGGTCGCATCAATCTGAAACAGACCACTATTGTCTCGTCAATCCTCAATTGCCGTATCGGCTCCTCCGAAAAATGGGGACATGAGAAGCGAAACTTGCAGTTTCGAGAGTTGACATGACATTAATTATTTTTGTATTCCCCGTTGGACAGATCGATCGTGATTCGATTGTCTGCTGGCGGCAGGTCGGTATACCATCCTTCGATCAGTTCTCCCTGAATGCTGAGTACAATCCTTCCCCAGAGGCCCAGCCCGGTTTTATCAACGGGTGTTTCCGGCTTGATTTCGTCCCCCCGGAGATGGGCGGAATATGCTTTTGCCACCTGTGGATTAATGAGTCGCCTGTCTTTTTCAGAAACCATGAACTTTTTCAAGGCCACATCAGCCAACTTGAGGGTTCCATCATACACGTATTGATCACTGTAGGCTTTGAAATTGTCTTTATATGAGGGAATAGAATCGATATATTGACTTTGAATAATCGCTTTCTGATCAAATGTGAGTTCCACAACACGGTAAGGACAAGGACTTGTAACCAGAGAACCGGTTTCAATATCATAGATTGTTTTCCCTGTGTGACTGAATTTTTTAAGCGTGATGTCCTGTGCATGAAAATGACCGCTGAACACAAGTTTAACATCATAGGTTGCCAGCAGTTCAGCTACCTTTTCATGGTCATCCACCAGATACTGAGAGTAAAAATCCTCGTTGGCCGGGTAGTGTTCGAGGATACCGTGGTGAATGGCGACGATGACCGCTTTCTTCTCGCGTTTAGCACGAATCAGAATAGCTTCGATCCACTGCAGGGTCTGTTCGCTGAACGCTGCGCCGGTTATCGGATGCTGACCCGGTTTATTTTCTTTCCATTGTGTGCCGTCCAAAGCCAGGAGCCAGAGTCCGGGCACCGGTTCAGCCAGATAACTGAGCGTTTCGGGATCTCTATCAAGGGAGGCTGCATAGCCGTACTCCTCATAAATTTCGGCGAACTCATTGGCAGTGACAGTTTCGACAACCCGGGTCTGGTCACCCTCAAAAGCGATGGACTCGCCGTTCTGGACGTCGTGATTACCAGGAATGACAAAGACGGCCTTGCCTGATTTGACAATTTTAGCCAGATTTTCAGCAACAACCAGATGATTGCGTTTTTCGCCATCTTTGGTCAGGTCGCCGGGGATCAGGACAAAGTCGGCTGGTTGTTTGCCAATCTCTGCAATCATTTGGGTCATCAATTCGCTGCTCTCTACCAGTAGCTTGCGGTCCCTATCCAGATACGCCTGAAAAGCGGTGCCGCTGGTTCCCAGTTCGGAGTCAAAATAGTGGGGATCCGAAAAGACAATGAATCTGGCTTCCGGGTATGTGGTCGGTGTATTCATTAATGTCAGAACCTCGGGAGAGGTTTGATAAAGCCGCTGGGGCGCGACGCAGGACGTCAGCAGTCCTGTGAGAAATAGTATGACGGTCAGGTTGAAAAAACGCAGCATGATCCCTCCAATGATTTTAATGTAATGTGTCTCTCAGTACCCGTCCGGGCATGGGATTCTTTTGGGGCTAGTCCTCCATCTTTTTCTATTTCACCCGCTATGGCAACGGATTTTTTGTGATAACCGGGTTTATGTAGATTCGAAAAGCATCGGGTTAACAATTGACAATACTCTGATCCTCCAATAGATTGAGGGCCTTGAGCATCGATATAAGGGTGTGTTGGACAAAGGAAGCCGCATCATAGCCGCTCGAATCCAAAGCACTATTTAAACTCTGTTGATTTATTTATCAACAGAGCTAGCATGGTAAATGGTTGCTTTCCAGGCTTTATTCATTGCATGGATAAATGAAAATAGATTTATTGGTTGCAGAATTCTATCAGCTTGATAACATCAGACGTAAGTCCTCTTGTTTTTTCTTCATCTGACAGTCAAAACTAAAACAGCTTCAATGTCTAATTCAGGGATCCCCTATGGCAAAAGCAATGAAAAACTCGATCTGGGACGAACGTTATGATACTGATGAATACGTCTATGGCATACACCCAAATAAGTTTTTGGTGAGCATCGCAGACAAAATTCCGGTTGGGAAAACACTCTGCCTTGGCGAAGGTGAAGGTCGCAACGCGGTCTATCTGGCAACCCTTGGTCATGATGTGATGGCTGTGGATTCTTCAGCTGTGGGTTTGAAAAAGGCAAAAAGGCTTGCGCAACAAAAAGGGGTTGAAATTCAAACTTCTGTCACAAATCTGGCAGATCTGGAAATTCAGCCGAACAGCTGGGACGCTATTATCTCCATTTTTTGTCACCTACCCGAAGACATGAGAAAAGAGTTACATCAAAAAGTGATTATGGGTTTGATATCCGGTGGTATGTTCGTGATGGAATCTTTTACGCCGGATCAACTTAAACTCAAAACCGGCGGTCCACTTTCGAAGGAACTGCTGGTTAATTTATCCGATTTAACCGATGAACTGGAAGGTCTCGAATCTGAGCATACCGCTGAATTGGAAAGAGATGTGCTTGAAGGGAAATTTCACACCGGCCGGGGCGCTGTCGTGCAGGTCATCGCTTACAAGCCTTAATAATGTTTTTAAATCTGAAATCTTTGTTAACGAGAATATGAATAATCAGCAGTGTTATGTGATTGGTGTGGCGGGGGGCTCCGGTTCGGGTAAAACAACCGTTATCAACAAACTGATCGAAAATATTGGTTCCCAGAATATTGTCGTTATCCAGCATGATTGGTATTACAAACATAATCCCCATTTATCCTTTGATGAACGAGCACTGCTAAATTATGACCATCCCGACTCCCTTGAGACCGACCTGATGGTTGCCCACACATCAGAACTGATTCAGGGACGACCCGTGACCGCGCCACTCTACGACTACAGCAACCACCTGCGCAAAGATAAAACACAGCTGGTGCAGCCTCGGCAAATTATCATTATTGATGGAATACTCATCTTCAGAGAGTCATTATTGCGGGATTTGATGGATCTGAAGATATTTGTGGACGCCGATTCGGACCACCGGTTTATTCGTCGTATGGAGCGTGACATCAAGGAAAGGGGCAGATCAAGAGACTCAGTCGTCAGGCAATACCTTGATTTTGTGAAGCCGATGCACGATCTCTTTGTCGAAAACAGCAAGCATTACGCGGATATCATTATTCCCCATGGTGGTAAAAATCCAGTCGCCATCAATCTGCTGATTGCCAAAATTGATTCTGTTCTGGCAAGCAATCCGATACTGGATAATTCAATGCCCTCTGCCGGTTAATACCCTGCCTGCCTCTTAATCCCCCCTCTCTTTCTGCATGGTCATCTGATAAATCCTGGAAACTCTTCTGGATCAAGAATGGTGGCAACTATTTACTTTGATGTTGAACCGCTACTAATGATTAATCCGAAACAACAAATGTTTTCCTCAGGCTCGTATGGTCTGTATCAGGGAAAACAGATTAATTCATTGGACGTTTTTCGAAATATTTAAAAAAATAGATGGATAATTAACCCCTAATTCGTTGTTTCTTCCCATGTCTCAGTTTACAGAACTATAGTTGGATTTGAATAATCAACTTCCATTAACGGTTTGCCACCGACTTCTCATCGTTTTACATAACCCAGGTAACAGAACTCTGTGCCACAAAAGGGATTTCGGCCTGAGGAGCATAGGCCCAAACAGTGAAGTTTGATTGAATAATCAGGAATCGATATGTCGAAAAAATCAGATCTAGATGTTGCTTTCCATCCCAAATCTATTGCTGTGGTTGGTGTCCCCAGCAAGCAGGACGAAAAGAGCTGGGCCGGTATGTATGACAATTTATTAAGTTTCGGGTATGGTGGACGGCTTTATCCCATTAATCCCAAAGTCTCTGAAATTAGTGGCGTAAAAGCCTATCCCAATCTTACCTCTCTGCCTGAACCAGTTGACCTGGTTATACTTTCTATTCCGGCAAAGTACGTCCCGGATACACTCAGGGAGTGTGCAGCCACAGGTAACAAAAACGTGCATATTTTCACCTCCGGCTTCAAAGAAACCGGAGAACCGGATGGGATTATGCTGCAAAAGGAGATCGAAACGATCGCCGAGGAAAATCAGCTCCGCATCATTGGCCCCAATTGTATGGGGTTGTACGTTCCTAAGTCCAAAATCGTCAGCTGGCCCATGCCGCCTGTGGAGAGTGGACGGATCGCTTTTCTAAGTCAAAGTGGTGGCCACGCCCAGGATTTTACCAACTACGGAGCCAAGCTCGGCCTGCGCTACAGTAAGGTAGTCAGTTATGGGAATGCCTTGACGCTGGATGCTGGAGATTTTCTGGAGTACCTGGCTGAGGATCTGGACACCGATATTATCGCGATGTATCTGGAGGGTATCTCGGATGGACGAAGACTTTTGAGAATCGTAAAAGAGGTCAACCAACTCAAACCGGTGGTCATACTAAAAGCCGGCTTAACCGAATCGGGAACCCGGGCTGTTGCGACCCATACGGGATCAATGGCTGGCGAAAACCATATCTGGGATGCATTTTTCAAACAAAGCGGCGCTATTCAGGTACATACCCTTCAAGAGATGGCTCAGACCGTCCTGGCACTACAGAATTTGAAAAACGTCCAGGGAACCAGAGTGGCGGTGCTAGGCGTGGGCGGTGGAATCGGCGTTGAAGCGGCTGATGCTTGTAGCCGGGCTGGCTTGACACTACCCGATCTGATTCCTTCAACTCAGCAAAAGCTGCGAGAGTTTGTCGCTCCGGCAGGGAATATGATCAAGAATCCGATTGATGCAATGATCGTTCTACTTAGTTTCAGGTTGTTGAGTAAAACTCTGGATATCATCAGCTCGGAACCCTACTTCGACATGATAATCATCACGCTTCACGTGGATTGGCTATACGATCTGGATCAGGGGCCTCATATCCAGAAATTGGCAAGTTATCTGGCTACATCTGCCCGAAAACATTTGAACGGTAAGCCATTAGCGATCTGTTGGAGATCTTCGAGATTGGATCCAAGAATCGAAGAGCAAGGACTGCTCTTCGAAGAAACGTTGCTGGAAGCCGGCCTGCCGGTATACCGCGAACTGCCTCAAACCGCCAACGCACTGGCCAGAATTTCGGAATATCAGCAGTGGAAAAAACAACTCTACAACTAGTAAACCAGTCCCACTTCTATCAGGGCCTTTCATCCTGTTCCCCAAATGCCACTCTTCTTGAAGGTCCGCTGGGTGGCAGCCGTATGCCCAGGCCCGTATTGAAATACCTGCTAGAAAACAAGGCTTTGAAAGTGCGATACGCCGATTCTGGCTCAGCAAAATGCAGTAACGGTACTGTGGTTTGCAGAAGTTCAATTATATTAGTTTCATCTAAATGTTGTTTAACCGAAGCAATCAAATCTGACAACAGATAACACTCGTAAAACCATCTATCTGGAAGATCCGGATTATCCAGTGAGGCTTAAGAAGCGCCCTTCCAGAAGGTCTGCAGTGTATCCACCAGCTGGGAACCATTACTGAGAGTTTGGATTTCGGGCCATCCGGCAGGGTAGAGCTTGCGGTATAGATTTGTCCCAAAACGGTCGTCAATCAAGAGCAGGGCACCACGGTCCGTCGGGGTGCGAATAAGCCGTCCGGCAGCCTGCAACACCCGGTTCATGCCAGGGTATGTATATGCATAGTGAAACCCACTCCCTGATTGAGATTCAAAATACTGGCGAATCAGGTCTCTTTCCCGATTGACCTGTGGCAGCCCCACGCCGATAATGGCAACGCCGATCAGTTGTTCTCCGGGAAGGTTAATGCTCTCTCCAAAAATCCCACCACTGACGACAAAACTAACGAGGCTTTTCTCCCTGTCAGCTGTGAATTTCTCCAGAAAAAGATCCCGAGCCGGTTCGGTCATATATCGATCCTGCTTAAACAGATCCCGACCGTTGGAAATAGCCTCAAACCGCTGGTAAACCTCATCCAGGTAGCTGAAGGATGGGAAATAGATGAGATAGTTCCCTTTTTTCTGTTTCACAAAGATTGACAGACAATGTGCTATCGAATCATAGGAGAGATGACGATCCCGGTATTTGGTTGAGATGCTGTCGATCAGGTTGACGCTGAGATTTTCAGGGGAAAAAGGAGACTCGATCTGAAAGGCCTGATCCACACCCTCAATACCGCCGAAGAGATTGAAAAAATACTTTTCTGGCATCAGAGTGGCGGAAAAAAATATCGTGGAGCGACCCTTGCCCGTTGCTTTGACGATCATCTGCGATGGATCCAGGCACAGCAGTTTTATCTGAACATTGCTGCCTTTCTGTTCGAAGGTGCAGATAAAAGCCTCTGATTGTCCTGCCAGGCGGAAGATCTTGATGAAAAACATGGAACGATAGTAAAGGTCTGAGAGTTTATCCCGGTATGGTTTATCCAGGCTGCCAGAAAGGATCGCCTCTGTTGGACCGAGAAAATCTTCGAGCAGGTCAATGAATTTTGGGGGAACTTCCGGTTCCGAGACAAATTTAGCTTCCTCCAACCGCCTTTCTTTTCGGGCTTCCAGCAGGTAGTTGTTCAGGGCCTTTAAAGCATCAGCTAGGTCTCTGTCCGTTTCTATATTCACTACTCGTTTCAGATCCAGAAACTCTTTTTTCTCCAGTGTGGCGGAAAACATCTCCCGGGAGCGTTCTACTAGATTATGGGCTTCATCAATCAAAAAGACGTAATCCTTACCTGCCGTTTTAAAGAAACGGGTGAGGTAGACCCTGGGATCGAACAGGTAGTTATAATCACAGATGATACAATCACACAGCAAGGACAGATCCAGTGCGAATTCAAAAGGGCAGATGGCGTGTTTTTCTGCATATTCGACAATACGTCCCCGAATGAACTGATCATGTGTGAAAATGTCCCGCACGGCATCGTTCAGCCGCTCATAATAACCGGCGATATACCGGCAATATTCAGGTTCACAGTGGGTCTCTGCCATAAAGCAGACCTTCTCTTTGGCAGTCAGCGTAATGGACTTGAATCTGAGCCCCTGCTGTTTTAATTGTGCCAGGGCTGTCTCAGCGGCATCCCGAGTAGTCGTGCGGGCAGTGAGATAAAAAATCTGACTGCCGTTGCCGGTTTCGGCAGCTTTAACTGCCGGAAAGAGGGTCGCCAGCGTTTTCCCAAGACCGGTTGGTGCCTGGACAAAGAGGTTATATCGGCTCTCAATTGCTTGTGTGACTTCGTCGATCAGTACTTCCTGACCCTTTCGAAATTCCGGAAAGGGAAAGGTCAACTCCCGAATACTGCTGTCGCGGGTCGGTAACCAATGGTAATACTCCCTTGTTCGTTCCAGAAACTGTTCTGTCAGCAGTGTGAAGGATGCCGACAATTCAGTAAACGGGCACTGGCGTTCGAAAGTCCTGCTCTCTTCGCTCTCCACATGGAAATAGGTGAGATGAATCAGTACATTTTCCAGTTGGTTCTGTTCGGCATAGATGTAGGCATAGACCAGCGCCTGTGTGAAATGGGGGCTATCAGGCGCTGACTGGAGATCTCCAAGGGGTTTATAGGTGGACTTAATCTCCTCGATGACAGTGGTTTTTTCTTTCTGGAATACCCCGTCAATCCGACCATGAATTTCAAGTGAGATATCCGCATCTTTTACAGTCATGCATACAGGGACTTCTCTTTGATACCCCTCGGCCCTGGAATCCTGAACCTGCTTGTGAACTGTGATTCCCTCCTGAGCGCGGCTCGGGCTTAAAAACCCTGTTCTGATGTCCCCCCTGTTCAACACAGATTGCACCAGGTCTCTGACGGATATTTTTATTACAGGTTTTCTCACCGGGGCATTTCAGGATAGGATTGGGGAACACACGGGCCTTTGATTATGCGTGTCTGTCTGATAAAAGACCATCGCATAATCACCGGCTATCGTCAATGAGGGGAGTTAAGGTTGCTGGCTCTGGCTCTTATGTGTCAGATAACAAAGTGCGGGCAGCAGCAACAGGTCTGCCAGCAGCGCTGAGATAAAGGCCACAGCTGTCAGATATCCAAAACGCGCCATGCCCATATGGGTTGAGACGATCAGAGTCAGAAACCCGAGTACCAGGATGATGGTTGAAAATGTGATTGCCTGTCCCACTTCTTTGATACTGAGGATGATGGCATCTGTGATGTTCCCGGATTCGCTCAGTTCTACTCTGAAATGAGAAATAAAGTGGATGGTGTCATCCACAGCAATCCCGATGACAATGGGTGCAATTATCAGTGTATCGCCGTCCAGGGGAATACCAAAAAGTCCCATGGTACCGAAGGTCATCAAGACGGGGAAAATATTGGGGACCAGGGCAACCAGGCCCAATTTCAGAGAACCAAAGACAAACAACAGCAAAACTGAGATGACGATCAGTGCCAATCCGAAACTCTGGATCTGGGACCAGCTAATGTAGTCGATCATCTGCATCATCAGCGCTAGCCCACCGGTGATTTGGATCTCCATGCCCGGGAAGTCAGCTTGTAGTGGATCAAATAGTTCTGAAATCTTCTCATGCACCTCTTTCAGAAAATCCAGATAGGCGATGGAACCGTAGTTATACAGGCGTACCGCAATTCTGCCTTCGCGATAATCATCCGTGACCAGCTGCTGGCGGTCATCTGGATTGGCGGAATCGAAAAGAAAGAGAGTCTGTTCCAGGCTGGGTCGATCTTGGGGAATAATGTACATCTCCGGCCTGTTTTCGTTGAGTACCTGATAGGAGTTTTTGACGACATTGACCAGTGAATCGGTTTTGACCACGAAATGAGCCTGCTCATTTTCTAAGTATTTCTGCAGTTTTTCCATGGCATTCAACACCTGCGGCTCTTTCAGGGCGTCCATTTTGCTAAATCCCATATGAATCTCCATACTCTGCGTGCCTCCCATCACCTTATCAATCAGCAGCACAGCTGTGGGATAGGGGTGCCCCTTTCTAATAATCTCCACCATATTGGAATCCACCTTGACCTGGATGAAGCCGAAAACGGCCACTCCACAGATGATCAGAAAAATGAGTACGATTTGCCGGGGATATTTCAGTGAAAGGGGTGCCAGCCAGTCCAGGTATCGTTGAACCCAGCCATTTTTTGGAGGTGCGTCAACCAGCTTTGCGGCCTGTTTTTTAGAAATCGGATGCCAGATGTCCAGCATTAAAGGCAGTATGAAAACTGTCAAGGCAAAGGCTGTCATCACACCAATCGCTGCGGAAATGCCGAAAATCGCTATCGGAGGAATCGGCACGAATATCATGGCCAATAGGCCCAGAGAGGTTGTGATGCTTGTCAGCAGGCAGGCAAAGCCCGATTTTCTGTAGACTGCCCGCAGGGCAGCCTGATGATCCAGCTCTCTCTTGCGAAAGAAGATATAGCCGGAGAAAATATGGACCGCGTCAGCGACACCCACCACCAGAATCAACATGGTTAAAAGGCTGAACATCATACTCATGGTCGCGTTCAACCACCCCATGAACCCAAGGGTTAAAACCGTTGTCAGAATGACAATGCTGATGGGCCAGATCACCGCGCTCCAGGATCGAAAGAGGACCAGCAGAATCAGAAATATCAGCAGGAGTGTCGCCATGAAGATATAGGACATCTCAACATTGAGGATTTCATCAAAGATCTGCATCAGAACCGGATTCCCAACAGGATACAGTTCCAGTTCGTCAGCAAATTCCGAGGCATTTACGATTTTCAGCAATTCCGTTGTAAATTTTGAATATTCCGCCATCTCTGTATTTTTAAAACGGGGCGGAATTCGTTCTGAGAGCCGGGTATCTGCATCGTCGGAAGATTCCTCTAATTGATCGAATCCGTTTGTCTCATCATCCGTGTCAGCTTCCGAATCATCGTCGATTGGAATTGCACCAAAATTGGTGCGGATGTAGATCCCACCATATTGAGAGTCTTTGGAGAGGTAAAATAGCGGATAGTCTTTATGGGTCAGTGCTTGTTTGCGGAGGAGTTCTCTGGCGGCTTCGTCTGTGGGAATATTGTCACCAACAAAATCCCTGGAGATCAGGGTGTCATCCTGGACATCCATGTAGCTTACGTTGATCAGGGTTTTTATCTCCAGTATATGCTCGAGGATGTTCTCTTCTCCGTCACTTGTTTCTATTGTGGCGTTGAGCAGATCTTCTTGAATTTTTTTAACGGCACGCAGGGATTTTTCCGAGAAAACATCTCCATCTTTGGCCCGATAGACAATGTAAACTGAGTCATCTCCGCCAAAACTATCCCTAAACAGGTTGAAGGCGATTGCCACCGGATCGCTCTTCCTGAACCAGGACTCCATTGACATATCGAACACCAGGCGCTGGAGGCCGGCACTCATCAGGATCAGGATCAGCAAAAATCCGATCCAGATTTTCCAGCGGTTTTGCCGTGTGCGGTCCGGTAACATCTCAAAAAACTGGTTAATGTTTAGAAATAGTTTCTCCATGTTTTTGTCCTTTGATTGTCCATTCCGGAGACTGGCGTCCTATTCCGGAACGTTTCCATTTAACGGCTTATAAACTGCTTAACGAACATCGTGTTGAAGATAAAATCAGAAAGTATAGTTATCGGCCAGTGGTAGCGTAAAATGTATGATTGTTCCTTTTTCCACTTTTGACTCTGCCCAGATTTCACCGCGATGGTCGGAGATAATCTGTTTGCTGATGGAAAGCCCGAGACCCGTACCACCTGACCCATCCTTGGTTTTCGAGCTTTGGGAAAATTTATCAAAAATCAGATCAAGTTCCGTTTCCGGAATGCCGACGCCTTTGTCGATCACCATTATTTCAAGTCCAGGGATGTTGGGCATGGATTTTTGCAAGGAGTTCTGTCCGAATCGTACAGATATTATCTCTTTTTCCGGTGAATACTTAATGGCGTTCGACATCAGATTACGCACTACTTGACCAATTTTTAGAGGATCACAAAGGCTAGTGGTTTCAAAAGCGGGATCTTCAATTCTCATTGTGATCTGCTTTTCTGACAACGCCACATTGAAGTCGGTTGCGGCTTCTTTGATCAGGAGAGATAAATCGGTAACCTTCATCTGGTAGTCCGTCTTACCTGCTTCAAGCTTGGACAGATCCAACAGATCGTTCAGGAGAAACATCAGGCGTTCACCGGTTTTTCTGATCTGGCTGAAGTAGTGCACCAATTTCTCCAGAGGGACGTTTCCGGTTTTTGTGATGCCAAATTTCGAGTAATTTAATATGTGATGCATCGGGGTGCGGAGTTCATGGGAAATATTAGCCAGGAACTCGCTCTTTGCCTGATTGGCAGATTCGGCTTGTATCTTCGCTTCTTCAAGTTCATGGGTTCTCTGTTCAACCTTTTCTTCCAGATTTTCTTTGTGTTCCTGCAGGCTCGATTCGATACTCTTAAGCTTTGAAACATCCGTCAGGATGACAATCAAACCCTCCGACGAACTATCTGAGGTCAGGGGGCCTGTGGATGCAAGCATGTGGATTTGTTCCCCGTTTTTTTTCGTGAGTAAGACTTCCTGGGACCCGGGACGATGGACAACCCCGGATTGGGAATCCTGCTCGATCTTTTCCCGGTTTTCGGTATTCAGAAATGGAAGAGCAGGTTTGTGCAGCAGTTCTTCTTCTGTGAATCCAAAAATATGAACTATTGCCGGATTGACAAAGGTTATTTTGAAGTCCTGATCTAGAATGATGACACCTTCATTCATCTGGGTTACCAGCATTCTGTAGTTCTCCTCACTCTCATGCAGCGCTTTTTGTGCTTCCATCCTCTCAGAGACTTCACTCTGCAGTAGTTCGTTCGATTGGGCAAGCTCTTTCACGTTCTGTTTAAAGCTGTCAGCCAGAGCCTGCTCTTGGACTAAAGTGCCGTGCAGTCCCTTAAAAACAAAGCTGGTAGAAAGGATTGTAATTAGGTTCAGGAGCAAAAAATTCAGAACCAGGGCTGTCCATTCATAGATTGGCTGAGATGTCGGGATGGCGAATGGCCACAGTTTTATGTCTAATATTTCAAGGTATATGATAACCCCGATACCGATTAAGGTCAGTAAATTCAGGCCCAGCACAATAAAGGAACTGCGCATGTCCATCAGGAGCACGGTGATGACAGGGGCCATAAACAGCCAGATCACACCGGGACTAAAAGGACCAAGGACCAGGGAGAGGACTATTCCCAAGCTTAAAAATATGAAAATACAAAAAATCGCACGAATTCGATAAGGCAGGGATCGAAAAAGCAGGGTGACGATTCCCAGAATGTACACAAAAATATCAAGGATAGCGATTCCCCAGAAACCGGACTGGAGTGAAAACCACACATTAGGAATCAGTACAAAAAAGCCAATAATCACTACTGAAAATAAAATCAGCAACAATAGTCTCTCCTGCCAGTACTTGATACCGTCTGCGGGTGTCAGGTTCACCGGGGTTGTATATTTTTCAGCCAGCTGCTTAAAAAAGGTCAGCATGAGATTTGGGATCGGCTCCAAAACATTAGTGAGATTGTTTTGCGATACCGACGTGATTGGTTGTTAGCGACTTAATTTTAGTTCCATGTGTGTATTTAGTTATTATTTTAGATATAAAACATCCGGTACATTACAGCAAGTCCCATTTCCATAGATACAAGGAAGACATTGACGGATGCGGTCCGGTTCTGCTAATCGTGTCTCACCGTCTCCTGTCATTCTCTATTCTGCTTTAGTATGGGAAATCAGGTTTTGTAGAATCTAATATTCAGGATTTTGATTTAATGGAAAGATATTTGTGCGCGGTCTGCGGCTGGGTTTATGATGAAGTGACTGGATATCCTGAAGGGGGCATTCCGGCCGGGACTCGCTTTTCAGAACTTCCGGAAAGTTGGAACTGCCCCTTTTGTAATAATGACAAAGAGAAATTCAAGCTGATGGAAAACGAGTGACATCTTATCCCCGAGAAAAATGAAAAGTCACTCTGTTTTGGACGGTCAACGGAGATGTGCAGGCAGTTTTTTGACTGTTTCAGCAGTGAAAAGATATAAAAAGGTCGTCACCCCGAGAAAAGCGGCACAGAGGTAAAATGCGTCTTTGAATGCTTCCGCCCCCAATGAGGCTTGGGGATAAAGATACTGCATCACGCTGCCCAGCAGCTGCAAAAAGAAAGCGACCCCGATCATCGTGAAAAAGTTAACCCCTGTCATAGCAGTTCCTGCCCTTTCAATAGGCATGCGCTCCTTAATATGTGCCATCATCACCCCACCGGCACTGGACGCAAACCCGAAACTAAAAAAGAGGAACGCCAGCAGAACAAAACTGGTGCCTGGTTTCAGATTGGCCAGCACAACCAGAACACCGACCATACCGAGCAAGCCTGCGTTGATGAGAATCTTTCTGGATTTGAGAACAGCATCCGAGAGGTATCCGCTGATGGGGGCGCCTACAACCAGTCCGACATTCATCAGTAATATCAGGTTGCCGGTTGCGACTGGAGAGATTCCGATGCCTGTCATTAAATAAGGTCCGGCCCAGAGTGCTTGAACCGCCGCAAATATGCCATATCTGCAGAATGATCCGAAAGATATGATCCAATAATCTTTCAGGGCAAAGAGCGCTCGAATACCTGAAAGTGTCTCTTTGAGGCTCAGAGAAACAACCTCCGTGAGGTCGGGTTCTGAATCAGGCGGGCGATCCCTGACGATAAAATAGAAAAGCAGGGCAATGATTAGATTCAATCCGGCCAATATCAAAAAGGTTGTGCGCCAGCCAATCATTGAGACGATAACAACCAGAGGAGTGGTTGCCAGGATGTTGCCTAGTGTACCGAAAGAAAGCACCAGAGCAGACAGGGTCCCGAAACGCAGGGGGCCGAACCAGAGGGTGATCAGTTTTAACGTCCCCATTAGGTTACAGGCCATACCGATACCCATCAAGACCCTGCCAATAACCATCATGGAAAGAGATTCCCCCATCGCGAAAATCAAAGATCCTGCCACCGCCACCAGAGTAAGCACTGCCATGCTGATGCGGGGGCCAATGCTGTCAAGGTACAGTGCCATCGGGATCTGCATCAGGGCAAAGGCGTAGAAAAAAGCAGCGGATATCAGGCTTAAGCTACTGGTATCCAAACCCAGGTCTTGGATCAGATTGGGTGAGATGATGGCAACGGACACTCGATAAAACTGAGAGAGTACGAAACTGGAACTGGCAACGATAAAAATGACCCAGCGACGGGATATGGGGAGCTTCATGATCGATCTACAAAATTCAGGTTTAGTTTTCGTCGAAGATAGCGTTTTCTTTATGACATCATAACCGTGGTTATTTGGCAAAGATGTAATTCTATAGACATGATATATCTGAAACAGGTTCTGGATTTTTATTTTTATCCCGGGTTTTGACCAACTTCGGGGAAGGTTGTAATATTAAAAACAAAACCAGGAAACAGCTCATATAAAACATTAAAGGAGAAGATGGCCAATATTCTGGAAAAAAAAGGTGATAATATCACCAGAGCCATCAATTTTATTGATTCCGGACTGAAGGAAAAATCGAAACCATCTGTACACCGGTTGATCTCTGAGTCAGGGGCAAGATTCAATCTGTCACCGAAGGATGAGGAGTATCTGATCCGATTTTTTAAACAGCGGCAGAGTGAATCGGAACAATGACCCATACTGACGATTGCCATTCAGTCAGATATCCTGTCCGTCAGACGTTTAGCAAGTGTTATTCCCCGCTTTATCTTCGGATATTCCGATTATATGCAGAATCATCAACTTCAAGAAACTATCAGCACTGCTCGACTCTTGCAAATATGTACTGGGGTGCTTATGATGGGACGTTGTCAACGGTTATTTAAAATAGAAAGAAAACAGTAACTATTCACCACACTTCCAGAGCAGATGCTGAACAGTTACAGAACCCATTGGAATTTAAATGAGATTAACAAGAATTATAAAGCTGGATCGTTTTATCAAGAATCAGACGATTAGAGAATGGGTGGAAGCCCTGATATTCGCCCTGGTTGTTGCCGGGATCTTCCGAACATGGGCCTACTCGCCCTATAATGTACCAACCGGTTCCATGATTCATACCATTGAAATTGGGGATTATCTCTTCGCTGATATGCACGCCTATGGTTTTGTGGTGCCTTTCACGGACATCAAACTGCTGCCTTCCAAGATCGAGCGGGGAGACATTGTGATTTTCCCCAACCCTCTTGATCCGTCAATTTCATACATCAAGCGAGCCGTTGCCATTGAAGGGGACGAGGTTGAACTGGTGGGGGAGGAGATCTATATCAATGGTCTGTCGGAGAAAAATCCACACCGTTTCCTGGATGAACGAATACGACCGGTCACACACAACCGCGAGTTCGGGGTTCCTAAAAAGTTTGTAGTGCCGAAAGGTAAGGTCTGGCCGTTGGGAGACAATCGGCGCAACTCGCTTGATGGGAGATACTGGGGCTTTGTTGATGCCAAGGATGTCAGAGCCAAAGGCTTAATTATCAGTTGGTCCCACGATCCTCAAGCTGGTTTTCTGTCCGGTTACCGCTTCGAAAGAATAGGCAGAATGCTGGAGTAATTCGGTTCTCCCTCATAACGGTTGTTTACATTTTTGAAACGCCAAGCGAGATTTTCAGAGTAGTTTTTTTAGTATTAAATATATTGGAAGGAATTGTAACTTTTTTGTAAGCGTTTGCATTCCCCGAGGGAATAGCCTAGAATTTAAGATTCTTCAATAAAACAGATCACGTTTTCCGAACTATCTGAAATAGCTGGTCTGAAGCTGAAGATTCAGTTGTCCGAAAGAAGCAGAGAGCACCTGCTTAAATGAAGCAGGTGCTTTATCGAAGACTCACAATTTGACGGCAATTGAAAATACTATTTTGAGAAAGAAAATGAAACATTTGAACAAGTTGTGGAAAAGAGGGCAGGATTTCCTGGGGGTTGATTATCCCATCATGGCCGGTGCCATGACATGGATCTCCGATCACCGATTTGTCGCTAACATAGCCAATGCTGGTGGATTTGGCTGCCTGGCTGCGGGAAACCAGCCGCCAGAGCTGTTTGCCCAGGAAATTGATAAGACGAGAGAGGCGACCGATAAGCCCTTTGGAACCAACTTGATCACTATTTCTCCGAATTACAAGGAACATCTGAAAATTGCTCTGGACAAAGGTGTACAATTTTTAATTTTTGCGGGTAGTTTTCCGCGGGCCTCAGAAATAAAACTGGCCAAACAGGGCGGTGCCAAGGTTATGGCTTTTGCATCCAATGATTCTATCGCCAAACGTATGATAAACTCCGGAGTTGATGGTTTAATGCTGGAAGGTAGTGAAGCGGGGGGTCATATCGGGCACGTGTCACTGACCGTGCTTTTGCAGCATGTTCTCTTCCATCATCAGGAAGTTCCCATATTCACAGCAGGTGGGATTGCAACTGGCGAAATGATGGCACACCTGCTGCTGATGGGAGCCGCAGGGGTTCAAATGGGAACGCGTTTTATCCTGTCAGAAGAGTGCGAAGTCCATCCGAATTTTAAAAAATCTTTTATGAGAGCCCGGTCCAGGGATGCCATTGCAACCCCGTCTGTGGGGTCTGAACTCAATGTGGTGGCTGTGCGTGCGATTCGCAACAAGGGGATGGATGAATTTTCTGATATGCAGATGGAACTAATCCTGAAAAAACGGCGGGGAGAGATCACCAGAACAGAGGCCCAGTATGAAGTGGAAAAATTCTGGATGGGAGCCCTGAAAAACGCTGTGCAGGATGGTGACGTAGAACGGGGGTCGCTGATGGCCGGTCAAAGTGTGGGATTGGTGAGCAAAACCCAGTCCATTAAAGAGATTTTCACTGAAATGATTGAGGAAGGGGAGCAAACCCTGGAAAAGGTCATTTCCCGGTTAAACGGCTAAGGAGAACTGACTTGGACCCTTTCGAGGATATTCGTCCCTATCACGATGATGAACTGCCTGCGATATTGCGACGCCTGCCGAATAATGAGCTCCTGATCTCAACTGTTCGGATGATTGCCTGGCCAGGATGTCCCGCCTTTTTGTCAAAGCCGGTGAACTTGCTAGTGAAGTTAATGTTAAAGAGAAAACTGCGACAAATTAAGACCATCGATGAATTTCAGGTGAAAATTGTCGGTGATCTTTTGCTGGAATGGGTTATTTCTCACTCTATCGATAAACTGAGCAGTTCCGGTCTGGAAAATCTCTCCCGGGATCGCTCGTATATCTTTATCAGTAACCACCGGGATATCGTTCTGGATTCAGCGCTGTTGAATTATACCCTGCATCATGCAGGACACAAAGTCCCCTATATTGCCTTTGGCGACAATCTCCTGATTAATGAACTGGTTTCAGATCTCATCCGGGTGAATAAGGCTTTTATTGTCAAAAGAGATCTGTCTCCCCGGGAGCAGCTCAAAGCGCTAAAAAATCTGTCAGCCTATATCGGACACATTCAGTCTGAGGGGAATCATTTCTGGATTGCGCAAAGGGAAGGCAGGGCCAAAGATGGGATTGATACGACCAATCCTGCCATTATCAAGATGTTCTATCTCAGCGAAAGAAAAACGCAACCCGATTTTTCTGCTTTTATCAAATCACGTAATATTGTACCGGTAGCTGTTTCATACGAAAAGGATCCCTGTGATCGCATCAAGGGGTGGGAACTATACCGCAAACAGAAAATTGGGATCCATAAAAAGAAGAAAAACGAAGATCTGATAGCGATGGCTGCAGGGATTTCGGGCCAAAAGGGGCGTGTCCATATCTCTTTCGGGAAACCTTTGCACGAAGATTATCAGAACGAAAAAGAGGTGGCCCGGGCAGTCGATGACGCAATACATAGTCAATACAGACTGTGGCCCTGTAATTATATCGCCCATGATGTCATCAGCGGAGCAGCAACCTACCAGAGAGAATATAACGACCAACAGAAAGAACAGTTCCTGTCTCCTTATAATAACCTCATCCCGGAAGTCAAAAACGTTGTGTTGCAGTGCTATTCAAATCCTGTAAACAGCAGAAACACCGGCTCTAACACGCCAATCCAGGGTACTGAATGATTATCCCCAGTCATACCGGCAAAATTGCTGACAATCTCTACAGTCTTGGTCCCGAGGAGATGCCAACCTACCTGCTGGATGGTGAGGTTCCGGCCATGTTTGATGCAGGAATATCAATTCTGGGGGAGCATTATGTAGCCGAGGTTAAGAAAATCCTGGGGGCCAGACCGCTGCACTATCTTTTTCTCAGCCACGTCCACTTTGATCACTGCGGATCTGCCGGTTATCTGAAGCAAGCCTTTCCAGATGTGACTATCTGTGCCTCTGCTATTTCAGCAGAGATTATCTCTAAGCCCAGCGCTGTGGAGTTGATCGGGAAGCTCAATTTTGTTCCGGGGTTGACTGAGGAACAGAAGTTTAAGACATTTTCAGTGGATAGAGTGATTGAGGATGGAGATTCCATCGATCTTCTTGAGAATGGTTATTTACACGGGTATGCCACCCCGGGACATACCCGTGATATGACCAGCTACCACCTGCCACAATTGAGGACCTTGATTCCATCTGAGGCTGCCGGGGTTCCTGCCGGAGATGGACACATCTATTCTGAATTTCTGGTGGATTATGAACCGTATTTTAACTCCATTCAAAGACTGTCCAACCTGGAGTTTGAGCGAATCCTCTGTGCTCATCGGTCTGTTTATGATGGTGAAGATGCGGCGGGATATTTTAAAAATGCCATTCAGCAAACTATCCGCTTTAAAGACAGAATCGTAGCGTTGCTGGAAGCGAATCCAAACGACCATAAGACGGTCGCTCGTATTATTAAGGCTGAAGAGTATGACCCGGTTCCTGAACCGAAACTTCCCGAACCAGCCTATGACCTCAATCTGACCGCAAAAATTAACGCCGTTTCCCGGCTAATGGATATGGCGGTTAACTAACCCGAACTCCTTCTTGTTGCGAGTCCCGCTATCACAAGCAGCCAGCTGCTCACAACTTTCAGTACATGGCTATTTTGATTTTCTGGTTCTGTGCGATGTTTTCAATTAACGCTTCCAGACGCACTTTTTCGTATTCCTCAAGCAGTTGTTTTAGCTTTACCTGCCGGGAGGAAGCCATGTGCTGATTTTTGGTATTTTGTTTATTGTTGTGGTCCTTTATCTACTCAGGGGGCTAGTCGGATTAATCACCAAGCTTCGCAAGTCTTCATCCGGGGGTGCCAAAATTGATACTTGAGATAAAAAACTTAGAAAAAGCCTTCGGAGGCATTGTTGCTGTCAAAGCATTGGATTTTACCATTGATGAAGGTAATATTGTTGGCTTGCTGGGACCCAATGGTTCAGGCAAAACCACCACTTTCAGTCTGATCAGCGGATACCTGACCAAGGTCAGATCAAATTTGGTGGATCAGATATTACCGGTCTCAAACCGCATCAGATATGCAAGCTTGGAATTACCAGAACCTTTCAATTATCCAAACCATTTCTGGGCATGACCGCATTGGAGAATGTGATGGGGGGAAGGATCTATGGTACTGTTAAAGCCGGTAGTTTGAAAGCGATTGAAAAGGAGTGTGAGGAGATCCTGGACATGGTTAGTCTGGCGGGCAAGGGACATGTACAAGCCCGAACGCTTGGCGTGGTGGAGCGAAAACGTCTGGAAGTCGGAAGAACCCTGGCCACCAAACCAAAGATCCTTCTTCTGGATGAAATGATGAGCGGATTGACGCCAGCTGAGATGGATGACGCATTGCAACTGGTTACCCGGATTTTTCAATCCGGGATCACGCTGATCGTCGTTGAACACGTGATAAAAGCGATACTTAAAATTTCCAATCGGTTGATTGTCCTGAATCACGGTCAGAAAATCGCAGAAGGGGAACCCCAAACAGTGATTAAAGACAAAGTCGTCGTTGAGGCCTAACTCGGAGTATGAAAAATGGAATCTTTCCCAGATATCGCATTCAATCAAGTTCCCAAGGGAAAAGTCCTAACCCTGAAAGGGGCTGCTAACTGACAATATATTTATCATCAGGATCGCCTGTTAAACCCAATGATCAGAACACGCGATCACGGTGCAATGAGTAGATTCAAAAACTTCGCTCCTTCTACGTCCCAGGTTTGTGATATTCTACCGGAGTTAATATCAATTGCATGCACCCGGTCTTCTGCATGAGTCTGACAGCCCCTATTCACCGGAAAACAGTCTCGTCCTGCTGCATAGAGAAAGAAAAAGACTACCGACAGGCGATTGGTCTGGTCCTGGGTGGGGGCGGTAGTCGATTGGCGTAAAGGGCGTGCAATATCGAAATCAATAGTGATGGCGACAAGTAAGAATATGTAACTCGTCTTTTTTGATCCGATATACAATGCGATGTTCTTGATCAATTCTCCTACTCCAGAAACCAGAAAGATCAAATTTCAAAGGTTCTGGTTTTCCAAGGCCTTCATATGGATTTCTTTTAATCTCTTTTATTATCTGGTTAATTTTTTTTAAAATCTTTTTGTTTTCGGATTGCCAGAAAAGATAATCCTGCCATGCATTTGGGTGAAATACTGTTTTCATCAATCCACCTCAATCAGTTCTCTCTCTACTCCTTTATTCTTATTAAAACTCTCAATGCTTTCCCTTAGTCTCCTGGCATTTTTGGGGCTTCTAAGTAGATATGCTGTTTCCTCGATTGCTGAATAATCTTCATACGATAGCAGCACTAAATTATCACTATTTTTTCGTGTAATAATAACCGGCTCATGGTTTTCGCAAACACCGTCCAAAACGGTTTTCAGCTTTTTTCGCAACTCACTATAATTTACAGCGTCCATCTTTCCCCCCAACTTTATAAAAAAGGAACTGGTTTATAATACGATTAACATATTGTACTTTATTAGGTACAATAGCGCAAGTCTTTTATTTGATTTGAATAGCTCCCCTCGGATTTCATATCCGAATTGCAGGCATAAGCCAAACAAAGATTTGACCGCTTTAATGTGCTTTGGAGTCAGGCATCAAGAAGTTCGGTATTCGGCTCGCCTTTAACCGGCTCCACCACCGCACATTCAAATTCTTCGCGGGTCCACTTTACATTTGCTGCAACATCAAAGTCGGCAATTGCCTGAGCTTCTTCCATCGTGAAGGGAGCATAGCAATATAGAAAGACGTCCAGGCCAAAAGGGGAGATTTTCTCTTGGGTAGTTATGATGCTACTTTCTTCGCTCTCACAAGAACCGAAAGCTATCAATATCAATGTTGCG
>Ga0075122_10000473_pt1 | contig 31981 bp, 41 predicted proteins | sample AntAceMetag02UKB_FD_69790 | JGI IMG/M metagenome (GOLD analysis project Ga0075122, IMG submission 69790) | Saline lake microbial communities from Ace Lake, Antarctica - Antarctic Ace Lake Metagenome 02UKB | ecosystem: Environmental > Aquatic > Non-marine Saline and Alkaline > Saline | place...
TTTGAAAAAACTATTACCAAATTTGGAAATGGCGCCAAGATAGATGCCCCAAAGGAATTCATTGGAAGAAAAGTTTACGTTATTGTCAGGAAGTAATTTTGGAGTTTATACGCAAGGCCATTAAAACAACAACCTTTAAAAACCAAAATTCAGTAGAAAAAGTATGCCAAAAGTAAGAATAAAACTGAATTCAACAGATATAGAAATGCTTAATTCTATTTGTGGATCTATTCAAGATTTAGCAAAAAAATCTGGCATAATGGTAAGAGGCCCAGTTCCACTTCCAACAAAAAAACTTAAAGTTACAACTCGTAAATCTCCATGTGGAGATGGAACGGCAACATTCGACAGATTTGAGATGAGAATTCATAAAAGACTTATTGATATACCTGCAAACGAAAAAATACTTCATCACATAATGAAGCTACAAGTTCCAAAGTCAGTTAATATCAAAATAGAGATGAAAGAATAATTTTTAATATTTATTTAAACATTATGATATATTTACATATATTATATTCTCAAAATATTTTTAAAATTTATAGAAAATTAATAAAAAACAAATTCATCACAAAGCTTCTTTACTTTCTCTCGGATATTTATCCTTAATTCGCAATTGTTAATATTGTTAATAACTTCAGCGATCCATTTTCCAACAATTTTCATTTCTTCCTCTTTCATTCCTCTAGTTGTAAGAATTGGAGTTCCCATACGAATACCAGATGGTTTAAATGGAGAAGACGGCTCAAACGGAATAGTATTCGCATTGCATATAATACCAGCTTCTTCAAGTGCAACAGCGATATCTTTTCCACGCCCTTTTTCTCCAATCGATGGAGTTTTAATTAAGTTAATAAGTATTAGGTGATTATCGGTTCCATTAGAAATAAGATTAACTCCATTATGAATTAATGTTTCAGAAAGAACTTTAGCATTTTTTATAATCTGCGAAGAGTATTCCCTGAAGGCTGGGCTCATAGCTTCCTTAAATGCAACAGCTTTGGCGGCAATCGTATGTTCATGCGGACCACCCTGAATTCCAGGAAAAATAGCACTATTAATTTTTTTGGCAAATTCTTCTTTACACATAATTATAGCACTTCTAGGACCACGAAGAGTTTTATGAGTAGTCGTAGTTACAAAATCAAAATCAGGAAAAGGACTTTCGTGAACGTTACTAGCAATAAGCCCAGCAATATGAGAAATATCAGCTAATGTATATGCACCAACTTCTTTTGCAATCCTAGAGAATGCTTTAAAATCGATTTTACGGGGATATGCAGTGGCACCACAAACTATCATTTTTGGTCTTTCCCTCAAGGCAATTTCTCTAACTTTTTCCATGTCTATAAATCCAGTAGCTTCATCTACACCATAAGAAACAAACTCATAAGTTTTTCCAGAAAAATTAACCTTACTTCCATGCGTCAAATGTCCACCATGATTCAAATCCATTCCAAGAATTTTATCTCCAGGTGTAAGTGCCGCCATATAAACCGCCATGTTTGCAGGACTTCCGCTGTTGGGCTGGACGTTAACATGTTCTGCTCCGAATAATTCCTTAGCCCTATTAATAGCCAGGTTTTCGATAGCGTCAATAAACTCATTACCTTGATAATATCTTTTTCCAGGATACCCTTCGGCATATTTATTATTTAAAACAGAACCACACGCAGCCAAAACATCTTTTGAGCAATAATTTTCAGACGGAATCATATTCAATTCATTTTTTTGTCGTTGAAGTTCTAGTTGAACAGAATCATTTACTTCTTTATCAGAAATCCAAAAAGTCATATTAAATTCCTCCTAGCTTCTGTTTTTTCTTCGGCATTAAGTCTACCAAGTTCTTCATCTGTATAATTACAGGTAATATATTTAGAAAGTAAAGGATGATTTTTTCTCATAATCTCATAAATTTTTCGAGCTATTTTTCTGTATGAATCGTGAGCCATAGGAGTACTTCTAAGTTTAACAAAGTGGCAAATTTCCCGAAGGTTCATTGTGATTAAAAATCTTTTTCTAAACCCAAGAGGTAAAAGATATTGCGCTTCCATAGGATATTCTTCTCGAACTTTTTTATAAACATCTTTAGCTTTTTCCATGGCAGTTCTATACTCAGCCTCAACTCCAGCATTAATAATATCTTGCGGCACATCATATCCGAGGTCGGAAGTAAAAATCGGATTAGTTTGAGTGCAAATACGATGCCTCTGTAAATCTCTAAATGCGCCGTAATCCATAACAATATCAAACGTAAAATATTCATGTTCTAGTTCCCTTAGCGGGTGGTCAAATTTATCCATATCTTTTTGATAAGAATCTAATATATTTTCTTTTTCTTGTGGAGTCATATTTGCAACATCACTATGAGCTTTTTCAAAAGAGCAATTTTTATAACGATAAAGAATAGATGCTACAATTTTATTCTCAGGATTTTTAGAAGAATTTACAAGTTTTACTTTTTCTCCGTCAAAAGTGTTTTTTTCAAAGTTAAAACTTTGTAAATCCTTTTGAGTATTAGAAAAATAATTATTTTTATCAGCATATTTTAATAATGAGGGAAGAACTTTTCCACCTTCAATTTTTAACTTTTCACCAATTTCATTCATTTCCCTTAATGGGTGAGATAGTAATTTTGATATAGCATGAGATAATTGTCTCGCATTAATTGTCCACCCAAGGCTAGTCTTTGTACAAGTAGGAAGTAAATATCTAATAGCGTCAAACCTTCTTGAGCCACAGGCTTTTTTCCATGCAATGTCAGATCCACCTTCTTTTTTTGGAACGATTCCCTCGACATATTCTAAAACTGGTTGGTGAAGTTTACTATAAGTATCAAACAATAAATCAAGCATTTCGTTTATTTCTTTAGTATATTTAGAATTTTTTAAAACCTCATCAGAATAGAAAGAACTTCTATTAAAAGAAACATATCTAGTAGATTTTTCACAGAAAGAACAAAGCCTATTATCTTCAATTATTTTTGTAGCCAAAATACTAACGCCCTCAAGCCCAAGTCCAATAACAGCACCTTCGGCAACAGAACTATGACCATATCCCAAAACCCATTTTTCCATAAATTGAATAGCTTTTTCTGTAGAATGTTTTGTAGCCTCACCTTTATCTGTTTTTTTAAGTTCTTCGACCAATAAATTAAAATCATTAATATCTTCTTTTAACAAATTCAAAAAACTTTTTCTCAAACCATCTTCAGATCGACTATATTTAGCCTGCATTAGTGCCCAAACTTCAGGATGAAAATTTTTTGTAGCAAAAATATTATTATCTGAGTTAGTAAAGAAATAATCTAGAACAAGCATTTCATCATCGCTATGAATTAATTGTTTTCCTATTTTATCCCAAATTTCTTTATGAATATTTTCGGGAGATTTAAGGGTATCAAGAGTTCAGGCAGGTGAACAACTAATTTTATCCCATTTGAATAATTCGGATAAATGCAAATATGCTTGTTCGGCATTTACCATATGTTTGTCATTAGATTCATGTCCATCCTCTTTTCCCGGATGAAATTCAGATTTTCTTTTTCTACCTTCCTTAAGTATTTTTCCAACGGTCCATGGCATATGTAGAAAAAGAACTTTGTCGGGTCTGGGCATTTCAAAATTACCATATTCCAAATCTTCAAGCCATCTAAAAAAATCCTCTCGTTCTTTTTGGTCGACAATTTTTCCACCTTGGTGTCCCATATTAGATTCAATATATCTATCAAGAATAACAATATCATATTTTTTTAAAGCATCAGTAATTATATTTTTAGAAACAAACCTATCATTAGCGTAAAAAATAGAAGCGACTTTAGCAGGAATATCATTAGCGGGACCGAATTCGTTATCAAGATATCTTCTAACTATTTTTCCGGTTGGAGTAGAATAATTTGGAAAATCAAGCACAGCAACACTATATCCAACACTCTCAATTTTTTTTATTAAAAGATTAATTTGAGTAGATTTACCAGAGCAATCAGTTCCTTCAACTACCAATAATTTACCTTTTTTATCGTTCATATTATAAAAAATAAAACCTTTTTTATAAATAAATATGTTTTTAAAAACATAATAAAAGAATAGGTATACTTATAGGAGTAGTAAAAATATAATTTTACAAATATTTAGAAATTTTTCCGCTAATTTTATAAACTAAAACTATCTGTGTAAAATATGCAAGAGGCTACATACAAAACAATAATATTTATAACCGTTTTATCAGTTATATTATTACTTGTTGGGGTTTCAAAAATGACAGGAAATGTCACAATGACAGGGAATACTGCATTTTCAGAAATTCAAGCAGACGAGGATTCTCAGCCAGTAAATATAAAATTAACAACGAGTAAAGGAGATATTTTGATAGAGCTTTATACAAAAGAAGCACCAATAACTGTAAATAATTTTTTAGAATATGTAAATAGTGGGTCATACAATGGAACAGTTTTTCATAGAGTTATTAGCGAATTTATGATTCAAGGTGGAGGTTTTATGGGAGATGGAAGCCAAGGGGCAACAAATGCACCAATAGAATTAGAATCAAATAATGGATTGTCCAATATGGTGGGATATGTAGCAATGGCAAGAACAAACGTTGAAGATAGTGCAACAAATCAATTTTTTATAAATACTAATAATAATGTATTTCTAGATTATGCTGAAAATAATCCAGGATATGCAGTATTTGGAAAAGTTGTTGAGGGGATGGATGTGGTTAATGACATAGAAGCATCGGAAACTACAATTAAGAATAATATGAAAGATTGGCCAGTAAGAGATATAATTATTATCTCAGCGGAGATAATTTAAAATGACAAGAGTAAAACTAACAACAAACCATGGGGAAATATTAATTAATTTATATTCAGATATGCCAATAACTACAGGCAATTTTATCAGTTTAATTGAAAAAGGAACTTACGATGGAACAATATCTCACAGAGTAATTGATGGATTTATGGTTCAGGCTGGAGATCCAACGGGAACAGGATATGGAGATCCAAGTATACCAAATATAAAAGATGAGTTTACTCATGAGGGTGGAAATAAAAATAATAGAGGAACACTATCAATGGCAAACGCAGGACCAAATACAGGTTCAAGTCAATTCTTTATAAATTTAGTAGATAATAATTTTCTAGATGGAAAACATCCAACTTTTGGAATGGTAATAGAAGGAATGGATATTGTGGATAAAATTGCAAAAGTTAATGTTGGTGCAAATGATAAGCCAGTAGAAGACGTTGTAATTATTAAAGCTGAAGTAATTTAATTTTATTTTGTAAATTTATCTAATTACAATAATCCTTAAAAGCATTTTATTCTTTTTCTCTAAATGAAAAAAGAGCTACTAAATTTTATATCAGAGAATAAATTATCACCGTTTAATAATTCGAAAACCACTATACCGTCTCAGCCATCAATTTACAGAACTAGAGACGCAAAGTCAATTCATCAAAGAGTTTTATCAAAAATTTCCGAGAATTTCTTTTTTGCAGAAACTTCAAATTTATTATATTTTTTCAAATTTACAGAAAATATCGAGGAAATAAAAAAAAGGCAAGACTTTTTTTCTAAAATAAAATCCTTGGAAAGAATAGACAATTTATTCTTAAAGCAGTTATCTTTACCAAGAAAATATTGGAAACCAAGATATGACGTTTTAGTAGTAACTGAAAGTCCAGAAATTTTTACAAAATTAAAAAACATAGGGTGCCCAGTAAAAATATTAATTTCCGAAAACGACGTAGCGTTATTAGAAAGTTATGATGTGGTTCAGGTTATTGATTGCCCAGAATATTCTCTTATCTTAGAGTCTTTGCCCCAATCAGTTTTTTTAAAAAATGAGAGTGAGGCCTACTTAGAAAGGCATCTTGAGGAATTTTCAGGATGGAAAGAGAATTTTAATATTTTAAATGAAAATAAATTAAGTGATTCATTACAAATAGAAATAGAAAATTTGAATCCACTTTTTTCATTAATAGGAAATTCGACTTCGGAAGTTATAGATAAGGATGATGTGGAATTGAAGTTAGAAAAAATAAATGATGAGGTAAATGAAGAATTAAGAAAATTAACATTAACTGGAGAAAGTTTAATTCAAGTAATAAGTAAAGGCATATTACCAGATTCATTAAAAAGCGTAGTAATTAAGGCAATTCAAAATTCAAAGCTACCACAAAATATTATGATTGTAGGAATTCCAGTAAAAATTGACGAAGAAGAATTGGAAAAAACAATTCAAGCTCAAAATTCAAATGAGTTTTCTAATCTAGCAGAAAAAGTAAAAGAAAGATCCAATGAGTTAAGATTTATTCCAGAAAAAATAGAGGAAATAAAAAAAGAATTAATTATCTTTGACTTTATCTCTGGGGTTTCCAAGTTCATAAAAGAAGGCTATTCGTTTCCGGTACACTCAGAAGATTTCTCAATATCTAATTCAAAAAATATATTTTTTTCTCCAGCTCAAAGTATATCTTTTAGCCTAAATAATGATAATAGATGTTCAATTTTAACAGGCGCAAATTCAGGAGGAAAAACAACACTTATAGAGCATGTAATACAAGTGATATCTCTTTTTCAATTAGGAATTCCAGTTAGTGGAAGCATAAGAATTCCAATGTTTTCAGATATTTATTATTTTGCAAAAAACAAAGGATCAATGAGCAAGGGGGCTTTTGAAACATTATTATCGCAATTATCAACAGTAAAGTCTGGAAGTAAAACATTGATTTTGGCGGACGAAATAGAAGCAGTAACTGAACCGGGAGTGGCGGGGGATATAATTTCAGCAACTGCAGATTATTATATTAAACAAAATTGTTTTCTAATTATAGCAACTCATCTTGGTCATGAAATAAAAAACTCTCTTCCAGAAAAAACAAGAATAGATGGAATAGAGGCAAAAGGTTTAGACGAAAATTTTGAATTAATAGTAGATCACAATCCAGTTCTAGGAAGATTAGCACATTCAACACCAGAACTAATCGTAGAAAAAATGGCGAATAATAAAGGAACCCCTTATTTTATTCATCTAAATGATTATTTAAAAAATAAATCTAAATAACTTCTTCAACTTTTTTATTAACTTCTTCTTTAAATTCAATATTTTTTTCTTTTAATGCAGAAATCATATTTCCACCAACTTTACCAGCGATTACGATTTTTACACCTTTTTCTGCTAACATATATGCTACAGAAAAACCGGCTCCACCGCTACCACTAGCAAAAGGATTTTTTATAGTTTCAACAAGTTTCTTATCTTCAAAAATAAGATAATAAGGAGCTCTTCCGCCTTTCTCACTTATTTCATTACTTTGTAATTTACCTTCCGATGCTATTGCTATTTTCATTTTTAACCTCCATTAATTTATTTATAAAAATTCCTTGAATCACTGAAGCACAAATCATAACAGCCATAAGAATAATAATATATTTCCAGCTAAAATAAATAATTGCTAATGGGAGTAGTGGTATTTTTATTGCACGATTATATAAAAAGCAAGAAATTAATCCGTAATTTAATCCTTTATTTTTCAAGTCAGCTAAAAGTGGATACCACATATAAATAGGTCCCGAAGACAAAATGCCGCCAATAACTACAAAAAACCATTTTTTCATTCCAGGATCTTTCATGTGTTTCATTATCGTTTTTGGCGTGATAAAATAATTAGTTAAGCTCATTAAAATAAAAACCAAAATAAAAATAGGAATTATTTTATAAATAATTTGACTAAAAAAATCTAAACTTTTAAAATAAATTTCTTGATTAAATATTGAAAATAAAAAAAATACCACAATAACAACTCCTAAAAAATACCAAGAGTTTGGAAGTTGTTCTAGCTTGTTCTTTAATTTCATTTTATCGCTCCCATAATTAAAACTGTAGCTATAGCAACAAATATTGAAAGTATGAATGCGGTAATATTTCTAAGTATAGCAAACTTTTTTCCCAAAATTACAGATTCTGCAGGTAGTTGTATTAGTCCAACGGTTACCCATGAAACAATAAATGCTGTAACGGCGAGTAGTCCAATTCCTTGATTTAACATTTCACCACCAAAGATATAACTTGTTATAGGATTCCCGGCAGAAATACTTCCAATAATTCCTCCAATTAGGGAATCTAAAAGCATATTTTTACTAAAGACAGTTGTGTAAAATGTTTTCGGAACGAGAGCTGAAATCAAACTTATTAATAGTATAGTTCCTAGTATCATTGGTAATGCCATCCAAAGTCCTTTAGCGGATTTGATCATAGATTGCCTAATTAGGGTATAGCTATTTTTATCTTTCATTTTTTTCTTTCCAGAGCATTTCCACACTTGGGGCATTTTAATTTATTGCAGGGAGTTCCTTTGCGATGTTTTTGTTTATAGTTACATTTTTTACAAACACAATATCCATTAGGTCCATACTTTATACCATCTTTTGTTTTTCCCTTAAATTTACCTCGTCTTTCCCATCCAAGTGGTTTACTAAAAGTAATTTTGGAATCAATTCCTTTGGGATTAAAAGATATATCAGTAATTTCGTGAGTTTTAATTTGAACAACAACATATTCAAGAGTTTCAATTGATTCAATAAGTTCTTTTTTTATTTTTTTAGAAATTTTTGTTGCCTTTTCTACGGTTAAGTTTTTTGGTAATTTTATTTCAATGTTTGCAGTAATAACGGAGCCTTTTTTTTGAGTTTTTAATTCACTAACTTCGATATTATTTTTTTTCAAAATTTTTCTTATCTCGTTTTCAGCTTCATCTCCAGCAGAAACATCAAGTAATGAATCCGTTGCTTCTTTTCCGAGGGAAAAAGATTCTTTGATGATATATAATCCAATCAGCAGAGCCAAGACAGAATCAACGTAAACGCAGTAAGGCATAATAATTATTCCAATTAAAACCGCAATAGAAGCATAAACATCTACTTTATCATGTACGCCGTCAGAAAGAAGGCTTAGCGAATTTTCCTTTTTACCATAATAGAGTTTAAGCCTAGACATAATTTCATTTAAAACAACAGATAAAAGCATAATACCTAATGCCAAGTAACTCATTGAAATAAAGTTGGGATTAATAAAACCAAGGTACGCTTCATAAATCATCCAGATACCTGCAAAAAACAATAAGAGTGTTATTATTAACCCAGAAAGGACTTCAAATTTATAATGACCATATGGGTGCTTTTTATCTACAGGTTTTGTTGATATTTTTATCCCAATTAAGCTTATACCAGAGGATAAAACGTCCATTCCTGAATGAACCCCTTCTGCAAGAATTGAACTAGAACCTATTAAAAAGCCAATTATACTTTTCCCAATAGCTAAAATTAAGTTTACAAATATTGAGAGTGTTGCTATTTTTTCTTTCATTTTGTCCTCTTTTTTAATGTCCGCATCCTGAAATTAAATCTTTAAGGTTTTCCCAGTTTTTAATAACTTCGCCCAGGGTTTGAAATTCTCCAGTTTTAAGTTTTATTTGTGTTTTAGAAAATAGTTTAATTGCTCTTTCCCCAATTCCTTTTGAAAATACAATGTCGGGAGAGAATCTCATTATTTGATCCACAGGGGTCAATTGCTCATTTGTGTGGTCTATATTATTTTCTATAATTTCGGTATTCTTAGATGCTGTTTCGTATATTCCAAAATAAGGACAATGTCCAAAATGTTCACTAAGTTTAGATTCAACTCCTTTATTTTCTTTTATTGGTATTAATATTTTCATTTTTTTATTTCAATTGCTTTTCCATTAACGATAGCATCAGCAACTTTTTTTCTAGCTTTAATTATAAGTCTATGAAAAGTTGGCTGGGAAATGTTCATTTGTTTAGCACATTCCCCCTGCTCTAATTCTAAAAAATCTTTAAGCCTTATAGCTTCAAATTCGTCCATTTCTAATACAGATTCCTCTAGTTCGAATTTTGGAATTCCTGCTGGCTTAAAGTAAGTAGAGTTGGGATTTCCCCTAACTCTTCTCATGTTTCTTGGTCGTGGCATTTACTCTTTTTTTTCTTGAGTATCGGTATTAGCTTGTCTAAAGCCTCTTCCCATTCCACGTCCTCGACCCATTCCTCTTCCCATTCCGCATCCTCTAACTTTTTGACATTCTGGTACAGCTCCTTCGCAATTACCCATTTGTCTTCCAGTTTTCGGACCCTTTCCTTCTGGGCCTGTTTTGTCTTCGTTTGGCATTTTATTTATTTCTCCTTGGAATTTCTTCCATTTTAATTATGAATATATATTCATAATACTATTTAAATGTTTCGTATTATGGGTAATGTTATAAATAAAATCAATCTAAAATTATATTCCTTCTTGCACTCTTGTCTCTTTATTTTCTTCTTTATTCGAGTTGGTAGATTTTTCTAATTCTAAGCTCAAATTACGAACTTTATCTTCAAGAATCTTTTTTTCCATTTGGATTATTTTTGCCAAACCATCATATTGATGCAATTTTCTCCCTAGCTCATTCAGGATATCATTCCAACTATTATTTGACATAGTGATTTTTTCAGGGGTTAAAATTTCAATATGTGATGGCATAAAATTGAACATCAATGAAACAATGTGATTAACAGATTCACAGCTAACTTCAATTTCTGCAAAAGAGGTGAAGAATCCAGGTTGTTTTTCTAGGGGGGTTGGAGAATTGATTATTTTTTCAATAACAGAAACCCCAGCTATAGAATCCATCTTATTAATAATATCTTTTAGAGCTTCAATTAAATGCTCTTGGGGCTTTCCAAGAACTTCTACAATTAATATTGCCCTAATATCTAACGACGTATTATCTAAACTCATTTTTGTATTTACCTTGTTTTAATATATAAACTATCCCAAGAAAGACGGATATGCTCAAAAGTCCATCAATCGCTAAGACGTTCTTATAAAAATTAATCGAACTATTGCTTTTTATATCTTTTGACTCATTAATAATTATTATTGCTTTACTTTCTTTTTTTGTTTCATTAGAATATTTTTCATTAGAATTTCCACTCCCACTCCCATCTTCCCCACCCCCACTCCCATTCTCCTCGCCCCCAACTTCGTTACCCTCATCCTCCCCCTCCCCCTCATCCTCATCTTCTTCTTCATCTTCACTTTCGTCTTCCGCCCCCGCCTCCACTCCATCTTCCCCCGCCTCGTCATCTTCTTCAGACTCGTAATTATCATCAATTTCTATTTCATATCCTTCAAATAATATAGAAGAACTTTTTCCATTTTCCCGAATTCTAATGCTTAATTCAATTTCACCAGAGCATTCTTCAAATATTTTTAAAGAAAAACTTTCTTCATCGGAAATGGAATCTTTTATGTAAAAAAATGTAGATTCCCATTTGTCATCAACAAGTATTTTAGAAACACGCAAACCATCCTGAACTAAATCAATTTTTACATCATAACTAGAATCTTCAAAATCAATAAGTTTTAATTCAACCTCAAATTCTTCACCGATTCCGACTTCTTCCGGATAATCAATTTCAATAGTTTGTGCAGAAAGAATTTCGATAAATACGATTAAGAATACAAATATCAAAACTCTTTTCATGGCAAAAATAGGAAAGTCCTTATTTTATATTTATCACTTTAGGAATTTGGGATATTTTTCCGAGAAATTATCATATTTAACAATTATTTTTCTCCCCATTTTTTCCATTTTGGCAATCCATATTTCTTCAAAAATATTATTTTCCAAGTAATACGCACATTTTTCTTTTTCTATTTTGCTCAAAGTCCCATTTGTTTTAACCTCAACTCCAATAACACTATAGGCGCCTTTGTGAATTTGTTTAATTGAAATAAAATCAGGAAATCCAGTCCCAATAGTCATAACTCTAGAGAATGGATTAAACTTTCTTTTTGCTGGAAAAACTTCCCTCTTTTCTAAATCAACATTATTAGACCATTTATCAACAACTCGCCCCATACTTTCCAAATCTTTTCTAACTTTCAATTCAAACCTAGCACCAGTAGCCCGAGAAATACGACCCTGTTTTATATTAGTTTTTTTCTTGGAGTGAGGAATTCCTTTCTCGTCCCAAGATGTTTCATATTTTTCATTACTAGCTTTTTTTATTTTTTCCAGAAGTTCTTTTTTGTTGTTTATATTTTTATTTTTCATATTATAAGTTATCAAGAGGACTTTTTATATTTATTAAATTATTCAACGCATCTTTCCTCAAATTTCTTTTTATTTGAATAGTTTTTTCTTTCGTTTAAATTTCTCACCACATTTGGAACTTCTCATAATCGCAGTTGTTAAATGAAATTTTGATATTTTTAAAATAAAAACACCCTCTAAGAGTTGAAATACAAAGCTAAAGGTTAATAAATTACATAATTTTAATAATAATTATGACAATAAAATCAAAAAAAATGATTGGTGTTATTCATCTATTGCCTACATTGGGGTTTAAAGGATTTAAATCCAAAGAAGATGTATTAAGTCGCGCTTTAGAGGATTTGGAAATTCTTACAAGTGGTGGAATCAACACAATTATAATTGAGAATAACTATGATTTGCCTCATGAAATAAATGTATCACCGGAAACAATTGTGATTATGAGTTATGTATTGGGCAAAATACGAGAGAAAACAGACATAGAATTAGGTATAAGTGTTTTATGGAATGATTATAAGGCAGCACTTTCTATGGCAAAGATATATAATTGTCAATTTGTTAGGGTCCCAGTTTTTGTAGATACAGTAAAAACATCTTTTGGATTAATTAAAGGTGATAGTCAAGAAGTAATTAAATACAGAAATAAAATTGATGCAAACAATATAAAAATATATACAGATGTTCAAGTAAAACATGCAGAATTGATCAATAAAAGACCAATTGAACATGCTTCTATTGAAGCTGTTAAAAATGGAGCTGATGGCTTAATTATTACAGGGAAATGGACAGGAGATGCACCTTTACTAGATGATTTAAAAAACGTAAGAAATAATATTTCAAAAGATATTCCCGTAATTGTTGGCAGCGGTGCAGATGAAAATAATGTTAATCAGTTGTTAAAATATAGTGATTCAATAATTATAAGCACTTCTTTAAAAGAGGGGGTTAATCAGTCGTTAGAAAAAGAAAGGAATATAAAAAATTATGAAACAAAAATTAGTTTGTCAAAAATTAAAAAATTTATGAGTAAATTAACATAGAAATTATTTCAAAATAAAAGAAAAAAAAATGAATAGCGATTAATATTAGTCTCCCTTTATTCATAAAAATATTAGAACTGTCGGTTACTAGCGTTTCCTCGTCGCTCTTTCAGAAAAACACCTAACAACGATTAAAGAAAATTTTCTTGTAGGATTTTCCCAAATTTTTTTCCAGCTTTCACTCACTTCGTTCGTGGAGGAAAAATTAACTTTCTTTTCAGTCCCAAATTGGTAGCGTGTCTTTATTTTAATAATATTTCAAAAGACTTTGCAACTGATTTTACGTAAGTTAATTTTAATAGATATTGCGCATTTTTTGTTGGAATTTGTTCTAATGGACTTTCGAGTTGATCTTTAATTTCATCTGTACTATGGCTTACTGCTTTCGACTTATTGCTAGTTATCCATTCAGTTCCGCACATTCCGTCTTCATAAAATAAAGTCGCAACATTAAAGAATTGATTTCCATTTTTTCCCAAAGATTGAAGTTGCATTCTCCTACATCTATTCTTTCAATATAGTATTCTTGCGCCATATTTATTGTAGCTTAATATTGGCATATAAAATTTACGGTAGTCAAGCATTAATTTATTTTTTCAACTAGGAAATTGATTTTTATTTTGCGGATTTTCTACAAAAATTATTGCAACGTTTTACATGCTTTATACAAATTTTTGCTTAGCAAAAATTTCACTAAACCACAATATTGTAATCAAATTTTCCTAATTTATAAAAATTAAAGGAGTTCTTTAAAAATTTCAATATAATTATCAACGATCTTCATATCCTCAGATAGATTATTAGTACAAAAATCAGGAATAGAAACACGTCCAACCATATATTCTTTTGCTCCATCATATTCCAATGGAAACCGACAATTCTCAAAAACCTTATCTTCAAGAAGGGGGACAGTATCAAGATACTTAATTTTCAATCCCTTGTCTTTAATTTTTTTAATAATTTCATCTAAATTATCTGAAATAATTTTTGGTTTAAATCCATACATAGCTCCTTTAGCAACAGGATGAACAGAAATATTTTCCAACTCGTCAATTTTTTCAGAAAAATACAAAAGCACTTTATATCTATTTTCAATTATTTCATTAATCTCATCCAACAAAGCATTTATCATAACTGCCGAATATGGGTGCATACGATAATTTTCCCCAAATCCACTAACGAGATTATTATATTTATTTTGAAGATTTACAGAAATATTAGTCAAACTTTCTTCTGCTCTCATGTTAAAATGTCCTAACAACGTGGCTCTAATATACACTTCTTCATCGTTTGTTGTTAAAAGTCCACCTTCTCCGCCAGAAATTATTTTTTTTGCACCAAGAGAAAAACAACCCACGTCTCCAAAAGTTCCTAAATATTTTCCATTATATTTTGTCAAATGAGCATGCGAAGCGTCTTCAATTAATTTCAAATTATTTTCTTTACAAAATTTTACAATTGTTTCCATATCATTTGGCACCCCCCACATATGCGTAACAACTAGTGCTTTTGTTTTCTCAGTTAACAATTTTTGCAAATTATTTGTTTCCATTCTACCATGCTTATCGCAATCTGCAAAAACAGGAATACAGCCAAGTCTAAGAAGCGGAGTCACAGTTGCAATAAATGTGAATATTGGACAAATTACCTCATTCCCTTCTTTTAAATTTAGTCCAAAATATGCGGATGACAAAGAAGATGTTCCGGTATTTGTTAAAATTGTAAACTTTTGATTATGAATTTTGGAAAACCTGTCTTCCAATGTCTTAAATATACCATCCATTCCATAAATAGAAAATTTTCCAGATGAGTCTATATATTTCTGTAATGTAGTTTTTTGATGTTCTGTGGGATATTTCATTTTATAAGTGGACACCCTTCTCCAATTTTTGTTCTTGCGAAATTTAATTTATTAATTAAAATCTCCACATTCTTATCTTTTACCGAATCCAAAATTGAAATTTTATCTTCTTTCTTTTCAAAGCATGGTTGAATATTCAAATTATTATCAATATAAATTGACTGATTTTCCTTACAAAACTTTTTTATATTTTTCATTAAAGGGGAGGATGCAAAGGCGCAGGGTATAAATGTTATAAATACATCTGGATAACTTTCTTTTTGAAATCTAACCTTAAGTCCACTTCTAGATTTTCTACGATAACCCAAACTTGATAATCTTTTTTCTATTTGAGAAAATGACATATAATAAGAAGTCTCTTCGGGATAAACTTCAATCAAGTGTAGTTGGCAATCAATTTCTTTTGAAAAAACCAACATGCTACGAAGATTATCTAATGTTTTATTTTCATTATTTAACATAACAACATTAATTTTTAATTTACATTTTCTTTTTGAGATTTCTCTTATTGATTCTAAAACATTATCCAAAGTATCATTTGTTCCAGTTCTCTTGTCTTGAAGTTTTGGATTTAAGGTACCCAAAGAAACATGTATTTCGTCCAATATATCTCCAAGTTCCAAATAGTTTTTTAACAAAAAGCCATTTGTTATTAAAACAACCTCGTTTTTATTATTTTTAATACTTTTAGATATTTCAATAATATCTTTTCTAAGAAGTGGCTCTCCCCCAGATAATACAAACTTATTTATTCCAAGATAATGTTGACTAGTTTCAGAAATAAATTTGTAGTCATTAGGCTTTATTGTAATACAGGTTTCTTCTTTTTTGTACATACCTTCATTATGACAAAACGTACAATTAAAATTACATAGATTAGTTAGACCTATCCTTATTTCGTTTTTGTAGTCAATATTATTATTTATCATTTTAAAGTGAGTATATAAAAATATAACGCGTTATAAAGCTATCTCAATGTTAATTGTATTAATGGAAATAAAAATTCAATGATTTAATTAGCAGCATTTATTCTTTAAGAATTTTAAGCAAAAGAAGACATTTTATTAGATATGCAATAATACTTAAATTTATAAGTAAAAAATAACAATTTTTAATATGGAAAAAAATAGAATTTGGAAGATATGTATTTGCGGAGTAATAAAAAATAAAGACAAATATCTTATTGTGAAAAGAGATTCTAACGATCCAAATATGGCAGGATTTTGGGAATTTCCTAGTGGAAAGGTTGATTTTGGAGAATCTTTAAATGAGGCATTATCAAGAGAGTTACTTGAAGAAATTGGGGTTAGTTTTTCTGAGAAGGAAACAAAATTAATAGGAACATCTGAATATACTATTGAGAAAAAAGATGAAACAAGATATAGCATACAAGTTAATTATTTAATAGAAATTGATGAAATTCCTGAAATAAAACTAAGCGAAGAGCATGTCTCTTTTGAGTGGGTCAATAGGGATGATGAGAAATTAGATGATTTTTTAAAAAAAATAATTAAAAATAATTAAGCTTTGTAATTCTATTTTTTTTGAAAATTGGATTTTTTTAATATGGAAAAAATAAAAATTGTACGCTTCTCTATAAATAAATAGTAAATAATTTCTCTCCCCGAAAAAAAACTCTAAAATAAATTTTTCCATAAAATCAAAGACTTTATTACGATAGTGCTACACAAAAATTTCTTCCATTTCTCCTATATCTAACTTCAAACCAAAACAAAAACTTTCACATTAACTTCAAACCAAATAGAATCTAAAGATATATTTATATATAAAATAAAACTGATTTAATTAATATGAACAAAAAATATTTAACTATTACAATAATAGTATTAATTTTAATTGGGTTTGGAATATTTATGTATACACCTAAGCCTAAAATACAAATAATATCAGTAGGTGAAAATATTACCAACCAACAACCATCTTTAGAAAATAACCTAGTTGACGCAAATAATCAATTAGCCTTAGATCTTTATTCAAGATATAAATTAGAAGACAAGAATATATTTTTTTCATCTTATAGTATTTCATCTGCATTAGCAATGACTTATGAAGGAGCAAGAGGACAAACGGCAGAAGAGATGAAAGCAGTATTACATTTACCTGAAGATAAAAATAAAATACGTTCTGATTTTGCAAAAATATACAACGAACTTAATAGCGCAGATAAAAGCTATAAACTAACTACTGCAAATGCATTATGGTCACAAGAGGATTATTCTTTTATTGACGAATATTTTAATGTAGTAGGGGAGTCTTATTACGGAAAAGCAACAAATCTTAATTTCAAAACAGACGCAGAAAACTCAAGAATTACAATCAATGATTGGGTTGAAAGTAATACCAATAACAAAATAAAAGATTTAATTCCATCAGGGGCTCTTGGTTCAGATACAAAATTAGTTTTAACAAACGCTGTTTACTTTAAAGCAAATTGGTCAAATAAATTTGAAGCAGAAGATACATGGGATGGAAAATTTAAATTGAATTCTGGTAAAGATGTGAATGCTAGGATGATGTATAAGACGAGTAGTTATAATTATGGCGAAACAGATGAGTTTCAAATATTAGAAATAGATTATTTAGGTAATGAATTATCTATGTTAGTTATTTTACCAAAAGATAATAATTTAAACAAAGTAGAGAATGATTTAAGTAAAGATAATCTGGAAAAATGGAAGAAAAATATGCAAACTGAAGAAGTAAAAGTTACTTTACCTAAGTTTAAATTTGAGGCAAAATATTTTATGGCTGAAGACTTAAAAGAAATGGGAATGCCGTCTGCCTTTGATGAAAATATTGCAGATTTTACTGGAATGAGCACAAAAGGTGATTTATATATTGATGAAGTAATACACCAAACATTTATTGAAGTTGCAGAATATGGAACCGAAGCTGCAGCAGCAACAGCGGTAATTATGTTAAGTACAACAGCAATGCCACCAGAAGAACAACCAAAAATATTTAATGTAAACCATCCGTTTATTTTCATAATCCAACAAAAAGATTCTGGAAATATTTTATTTATGGGAAGAGTTAATGATCCAACCCAGGAATAGAGTTATTAATTTTTTATAAAATAATTAAAGAAGAGAATATGCTCTTCCCTGCGCCCATCGTTCTGGAACTATAATATCGCTAAGTTTTTCATTAATTCCTAATATCGGAGCAATATAAGGATGTGTTATTTTGCCAGTTGAATCTACGGCTAAAGGATTTTCTATATCTATTAGAAAAGGATTACCATCTTTGAAAACAATATTGTAAGCATGTCCGTCAGCATAATCATCACCTATAGAAAGAGAGCCACTTATTAAAAAAGAATCTCTTTTTCTTTGTGCGGATAATTGAGCCAAAATAGCTTTTTCTAAACATTCTCCAACTCTAGCTTCATACGCTTTTGAAAATGGAATTTCACGAGAATCACAAAAAAGATCCATTATTTCTTTTGATGAAGTTTTCAATTTTCTGTAAATAGGGCCATATAGAACGGCTCCTTCTGGAAAGTCCCCAATCCTTTTATCAATATTAACGTCATCAATTACATAAGCTAATCCCAAGCTTTTTTTAATTTTTCTTCCATCTTCTAATTTTTCAATAACACTATTAGGGCATTCTTTTTCGAAAAATTTTAAATATTGCAGTATTTTTGTTTTAGTTACCATAATATATTTTTAGTAAAGGGGTATTTAAGTCTTTCTAATGTTACTACTACAAAGTAATTTATTAAAATTAATTATATAAGTTTTCAGTAAATTTAATCAAAGCATAAAATCATTTAGAACCTTAAGGAAATTCATATTTAAAATGGATTTTCAATTTCTCTTTGTCCAATACAATAGTCAGAAAGTCCACAATATAAAATATTAGTTTTAGTATCAACTCCTGCAGAGAAGACAATATCATCTAATTCAGGACTTCTTTTTGAGGCCGAAGGTGGAAAATCTTTTCTTTGCGCAATAATTTTAAATTTGGAGGTAATTTTGCTTACGGGGTCAAAGAGAAAAGCCATAGTGGCATAGTGTTTTTCCAATAGACTTTCTTCGCTGATTGTTTGATGCGCAATATGTCCAATTACCCCAATACCTTTTTCATGGAGATGAATCGCCTGATTTACTCCGCCCCATTGATCATCAGTAAATAAACCTTCAATAATTTCTGCACGGTTATACCAATCATCTTCGGTAAAGTTTTTTAATTCGTTAATATCTTCAACTTCGAAGTATCCAATTTTTCCCCTGTTCCCAATTTTTCCCTGAGGCCTTGTAAATATACCAATTTTATCTTTCAATTCAACCAATCGTATATCTTTCATTCCATCGGGTCCAGAAGCAAAATATTCTAAATTGTTAATTGAATCTCCATAATAAATATCTTGCCTATATTTTATATAACCTTTTTCTTCTCGAACTCTTACACCCAGAATAAAGGTTTTTTTATTAATTCTAACATATGATGGATCCTGTAGCGGAAGTGAGTCTAGGGAATGATCAATTTTCCACAGATTTTCTTCTTCATCTTGTTCATATGCAAAGCAAGTCCGAGAATCTGATTCAGAACCAAGAGATTCTACCCTGACACCCATATATTTTTTTCCGCCATGCTCGAAAGGAATAGTTGGGTTATACACGGTTTCCCCATTTGTATTAGCAAAAGATAATTTTTTTGATTTCACATACCTAAAAGCAAATTAAATCCTTATAAATCTCTTGCTTGAATAGTTCTCCGACCATTCTCGGATGCACGCTTTATTGCACCTTCCAACATTTCTTCAAGTTTTCTTTCTAGTGCAACTTCAACCTCAACAGCAACGCTAGAAATTTTATTATTTTTGTCAAGCTCTTTTACAACTTTTCTTATATTATTTTTTATAACAAGTCCCATAAAAAAATACAGTTTGCAAACTTTTTATATATTTCGAATAGTTGGATATCAAAAGTTATTTAAATAAAAAATATCTTTATATGTTAGGTGACATATGTTAGGTATACAGATTCTTGTTTTAGTCGCATTAATATTCTTGTCCGCAATATTTTCGGGCATAGAGACAGCTTTAATGTCTGTAAGTAATGTTAAGGTCGGGGCGCTAGTAAAACAAAAGAGAATGGGCTCAGAAGCATTAAAAAGAATTAAAGAAAAGCCACACAGATTAATTATAACAATTTTAGTTGGAAATAATTTAGTAAATATTGGAGCAGCATCATTAGCAACAGTGACATTCACGGAAGCATTTGGATCAAGCGGAGTGGGAATGGCTGTGGGAGTAATGACATTTTTAATTTTAATTTTCGGGGAAATAACGCCAAAAACTTATGCTGCAGGAAATTCAACAAAGGTGGCATTAATATCAGCCAGACCAATAGAAATATTTTCAATTCTTATCTATCCGATTGTTAAATTTTTATCAGTAATGTCAAAACTTATGTCAAAAATTTTAGGAGTAGAAGAGGAACTTATTTCAGAAGAGGAGCTAAAGACGCTAGTAACAATAGGAAAAAATGAGGGAGTAATAGAAAAAGAGGCGGCAGATATGATGCACAATGTTTTGGAATTCGGGGAAACAAAAGTAACGGACATAATGACTCCGAGGCCAGATATGGTAACAATTGACGGAGATTTAAAAATTAACGATGCCTTAAGTTTTATATTAAAAACACCATATTCAAGATACCCAGTTTTAACGGGAGAAAATAAGGTTGAAGGAATTTTAGATATTGATGATGTATTAAAATGCATAAAAAATAAAAAATTGTTAACAAAAGTAAAAAAACTTGCAAGGCCAGTTTTATTCGTTCCAGAATCAAAGGAGATAGACGATTTATTAATTGAATTAGAAGGAAAGGAGGTTCCGATGGCGATAGTAGTAGATGAGTATGGGGAAATAGAGGGAGTGGTAACCGTGGAAGATATCTTAGAGGAGATAGTAGGAGACATTTTTGATAAAAGTAAAAAGACAAGTGTTTATATAAAAAAAATAAACAATAGAGTGATGCGAGTGGATGGTAAAGCTCCAATAGATGACATAAACAAAATATTACAGCTTGGAATAAGAGGAGAATATTTTAATACATTGGCAGGATTTATTCAGCACAAACTTCAAAGAATTCCTATAAAAGGTGAAAAAATAAAATTAAAAAATGCAACAATAGAGGTTGATAGAGTAACAAATCAAAGAGTTAAGAGTGTAAAGATAACAAAGAAGTAAATTTAATTTAAAATTTTAAAAAAATTTATACAAGATATAATATAATCCTTTTTTATATTAGTCCAACTTCGCTTTTAATACTTGTTATAGCTTCGATAGAAAGTTCTAAAAATTCATCAATTGGAATTTCAATATTTTCACATTCTTCAACAATGTCTCTATTAATTGCAGCAGCGAATTTTTTATCTTTAAATTTTTTCATTAATCCCTTAAGCTCCATTTCGCTTATCTTTTTACCTTTCATTCGAGCGTAGGCATGAATAAGTCCAGTCAATGTTTCACTTGCGGCAAGAGCATGCTCTTCCGTGGTACTCCTTTTTTTGTCGGCTAACTCGGGAAGTCCAACAAAACCATATCCATGAGAAACTATTATTTTAACAAAGTCGTCATCAAACCCAGCATCACTCAAAATCTTTGGAGCTTCTGTTAAATGCTTTCCAAATTTAGCTTTTGTATTACCCCAATCAACATCATGAAGGAGTCCAAGCATACCATAATATTCCTCATCTTTTCCAATTTTTCTAGCAACGAATTTCATAACCACTTCGCTTTCAAGATAATGATTAAAGTCAGACTCATTTTTATTATGTTCTTTTAAGAGTTCTATAGCCTCATCTCTAGAAATAGGAAGTTTAGTATTTATCGTTTTTCCCTTTATTTTCTTAGTTTTCTTTTTAGACTTCTCATCTTCTTTTTCTTCGGGTCTCATTAACGGGAAAAGCGTACACTCTCGAAGAGACTTGTCCATTAAGTATCCAAAGAATCTTTCACTCACTCCAAATCCACAGGTAGGCGGCATACCGTGTTTTAAGGCCTCCACAAAGCTTTTATCGTGATCCATGCTCTCATCGTCTCCAGCTTCTTTTTGTTCTGCTTGCTTCTTGAATCTTTCTTCTTGGTCTTGCGCATCGTTGAGTTCAGAATATCCATTTCCAAGTTCAGACCCAGCAATAATAACTTGAAATTGTTCAACTTTTCTAGGATCTTTGGGATTTCTTTTTGCTAAAGGACTAACTTCAACAGGTTGTCCAGTTAAAAATCCAGGACCACTAAGTTTCTTCCTAGCAACTTTCCAAAGAATATCTACAAGTCTCCATTTGTCAACACTCTTGTCGTATTCAATTTTAAGTTCATCGAGCTTATTTTTTATATCAGTAGCATTAACTTCGTAAATATCTATATCGGTATATTTTTTTATTGTTTTTTCATAATCATAAATTTCCCACTTTTTATCCAAATTAATTTTATGTCCATGAGTTTCAAATTCATAAGTTCCCAAAACTTCTTTTGCAACTTTTTTATACATTTCTTCGACAAGCTTCATACCATCTTCATAATTAGCATATGCCCAGTAAAATTCCATTGAAAGATAATCTTGTAAATGATCCATATCCATTCCTTCATTTCTAAAAATTCTTCCCATCTCAAAAGTTTTATCATATCCAGCAATCATTAGTTTTTTTTGCCAAAGTTCTCCAACCGAAATTCTCAAGTAAACATCCAAGTCAAGCGCATTGTGATGAGTAGCGAATGGGGTTGCTGCAGCTCCACCGGCAGAAGTTTCTAAAAGAGGAGTTTGTACTTCAATAAAACCTTTTTCAATTAAGAAATTTCTAATAGTTTGAACATAAATATTTTTTTTAATAAACATATCTTTAACGTCGTCATTCATTAAAATATCCAGATACCTTTTTCTATATCTTTCTTCTTCATTAGTAATTCCATGCCATTTTTCAGGAAGTGGCAAAGTTGATTTTGAAAGCATAGTTAAGTCTTTTACTAAAATTGAAAGTTCTCCACGTTTACTTCTCATAATAATTCCAGCAATTCCAATAAAATCTCCAGAGTCTACATATTTTTTAAAAAATCTTTTTTTCTCGTCATCTGTTTCACCTTCTTGTAAAATAATTTGGATTGTTCCACTGCCATCTTTTAGTTTCGAAAAAGAAATTTTTCCCATATCTCGCTTTCCCATAAGTCTTCCAGCAACTTTTACTAATCCTTCAGCTCTTGCTTCATTCTCTAATTGGGCATATTCACTCTGAAGCTCATCACAAGTATGAGTTCTCTCAAATTTATTAGGATACGGATTAATTCCTTGCTCTCTAATTTCATTAAGTTTACGAATTCGTTCGCCGATAATTTGTTCTTCTCTTCCCATATAAAATTCTCGTAAATTACTTTTATATAATTTATTGTTTTCCAAAATTTCCCAATATACGTAAGCTTTTTAAACCAACTTTAATTTAGTTTTTTATAAAATGTTTTATTTAACAGAGATTCAGGATTACGTAAGAGTAGAACCAAAGCTATTCGGGCTTCCAACTGAAGATGCAGTTAAGGCTCAGCTATTAGAAACGTATGAGAACTATTACGATAAGGAAATAGGAAAAGCTGTTTCAGTAGTAGAAATAATAGAAGTAGGAAAGGGAGTTATAATACCAGGAGATGGAGCAGCATATTATAATTCAAAATTTAAATTAATTACATGGAAGCCAGAACTTCAAGAATTAGTTTATGGGAAAATATCTGAAATTACAAATTTTGGAGCGTTTATAGATATGGGAGTAATGCGAGGAATGATTCATATTTCACAAACAATGGACGACTATGTGAGTTTTTCAAAAGCAGATTCTCTTTTAGGAAAAGTTTCAAAAAGAAACTTAAAAATTGGAGACTTATGCCTTGCAAGAGTTGTTGCAATTTCCCATAAGGGAGATGATCCAAAGATAGGACTTACTATGAGACAACCAGGATTAGGAAAACTAGAGTGGATAAAAGAAGATGCTAATAAAAAGAAAAAAGATACAGAAAAGGTATTAAAGTCAGAATCCAAAAAAGTTGGAGGCAAAAAATAATGGTAAAGCCAAAAGCTTGCAAGATATGTAATGCAATATACGAAGAAGGAAATAAATGTCCGAAGTGTGATTCAAAAGAATCTACCGAAGGATTTAAAGGAAGAATTTTTGTTAAGGATGCAGAAAATTCAGAAATAGCAAAAAATTTAAACATAAAAGAATCAGGAGAATTCGCAATAAAAACAAGATAAAATGGAACTAAAAATAATAAACGAAACAAAAAACTTACTATTCCCAAGAACTGAGATAGTTGCTAAAGTTGAAAATGAAACAGTCCCTACAAAGGATGAAGTTTTAGTTTTGCTTGCAGATAAATATAAAGCAGACAAAGAAGCAATTAGAGTTATGAAGGTCGAGGGAAAATTCGGAATAAAAGTTTTCGATGTAGACGCTCATATTTATTCTTCAGCTGAAGATAAAAATAAAATTGAAGTAAAAACAAAACAAGAGAAAGAAGCAGAGAAAAAAGCAAAAGAAGAAATAGAAAAAGCTCTTGCTGAAGAAAAAAAGGCAAAAGCAGAAGCTGAAAAAGCAGAAGCTGAAAAAGCTGAAGCCGAAGCTAAAGCTGCAGAAGAAGCAAAGCCAGAAGCTGAACCAGTAGAAAACACTCCAACAGAAGAAACAAAAACGGAGGATAAGGAATAATGGCAAAGAAGGTAATTAAGAAAGGAAAAAAAACTCCGAGAAATAAGCCAACGAGTAAAAAGTATTCTAAGTATAAAGTAGAAGGAGATAAAGTAGTTAGAAATGATAAATTCTGTCCACGTTGCGGACCTGGAGTTTTTTTAATGAAAGCAAAAGATAGAACATATTGTGGAAAATGTCATTACACAGAATTTGAAGGTAAAAAAGCAGAAGTGCCAAAAGCAGAAGTTAAAGAAGAGAAAAAAGAATAATTCTAATTTTTAATAAATTTTTTGTAGTCATTTTATAATTTTTTTAATCAAAACATTTCAGCGAAAGAAGAAGCAATTATTGCAACAAATTTTGACGAAAGAAATAAATAATTCCATAGTCACTATATAGGGGTAAGTTTTATAAAGGGCGATGAAATTGCTATTTAATGAAAAGAACTTTCAAAAGTCTCGGTCATATTGATCCAAAAGATGAATCATCACTTGAAACATTTATTAGTTATCCAGAAAGGCTTACAGAGCTGGCTAAAGATAAATTAAGAAACAAGTATTTTTATGATAAAGAGGAAAACCGAGTTAGAAATAGGCAAGATGATAGAGATAAGATAGATAATATGTTATTAAACTCTGGACAGGATTTTGCTGAATGTACAGCTAATCATATTATAAGAACTTTAACAGGATATTCTGACTCTAGAAAAGAATTAAGCCTAGAAGGAACAAAAGTATTACAATCAAACTGGGAAAAAATTGAAGATAATTTTCCATATTATAATCCTAATTTAGTGGTGGCAAAAAATTATCTTTCAGAACAAATCAATATTAACGAGAAAAAAGAATTAGCTAGAAAAAGCGTAGAGAGTAGAAAAACTATTATGGATGATTTAAATAACGCAAATTCAAAAGTTTCAGAGGAACGTGCTAATAATATTATAAAAAACTTAAAAGAATATTCTGATTCTAAAAAAAACTTAAGTCGTGAAGGTTACCAAACATTGGCATCAAATTGGAGAAATATTCAAGAAAAGGTATTAATAGATAATGATTTTCGTAAAGCAAGAGAATATCTAATCGGTCAATCAAAAATACTAGGTTATAGTTCTTTAGCACAAACCCCTAAAACAAGAACACAATCCACAAATTCCCAATCAGAAAAAGGTAAACCTGGATTATTAGAAAAAATAACATCTGGAGTTAATTCAAGACTAAGTCGCTTCGTGCCAAGTTTTTTGTACAGAAATAGGGAAGCAACAGTATAATTTAAAAATTAATATAACAAAATTATTTTCTTCCTTCTAATTCCAAAAACGCTTTTGTCTGTTCTAAGAATTCATCACTATCTGTAAAAACTTTTTCTTCAAATTGATCAATACGAGAAGCGATTATCCATTTTTCATAAATAATTTTAAGTTTTCGAGCAAATGAAGAACTTTCAAATTTATTTTTACTATCTTTAACAAGTATTCCTTTGACAGTAATTGATATTTCACCCTGATTGGCTTTGACGGTTTTTCCATTTCTGTTAAGCTCAACCTTTTTCATCATAATTGTTTTAAATGAAGCACTTCCCTCAAATGTAAAATAATCAGTAAGCTTTTTTGAAAATTTCCAAACAATATCAATATTTTTAGCATCTCCAACATTTTTTTCAGAATAACTTTTTTCATCAAATTCATCTGGCTCAATCTCACTCATAACCCAATTATAGCAAAACTCGTAAAATTTAGAAAACGAAAAAACTCCAACGTATTTAGATTTACTAGAATATATATCATCTCTTTCTGCCATCTTATGAGAAATAATCATATAGACTTTAAATAGTTTTTTCAAAAGAAAATATTATCTTTTTCCTTCAAGGTCTAAAAACGATTTTGCTTGTTCTAAAAATTCGTCGCTATCTCCAACAATTTTTCCCTCAAATTGATTAATACTAGCAGGAACAATCCATTTTTCATAAATAGCACGCCACGTTTTAGTCATTGCAGAATTTTCAAATTTTCCCTGATAGTCTTTAACCAAAATACCTTTAACTGAAATAGAAACTTCACCAATATTACTTTCAATTTTTCTTCCATTTTGACTAACCTTAACTTTTTTCATTCCAGAAGCCTTAATTGAAATTTTACCATTAAATATAAAATAATCATTAAGCTTTTTTTTAAATTCCCACTTAACACTTATCTCTTTAGAATCTCCAGTTATTTTTTCAGAATAAACTTTTTCATCAAATACATTCGGCTCGACTTCACTCATAACCCAATTATAACAAAAATCATAAAAATCTGAAAATGAGAAAACACCAGAATATTTAGTCTTACTCGAATATATAATATCTTTCTCTGCCATCTTTTATAAATGAAATAGTTCGATGTTGTTTAAATAGTTTTCTCAGGAGTGGGTTTTGTTTAATAAATAATCTATGTTTAATAAGCAATAATTATCCTCTATTACCTTCTAATTCTAAAAAAGCTTTTGCTTCTTCCATAAGCCTATTGCAATAATCATCAACTCTTCCTTCGAAATGATCCACACGAGATTTGATTATCCATTTCTCATAAATATTACGCCACGTTTGCATAGCTTTAGAATTATCAAACTTGTTCTCATAATCTGAAACCAACTCACCATCGATTTTCATTACAACTTCCCCCTGATTAGCATTTATTTTTTTACTATCTTTTTCTAGTTCAACTTTTTTCATCCCACTCGTTTTGAATTTAATTTTTCCATCAAATCTAAAATAATTAGTAAATTTTTTCTGAAACTTCCAAACAATATCAATATCTTTCCCATCTCCTATAATTTTTTCAGAATAATTTGGCTCATTAAATATAGTTGGTTCTATTTCACTCATAATCCAATCGTTACAAAATTTATAAAACTTAGGAAACGAAAAAACTCCAACGTGAGTAACCGTGCTTGTAGAAAATATAGTTTCTTTTTTTGCCATCTTTTATAAAAAAAATAATACAATATCGTTTAAATAGTTTATCTTAAAATTAAATATTTAGTAAGTGTCGAATTTTGACCTTCTTAAATCTCCGTCATCTTTTGGAATAACTTTTTCAGTTTCTTTGGATATCTTAGCAAAAGACGGAGTAATAATAACTATGTTCTCACCAAAACCAGCGATATTCCCTTCAAGAGCATCAACGGTTTTCTTTATTTTTGAGATAGCTCTTTTTAATTCGATAGAATCTTTTTGTCGAAGATTTTTAATATCAATAATTGCAATTGTGTATCCTTCTCTAATAATATTAAGAATACTATTAACTTCTTCGTAATCATTCAATGTAAAAAGCTTAACAAGAACTTTGTTCTCTTTTTTTTGCGCGTTCAAATCTAATTCCAGATAGTCATCACTTAAATCGTAACTTTCTGTTTCTTTATCTGAGCCCATTAAAGCTTTTTTTATACCTTCGAAAACCATAAACATTCTAGCTATAAAATCTTTATAAAGATTTCGTAACTTAGTCATATATAATAAAGATTTAAAATTATTTTTACTCTTTTTTCTCTTCGGAGATTTCTTTAGTAGTATCAATAGAAGACATAATTTCTCCTCTTAATGCTTCAGCTTGTTCATTCAAACTTTTTTCTTGACGATCCATAGTGTCAACTCTTAATTCTAGAAGTTTCTTTTTGTTTTTCAAATCTTCAATAACTTTATCCTTGCTAGATTTTATCATAAGTTGTCCTACAATTTTAAATATCTCATCATCTGCTTTTTCAACTTCAGTCAAAGCAGTAGCAGTTTCAGAAAGCTCCATGTGGAACGCCTGTTTTTGCATTAAAAGATTTTGCAAGTTTTGTTCTAACATCTGCATTTCTTGCAATTTTTGATTATTATTTTCCATCGTAATTATATAGCTTTAACTGTCTTGACTTGAGTTCTAGGCTTAAAAAAAATCTTAGATCCACAATGAGGACAAACGAATCTTTTTTTAAGATCCTGACTTTCAATTTTTTTCTCGCAATTAAAACATTTATATGTTACGTCTTTTTCTGTTGTCATTTTAATTTAAATAGTAAGTGTTCGAAGCAAATTTCTTGTTGCATTTAGAACAAAGCCAAATTCCACTAGCTACTCTTTTTGGGCCAGTTCTCTCGCAGAAAGGACAAATTTGTTTTACTCGTTGTTTAGTTTCAACTTTAACAAGTTTATCTTTAACCGTTCGACCATATCTAGCACCGAATCTTCCAGCAGATTTAACTCTTTTTAGTTTAGTTGTCATATTAAAATATGATATAAATGCTTTTTAAAGTTTGTGATTAATTATGAAAACATTTAAATAGATATTTTTTTATTAAAGTAATATGAGGAATAAAAGAGGGTTATCAGGTGTTGTAGTAAGTCTAATTTTAGTACTTCTTTCTATCGTTGCTGTTGGGATTGTTTGGGTTGTGGTATCAAGTTTATTATCTAATTATTCTGACAAAATAGAAATGGGAATTTCTGCAGTAAGTTTAAAAGTTATTAGTAATGAAATTTCAGAAATAGATAATAAAGCTATTATAAAAATAAAGAGAGGAATTGGGGACGGAAACGTTTCGGGTGTTTCAGTAATGTTTGAAACGGCAGATGGAGAAACTTTTTCGGTAGATCAAGATATTATAATAAATGAGCAAGAGACAAAGAATCTAAAATTAGATTTACCAAATGAAATTTTACAAATAGGAGATCAGGGTGAATATAATTATATAACTTCATTCACAGTTTATCCAAAGATAAAGTTTAAAGGAAAAGACACCCTAGGCTCAGCTGGCGCAGAAGCTACGAGAAATATTCCAGAAAATTTATTAGAAAATCCAGGATTTGAAGAGTGGAGTAGTAATTGTCATAGATATAGTGGTTTAACTACCAGTCCACCTTGCCCAGTAGGATGGGCTTCTTGGTCTAGTACTCAAGATTCTGTTGCTACCAAGGATAATTCCCCAGAGCCTTTCCCGGGAGAATATTTATTATCAATTACAAATGATAATAGTGCTTTTGATATTAGTCAAACAGTTGATGAGCCACTTACAGATGGTAAAGAATATATACTTTCTTCTTGGGTGAGTTGTCCTTCTGGCGAAGTTGCAAAAATGACGGTAAGCACAGATACTATGGGTAACGATCCTGAGAATGATATAATTTGTGATAATGAACTTCATTATGTGGTTTTAAGGTGGATAGCAGAAGCAGGTACAACAGGTAATAAGGTAATACCAATAATTTTAACTAGTGGTGACAATACAAATACAGAAACTATTAGAGCTGACCAAGCAGCAGTTTATGAACCAATCGTCTTTTAATTTTTTAAATATCCGTAACAATTAAAACTAAACATTTCTTTATTATACTATGAAAATAAAATTTGGACCATCAGGATTAGGTGCAGTAAATACAGCTATTGAAACTTTAAAAAAATATAAAGAGTTGGGACTAGAAGCTTGTGAAATAGCCTTTACTTACGGACCCTATATTAAAGAAGAAAGTATAGCAAAAAAAATAGGATTAGAAGCAGAAAAGCTAGGAATATCTCTTTCAATTCATGCACCATATTTTATAAATTTAAATTCATTAGAACCAGAAAAAATAGAATCAAGTAAAGATAGGATTTTAAGATGTTTAGAAATAGGAACTTGGCTTAAGGCAACTCACGTAGTTTTTCATTCTGGTTTTTATGGGAAGATGGATAGAGACGAAGCATATCAAAACATTAAAGCTCAAATTATAGATTTAGAAAAAACAAGAAAAGAAAAAAATTATACGCCAAAAATAGCACCAGAAATAATGGGTAAGATCAATGTTTTCGGGAGCTTAGAAGAAATTTCAAAATTGGTAAAAGAAACGGGATGTTCATTTTGTGTAGACTTTGCACACATGTTAGCAAGAGAAAAAGATTATAGATTTAAAGATACATTCGAAGAATTCAAAAATCAAAATCATTTTCATATACATTTTTCTGGAATAGAGTATGGAGAGAAAGGAGAGAAGAGACATTTACCAACAGAAGAAAAAGATATAAAATTACTTTTAGAAAATTTGCCAAAAAGTAAGAATTATACAATAATAAATGAAAGTCCAAACCAGGTGATAGATTCAAAAATATCTTTAGATATAAAAAATAAATTAGGTCTTTAATTTCTGTTTTATTGCAGGTATCTTAAGAGCTTGTCACTGACTGTCTAAACTTGTAATGTTACTACTTAATTACTAAAAAGTGTTATCACCATAAAGTTTATAAACGAAAATGAGGTTTCCAGATTAGTGAAAAGCCTAAGCTTTTCCCCTAATTAAATAAAATGAGACAAAAAATGAACGCAAAGAAACTAATGGTTTCTATGGTTATGATTGCAAGTGTTCTACTTTTAGTATCAAGTGTTAGCGCATTAAATGTTCCAGTTAATGGAGATTTAATCGAAAACGGAACTGTTCTTGTTCGAATCAATGATTTGAGCGCAGTTGAAGATGTTAGATTAGTAGCAGGCGAAACTATCGAAGTTGAAGTAAGATTTACTTCTTTGATTGAAGATAAAGACGTTACTGTTACAGCTATCCTAGATACTGGAAAAGAGAAAGCTGAAGCTTCTACATCAGAATTTCGTGTCGCAAACGGTTCAAGATACATCAAGTACTTGACTCTTACAGTTCCAAACGAACTAGACGACGAATTAACTGATGGTGCAACTCTTGAGTTAGAATTTGAAGGTGAAGACGGAGAGTCTGAAACTGCAGAAATCGAACTTACTGTTGAAAGAACTTCATATGATTCAGTTGTTAAGTCTATCACTGTTTCAAACAATGTTGAAGCTGGAGAAACAATTCCAGTAGAATTCGTTGTAAGAAACACAGGGTTTTACGACCTTGACGATACTTATGTAACTGTATCTATTTCAGCGCTTGGAATTGAAAAGTCAACGTACCTAGGTGACATCTTCGCTCTCGAAGGCGAGCAAGTCGTTAGGACTACTTACCTATTAGGTTATCCAAATACCTATAGTGAAGAAATTACTTACGGTGACGAAGATAACGAAGACACAATGTCTGGAACACTTTACTTAAAGGTTCCATACACTGCGAAAGCAGGAACTTACGTTGTTGATGTTGAAGTATCTAACGATGATTTAACAATTAACGAAGTGAAGTCTGTAGTTATTTCAAACGACTTTTCAGCCGGGAATGTAATCGTACCAAGTTCAAGTAAAACAGTTGCTGCTGGTGAAAGCGCAGAATACAGTTTAGTTATTGTGAACCCAA
>Ga0075122_10000474_pt1 | contig 31945 bp, 27 predicted proteins | sample AntAceMetag02UKB_FD_69790 | JGI IMG/M metagenome (GOLD analysis project Ga0075122, IMG submission 69790) | Saline lake microbial communities from Ace Lake, Antarctica - Antarctic Ace Lake Metagenome 02UKB | ecosystem: Environmental > Aquatic > Non-marine Saline and Alkaline > Saline | place...
ACTCCTCTAATCTTAAACACAGCGTCAGCTTCATTCAAATTAGCTACCGGCCATAACATTGTATTATCCGGATCACTTACTGGCTCACTAGAAATAATTGTAAAACCACCAGCTGGCTCCAATTGCAAAGCCAAATTTTCTACACTAGTATCTTTTCTAGCTTCCAATCCAACTAGATATTCTACATCAACACCCGGCACTGCTTCTTTTGGACCTTGTACTTCTAAGACTGCAGGACCTTCCTTTATCTCAGTATTCAAGGTCGTAACTTTTTGAAATTCCGAGCTAAAATTACCCGGCATATAGTTCAAGAAAACTCTAAAAGATTGCTCTTTGCCTAGATCGCCATACATACGGCCAAATACATCAATATATCCGCTATCCTTTTCGCTTACAGCTCCCAAATCCCACATATCTTTGTTCTCACTACTAGGGACCACACTACTACTATCAAAAACAAACCCTTCTGGATAGCGCACCTGAATATTGGCCTGACCCAGATCTACACTTTGAGAATTACGATAGCGAATCCGATACTTTACTTCTTGACCGGCTGTCATCTTTTCGTCACCTGAAATAGACAGTGTCACGTCCTCTTCAGCAAAATTCAACATTGGTTGGAATACAAAAAATCCAATCCAAGCTACTGCACCGAGAAAAGCACAGGCAAAAAGTAAAACCAAAAAAGCTGAAAAAAAACCACGCTTTTTTCTTTTTTTGAAATCTGCCATATTCGGCATACTTCCATCAGAATTTTCATAAATCTCCCTTAGCTCACGTTTCATTTTCTTTCCTTGTACTGTAGCTTTCTTTTTTGGAACTAAAACCTTCTTTTTCCTCACTACCGGCTTCTTCCTTGCCACCATTTTCTTGGCAACAACTTTCTTTTTTCTAGCTGGTTTCTTTTTCTCCCCAAGCTTCACACTAGTAAACTGATGACCGTCTTTTTTGGTAATTTTTTTCTTCTTTGGCGGCATAGATTTGTTTATTTGATTAGTCGTATAATAATATATTATAGCACAGATAATATTATGTGTAAAAAGTGGAAAAAGCTTTAGTTTAGCCTCCCCTTACGAAGGGGAGGAACACCTGATTCGCATCAGGGGGAGGGGTTTTATCGTAGAGGTAATGAGATCTTAAAATTCCACGCCCGAAAACCCCCTAATCACTACGTGTATATTCCCCCTTCGTAAGGGGGAATCAAAAAAAACACCCCACCAAGGATGTTTTATGTTACGTGTTATATGTTACATGATACGTTTTAAGTATGAAAATCCTTCACCTCACAATCCAAAATAATATCCGAAAACCTCACTGGCTTTTTCATATAAATTTCCTTAAGCGTAGTACACCGACTAAGTGCCACATAAGTCTGGCCATGAGCAAAGGCACCCCGACCAAGATCAATAATCACTCTGTCAAATGTCTTGCCCTGGCTTTTGTGTATTGTCACTGCCCAAGCCAATTTGATCGGATACTGCTCAAACGAACCTTTGGACAACCGTTCAACAGTATGATCTTCGGTATCATATTCATACTCAAAATCATCCCAAGTCGCCTTTTCTATCTCATGAACTTCTTTTCCAATACTTACTATTATTTTATTTTTTTTCAGTGCTACTACTGTCCCAAGTGTACCATTCCCCCACCGCCTAGGCGTCTGAGTATCGTTTTTTATCATCATGACCTGAGCGCCATTTTTTAATTTTAATTTTAATTCTGCTGGAGATTTTTTTGTATCAAAACTCCCACTTACAGAATGTTTGTATGTATATTCTTTTTGTTTTATTTTTTCTAGTTCAGTCTTATTTATAGAATCCACAATCCTATTTGTCGTCGCCAACAAAATCGCTGGTCCTGATTTTTCATCATAAGGCACCACTCTTTGATTCAACGCTGTTAGATCAGTCTGAGTAGTACGACACTCTCGAATATTATTTAGAACATTTACAAAAACTTCATCATTCTTCTGACGAAAAATCTTATTCAAGTTAATTTTTCTAAGGTCTATCTCTCTGAAGACTGGCGCCTTGAAAAAATAGACTCCATCGTAGGCCTCTCTTAGATAGTCTCTCTCCTCTTCACTCGTCACCACTGGTGGCAACTGATACAAATCACCAAACATAATCACCTGCACCCCACCAAATGGCAGATTTTTGTTACCGGTATTCTTTCTGAGGGACAAATCTATTGCATTCATCAGGTCAGCTCGTACCATAGATACTTCGTCAATTACAAGTGTTTCTAAATTTTGAAATAGTTCTTTTTTGAAAGGTAAAAATTCTATATCTGCCTCTTCCAAAATCCCAAATGGAAATTTAAAAAAAGAATGAATAGTCATTCCACCTACATTTATCGCTGCCACACCAGTCGGTGCCACGATGGCGATTTTTTTTGTTGTATTTCTACAAAAATGTTTGAGTAAGGTTGATTTTCCAGTCCCTGCTTTGCCAGTCACATAGACGATATCTCGTGTATTCTCCATCACTTCCAACGCCATTCTTATCTCCTCTGTTATCTCCAACTCAGAAGTATCGAAAATCGTTTCCCTTTTTTTGGTTTTCTTTTTTATCATAGTTTATTTTATAAGCTTCTTTACAATAGCGTCCTGAATTACTCTAAACGCTTTTCTTTTTTCTTTTTGATAGATATATGGCATACCAACAATAGATTCACACTTATCACACCTCAATGGCTTTACTTCCTTCACATCTTTCTTCTGCAAATCAACCAATTTTTCTGGACTAGCAATTCTATCCATATATAGCCGATGTAAATTCCCTGGTCCATCTTTTTGATATGTCGCAATAACACTATCACATTTGCGACAGTGCAAACCCAACAACCGCGAATAACCACCCCTAGCTGATTTGTATTTATCTCTTTTGAGTTTTATATTATCTGACATACTTTTTTTCATTTTTCTTATACACTACACCAATCTTCCACACGCCTTTTTCAAAAAAAGCCTCTATGGTTTGTCGTTTTGCTTTATTAATCAGATTTGAATGTGACAAATTATTTCTTTTTGCATATTCAGACAGTGTAATTATTTCTAATCCCTCAAGATATGCCAATCTTCGGTGATAACTATTAGAAAGCGATATGCCAACCATTTCTTCCATAATTTTAGTACCACCTTTTATTTCGAATTCTTTAAATGCTTCGTAATACTTTTCTCTATCAATAAATTTTATATTTATTGGAACAAAACCCTCTCGCATTAGTAAATAATTATTAATAACACGACCGATACGACCATTACCATCAATAAACGGATGTGTATATTCAAAACTAAGATGTAATTTTGCTATACGCTTAATAATATTTTCAGAACTTGAAGAATTATATTCTACCATCATTTTCTCAAGACGATCCACCACCTCTTTTGGATCAGGGGCAATATGATTGGCAACACGAACATGCTCATTATTTTTTCTAAATCTTCCTGCAATATCATCACGTATATTTGAAATTAACATTTTGTGAAGCGACAAAATCACTTCAAGATTAAGTTCTTGCTCCTTGGCTCTCTTGTCTATATATGAAACAACCCTAGCAAGATTTTTTGCTTCAAAAAGTTCTCTCTCAGAAATATATCTATCCAAATCAATTTCAAGAAGTATTTTCTCAGTCTCTTCTAAAGTAAGAGTACTATTTTCAATGGCATTTGAATTATAAACCTGTTCAGCAACTTCAGTTTCCGCAATAATCTTAATAAGCGATTCCTTGCCCAAGGTCGCTTTGTAGTATCTTTCACGAAGAAAGTCTATTTTATTGAAAACATTAAGTATTTTTACCATATACTACCATTATAGCACACTTTCACGCTTTTGTCAACAAAACCGTGAAAATACACCGAAAAAACACAGTTTTTCACGGTTTTGACAATATTATACCAAAAATAAAGATAAAAGGCGATTTTTGCTTGGTCTACACTGGTTTGGCCTCCCCTTACGAAGGGGAGGAACACCTGATTCGCATCAGGGGGAGGGGTTTATCGTAGAGGTAACGAGATCCTAAAATTCCACGCTCGAAAACCCCCTAGCCACTGCGTGTGCATTCCCCCTTCGTAAGGGGGAACCAAAAAAAACACCCCTTCTCAGGAGTGTTATCTGTTATCTGAAAACTGCTATCTGTCTAAAGATAATGCTTCAAAGTATAGACCAACTCCTCATTTTGATCAGCTACCGGCTTCTCGCTCTCACTGCCAAATAGCCACTGCAAGTATGACCTGTCTTCCTTTACAATATCAGCAAAAGGCTTTCCTTTATGCTTTCCAAAACCAATATTATCCAACAATACCGGCATAGCAGTCAGTTCTAATAATTTCTTGATTACTTCATCATCAGAAGATAAATCAAACTGAGTCTTTGCTTCATTTTTTAAATAATTAAACAATGCTTCCAAAACCAAGACATCACCCAAAGCATCATGGGCATCTGCTTCTACTTTCAAATCCAAAGAGTAACGTAAAAATTGCAGATTATATAATTCACTCTTTAATAAATGTCGAGCCAATCGCAAAGTATCCAAACTCTCCCCAATCTCAAGCCCTTCGTTTTTTAAGACTTGAATATCAAACGGTGCATTATGGGCCACCAAAATATTCTCCTTGAGTAACTCTGCAACACTCGCCTTATGTTCACTCTCGTCAAAAGGTTTTTTATCCGCCACCATCTCATTGGTCACATGATGCACTGCCATCGCCCCAAATGAAATCGGCATTGGTGGTTTGAAATACTCATTTACAAATTCCCCAGTTTCCATGTTCTTGTATGCCAGCTGAATCAACCGCTTCCCCTCATCTTTGTCTGTTGTCTCAGTGTCTAGTATTATTATTGCCATAGTATTTTTTTAATTTACCTACTGAGGTACCTCAGTAGGTCTTATTATAACACAGAATTAAATAAACTTTTATCCCAACAACTGCCTAATCAAATCAACCATCTGATCCTTTTCTTTGGGATTACTCTCGGCCACTAGCAATGCTAAAGCTGTTAAGGCATTATCATTAATTTTCTTTTCTCCATTTTTGCGATATAAATAATTATTTTTATCCAAGAAATAGACAAACAAAAACGAGGCAATTCGTTTATTACCATCTACAAAAGGATGGTCTTTTATAACAAAATACAACAAGTGAGATGCCTTGTCTTCGATAGACTTATACAATTCTTTTTTGGCAAATGTTTGATACAACCCTTTTATTATTCCTTCCAACTCTTCCTGTTTTTCTCGTCCAAACAAGTCTCCAGCTTCTTTTTTTGCCAACAGTTCTTTCTTTATCTTAATAATTATCTCAACACAATTTTTATAATCCAAAACAAATTTTGATTTTTTACCTGCTTTGCTTTTCAACTTACCTTTATCATATTTTTCAAGCAAAGACAAAGTCTTGGAATAATCTTTCAACAAACTCAAAATCTCCACTTCTTGACCTTGTAATAATTCTTTTTTAGACTGTTTTTGCAAAAAAGTAATTGTCTGTTGCAATTGATTAAACTTACTTTTTGCTTCTAGTAATCTTTTTTCGTTTATTGCGTATCCTTGTATTAAATATTGTTTTAAAGTCTTGGTAGCCCAGATTCTAAATTGTGTTGCTCGCCCGGAATTGACCCTATAGCCGACGGAAATAATTGCGTCTAAATTATAGAAATTTACACCTTTTGTCTGCATTTTTCCCTCAATAGCCCCATGCTTTGTGGTCTGTTCCAAAATGGAACTAACCACTTCTTCATTCAATTCTCCACTTTCAAAAATGTTTTTTAAATGCTTAGTAATTGCCGGTCTTTGAGTACCAAAGAGTTCAGCCATTTGCTTTTGTGTAAGCCAAATACTTTCATTTTTTACCCGTACCTCAACATCAGCACCTCCTTTTTTGGTACTGTAAATTACAATTTGATTATTTTTATTTTTTTCCTCCATAGTGTTTTTTAAATTTCTATCCATTTAACACCAGATGCGAAAGCATTCAGATCCTTTTCATATTCCTCGCGTGTGGCTCGAATAGCGAATGAATCAATATGTAATATACTATCATCAAGAAATGCCTTGGCTGCTCGTGCTTTGTCAACACTAACCCAATCAGCAACAATGTTAAAACGAATTGATTTATCAGACTGTACTTTTTGATACAAATATTCTTCAAAAAAAATACCTCCTTCAGTATTAAATTTATTGCCCAGCTCTTCTGGACTTAATTCATCTTCTCTTGCAGATTCAACTGGCGTACTACTTTTATTTTCTAGAGGTGGTTTATATGTATCCATATGTATAGTTATTAATGGTTAAATAATAATTTATTCCATCCATTCACTTGTTTTGCTTCCACTCGTATCCTTTTCAAGGATAAGGTCGGCAAACTTATTTGTACTGTATTCTTTGTCTCCCAGATAACCTACTATTTTTGAAAATCCTACCCTAGCCCAGAATCTAATAGCTGACCAATTTTTTAGTCTAACACTGCATCGCATGTATTCATAACCAAATTTTTTAGTTTCTTTTACTAGTCCATCTATTATTTCTCTGCCATATTTTTTCCCAGCAGAATTTGAGTATAAGAATAAATCCCCAACCCAAAGAATATTCTTTTTGGGCCAGCCATGATAGACATCCAGATATCCAACTATACTTTTGTCTTTTTTCAGCCTAATAGTTTGTAATCTGTGTAAATTTATTTTACCTTTGGGTGGAAGCTCTGGATTTTCAATATATTTTTTGAAATAGTTACGCTTTGGTTTGTTTTGTTTGCCGATCCACTCTACTTCCTCCCATCCTTCCTCATATATAGCTTGAAGAGCATTGGACTCATCAATGACTGTGTCTGACAAAGACAGTCTTTTTGTTTCCCATTGGCTTGGAATGGTATTTTTGGATGATTTCATAATAAAAAATTGTTTATTTCTTCCAATCACTAATCACAAGTGTCTCCCCTCGCTTTTTTACTACCACTTTTTGTTTTTCCTTCCAGCCTAATTCCTTTACCAACTCAATAGGCAAAGTCATAGCATAACTCGGCCCTGATTTAAAAATTTTCCTTATTCCCCTATTTATTATTTTTCGCATATTTTTATATATAGATATATGTATAGATATTAATTAAAAAAATTACAAACTAATCCCCCTCATCTCTTTTCTAATCTCTTTGAAATTTGGAAAGACTTTTGCAACCAAATCCCAAAACTTTTTTGAATGATTCATTTCTTGTAAATGACACAACTCATGGACGACAACGTAATCAGCCAACTCTTGAGGTAAAAATAACAATTTAAAATTGAAATTAAGATTTTTCTTCCCCGAACAACTCCCCCACCTTGTACTTTGTTTTTTGATAGCAATTCGATTGTACTTGAAATTATAAAAAGAATTAAAATGCTCTACTCGTTCCTTTATCATTCTTTTTGCTCGTGCATTGCAGGTATAGTAACTCCCCTGCACAATACTTTTTGGTCGTTCTATTTTTTTCCTAGATTCGAAATGTTCTATCTTTTCTTTTATCCACTGTGACTTTTCTGAAATAAAACTATCTACTAGATTTTTATTAAATCCTTTTGGGATCACAACAGAGACACCCGCGTCACAATTTACCACAATACGGAGTCGCTTAGTTTTTTTACTTTCTTTTATATTGTAGTTAATATTGTGCGGCATGATTTGAATTTTCGTATATATAGATACTTATATAGATATATGTATAGATATATGTATAGATATCTTTTTAATTAAAGATAATCTTATTATATCACAAAACCGCTGGTTTGTGGTGGTTTTGGGGTGTGGTTTTGGGTTTTTTGTTTATTTTGTTTTACTTTCTCCATCTTGTTTTTCTTTTAGCTCTTTATCTAAAAACTTAAGCAAATTTCTACCATCTTCCTCATAACTAACGGTGTAACTATAAAACGTTATGGTTCGTCCTCTATTCTCTTGTAAATATTTTTTTATTTCTCCCCTATTACATTCCCAATAAGTCAATAATTTTTCCTTATCTAGTATACGCGTATAATAATTTAAATCAGGCTCATATTCTGAAATTTCTGTGTGTAAATTTCTTACAGCTTTTAAACTACTAAGAAGATAATATATAAAATAACTAATGTTATCTTCTTTTGAAACATCAAAACAAGTATTAAATAAATAATCATTGAAAGTAACTCTTATATTTTTTTCGTCTTTAGAACCACTTTCGTCGTAGTACCCAACACCTATTCCACTGTCAATAACAGAAGAAGATACTTGATAAAGTATATAGTTAACTATAATTGATTTTTCTTTTTGAGCTAATTCTTTCATTTTTGAACTCCAATCCTTATCATTTTTAATATAATCATACGATAAACTAAATAATTGTTTTTCTGTAAGATCTTCAATTTCTTTAAAAATATTTTTCTTTTTTACAATATATTTTTCTTTCAAAAAGTGAAAGATTTTTTGTGTTATTTCTCTCATTTCCTCAACTAAAATATCCCTTATTAAACCATCAGTCTCTGCTTCATCATTGTGATGATATTGCAAAGCATTATATAAATTAAACATGCCACTCCCTCTATCTTGAGAACAATATAGTCTTAAGTGCAACAAATCAAGCATATTCAAGACATTAGAATATCCATCTTTATCATGTGATAACCTATCTAAAATAGATTTACCATTAAACGAATCTTCTCCAAAAATAAATTTTGCAATAGTTGTAATATTTTCTTTTGAATTATTATAATTTTTACCTTTTTCATCCTGCCAACCTCTTTTATTTAAAATATATACAATCTTTAAAGGTATTGCTTTTCTTAGTCCTAATTGTAAATTTTCATGTTCAACAGTAGAGTAATTTTTAATATCATCTAACATAAATATTATTAATTCAACAGCTTTTTCGTGACTCAGTTTATCAATATTATTTATTAAAATACTATAGAACACAGACCTGTATTTTTCACCATCATTATCTTTATTCATCACATAAGCATCACCATCAAAAATCTGTTCCATAGTTGATATACCTTCAATAAAACGTAAAACATTTGTCTGATGAATAGTATATGATTCTAATATATTTGGCATTGATCCTTTTGTTATGACTTTAAGATAATCTTCTAAATTCCTAGAAGTCATTAGGGTCCCATTAAACGCGGCTGAGGTAGATTTAATTAACTCAAAGTCTTCTTCGCTTCTATTGAATTTTTTATAATCAAAAATTTGAGAAACTAAAAAATTTTCATCAGCAGTTAATTCTTTTATATATTGTCCATATTCTTCCGAATTTACAAATTCAAAACCATCTTGTGATGCATAATTTATTTTTAAAGAAAAAAATTCATTACCCCCATCTGTTTCTGTATTATATATTTTTCTAAAGATTTTTGGATAATTTATGTAAAGCAACATTAAATGAATAAGGTCTAAAAAGTCTATATCTATTTTATTTAGACCATGCACAATATCTAAATTATAAGCTACCTGCATCTTAAAAATATTTAAAAATCTCTTAATCTTACGCAGATCACCTAAATATTTTATATACTGATGATAATTTTTAGGTGAAAAAATATGATCTACAGCATATATTATTTTTTCAAGAGATTCTTTAGGAAATATAGATAATTTTTGATCTATATTTATTTCTTCAATATGTTTTACTAAAAAATCGCGGAGTTTACTTCGGGGTATAACTAAAGTTTTTTTAACATTCACAATTTTTTCTATATATTCTACTAATTTTTCATTATCAATTTTTTCTTTCTCAATATGTTTGGTGATTTTAGCTAAACCATCATCTTGTTTGGTAAACTTACCACCTTCTTCTATTGTAGTCGATTCTGTAATCTTTAATGTGTTATCCATACAATTAAGATTTTCTGTATCATAGCAGAGCACGTATGTAATATTAGGAAAGGTAAAACTTTTTTTAACAATGTCCAATACAATCTTTACATAGGAGGTTGATAATCTATCCAGATCATCTATAATGATTACAATTTTTTTATCAAAAATTTTCAACTCCTCTTTAAGAGAAAAGAATTTACTATCTATGTTACTATTTTTATTAAAAGATAAAGAAAATATACCAAAATTGATCTTAATATCTCGTAAAATAGATTTTATATATTTATAAAAAGCTGACTGTATTTCTGGGGCTACACCGTTTTTTCTTATGGTTTTTATCAATTCAGTAACAAAACTTTTAAATAAAATATTATTACTTTCGAAACGTAGAGGCTCGAAATCTAACACAATAACATTCTTATCTGATTTCCAATAATCTTTACATATATTTATAAAAGAAGATTTTCCCATACCCCATGGTGCATCCAGTCCAAACACAAAGCTACTCTTAGACATATTATTTAACACTTGTTCTGAAAAAATTTTTGCATCTTCTTTGTAACCTAGACAATCATCATTAGTATCTTCTAAGGCATCATCTGATAAAAATAGGGATTTTTTTGTTTTGTCTAATTTTATCAATTGTGCAATCACAAATAATACTATCGCAAGTGACATCAGAATAAACCATGGTAAATTCGGTAGAAAATTAATTTTTTTCCAATCAAAAATTATAAAATAGTTTAGACTCCCCATATGATAAGAAAAAAATAAAAATAGACCAGACAAAGATGATAAAAATATATCGGCTCTTTTACTTTTATAAATTTTTATAATATTTATGGTTAATAAACATATAAATAAAAAAGTAAATACGAAAAATAATACACCAAATAGATACTGGAATTTATCCAATATTTCTTGGAATTTCTTATAAAATTGACTTATGAAAAATATTAAAACATATAAAGACTCTAGAAATACAAAAACCCCTAAGAAATACCTTAAATTAGAGAAAATTCTTCGCCAAAAACTAGGTAACAAAGCTTTATTTTTTTTAAAAAAATTTATGAACATATAATGTTATCTTACTCCTATTGTAGCTTGAAGCCAATCAAAAAACCCCAATAAAAAGCCAAGTTTAGGTAAACTTGACTATCTAGTAGTTCTGATTGTTTCTCGTTATTCAAGTTATTGTAATTAAATATTACAAGAAAAAGTAATATTAGTCAAGTGAAAATAGTACGTACTATAGTAAGTACTATTTTGGATTAGATATTTTGGTTTTGGGTGGAAGACAGAAGAGTTGGAGATTAACCCCCCTAAACACTCTACAATTCTAATAAATCCCAATTATTCTTGTATTTTTGTCCGAATTTTTCCTGCTCTTTTCTTCTGTATGGGTCAAAACAACGCATGTCAGTATCTTTTCTTGGACTACCATCCCTCTTTGTGTTGGATAGCCAGTTTCTGTGATCAGCATAAATTAACTGTGATAAAATTTTATGTGGGAATACATAGTATTCAGGATGATTTCCAGTTCCCTGTAAGTTAACTAAAACATAATAATAATTTTTTATGCTAGACTCCTCTTCATCTTTTTTGCTCAACCTCCACCCTTCCTTATTTTTTATTGACATTGTTTTTACTTGAATGTTAACGAATTTACCGTTTTCAAGATTTGTGGCCAATATGTCTATGCTTGGTGTATTTTTTAGTGTGAGCGTTGCGATAATACCAAGCTGAGATAATTCTGCAGCAACAAAATATTCACCAGCAACACCTATAATTCCTTTTTTCATATATTTTTTAGATAATTTTATTTGCACCCTCTATCAACTTTTTCGTTATTGTGAGATTCCAAGCCTTCATTGTTGAATGCCATTTTCTATGACTTAAGAATTGTTTCCAAGTAATTTCATAAATATTTTTCAACTGAAAATCTTTTCCAATAACAACAATTAAAGCAAATTCAAATTTTTGAGATGAAAGCTCATTATCACCCACATTACCACAGCCATAAAATACACCCGTAGTTTTACCAGGATCTGTTATTGTTTTAATGCTATATCGTTCTCCTTTTCTACTAATTGCATCAACATTTTGTGTACCTTCTGGAGCAGCCTGTAAACCTGGAAGATTCGGAGTATTATTGTAAGTTTCAATAACTAAAAATTCTCCTCGCTCTCCCACAATATTTCTTGTTCTTATTAAATTTCTTTTTTTAAGTTCTTCAATAGAAAAAGCATAAATATCCCAAACCTCAATATCTTTCAAATCAGTAAAAAATTGTTTAAACTTAATATTCATATTATTTTTTTCTTTTTCACCTTTTTTATTATGCAAAAGCAAACAATTCTTGCTGTGCGTAAATTGGATCTTCTATTTCTTCTTCTATCTCACCTTCTAACATTTTTATAATAGTATCACCAATATGATAACCAAGATTTACTGGAACTGCATTTCCAATTTGTTTGTATTGCTGAGAAACAGATCCAGCAAATTTCCAACTATCAGGAAAAGTTTGAATTCTAGCATATTCTCTGACAGTAAGTGGGCGAGTTTCATCAGGGTGACAGCGTTCTGTTTGTTTTTGGGCTGGACTACAAGTCAAAGTAAGTGATGGCTCATCCCAAGAAAGCCGTCTGGCCATTCCGGTCTTCCCTCCACCCATATAAAAACTTGCTCCCATGTATTCTTTTTGTAATTTTTCTGGTAATTCTCTCCAATAACCTCCAGGAGGGATGAGATCTAGAATCTTTTTTTTCTTTTCAGGATATTTTTGACCATCAGACTTTGGACACTTATGAAGTGCCTCTCGAAGAGTAGATATATAATTTTTTTCTTTTGGAAATGAAATAGGAATGTCTAAATCTTTTCTTACTCCGATAATTATTAGGCGCTCTCTTTTTTGTGACACATCCAAATATTGTGATTTGAGAACCTTGTATTTTACTTTATAACCAAGTTCTTCTAACACAGAAACCATTGTCTTGAGTGTCCTACCACCATCATGATTTAAAAGACCTTTTACATTTTCTCCAATTGCTATTTTTGGCTTAACTTCTTTTACACATCTAGCAAATTCAAAAAACAAAGTTCCTCTAATATCTTCAAATCCTCTTTTTCTACCAGCGTAAGAAAAAGTTTGACAAGGAAAACCACCTTGTACAATATCTGCCTGCCCCTCTTCAAATTTTAAATCTCTAACATCTCCCTCAACTACGTTCCATTTTGGTTTATTTTTTCTTAAAGTTTCACACGCATGTTTATCAAATTCATTTAACAAAACATGCTCTATACCTGCATTTTCCATACCAAGAGCAGTCCCACCAGCACCTGCAAATAATTCAATAGCTGTATAAGAAGATTTTGTTTTATTTTTCAAAATTTTAAATTTGTTTTGTTTACCGCCTTTGTTTTTATTTTGTATTCTCTTAATTTCTTCTAAAATAAATATACGAGAATTTCTTTCGTCTCGAAAAGATTTTATCATACCTTTTTTATCCCACCTTCTAATTGTATCTATAGATATGTCTAATACTCTTGCAGCCTCACCTGCTGTTAAATATTTTTGTTTATTTTTCATATAAAAAATGATAGATTTTAATCTACCATAATTATACCACATAACCAATGCATAGGCAAAGGTTATTCTGTGGAGAAAGCTATTCCAAATAGTTTAAAATATTTTTTTTCTTCTTTTTTATCTAATTTATATCCATGTTTGTCCTTAATCACCTTTGGTAAGACTTCAAACAATTCCTGAAGCGCATTTTTTCGTGTGGTTACTAGCTCATAGAAACTCATGCCATCAATTATTCTGATATTATTATTTTTGGGGCGTCTTTTTCCCTTCTCTGAGGGCGTAAACTCTGTATTATATTTTTTCTTTCCTTTTGGAATTATTCCAACATAGTATCCAGTATAACCAGGATTCTTTTTTACACTAGCTTTTATGTCATCGTATACTTTTACAAGATGATTTCCTTTTGTTGTGTTGTGTTTATTTTTGACCTCGGCGATAATTTTTCTTTTTTTGTTTATGATGTCTAATCCTTTGCCGGTACCAAGATTAATCCACCCTGGGACAGCACCAAGTATATTTTGGTGGAATTTTCCAATGGCATTCTGCATTGATTTTTGAGCCTGTCTAATTTTTTCTTCTTCAATCCATTCTTCATATGGAGTTGCGTGTGTTACGCCATGAAAAAAGGCAGAAAATGGATCTAGAACGTTGCTGTGTAATGTTTTATCCGCGTCTCTTTGAGCTTTTTCTATCACTTCTACAACTTTAGCAACAGAAGAACACAGGTCTTGATCGGAAATAAATTTTAGATATGGCATAACTATTATTTTTATGTTATATGATAATATCATACCACTTCTCCCTCCCTCCAGTCAAACCTATATCTATATATGTATCTATATACATATATAGATATTGATTATTTTTAAAACACCCTAAACCACAAGGGTTCAGGGCAAGAAAAAATACCCTTTTGAGGTATAAAGTGTGTCGACCTCCCGCCTATATCGACACTGTTGTAGTAGTCTAGGCGGGGGGCCTCGAATTTTGTGCGAACTTCGCATGACTTCCTCCTTGCTCCTAGCTAGCGGACGGTCTATCCTTCAGGTATTTCTTGAGCTCCTCGAAGGCCTCGAGAGACTCCTCCCCCAGCTCGATCCCGTGATCGAGTCCAGGACCATCTTTGAGACTCACACCGTTTTCTTTGGCAATTGCCTCTGCTACCCCGAGAAGTAGTTCATCGTACCTATCGGAGGCAGGATCGGTGATTCCAAAGAAAGTGAAATCCATCATCGAGCTCATGTGAACTGCAAGCGCATCTCCTATCGTAGCCATCCTTTTCTCCTTCAGTTGTTGTTGTCGTGCTTGTCGCACCAAGTCTTTCCACCACTGATAGATAATGATTTTATACCATAAAATCACTCATCTGTCAAATGGTACACAAAAAAAACCGCTTAATCTAGCGGTTCGGCAGGGTCGTAGGGGCGGCAGCCCCTACCTATAATTAAAAAACTTCAAGATAAACCCAGAATCCAATGAATTGCTTTTTATTTAAAAAATACTCTTGAGGTAAAGAGTCGGATGGGAGGAACCGACTCGGTTTAAACAGTACACCGGTTATGGCGTTTTTGACACCGAACTCTTAGAGCTCTACCCCAGCGTACACCCAGGAAATCAGGCTCAAAAAAGTCACTTGGACCTTGACGGGCCTTTTCCCAGGTATAAGGTTCGACAGTACCCTCCTTGTCACGTAGTTCACTAACAAAACCAATAATATTGAGCATGATGAACATGATGAGAAAGACTACGAATGTAGCTAACAAGATCACTAATAGAGCTTTCATATAGCCTCCACTGCTATGAGTCAGGCTCCTCCCACCTCAAAAATATTTTTTAAAAAGCAATATTTACAATAACAAATCACATACCTATTCTACCACTTCCCCACTCCCACGGTCAAACCAAAATATCTATATATGTATATAGATATTGATTAATTATTTATTCTCGCTCACTCCGTAGATTTGCTAAATTTTAAATTGATTGCCACATCTTTTAATCTTTGTGCAATCACGAGAAGTTCTTGCCTGGCACTATCTAGGTTTGCTAGTAAAACTCCTTTTTTGTAACCAGCCTCACCTTCTTTGTCAATACGTTCGCTAGTAATTGGACTCACATTACCTCTACTAATACTCGTTGGCTTTAATCTGTCTTTCATTTCATCAGAGGTTACTTTTTTGTTAAAATGAGGGCCAAACTCGGAGTCTTCAATTTCTGTAATTAAAGCCTCTATTGTTTCCATGCCTAACCTTGTTAAAGGCCCAACAAGAGCTTCAGCCATTACTTCGGCCTCTTCTATTTCCTTTGATCTTTCCATAGCCATTGGATGTCGAGTACTTTCTTCATGTTTCATATGAGAGAATAAATAAATGATTAAAATTATTAGACAAAAGAAAAAAATTTCATTATTTCCGATAACAGACTATATCAGAACTTGTTAATTTTTTAACTAAATTATAGTATGATCTGATTACTAACTTCCATTCACAGCTAACTTACGAACGGAACAAATCATACACCTATAATACCACTTCCCCACCCTCTCAGTCAAACCTATATCTATATATGTATCTATATACATATATAGATATTGATTATTTTTAAAAACAAAAAAAACCACCTTTTTACAGGTGATTTTTCTTCTGCTGAATACTAATCTAATATTCAATAGGAGTTAGCGATTAGTACGGTAATCGCGTTGTCTCCCTCCTCGTTTTCTCCTTGTACTCGTCCCCAGTCTTCTCCGTACAGAATACTAGGGGTTATGTTGTCGCCCGAATGGCGGTCTACTACTAGGTGGTGGTGATCTTCACCACGATCGTCTTCGTCGGGGGAGCCCACATCTTAACCTTTACCTCGTCGGGCAACGCCTGGAACCGTGCATCCTGCTCTTCCATGGTCGAGGGCAAGTCCAGATCGGCCGCCTTCTGAAAAACCTGAATGGCTTCCTGTGGTGCCATGACCTCACTGTGAACTTTGTCGCGCAGATCGCTGAGTAGTTCTGTAAGACTGAGGTAGGGAGTCTCTCTCACAACCACCTCACCCTTGTGGACGAGATTGCCGTGTGGGATCGGATCGGTGCAGTTAGCACACAATTCAAAACCCCAGTCATCAAAGTCACCGATCAGCTCGGGTGCCAGATCCACCGCTCTGATCTTGGCGATTACATCGCCGATACTCGGCAATATACCATGCTCAGTCATCGCACGATCGATATCGGCCGCCTCATCTTCCGTCACAGCCCCCTCAGAGATCACATTCACCAGGAACTCCTGAATACATTCGGCGACCAAGATGAAGGTGTTATTACGACTCTCAAGGTAGATGTACCCGTACGGAACACCCGCCATTACGAAAAAACGACACTTCTTCCCCTTCAGAAACATACTCTCCTCCCTCAGTTTCACAACAATCGCAATCAGAGACACCATTGCCTAAGATACGAATAGATTATATTACTACAAATATCTAACTTTGTCAATAGGCACAAAAAAACACTCCCCAGAGGAGAGTGTCTTTAAATCTTGTAATAGAATTAAGCTTTTTGCACCTTTACAGCGTTCAAACCTTTTGGACCTTCTTCTACTTCAAAAGTGACTTTGTCACCTTCGCGAAGATCGTTATAATCTACGTCTACAAGTTCGTTAGCGTGGAAAAAGAGATCTTTTTCTTCGCCTTCACGAGAAATGAAACCAAACCCCTTATCGGTAAGTCTGGCAATAATACCTTCTTGCATAATATTGTAAAACAAATGAATAACACACAAATCTCAGTATAGCCCCAAACCCGACTCTGTTTGTTTTACAATACTGATTTTGATTGCGATAGTATAGCATAGGCCTAGTATTTTGTCAACCCCCCTATCACTTTCCATGCCCTACCGCCTATATACCGAAAAAAAGAGTGGTCATGCTTGTAGATAAGAAAAGGAATAAAAAAAACATCCCGATTAAATCGGGACGCTTTTAAACTTGTAATAGAATTAAGCTTTTTGCACCTTTACAGCGTTCAAACCTTTTGGACCTTCTTCTACTTCGAAAGTAACTTTGTCACCTTCGCGAAGATCGTTATAATCTACGTCTACAAGCTCGTTTGAGTGAAAGAAAAGATCTTTTTCTTCACCTTCACGAGAAATGAAACCAAACCCCTTATCGGTAAGTCTGGCAATTATACCTTCTTGCATAATATTGTAAAACAATGTGATTTATTCTTCTGCACTGGGGCAGAAGTATCAATCCCAGCATAGTGCCCTACCCAGAAAGGGAGGAGCAAACTCGACTATGTTTGTTTAACAACACTGATTTTGATGGCGATAGTATAACATGTTCTAAGTATTTTGTCAATACCCACTAATCTTAACACGAATCTACACGAATTTTGCTTAATAATACAACAATATGACCATATAGCCATATAAACCCATCTCTGCTATAATATGTCACGAGACCCGATAGGGTTTTTCGTTATACTACATATATGTATACTCTATATATTATAAAATGCGCTGACGGATCGCTGTATACTGGTATAGCCCGCAATCTCGAGGCACGGCTCGCGACTCATCGTCAAGGAACCGGCTCCAAATACGTCCGCGCCAGACTCCCATTCTCTCTGGTTTATACAGAAAAGCTAAAAAACCGAAGTAAGGCGACCAAGAGAGAGATGGTAATCAAGAAGATGACAAGAGAGAAGAAATTGGAGCTGATTTCTTAGCCTCCCCTTACGAAGGGGAGGAACACCTGATTCGCATCAGGGGGCGGGGTTTTATCGCAGAGGTAATGAGATCCTAAAATCCCACGCTCGAAAACCCCCTAATCACTTCGTGTATATTCCCCCTTCGTAAGGGGGAACTAAAAAAACCCATGACCCCAGAACTAATCAAAAAATCACTAAAACACAATTTTGGTTTCAACACTTTTCAATCTGAACAAGAAGAGATTGTAAAGACAGTACTCAAAGGCCAAGATTGTCTTGTTCTCATGCCGACTGGTGGTGGGAAGTCTTTGTGTTTTCAGCTTCCGGCCACACTTTTGCCGGGCGTGACGATTGTAGTCTCCCCTCTTATCGCTCTCATGAAGGATCAGGTAGAGGGACTTATTGAAAATGGTATTGCAGCAAATTTTCTAAATAGCTCGCTAGACCAGACTGAAACGCAAGAAGTAGAGCAAGCGGTATTAAATGGCGAAATTAAATTGCTATATGTCTCACCAGAAAAATTAGTAACGCCAGCCTTTCAGAATTTTTTGAAAAAAATTGAAATCTCTTTGTTTGCCGTTGACGAAGCTCACTGTATTTCGTCTTGGGGACATGACTTTAGAAAAGAATATACTCAGCTCGGACAGATAAAAGAAAAATTTCCAAAAATTCCAGTGATAGCTCTGACTGCCACGGCCGATAAAATTACTCGCAAAGATATTGTCAGACAACTTCATCTAAAAAATCCACGTATTTTTATTTCTTCGTTTGACAGACCAAATTTGAAACTAACTGTCTTGCCAGCTAGAAAAAGAATGCAGGCAATTATTGATTTTGTAAAACCTCGCAAAAAAGAATCGGGAATTATATATTGCCTGAGTCGCAAGCAGACTGAAAAAGTAGCGTACGCACTAAAGCAAGAAAATATTAACGCTGCACACTATCACGCCGGCCTAGATTCGCATACAAGATCAAAGACTCAAGAAAATTTTATTCACGGACGCACGCAGATCATTGTCGCGACCATTGCTTTTGGTATGGGAATTGATAAATCCAATGTTCGTTTTGTTATTCATCATAATCTACCAAAAAATATAGAAGGATATTACCAAGAGATTGGTCGTGCCGGACGAGATGGACTACCAAGTGACACTGTCTTATTCTATACCATGGCCGATGTGATACTGCTCCGAAAATTTGCCATGGAAAGCGGTCAGCCAGACTTGCAACTGGCCAAACTGGAACGCATGCAACAGTATGCTGACGCACTTATTTGCAGACGAAGAATTTTGCTATCATACTTTAGCGAGCACAGAGAAGAAAACTGCAACAACTGTGATGTCTGTCAGAATCCACCAAAAATAATGGACGGCACTGAGATTGCCAGAAAAGCTTTATCGGCAATCTACAGACTAAATGAAAATGTAGGAACTCACATGCTCATAGATGTCTTACGGGGTTCATCCAGACAGGAAATTTTGATGAATGGTTACGACAAAATAAAAACCTACGGAGCTGGAAAAGATATCACTCCCCCAGATTGGCAACACTACTTATTGCAAATGTTAAACATGGGTCTATTTGATATTGCTTATGACCAAAATTATAATTTGAAAATTACTCCAGCTGGCAAAGAAGTACTATTGGGAAATAAAAAAATTGAATTCGTAACACTGTCATCTATTGAAGAGCGAGCAAAGGAACGCGAGAAATACAGCAAGCCAAAATCAGTCAGACAGACTGCTGATGAAGAACTATTTGAGATCTTACGCGAACTTAGAAGAACAATTGCCAGAAAACAAGATATTCCGCCTTATCTAGTATTTAATGATGCAACTCTAGATCAAATGGTAAACAACAAACCAATGACAGAAAAAGCCATGAAACAAATTAGTGGTGTTGGTGACAAAAAATATAAATCATACGGAAAGCAATTTATCACCGCTATTGCCGACTATGTTCAGGCACGAGACCAAGCCGGAGAAAAAACTCAAGGCACAACCCAAGAACTAACTTTTGTTTACTACAGCAAAGGCATGCCTGTCGGCCAAATCGCCCGTGAGAGAAAGCTAAAAGAACAGACCATATACTCTCACTTAGCCGAGCTTTATGAACAAGGCTATGATATTGATATAGCAAAATTTATCAGCAAGCCAGACTTGAAAAAAATACTCGAAGAACTAAAAGCAAACGGTGTCCCCAAAAAATTGGCAACACTATACAAAAAATTCAACAACAAATTTGACTATCACAAATTGAAATTAGCTATCGCCCACCATCGCGTCAATAATGAACGCGGTGTTATTAGGTATGATTAAAATTAGTCTAAAGTAGAAAGTCTAAAACTCCCGGAGGGGAGTTTTTTAATTGGCCTCCCCTTACGAAGGGGAGGAACACACGAAGTGGGGCGGGGTTTATCGTAGAGGTAATGAGATCTTAAAATTCCACGATCGAAAACCCCCTAATCACTTCGTGTATATTCCCCCTTCGTAAGGGGGAATCAATTTTCTTGCCCGCAATGTAGGTCAAACAAAAAATCCGACCTCTTGGTCGGATTTTTATTTATTAAATACTACAATACTATCTCTTCTTCAAAACCAAACCCAAAGCTTCGTCTGTCTCTAAAACAGTCTCAAACTCGGCACCGTTAGAAGCTAGAACCATATCATCATTAGTCTGCCAGATTGGAGCCCAGTCGTCTGGAGCAATTATCTGAGTAAAAAATTTACTATCAATTCCTGATTGTTTTTGCAAAGATAGACTATACCGAATCATCTCTTCATTAGTAAAATCTTTTATAAAATTACTTAATTTTTCATTATTTTCCAGTGTTTGATTAAAATTCAATTTGAAAGGCAGGCGATAGACAAAATACACACTACTAGTTTCACCGGGCGCTGTCATCATCCAGTTGCCATAAGCAGTCTTGCCAAATTCCTGAGTAATTCTGGTACCAGTCTTGGTATGGATCGCTACTTCTTGCTCATGAGCGGCCAAAAAAGGATCATCCTCATACCAAGCCTCTGGGACCTTAAAATTGTCCTCTGGGGGGTAATTGAAGCCTCCAGCGTCTATTAGTTCGGCTCCCTCCGGCACATAAACTCTGATATAGTTCACATTATTCACTCCATAAAAACGCTGGCCCACAATACCGGTATGTTTGCGATGAACCACCACTGTATCTACGACAGAACCGTCTTCTTCTATCAAAGCTTGATGTTCAATTGTTTGTTCAATTTTGGCATCAGACTTTTCACCATAGATATTGGTATTTACCACTTGCAAATAATCCTGACCGACTGCTGTCGGTAATATCTGACCAGTCCAATTAAAGCTTGCAAGTTTTTGTTGTAAATCTTCTTCAGAAAAATAAACTTGAATTTCTTTATTTTGTAAGGCTTCATTTAATTCTGACAAAAGCCTAAGGGCATCGACAGTCTCTATATCTCCCAAACCAGCCAAAAACTGTTGAGCTAGATCACCGATAACTTCTTTTGGTTGATTTTTTTCTTTATCATAGTCTACCTCTACTTCATATTGCAGATTTTCCAATGCATTTTCACTCGCTATTTCCAAATCGTGATCCACACTAACCATCGGACCCAAGACTGTTAACATTCTCTCAAGCACAGTTGCATTGATTGCAATTACACCATCGACTGTAGCACCTCGACTGTGTTCATAAAACCAAGCCATCTTCTGAGCCGAAGCAGAGAAATCTGGAAACCAATTGGAATCCTGAAATTCCCAACGCTTATTAATAAGCTGTAATGGCAGTGGTGGCTTTAGATAAGTATCCAGCTGACCCTTAATATCGTAACTTCCCCCACCTGGAACATCCAAATTTAAAATTTTTCCTTTTTGAATATCTAGAATTGCAAAACTTCCCACAAATCCACCGGTAGGCCTGAGCTCGTCATTGTTTTGGAAAGCTAATAAATATCTTCTAAATTCACTACCACCAAAAATCATCTCTGTAGTTTCTGCCAAATTTGAAATATCTTGCATGTCATCCACAAAGGCGGTGAATAGCAATCTAAAATCATCAAAGCTTGCCTGATATTCTACTGGAATAGATTTTTGATCTACACCACCAAGTTCTGCCAAAGCTTCTTTGTATTGTGGAATAGCTCCTTTTAAGTGACTTGCCAAAATACTAATTTTATCAGTCAAGTCCAAATCTTCTTGCTCTTCCAAAGATCTAATTCCTTTTACCAAATAAGTATTACCCAAAGCCAGATGATGCCCGGCTACTAGTAGGTGTTGACGACTCTTGATCTGCTTGCCAATCACAGGCAACGCTCCAGCAACAAATTGCAAAGCCCTATGTTCTTTTTCCAAAATTGAACTAGCATTTCCAAAAGACTGTAAAGCCAGATTCAAATCATACTGTGCCTGATCCAAATTGGAATTGAGTGCCGCTACTGTCGAAGACTGGAGAGACATAAAGGCATTGGTACTCTGCTCCACCACCCAGTTGCCAGTATTTTTTACACTATTGTAATAACCAATAGCTGGAAACGGAATAGCGACAAGCAAAAACAAAGCAATTGTACTATAAGCAAAACGTTTTAGATTGAAAGCGGAAATAAAATTTTCTTGTGTTTCCTTTAAGCTATTTTTTACTCCCAAAACTTTTTTCTGTATTCCAGACTTAAGACCTAAAACATACAACATAGGACTTTTGAACGGCACCTTTTCTTTCTTAATTTTCAGAGAATACTGATGCCCTGTGGGTATTTCTTTTTTAACCTCTACCTTACTTTTCTGAACTTGTTCCATGTTCTTTGTTTCATGTTTCATGTTCGCTTTTCTCACCATCCCAGCCAAACTCACTACTCTTCTCTCTTCTTTTACAGCCACCTTATCCCGATAGACACTTACTTTATCCCAAACATCTTCTTTTTTTTCTTCTTTCAAATTAACCACATGAGCAGACCTCCTGTGTAATTTCCCAACACTAACAAGTACTGCGGAGCTTTTCCGAGTACTAACTTTACCTGCCCTGTCGAACCGTGTCCTGTCGAATGACTGGGATGACTTGGGTTTCTCTGTTTTTGCCAATTCAGGACACTTACTTTTATTATGTCCAGTATTGCGACAGACAGAACACCTTCTCTTTTGTTTTGAGTCGTTTTCAAGCATGTACAACGACAATTTACCCAATTTAGTTATGGGCCTTTATCTACCTAATTATATCACATATTGACTGCTTTTAAAACAAAAAAACATCCAGAGTGTGGATGAAAAACGAGATACGATATGCAACATGCATCCCGCTTTCATGCGGAATGAAATATAATACAAAAACACCCGGGGGTCCTGGGGGCAAAACTGTTTGAGTGTTCTTCGCTAGGTGAGATAATATATTATTCTATGGGTAAAACACGAGTTTTTTGCCCCCGGAACTTTTTGTTACTTTTTGGTTACAAAAAGTAAAGGTACCATTCAATTAATAAAAAAATATCCGATTCAGATAGTTTTTATAAAAAATTTAATTTTAACTAACTCTTAAAACCAAGACAAACCCCCTCTGTCACTACGTGTCTGCTCCCCCTCATAGGGGGAGAACTTTTTGGAATTTTACTTTAGTACCGTCTTATAAATTCCTAGAGTTTCCCTTGCCAACTTCTCCCAAGAAAATCTCTCTAAATTTTCTCTGGCGTTTTGTTTCAAATCAGTGCGAACGTCTTCATCCGTCAACCCCTTATGAATCATCTCTGCCATCTGTTCAGGGCTGTCTGGATCAAAATACAATGCTGACTCCCCCAAAATCTCTGGCAAACAAGATGCATTGGATGACACCACTGGCACGCCATGATCCTGAGCCTCAAGTGGGGGCAAACCAAAACCCTCATAAAACGAAGGAAAGACATACAAAGAAGATTGCAGATATATCGCTGATAATTCGTCATCCTCTACAAAACCAGTGTAAACAAAATTCTTAATCTCTCTAGTAGCCTGCTGTACCAAAAGTCGTTGATAAAAATAATTTTCCTTGCCCACCAAAACCAACTGGTATTCTTCTCCATGCAATTCTTGAAATTTTAACCAGGCATTGAGTAGTCCTTCAACATTTTTGTGAGGATAAGCAGTGCCCACATACATCACATAAGGTTTTTTTATCCCATAGTTTTGCAAGACAAATTCATTGTCCTTTAGACTAGAAATATTATAACTAAATGGAGCTTGGTAAGTAACACTCATTTTATTTTTTGAAACACCCAATGTCTTATGAATATCTTCCTTAGTAAATTCACTCGTAGTAATTACATGACGGGCTTTTTTTACAGCATGACTCAAAACTATTCTATGCAAGCTATCTTTGATCCAAAATTTTATGGGCCCCAAAGTTGTCGCTTCTGGTCGCGGATAGTGATACATAATTAAATCATGGACTGTAACAACAAAAGGATCGTTGTAAAAAAACGGCACGTTCCAATGTGGAAAATGCATCAAATCAACCTGTTGCTGTTTTATAATTTTTTTAAACTTGACTTGCTCAGCCAAAGAATACCAAGGGATATCGGCAATCACAATTTTTACGTTCTTGTTGTCTCCGGCTTCAAATTCTTTTATGTTGTTATTTCTAAAAAACAAAATATACTGATTTTCAAGATCAGTTTCGAGTAGATGTTTTACCAATTGTTGTGTATACCGTGCTAGACCAAACCCCGAGCCTAGCATTCGGCAATCGATTCCTATTACCATATACAATATATAATAGCAAAAAAAGAAAGGACTGTGAAGTCCTTTCTTTTGAATTCAATCAATTAACGATAAAATATATAAAATCCTGAATCACTAGCAAATACCTCAGCTTCCTCCACTGGATCCCCATAGGATCCTAGACCATTCAAGAAATTATAGGCATCTTCTGTACTATAAGCAACTTTCCATCCCCAATCACTATTACCAACCTTGTCGCTCCTGTAGTACATATAAATATCACTAGTACTATCTCCACCAAGAGTACCATATCTAGGATCACCATAAACAGAAGATCCATTTATATAGTTGTACATGTCATCGATAGCAGTTGAGCGTTTCCAACCCCAAGTAGCATTTGCATCAGTTCCACTATAGAAAACATAGATACTATCTCCTTGGTAGGCAATATCAGCTTTATCTTTTGCCACACCTCTATAAGCACTGGTCATATTCAAGAAATTATATGCATCATTCTCAGTCGGAGCTAACTTCCAGCCCCAGCTGTTACTACCAACTAGATCATTTCTATAAAAAATATAAAATCCATTTTCATTGGCTGATATACTCTGAACTGCATGTGGGGAAGTATAAGAGCCTAATCCGTTAATAAAATTATGAGCATCATCAACTGTAGTGGATAATTTCCAGCCCCAAGAAGCTTTTGCTGTTTCTACTGTTTCTGTCTCAGTAGTCTCAGTAGTTTCTCTGACTTCTCTAGTTTCAGTTCTTTCATTGGTTTCGGTGGTGTCTGTATTAGTATCAACTGAAGTAGCCGGGGTCTTATATCTGAAATAGACATAATCAGACCAATCACTAGTCGAGCGGTCTCTAAAAGTAGCTCTGACTTTTACCCTAAATTCATTGTCGCCGGCTAATGGATCGGTAGTATAGTAGTTTCTAGTACTATTCCATTTATTAGTTGAACCCCATCTAACTGAACCACATAAGTCACAATCAACCTCTATATTATAGCCAGTAGCATTGGTAACTGCTGTCCAAGCCAATCTAGCAGATCTAGGATAGTTGGTCAAAAGTTGATTGGCAGTTGGTGAAGTAACTACAGGAAGGCTGATAGTGTTAACAGTAGGTCGATCAGCAACATCAGCATCGGTAGAATCAGTTACAACCGCACTAGTTTCAATTCTCACAAATGCACCGTTAGTGGCATTTTTTTCTGTATAAGTTAATTTTATAGTCTTGGAACCATCGGCTGTTTTTACTTCTATAGATCTACCCAAGCCAGCCCGAGCATAAGTCTGATTGGCACCAGTTAACATTAGCTTGACCACACTATTATCATAAGCCCGATTTAATATAGTAACTCCGCTAGAGTGATAAATTGTATCACCTTTACAAGCACTATAAAGACCATCGTTGCCTCTAGAATCACCACAGGACATATTCGTCACCTCACTAGCTCGAGTGCTTGGGGTACGACGTTCGGTACCAGCATTATCAGTAGGCGTAACCGCTCTCAGCGTGGCCGATGCTTCTGTGTCTGCGCCTTCACTGATTCTACTGTCACCATTACGACAAACTGGCATTCCTTCTACATATCGATTCATTGCACCCACACTAATAACCTTGATACCTGCAAAATTATTAAACCAGCTCAAATAAGTGGTTTCATCTGGAAACCAATAACGATAACCTTTATGAGCATAGTAAACCTTATTATCACCAAAAGCTAAAACTCTCTTACCACCGCTTTTTAATGTAGCACAAGTATCTGTTTCGGTTGTAGGAATTTCAGTTTGGGTCGGCACTGTAGCCTCTACGCTTGTTGTACCATCACCATGACTAACAGCCACAAAAACTCCATATTTACTATCTTTTTCTCTATAAGTAAAGCTAAAAACATCGCCGTTATTACTAGTCTTGGTTACCGTTTGGCCTAGTCCCACTCTAAAATAAGTATCACTCAAACCAGTGGCACTAAACTTCGCAACATTATTATTATAAGCGCGATTATAGATCGTTACCCCAGAAGTATGATAGAGGGTATCGCCTTTGCACAAGCTATACAATCCATCGTCACCCCTAGAATCACCACACGACATTCTTGTGTAGTTATTCAAGGTTCTTGTTTGAGCTTGGGTAGTGGAACGACCTGTATCCGCCCTAGCCTCGTTATTAGCAGGTAACATATCGGTAGTGGTTCTATCTTCAGCTTCAGCCCAAACGGAAAAACTACCTTCTCTAATAGCTGTATTATTATTGTTATGACAAATCTGCATAGCCTCAGTATAACTATCAAATTGAGCCTGGCCAATTGACATAACACCAGCAAACTTACTAAACCAAGTCCTGTAAGTTACTTCATCAGAAAACCAATGGCTATACCCTTCGTAAATATAAAAAACTCTATTGTCATTTTTTATAGAAACTCTTTTACCACCACTCATAAGAGCGACACAATTTCTACCATCTACAGGTAATTTTCCAGAATAAACAATGACACTAGAGTCATCGGTAGAATTATCTACCTCGGTAGTTGTGTCATCAGTAACTGTGTCCTCGGTTGTTGTATCTTCACCCAAAGAAAACGGTACCGTCATCAAATAGTCCATGTCTTCACTAGCCGAAGTATTACCATAATCAATAGAGATATCATAAATCGGTTCAGTTGACTCAATACCTACAAAAGTTAAGACTGCATTTTGAGCAACTGTAACATCTAAAACATTCATGAGCTCACTATGACTACCGTAAACATAAATTTTAGCGACAATCGGTGTGGCAGCGTTACCCAGATAAAAACCAACTGCCTTTTTTGGTTCAAAAAAACTTATCTTTAGTGGATCATTGGCAGAAGTCGCCGGCCAAAGGGCATCATTGGACAAAGAATATTGTCCGGAATAAGTTTTGTCCCCGCTACGATTATAGTCATTTACATAAATCGCTTTACCATTACTTGAAGTAATCTTCAAACCATAGTCATCCCAATAACCTGTTGCCGGAACAATGCTACTATCCTCAAAATCGAAAATAGTTGGATTTAAAGCATCTAAGCTTCTATAAGTAATTGTATCGACTCTAGCAGCCGAAACTTGGCTTACTCCCCCTAAAAAACAAAAAAATCCTACCACCAATAGGGCGAGGACCAATGTTTTCCATTTATTTGAAAACATAAACATAGTGTTAAAAATTATTTTTTAACTTAATTATAAATACATTATAGCACATTTTTAGCGTTTTGTCAAGGACAAAAACTTTTCCGCCACCTTATTCCAATCAAATTTTTCCAAATTTATTTTAGAAAATCCTTTATCATCAATCAAGACTGACTTCATAGCACTACTAATCTCACTAATATTATTTGGATTAACCAAAGTAGCGTAATCTCCAAAAACTTCTGGCAAAGATGAGCGATCTGAAGTTATAACGGGGGTATCGCAAGCTAGTGCTTCTAATGCTGGTAGGCCAAAACCCTCATAAAGCGAAGGATAGACAAACAAGTCCGCTTGTTTATAAATTTCTGTCTTGTCTTGGTCATCTACATAGCCAATATATTTTACACCAGCTGTATTTTCAATTGCTTGAAAAATCTCTTCATTTTTCCAGCCACTAGCCCCTGCAATTATTAATAAATAACCATCATTTAATAATAAACTTTTTTTATAAGCACTAATAATCCCCAAAATATTTTTCCTCGGCTCAATCGCGCCTAGATATAAAATATATTTCTCAGGCAAACCATACTTTAGTTTTACATCATCGATATGTCTTTCGGTGATATGCGAACAAAGCCCCGGATAAAGCACTCTGATTTTTGAATCTTTAATCCCCCATTCGCGAATTATATCCCGATTGGTATTTTCTGACGGGGTCAAAATTATATCCGCTAGTCGACACTGCTTTCTCGGATTAATAATTTTATAAACCAAGCGCCATTTCAAAGGAAAACATTCTGGTAATAATTTAAAGCTCAGATCATGAACTGTTAAAATAAATTTTGTCTTTTTTGATAGTGCTAAGAAATTAATATTCGGTGCAAAAAAATAATCTAATGACTTTATGTCATCCTGAGCGAAACGCAGTGGAGCCGAAGGATCCCCTTCTTTTTGTATGGGATCTTTCGACTTCACTCTCCTTACAGTCGAGCTTCGCTCAAGATGACGTAATATAAGTTTATCCAACTTAACAACCCCCAACCACAACAATAGACTCAATACTTTATTCGGCCACTTCGTTACTACGTAATGCACGTTATCATAATTCCACTTCGGGATATTCTCTGATACATCTCTATAAGAATTGTAAAACAAGAAATACTGATTTAAATCAGTATTTCGAAAGACAGCGTTTAGGAGTTCAAAAGTGTATTCTCCAACGCCAGTTCTTTGCTTGTTCATTAGTGACCTAATGTCTATGGCAATATTCATAATTCAGTTAGTGAGCAGATTAGGTTATTCTTCGTAGTGACTCAAAATGTACTGTCGTATCATCAGTATCAAACAAATCAATTACTTTGTACTTGCCTTTTGTCCAAACTTTGCTATCACGCAAAAAATGGGTTACTTCCAAGATTTTTGCGCTACCAATTGGACGTGAAGTGTTTTGATCACCGCCGGTTCTCACTAATGGAACTTGCCCACTACCCCAATTTGGATCATCACTAAGCCAGTAGAGACGCTGATCTTTCTTCAAAAAATCATAAACTTTACCAACTTCCAAATCTTTTGGCAAACATTCAGCTTCTTCGCGCTCACCATTTTCAAAATAGCCATGATCTCGCAAAGCCAACTCTGGATTGAATTCAACTGATATCCCCATACTATTTAAATATTTAACGAATATCTAGCGCACACTGGTCCATCCCCTGCCTAAACTCTTCGTATCTATCACCAACATATCGCTCGACCCTGTCTTTAAAATTATATGCACTAAACTTTTCAGCCCTATTTCTAATTTTTTGACTATCCCACATTTCATGATTGAAGTGTAAAATAGTATCAAATAAAGACTCCCAGGATTGCTCTTTGAAAAACACACCAGTCTCACCTGGAATAATAGTCTCCCCGGCACCACCAATTGGATAAGCAATTACTGGCCGGCCAGCTGCCATAGATTCAATCGGGGTAATACCAAGATCTTCTACTTGCGGATGAATAAACGCACGAGCATGAGAGAGTAAACGAGCTTTTTCTTCGTCATCCACTCTACCCAAAAATTTTATATTATCTTTTGCAAGTTTTTTTAATTTTTTCATCTCTGGACCTGTACCAAAAATCTTAAGTGGCCAACCCAAACGGTTAAAAACTTGAATTACCAAATCAAATCTTTTGTAAGGTACCAAACGTCCGCCAGTTACAAAATAATCTCCTATATCTTCACTAATTTCAAAATTTTGTGTATCTACTGGTGGATAAATAATATCACTATCACGACGATAGTATTTTTGAATTCTATTTCTTACCGTCCCAGAATTAGCGATAAAATGGTCTACCCTATCCACGCTCATCTTATCCCAAATTCTTAAGTGATGGATAAGTTTTGGCAAAAAAGCTTTTACCAATCTATTATATTTTAACTCCTCGATATATTCATGAGTGTCAGTCCAAAGATATCTAGTAGGTGTATGGCAATAAGAAATATGCAAAGTATCTGGACGAGTCAAAACCCCTTTAGCAAAAGCCGAGGTAGATGAAATTACTACATCGAAATCGTGTAGATTATGTCTCTCGGTTGCCAACGGCATCCACGGCAGAAACCACTGGTATTTAGTTTTTCCAAAAGGTAATTTAGAAATAAATGATTGTCTAATTTCGACATCCTCAAAACCATCAATCTTATTCTTATCATAGAACAAAACAAAAATAGGCGCTTCAGGCCAAAGCTCATGAAACGCTTTCAAAACTCTCTCTGCACCACCATCTTGCGAGAGATAATCGTGAACTAAGGCTACCTTCATAGTACTTTTCTTCTCTTAAAAAGAATAAATGGTGTCTTCACAAAAATTATCACATCTAAGAGCAGGCTCCATTTTTCTATATAAAAAATATCCAATTTCATTTCTTCTTCAAAATCAAGATCACTACGACCAGAAATTTGGGCGAGTCCAGTAATACCAGGCTTAAGTGTAAATACTTTACGATATTTTTCTTCGTATTTTTCAACTTCTCGCGGTTGGTGAGGACGCGGACCCACAATACTCATCTCTCCTTTTATCACATTAAAAAATTGTGGTAGCTCGTCTATACTTAAGCGGCGGATAAAGCGACCAAAGCGAGTAACGCGAGGATCGTCTACAATTTTGTAAATCGGTCCTTTGCGTGTACTTTGTTTTTTAATTAATTCTTTTTCAGCTTCCTGTGCCTCCTCACCAGCCCTACCAAACTGTGAACCAGTAGAATCTTTTTGAAACATTGATCTAAACTTTAAAGTAAAAAACTTGTGCCCCCTAATACCCACTCTTTCATTTTTATAAATTATCGGCCGACCAGTTTCCATTAAAATTATTAAAGTCGACAGTAGCATAATTGGACTAGTAATAATTATTACTAATATACCCATAACAATATCAAAAATTCTTTTGGCTACTCGACCCCAACCATCCAGCGGAGTTTTTTTGAGCTCTACAATTGGTACACCAGCCAAAGGACTAGTGACCATATTAGCACTATAAGCAGAGAATAGATCAGCACTATATTTGAAAACCCGATGGCGTTGATTACAAAAATTAAGAGCTGACAATGTTTCCTTTTCATCAGCCCGAGGATTGATAAAAATCATTTCATCAAATTTTATATTTTTTAATTTGGCTGCAGTATCACGAGAAAAATTGTTAAATTTATCAACGACCTTGTAGCCCAATTCCTGCCTTTTTTCCAAAGCCTCAACTATTTCACCGGATAATTTTTCTGATCCAATTACCACTACCTGACGTAGACCAATACCCAATCTATATAAAATACCTTTGACTCCCCGCATCAAAATTCTACCCACCCCAACATATATCACAGCAAAACCCCAACCAGCAGCCACCAAAAAACGAGAGTCAAACTGCAGTTGAGCAAACATTATATACAAAGCCACGACTGATAGACCAGCTGAACAAGCTAATAAAATTCTACTCAAATCACGAGATAATTTTCGATTTGGATCGGTGGAATAAAGCCCAGTCAG
>Ga0075122_10000475_pt1 | contig 31809 bp, 31 predicted proteins | sample AntAceMetag02UKB_FD_69790 | JGI IMG/M metagenome (GOLD analysis project Ga0075122, IMG submission 69790) | Saline lake microbial communities from Ace Lake, Antarctica - Antarctic Ace Lake Metagenome 02UKB | ecosystem: Environmental > Aquatic > Non-marine Saline and Alkaline > Saline | place...
CAACCAGAGGATTACTTGGTTACAGAAATGAATTTATAGTTGATACAAAAGGTGAAGGAATTATCTATACCCGAGTTATTGGCTTTAAACCATACGTGGGAGAGATTAAAAAAAGCAATCTAGGATCAATGGTTTCTATGGCCATGGGCAAAGCTATGGCTTATTCATTGGCTAATTTACAAAATAGAGGAAATTTATATATCAAAGCTAATACTGAAGTATATGAAGGAATGGTTATTGGTGATGCAGCTAAAGGAGATGATATGACCGTAAACCCAATTAAAGGAAAAAATTTAACAAATATGCGTTCATCAGGAACTGATGAATCAATTAGTTTAACTCCTGTAACTCCCCTAACCCTTGAAAAAGGAATGAGTATAATGAGTAATGATGAATATTTAGAAATTACCCCAAACTGTATTCGTTTAAGAAAACAGTTCCTAACTGAACAAGAAAGAGTAAGGGCAGGTAGAGAGAAATAAAGAATTAAAAATTATCCCCAGCACAATACCCTGTTGACCATGAAGCTTCTAGATTATATCCTCCTGTAGGACCATCTAGATCTAAAACTTCACCAGTAAGGTATAAATTAGATATGATCCTAGACTTCATTGTTTTAGGATCTATTTCTTTTAAATCCACTCCACCTGATGTAATTATGGCTTTATCAAATCCATCAATCTTTTTTACTTCTAATTCAAACTCTTTAAGTAAATGTAATAACACACTTCTTTCTTCTTTAGTAATAGAATTAACTTTCTTGTCTTCATCTATTTTAGATAGTTTAATAATAACTGGGATTAGTTTTTTTGGTAAAAGTAAATCCAGACTATTTTTAAACATCTTATTATTCATTTCTTTAAAATCATTTTGAATTCTTTTATCAAGAACTTTAAAATCTAAAGCTGGTTTAAAATCAATTTTTAATGTTACTTCTCCGTTATTTAACAATTCCCCAATCTTTTTGCTCATATCTAAGATTATTGGTCCGCTCAAACCATTAGATGTAAATATTGCTTCACCAAAACGACTATCTTTCTTTTTGTTATCTTGATAAACCTCAATCTGAACGTTCTTTAAACTAAGACCTTCTAAGTCTTTAATATATTTTTCGTTTAAAATAACAGGCACAAGCGAAGGAGTTGGTGGAATAATATTATGCCCTGACTTCTTTAACCATCTATACCCATCACCACTTGATCCAGTTGCTGGATAAGATTTACCACCTGTACATATTGCATAATTTGAAGCAGTTAATTCTTCTCCTGATTTTAAAACTATCTTTTCAATCTTATTTTCTTTAAATATAATATCCTTTACTTCTGCTTTAGTTTTAACCTCAACCTTATTCTTCTTTAAATATTTGATCAAAGCTTTTAAAATATCTTCTGACCTATCACTTACAGGAAATATCCTATTTCCTCTTTCTATTTTCGTCTTTACTCCCAAATCTTCAAAAAACTTTACTATATCTTGGGAACCAAATTTATTTAATACAGAATAAAGAAATTTACCATTATCTCCAAACTGCTGAGTTACTTTTTTAATATCAGTTTCTGCATTAACAATATTGCATCTACCTTTACCAGTTATTAACAATTTAACACCAAGTTTTGGATTTTTTTCTAATAATAAAACACGAGCACCTTTTTCAGCCGCTCTTCCAGCCATTATCATCCCAGCTGGGCCTCCACCAATTACAATTAGATCTGTCATATTTTAAAGTTTAACATAATAGTTGGAAATAAAAAACTCGGTTTTAGATAAGATATTAGACAAAGGACCTTTTCATTTTTTTTGGGCACACCCTATCCTTAATACTTAAATAAAACCGAGTAAACTTTATTCATCAGACTTTTCGGCGTTTCTCCAAACCTTATCTTTGTATATAGCCACCAACCCCATCTCATCAAAATCCATACGGCCATCTTTATCAATAGCTTCACAATATATATCATCTTGGGGAACATGTCCTATTTCAGATGGTTTTCTTCCTTTGTGCATCCCTCCTCTTTTATATTCATACTCTTTATGGCTGCCATCTTTATTTGAAGCTTTAATTGACCACACGCAAAGACCCCTTTCATCATTAATTTCTTCTAATGTCTCCCAATCATCTAACCCTAATAAATTTTCAAAAACAGACTTAATTTTTTCTTTAGAATGAACCGACTCTGGACTTTCAAAATATTTCAATTTGTTTTGATTTTCACGAAAACGTTTTGCTCTGGGTGCACTACATTCTTCTGCTTTGGTGTCTAAATCTGGAAGAAAAGAAATTAACTCATCCCAAATTTTAATTATTTCCTGCAAAGGAGTAAATTTTTTAAAAATTAAATCAATAATTTTATCTCCTATTTCAACATTTACACCCTTTTCTTTTAATTCTTCTATAAATTTTTCATCCAAAACAATATCTCCTAATTCATCTTCAAATCCAATTCTTTGTTTATCCCCCAAACCACAAGAACCAGATGTACTTGTATTATATCCTTTCTTCCTGAAAGACAGAACGGCTTCTGAAACTTGTGGTTCAATAGATTCAATATACACTCCCATATCTAGTTCCTCTTGTGATGTAAGGGGATTTTCTACCCACCTTAATTCAATGTCTTGTTTCATCTTTTCGTATATTTGTTCTCTCTCCTGAACAAACTTAACAGCTACTTCAATTTGTTCTGTTGATACATTAAAAAAATCAGCCATTATTTCAAAATCTTCAGAATTTGCGTCTCGTAAAATTTCTATTATTCCATTATCAAAACTAAGAACAAATTCTGCTTTTGGATGTTTTTCTTTCCATACAATAAATTTATTGTCTTCTGTTTGTATTTCTTCAGAAAGATTTGGAGTTGGTTGTTTCATATTTTTTTATATTAATTTAATTATAATACCTAATACACCATATTTTTGTTCATCTTCCTTTGAATAATACTTATATACCTTAAATAGCTCTTCCTTATTCTTTCCACCAAACATCTCTGGTGGTCGCATATCAAATAATTCAGAGAAAGTATCCCTCCTTAAAAGATCCATGATTCTAACCTTTATATTCTTATCCCTGTCATCTATCAAAGAAAATTTAATTTTATCTCCAATCTTTAACTTTTGTCTTTTTTTATCAAATAACCGAATCTCAATAACTTGCTCTTTGTTTCTAATCAGTTCTATTGGCAAGGGATGTAATTTCATTGTATGGGTCATAGTATAGATATATTAAACAACAACTTTTTGTAAAGCTTCCCATAATGTATTATCAATTTCTATTTCACCCTCTGCAACAACTTTTTGATTAAATTTATTTCCTCTCTCACCAGGAACTAATATTTCTTCAACACCCTCTGCTTTTCTTGCTGACTTAATTCTATTAATAACAGAAGATACTTCTTTTTTAAATATTTCCTTAGATGTAAGTATCTCTGGGTCAATAGCCATAATTAAATTACCAGAATTATCACTTTTGCTATCAAAAGAATCAGCTTCTACTAATGCCCCAGCAAAAATCTGTACTATCAAAGCAAGACCGGAACCTTTATGCCCAGCTAAGGCTTTAATTGCACCTTCCATTATTTCAGCTGGATCTTGTGTTGGTTTTCCATCTTTATCATACCCTATACCTTCGTCCACTTGTCTTCCAGCTATTTTTGCCTCTATAAGACCATAATATGCTATTGCTGATGTAGACATATCAAATATTATAGGATCATTCTCTGTTGGAATACCATAGGCCATAGGATTAGTACAAAAAAGAGCTTCAGTTGACCCAAATGGTGCTGTTGTTTGAAAAGCAGAAGAAGCATACGCAATACCAACTAAACCTTGTTCTGCGATTTTTTTAACATAATACCCTAACGCACCAGTTGACTCACAAGCATTAAAATTACCAACAATACCAATTCCAGACTGTTTTGCTTTCTCAATAGCTTTTTCTGTAACCATATTTAATACAAGCATTGCGTGTGTTTTATTCCCATCATACAACGCAGAAACTGGTGTTTCCTTAACAACTTTAGGAACGTTAGCTTCTTTTCTTTTTGGAATACCCTTACCGGTCAATTTTACTACACCTTGATTATTACCTCTAGTTTGAGCATACATTAAAATGTCCAAAATTTGTCTTACTTCTTCTTCAGAATATCCATATTGTTTAAGTACAACTGTACTTGTTTCTTTCAATTGGTTTAATTTAATTTTCATATTTTTTTATATTAATTATTTTTTAAAATCTAACACATTTTCCTGCCGGTAAATCACTACCCTTTACAGCAGGAATTATTAGATTAATTACTTCTAATTTTCGATCTTTTGCTTGTGGTAAATCATTTAACATCTTTAAAACAGTATCACCAGACAAACTAGGATCATGCCAACTAAAGCTTACCACAGCTGAATTATCATTTAAAATCAAACCCATTAACTCAATCAATCTAGGTAAATCCTTAGATAATTTCCATATTTTATTCTGACTTCTCCCAAAAGCTGGCGGATCTAAAATCAATCCATCATATTTATGTCCTCGCTTTACTTCACGTTCTAAAAACGTTATCACATCTTCTACTACCCAATGAATAGGATTATCATGCAAACCACTAAGACTAGCATTCTCACGAGCCCAAGTAATAAAAGACTTTGCTACATCTACATGCCATACTTCAACATTTTTTGATGAAGCACTAGCCACCAAAGTTGCAACACCAGTATATGCAAAAGCATTTAATATTTTAACAGGTCTTTCTATGTTACTTAGACGTTTATTAATCCAATTCCAATTTGATAGCTGTTCTGGGAAAACACCAACCTGTCCATTAGAAGATAATTTTAGCTTACAACTTATTTCATCAATATTAAAACACCAATCACTTGGTGTATCTTTTTTAATCTGCCATTTTAAATTTTTTTTATCAAAATATATTTGAGACTCTTCCCATTCTTTACAATTAGCATTCTTTTTCCAAACAGCCTGAGGTGCAGGACGATCAACTAACACATCTGACCATTTTTCCAGACGACGACCATTACCACTGTCAATTAATTCATAATTTTTTAAATTCATATTGTCCTATCTTGTATTATTAAATCGTTTTCTCACTAGTCGGGTCTAGAACTACCAGATCAGGGTCTTTCGAGGGTTCTTTGGACGATTTGCACTAGGGCAAATAACGGAAACCGGTCGGGGTCTAAATGAGACAAATGAGACAGTATAAAAAGAGTTTATTAGTGTCTCATTTTTATTAATTAGGCCAATTAATCTTTATTGGATTTTCTATTATAATTTTTAATTTATTAAGAACATCCTGTTTAAATGGATCCTCTATATCTCCATCGTTTACCCATTCAAAATAAGTTAGCTCTGTAGTCATTTCATCCATAGAGTGGTAAGTATATTCAACATAATAATTCAGGCCACTCTTCCTAAGAGTAAATAATTTATTTGTCTCCAGCTTCACAACCTTGTACTCACTCCATTCCTTGTCATCTTTACCTCTATTTCTATAAATTGTACCGATTTTAATTGGCCATTCATCAGTTTCCTCTTTTGCAACATCATTAATCCATTTGTGAGTGTTATCTGGGTTAATCGTGAATTCAAAAACATCCTTAATTGGCTTTTTTATTATAATCGTTAATTTGTTTTTATTCATAAGTTTAATTTATCCATTAATTGGATTACTATTTATATAAACTAATTGAATATTATTGTTAATAAATTCATTTTCTCGGGGACAGGGATTCGAACCCCGATTGCGAGTACCAGAAACTCGAGTACTGCCATTATACGATCCCCGATAAATATATTACCCAACAATTTTTCCACCAAACTCTTCAGCAATAGAATTTATCTTATCTTCTGCTTTATCTTCTTTTTCCTGTCTTTTCTCTTTCATCTCAATCTTCTTATCATCTGTCATTACTGAACACTTAACAAGTAAATCACAATTTAAAACATTTTTCAAGACCTGTTCAATAAGTTGTCTAGATTTAATTTCTTTAAATCTTTCACAATAAAAAGAATGCTCAAAAGCAATTTCTAATACATTATCTGTTAAATTAACTGGATGTGCTGTTTGTAAAGCTACTGCTACAGAATGATTAACTGATTGACTGCTTGCTACAATTTCTTCCCATTTATCAGATATTTCTTGTAAAGATATATTTACATCTTTTTTTTCTTGTTTAACTTCTTGTTTTGGCTCTTCTGGCTTAACTTCTTCTTTCTTTTCTTCTTTTAACTCCTCTTTTTTAACTTCTTCTTTCTTAACCTCCAATTTTACTTCTTGTTTAACAACTGGTTGGACATTCTCTATCTTTTTTACATCATCTGTCTTACATATCTCTATAACCCCCATTTCTAAAGGTAATTGAATAATCTCTGCATTTTTTAAAGCATTCACCTTATTAACAAACACATTTGTCATTTTTAATATATCATTAATAGTTACCTTTTCTGTTTGTCCATATATTTTAGAATCATTATCAAAAAAGTTACTTACATCAATTTCTAATTTGACCAAAGACAACTTTCTAAGATAATCAATCAAATCAAGATTAAATTGTTCTAAATCTACTCCTTCTTCAACCAATCTATTTATCAACTCAATGGCTTCTTTTGGTTTGTTTTCAATAAGAAAATCTGTTAATTCAACAACCATAGCAAAATCTGAACGAGGTAATACACTCATAGCATCTTCTACTGTAATCTCTTTCTTATTTATGGATAAAACCTGCCCCAAAACACTCAATGCATCTCTAACAAAGCCTCCTGAACTAAAAGCTATTCTTCTAACAATTTCTTTATCTACTTTAACTTGTTCAAGTTGTGTGATTTTTAATAGAAAATCAGATAAAATATTTAAATCAACTTTCTTAAAATCAAATCTTTGACACCTAGAAACAATTGTTTCTGGTAGTTTATATAACTCAGTAGTACACAAAACAAAAACAACATGCTCTGGTGGCTCTTCTAATGTTTTTAATAAAGCATTAAAAGCATTAACAGAAAGCATGTGTACTTCATCAATGATAAATACTTTGTATTTATCCCTGTAAGGTGTAAACCTTACATTATCAATAATGTTCTCACGAACATTATCCACACCTGTATTTGAAGCTGCATCAATTTCAATCAAATCCAAAGATTTACCTTGAATAACTTCTTGGCAAGATAAACATTTACCACAAGGCTCAAACTCTTTATCTTTCTTCTCACTACAATTCAAAGATTTAGCCAAAATTCTAGCTACTGTAGTCTTACCTGTTCCTCTAGGTCCTGAAAAAAGATAAGCATGAGCAACACTATCATTGAGAATTTCATTCTGTAATGTTGTCTTAATATGATTTTGACCAATTACATCTTCAAATGTCCCTGGCCTATATTTCCTATATAATGTTTGTGACATACAAGATCATTTTAACTTATTCAAACTAACATGGCAAATGTCTAAAAAAACAAAAAAACAGCTTAAGAACTGTATGATAAGACTACAAATGAAATAAAAAGTTTATCTATTTTGCTTTTAAAAATTTACGAATAACTTTACCTAACTTTTGAGCACACTCTTCACACAATTCAATCGATCTTACTTTCTCACCTAAAAAATCCCCCCTACTATCAATGTCTAAACTGGGGAATAATGATATTTTCTTTTTACATTTATCACATTTAATTGTGCGCATATATTTAATTAAAATTTAAACATCCAAATCTTTTTCAGATAATCCACCTATAGAGACATCTTCTAATTCGTCTTTCTTTTCTTCTACCTCTTCTGATTCTGAATCACCTTTTTTAACTACATTTTCAAGAGCTGCCCAAGTACATTCTCCACCCTTCGGAATCAAAGCTACAACCTCATCGCCTGATTCACCTTTAAAGTATGTAACAGAAGCTGTTAAAAGTTTAAAGTTTCTTCCATCATCTGTCATTACTCTAAAACCATCAGTTTCATTATCTTGAACTAAAAAACCTTTTACTCTATCTCTATCTTGAGGTCCTATCTGTTTATATACAAAAGTACCATCAGCACTTATGGTTAATTTAAGCATATCCCCTTCAACTAACTTTGATTTGGAAGCATAGTTAACAGGAATAGAATATTGTTTTCCATCAGGACCAACCATTTGTTGTCCATCAAAAACTCCTTCAATTACTTGCTCATCTCCTTCAACATCTTGCTTTAAATTCTTAGCTTTAGAAAAAGCACTAGAATATTCCTCATCTCCTGTTAAAGAAGCTAAAATATCCCTTGCTTGTTGTAAAGCAATTTCTGCTGTTTCTACCAACTTCTTAAGTTCTTGTATTTTTTTATCACTCATGTTTTTGTATTTGTTTTATCCACATGTTTATTATATCAAGAAAAATATAAAAAAGAAAACCCGACAAATCTGCTGACTTGTGGGCTTATCTTTATTTCCTCCTGTTTAGTCATATAATAACGATTGAACGGGCCCTGCCTGTCTATCAGCTCTTAATAGAGCATAATACAAAGCTGGTTTTCCATCAAAATCAGTATAGTTTTTATTTGCACCCTTTTCTAATAAAAACTCTACTATCTCTCGACTAGCATATTTTGCAGCCCAAATTAATGGGGTTTCTGCAAAACTGTTTGTAGCATTAATGTTTGCTTCTTTTTTATTAATAAGATCTTTAATAACACTAAATTCGTTGTTAAGAATAGCTAAAAACAATTTTTTATCTGTTTCCATTTTTATCCTCCTTACATTATGAAATATTGTACAAACTATCTTACTTTCATCGTACGTGGGGATATATATTTTGTCAACATTCACAAAATGTGATATAATACAGATATGTTACACCAATCAGAAAAGTTAACATTACGTCAGACAAAGTCCAAATCACAAGCTGAAGTATATTTAGCTGATGACGAACTAGTATTAGACTCAAACCTGGGTCGTCTTTTTGTTGTAATCGAAATATTCTCCAGAGAAAAGAAAACTAAAGATTTAATAAGACAGATAATTACAAACATAGAAGCTGATTACTACAGCTCTCCCACTTCTGATCCAGAATCAACCTTAGAAACAGTTTGTCAAAACTTTAACTCATATTTACCAGATTTGATTAATAAACCAAAAACATGGTTATCTAAATTCAATATCCTAGTAGGTGCAGTTAAAGAAGATGAAATATTTTTAACATCATTTGGTAAATTTAAAACTGCGTTAGTTAGACAAAATAAATTTATCAGCATTATTCCTGAAGATAAAGAAGAAAAGAAATTTGATGGAAAACTTCTAAGCCAGTTAATTTCTGGGAAAGTTGAACCATACGATGTATATCTTTTTTCAAATCCTACCCTTTTTGACTATTTTTCAAGAGAAAAGATCAAAAAAACAATTAGTTCTCTAAACCCAGATCAATCAACTGAATATTTCAAAAATCTATTACTGGAAAATGTAAACCCTGTATCTTTTGCTGCTATAGTATTTAAATTTGATAATCAAAAAGAAACATCTGATAACTCAACACAAAAAGAATATTTAAAAGATTTCTATGGCACAGAAGAATCAATGAATAATTTATCTGACATGGAAAGGAAGACTTCTAAGGTTTTAAGGGCTAATATAATGCCCAATCTAAAGAAAATGCTTTCTGCTACAAAGAGAATTTCTTTTATAAAACCAAAGAAATTATCTTTAGATGATAAAGTAAACAAAAATGCTGGTTTACCTCAAGAATCTATTAAACCAAGCAAAACAGTATCTTTAAAGAAACATAAACTAGATTTACAAAGTAAATTTAATCAAGTAGCAAATATACCAAGAAATTTCATATATCGTTTAAAGAATTTAAACAAAAAACACAGAACTTTGGCTATTGCATTCATTGTCCTAATATTCATATTTATTGGTAGTCTGTTTGTAATAAGTCAAAACAAAAAAGTTAAAGTAGCCAAAGAAAACTTCCAAGAAAAGATATCTGCTGTAGAAGATAAGATAAACTCAGCTGAAGCAGCTTTAATTTATCAAGATGAAGAAGCTGCTGCTAATAGTTTGGCTGAAGCTAGATCACTTTTAGCTGTTATCCCTCAAGAAAAAGAAGAACACGCTAAGATATATAACGAACTGGATGAAAAGATACGAGTTACTTTAGATGAGATTTATCATATCTATAAAATAGAACCTTCTCTTGTTGTAGATTTAAACCAACTTAATAGTGATGATCCTGTAATTGAATTAATTAAAAACAAAGATAATCTCTTTGCTTTAACTGAAAATGATTTATTGTATCAAATCAATACAAATGAAAAATCATATACACAACTTTCAAGTGAAGCTAATTATAATCAAGTTAAAAACTGGGATGATGATAATCTAATATTTTTAGATGAAAATAACCAATTTGCAACATATAACATACCAGAAAATACTTTTAGTTTAAAACCAACAGACTTTAGTGCATATTTACCAGAAGTTTGGAGTGTTTATGTAGATAAAGTATATTTAGTAGATAAAGAGAAAAAACAAATCCTAAAGATTACTCGCCCACTTTCAGAAGCTCCACAAATATCAAATTGGTATAAGGATGATCCATTAGTATTAGAAAACATTAATAGCTTACTTATTGATGGTGATATATGGCTAACCTCAGAAGATGGACAAGTTTACAGAATGTTTAAAGGTAGAAACCAAAACTTTACAATAAAGGATTTAAACAAAGATCTAGGTTCAGATATTGAAATGTATACAGAAACTGATTGGCAAAAGATATATATTCTAGATAAACAAAATTCTAGACTAATACTATTAACCAAAGGTGGTTCTGTTGAAAAACAATTAAAGAATGAGAAATTCTCAAAATGTACAGATTTGAATGTTAATAACAATCAAACAAAAGCTTGGCTAAACTGTGAAGATGAAATTGTAGAGATTGAGTTGTAATAAAAAAATAAAATATACATAAAACAAAACAACCTCGTTAGAGGCTGTCCCAAAACTCTCACGCAAGTGAGAGTTTTTTGATATAATAAATATATAAGTACATATATAAGTACATACATAAGTAGACATATAAGTGTGAACATAAATAGAAAAATAAGTAGATATAAATAAACAGATAAACATTAAAACAAACAAATATGACATTCAAACCATACAATCAAACTCAAGGTTCTTTGTTACCACCAAACTTTGAAGTATTTCTAGGTGAATCACATAGAGCAGTGGTTCTAAGTGAATTCATAGATGAATTAGATACAGAAGAGCTTGTTAGGAGTTACAACAACCAAAATGGTGGATCTTCAGCATATCATCCAGTAATGCTATTAAAAATATTAATATATGCATATTCTAATGCATCGTTTAGTAGTAGGAAGATAGCTATGAAATTAAGGGAAGATATTGCTTTCATGTTCTTAGCAGGCAACAATAAGCCTGACTTTAGAACAATATCTAGATTTAGACACCATAAGAGTGGCTTAATTGAAGATATCTTTTCTCAAGTAGTTAGCAAAGCTAGGAAGATAGGTTTTGTTGGTTTTGACACTTGTAGCCTTGATGGTACTAAGATCTATGCTAATGCTTCTACTAGTAGGAACCATATTGAAGAACAATTAAAAGATAAGATACATAATTTAATACAACAAGCTGAAGAGATTGATGCTATTGAAGACAAGCTCTATGGAGATAATGAGGATGATATTGATCCTAATTTAAAAACCAAGGAAGGACGAAAGAAAAAGAAACAACAGATAAAACAAAAAGAAAATAGAGTTAAAGAAGCATTAAATCAAATATCAATATCTAAAATATCCAAAAGATCTAAATCAAAACCTAAACGCAATATTACTGATCCTGATTCTAGGTTGATAAAAATGAAGAAAAGTGATTTTGCTAATGGATACAATGTTCAAAACATTACTGAAAATGGCTTTATCCTCTCTAGCTACATAGATAACTCATCTGCTGATCAGAATACTCTAACCCCTGCTCTTAAGAAGCTAGGATCTTCTCTTAATGTTTTGCCAAAGACACTACTAGCAGATAAAGGTTATTCTACTTCAGATAACTATTCTTTTTGTGAAGATAATGACATCAATGCTTACATACCTGTACATTATGAAAAAACAGATAATATTGATAAATATATCTATGATAAAGATAAAGATACTTACACTGACAAGAAAGGTAATATCTTTTTCTTTAAACAACACATGAGGGTTAAAAAAGGAAAACCCCATACGGGACGTCCAAAGAAGGACTTAAATATCCAAGAAAGACATAATCTTTACAGATGTTGTGTATATGAACATATATGTGATAAGACTGGTATTAAGAAATATCTAAGTATTGATAAAGATTGGATAAGACACTGTAAGAAACAAAAAAAGAAACTTTCTACTCCTCATGGTAAAAAACTATACAAACAAAGGAGCCCTGATGTAGAAGGAGTATTTGGTAATATTAAAAAGAACCTTAAATTCACACATTTCAACCTAAGAGGGTTTAATGGAGTAACAACAGAATGGAATCTAATATCACTAGCTCATAACATACAAAAATTAATAACTGCCTAGACATCCTAGGTCTTTTTTAACTAAAAAACTCTCACTTGCGTGAGAGTTTTGGGACAGCCTCGTTAGAGGTTGTTTTAAATATCTAATCAATATTCTGATTATTTCAAAGTAACGCTTCCACCTGCTTCTTCAATCTTTTTCTTGATTACTTCAGCATCTTCTTTTTTAACACTTTCTTTAAGAACAGCAGGAGCACCTTCAACTAAATCCTTAGCTTCTTTTAAGCCCATTTCTGTTACTTCGCGAACTGCTTTAATAACACCAATTTTGTTGTCACCAGCACCACTTAATTCAATAGTGAACTCTGATTTTTCTTCAGCAACTTCTTCTTCACCACCAGCAGCACCAGGCATAGCACCCATCATCATAGGAGCAGCAGCTGAAACACCAAATTTATCTTCCAAAATTTTAACTAATTCTGAAAGATCAAGTACTGACATTTTTTCAATTTCTTCAACAATTGATTTAAATTTATCAGGTACTACAACGTCTTTAGCGTCATCTGCTTTTACTTCTTCAGCAGGAGCTTTTACTTCTTCTTGTTTGTTTTCTTCTGACATAAGTTTATTATTATATATTTATTTATTATCTTTAATTGCATTTAAAGTATTTACTAATCCTCTAAGGTTCCCAGATAATACATTTACAAAACCTGTTATAGGAGCTTTGATTGTACCAACAGTCTTGGCAATCAATTCTTGTTTTGATGGAAGTTTAGCTAATTCAGCTATCTTACTACCATCAACCCATATTTTATTCAAAATACCGCCAACAATTTTAAAACCATCTCTATCCTTGGCAAAGTTTGATAAAACTTTTGCTCCAACCACTTCATCTTCTGAAGTAGCTACAGATATATTACCTAGAAGATCATCTTCAACTAAACCTTCCACCTTATTATCAGTAAAAGCCTTTTTAAGTAAGGTTTTCTTAGTAACTTCATACTGTACATTATCTTTACGTAAATCTGCACGTAATTCTTGATCATCATTAACAGTTAAATTACTAAAAGTTGAGATAACTAAAGAATTAGAATCTGCAATCTTTTCTTTTAGACCTTTAAGTACTTGTTCTTTTTGTTGCTTTGTTTTAGCCATAAAAAAACTGTGGATTTACCCACAGACCTTAAATACGCTTAAATTAGCGATATTCCTACACAGGACTTATTGATTGCCTGTGGTCTGAGGTAAATATTCAATTTACATTTAAATATTAACAAAAGTACTACTAGATGTCAAATTTATTTGATTTCCAGTGGTTTAGGGAAAATTTCAAACTGTTCAAGCATTTCCACATCCTCATCTAACAAAATTTTCTTTTGCTTTAAAAAATTAATCAAAAGACTAACTCTTTTATTTTCTTTTAACACTACCCTCTAATTCAGCTAATTTATCGCTTAAATATGCTTTATCTGGTAAACGGGCGATATCTTTCTCGATCTTGTCTAACTTTTTATCAATTATCCTCTCTACTGCTGGGATGATATTATCCTCTATTACTTCACCAAGTTGAACAACAATATTTTTTTCTATTTTTGTGTACTGTTTGTCAATTTTATTACTTAACTTAACTTCAAGGTCTTTACCTTGTTTATCAATTTTATTACTTAACTTAACTTCAAGGTCTTTACCTTGTTTATCAATTTTATTGCTTAACTTAACTTCAAGGTCTTTACCTTGTTCTTTAAATATCTTTTTTATTTGTTTGTAGTCTTTTTGTTCAAGCATAAAATATATTTATTGATTTTATTTTAACACTGATTTTGGGGTATGCCAAATTAAAACTACGCCTAAACTCTCATCAAACTATGTGATGAAAAGTTTTTATGTTAATCCTAAAAATAAATCAACCAACTAAAAGAATAAAAATATAATAATAACTATTGTCCATCTTTACAAATTCTCAATCAACTCGCTTACAGAAATTTCTGAATCACGCAGTAATTTTCTTAACAGCCCGCGACCTACAACTCTATGATTTGGAATAGTAAGTGGTTTTTTGTATAAATGATGTAAACGAATATGACTACCTCTTTGACGAGTTACACTATACCCTTGTTTGATAAAAAATTTTACAGCTTTTTTTGCTGAAATAATTGGCAATTTAGACACAAAATTTAAGCCAAAGACACAGTGTGCAAACTTAATTCAGCTGGCACATAGGACTTTATAATTTCTTGATTTTCTTTTTCTGTTAAACAAATCTTAATCACTTCTTTTATGTTTTTTAAAGCATTGTCTAATGTCTTGCCTTGCGAATAACACCCCTGAAAAGTTGGACATTCAACAACATAAAAACCATCCTCGTCTTTTTCCACAAAAACAGGGAATTGTCGGTCTCGAAGTTTAGTTAAATAATTTTGATTCATATAATTTAATTATTAATTAATCGTATAATACCACAATATTTATATTATTTCAAATACTTCTACATTTTCCTCATGCTCTATGCCAGTTTCAGCAAAATGAGTAGTTCCTTCTTTTTTTGATAATACTTATTTTTTATTTAACCCTTAATTTAGCCATAACAAAATATATACCAATCCATACTACTAAAAAGATTAATCCTAAATAAAACGCATTTATTCCAATAAATTGACTTATAAACACACTAGCAAGCAAAGTCGCAATAACACTAGCAGCCTCAACTGATAAAAACCATTCAACCCTCCTAGATTCTATTGTCTCTTGATAACTAAGTCTTGCGTTTGAAGCATTATCTAGGTTATCAAGCATTGTGTCCATTTGTTGCCAAAGTCTATCAACATATTCAATATCAATTTTAATTTTTTTAAAAATCAAAAAAAGTTCTAAATGCTCTACAATTTTATTATCAGCATCTATTTGTTTTAATTTTTTGGACTCTCTTGTTATGCAATCCTTAGTGTCACCTATCCTTGACATAATTTCTCCAGTATTTTTCTCAATATAATCCATTTCAAAAACAGTATGTTTAAGTTCACTAAGTTCAAATTCACCTTTTAAAGAAGTAACAACTTTATCTACTTTATGATAATATTCAGACATTTTTAAAACATAACTATCAATCACGGAAATTAAAATAACTACGAATTGATAAGCATTATAAATAAAAAGATTTTTTGGAGAGTAAGGTTCTAAAAAAACTTTATTTAATGTACTTTCATCTAACTTCAATTTTTTATTTACAGAAAAATAAAGAACCGAAAACCTTAAAGGGATAACCTTATTCTTTATCTGTTTATATGTTACTGTATGCCAATTTTTAATTAATGATTCTAACAACACTTTTTTAAGTTTTTCAACCACACTGTCTTTATATTTATTTTGAGGTAATTCAACTATTAAAGAATAAATACCTGTTGGAGTTAATACAAAATTAACATCAATATCCTGTAAAATATTTTTGATTACAAATGTTAAATTTTCGTCAAAATTGATGTTTTCAATAACTAAATTTGTTAAACCTATTTTAGAGAAGGCCTCCCTTAAATGAATATAAGATCTTGGAATCCATGTGCTTAATATAATTGTCATATGTTTTTATAATAAATTAGTTAAGATAAAATTTTTATAACCTTATTCTTATTACAGATAATCTTTTTTTATTTTCTATTTTTTTTATACCTACCTTTACCTATTCTCTCAAATTCTCCGTGAAACTGTCTCATATGTAAATTAATTATCTTGATTGTTTCAGATTCCTCTGTCCTAAGTGAAATTAAACCTTCATTTTCTACCAACTCAACTAGGCTATCAAGTACTGATTCTAAATTTTGTTTATCTATATACTGCAAAACATTATTAGCAGACACAAAATCGTATTTTTGTTTTGTAATACCGGACTTTATTATATCCGATTCGTCTTGTATAGAAATTTCATAATATCCATGTTCTTCCACAATTTCTGAAAGTTTCTCTTTAATAACATCTTTAGCAACAAATTCTCCAGATGGAGTAATTTTAAAAGCATCTTGAGTGCAGTCAATTGGCGACCTCGGCTCACCTTGAATATTTCTCCCCAAAAAATACATGCTATCCGAATCAATAAGTTGCTGAAATTCCTTTTTTTCTTGTATATCAACTAATGTAGCATCAAGTCCTAAAAAGGACTGCTTGTTGTTATAATAGGTTGACAAATAACCAAGCGGTTCCTCTAATCTTCCAAGTCCGATAACCAAAACTGATGTTTTTTCGCGTTCATTAATTAATTCTCTAAAATCTTGATATGATTGTTTATTTCGAAAAAAATCAGATCTACTTAAATCTGGCGTTTTTGCCTTCAATTCCTCAATTCTTGAAGCTGTCTGCGGTGGTTTATAAAAATCCATACTATCTATTATTTATTAACAATGCTTTACCTCAAATACTTATTTACATTACTATCATGTCCAGCTTTGTCTTCAGCAAAATGGGTATTTCCTTCCTTATCTGATAAATAGAACCAATAATCTGATGATTTAGGATAAATAGCTGCTCTAATAGCTGAATCCCCTGGATTATTAATTGGTGTTGGAGGTAAATCTCTATACTTATATGTATTGTATTCTGAATCAATTTCTAGTTCTTCAAAAGTTAATGCATTCCTGTTTTGTTTACCAATAATATATTTTAAGCTTGAATCAACTTGTAATGGCATTCCAACATCTAATCTTTTCCATAAAACACCAGAAACCAATTTACGGTCTTCGTCAGTTTGCACTTCAGCTTCAATAATTGAAGCCATAATCAAAACCTCATACACATTCTTACCTTGTGCCCGTATTTCTGTACGCATGGCTGATGATACTTTCTGATCAAAATTTTCTAACTGTTTTGATATAATATCAACTACAGAAGAATCTTTAAACACCCTATATGTATCTGGAAAAAGAAAACCTTCTAAAGGACGAGTAGAGACTTCTTCTAAAAATTTAAACTCGTCAGTAAAATTTTCTGCTTTAGCTGTATTTAAAAATATATCTGGATCATCAATAATTTCTTCCTCAACTAAATACTCTGCCATATCCTTCATTGCCCAACCCTCAATAAATTTAAGAGATATCTCATTATCTACCTTACCACCAGCTAATGTTTTAGCCACATCAGCTATACTCATTGGGGTTAATATATATGAACCAGCTTGAATTGAACTCTGCCACCCTTTAAGCCAAACATAAAATTTAAAAGTAAATTCAGAATGAATAATTTCTTGTTCAATTAAATTCAACGTAATTTCTCCAACACTTTCACCTGGGATAATTACAAATTCCTTTTCACCATCAAATTCCACCTTACTTTTAAGGTCAAACATAAAGATAATACCTGCAACGAATAGGATTATTATTAGGAATATTATGATTGATTTAATTTTCTTCATAATCTTTAAAATTAGTTTAACACAACAATTCTTATTTGACAAAATTTGTTATCTGTATTATTTTAAAGACATATAATAGTACTTTTTCCAAAATCTAGCCTATTTACGCTTAGTGAAATACCATACTCGATAAATATTATAGAGTCTCGGCTGTTTTCATGGAACAGCCCCTGCTAAGGTAAATAGGTTTAGAACTGTCCCCGTATTCCACGGACAACAAAAATACAAGCTGTAGTAGAAATATATGGACGGGTTTCTAGCGACTTATCCTTAATTTCAAAAATAGTTTAGTATTACGGCTTAAAAATCAATTTATTTCCGTTTTTCCTGGTCTTCAACACAACAAAAAGATACAGGGCAAAAACAGATAAGCCAAAAGTCCGTGGAATATTTTATTAAGAAATGAATATAATGAATATAAAGATTGACAAACAATATGAACAGTGTATAATAAGTTCTACATTAGTGTTTTTCCTTCTTCACAAATGGCGGTTGCTTGGAAGTCATCAGCAAACAATTGGATGTAGTGTGTGTGGAATTTTGTTGCTACTTGACTTTATTCACATCATATAGCAACTGCCATTTATTTTTTAAAGTAATCCTTGGTCTCATTATCGAGGATTTTCTTTTTGCCTAAAAATATTAAGTTATTTAGCTAATATTAGGCAATAAGGTATATTTGTCATATAAAACACTTGACAAATATTTTAAATAATGTATAATAGTAGCAGTATATAAAATATTGGAGGAAAGAAACCCCTAAAGGATAGAAATGCTACCAGACATTTCTTGTTCTGAAATCTCTAAGGGGTATCTAAAGGTAAGGTTAAATTAGCTCTGGTTTTCAACCAACCTGAAAACAACAGAACCCTTCAGGCTCTGGAATTATAATTCGCTAGGACCCAAAACGAGGGCAAAAAACCCTCCCCCGGGTGCGCACCTAGCTCATTAGAAAACCTTACCTGTCTCCATTTTACCCAGGGCATTACATCTTGCAGAAACATCTCAAGAGCCCTGGGTTTTTTATTTCCTAAATAATTTCTTTCAAATACTCCCCTGCTGATATTCGCCAACTAAATTTTTCTAATTGCTGTTGGCTTTTTTTATTCCCTAAATCTTCTTTAATCACTTTCTCCAAACCATTACTAATTTCTTCTATTGAATCTTTATTTATATAAATACAAGCTTCTCCCCCAACTTCTCTTAATACAGGTATATCTGAACAAACTACTGGTAGATTAAAATCAAAAGCTTCTAGAACAGGGATTCCAAACCCTTCTTCTTTTGATATATATGATAAACAAGCTGACTCTGATAAGAGTTGGTATTTTTTTTCTTTAGAAACATATCCTAATAGTTTAATCTTATTATTAAACAAATCAATATTTTCATCTACATAACCCTGATCAATTTCACCAGCCAGAATTAATATATATTCTGGATTTTTTTGATTAAAAAGATTAAATCCTTTAATCAAATTAACAATATTCTTTTTTTCTTCTATTCTTCCAATAAAGAGAATTTGTTTTTTTCTTTCAATATTTTCTGTTTCTTTATTCTTTCTTGTATACCCATGAGGTATTACTTTTATTTTATCTTCTTGTATTTCTGTATGTTTTAATAGATCTTGTTTAACTTGATTACTTGGAACAAATATTTTTTTACATTTTTTAATTGCTCGATATAGATCAAAATTTAATAATACTCTTTGTTTAAAAGAATATATCTTAGGATTCTTTTTAAATGCAATATCATGGATTAACCTATATGTATCCTCAGGGGTAAAAAAAGGCAAAATATGTACAGGAGAAAAGAAAATATCTGGTTTGTTTCTTAACATCTCCCAACTTAATCTAATTTGTGTCCACAAAAACTTAAATGACCAATTTAAAACCTTTTGATTTTCTTTTGGTAACCACGATACTTCTTTGGGAGTATAAAAAAGAAAATTAATATCTTCTTTTTTTAAATTAAGAAAACTCTTTAATATTTCATCACTAACATTCTCTACACCTGTTTTATGGATAGAGTCTATAGATCTTGATGCATCTATGCTAACTGTAATTCCCTTATCCATAGACCTCCTTTACTGTTTCCTTAATTTCTCTAACAAACCTTTCTTCTGAAAACTTTTGTGCTTGTTTTTCACAACTTTCTTGCATAGATAAAGCTTTATCTGGCGTCATCCACTCAACTGCTTCTTGCAAATCTTTAATAGTATAATCTTTGGGAATAAACTTGCCAGAAACTTGATCTTCAACTGATTCCACAAAACCACCGTCATAGTTAACAATTGGTGGTTTACCTGCTGCCATTGATTCAATATTAGCCATACCCGCATCTTCGTCTATAGGGATATATATTGAAGCCATACAATTGCCTACTAATTCTCTTAGTTTATCATGTTCAACCCAACCTAAAACTTGGATATTATTATATCCTTCAGCTAATTTTTTAACGTTTTCTAAATCATCACCTCCAGAGGAAACGATTAATTTTTTATCTGGCATTGTTTGAAAAGCTTTAACAATATCACCTACTCTTTTTAATGCAGAAACCCTACCAAAAGATAAATAGTAATCACCCTGTGATATCCATTTAAATTTATCTATTTGAATTGGTGGCCATATAACTTGAGATTTTTTTCTACAATATTTAATTAATCTATTCTGTACATTTTTAGAATTAGCCACAACTGTTTTAAATCTAGATAAACCTAACCAATAGATTATTCTAATTCCCCAAGCTCCAATATCATAATATATTATTCTTTTCCATAATTTCTCTTGTTCTTGTCTAGATCTTTTAAATAAATCAAAGACATGCCTAATTGGTGAATGACAATACAAAAAATGTTTTTGATTTATTTTTAAATGAATTGAAGAAGTTAAACAGTTGTTTCCTGAAAATATAACTAAATCATATTGACGAATAATTTTTCTGGTTTTTAATAAGAAGTTTAATTGAGCTCTAAAATATCTCCAAACAATTAAATTAGGATCTCCTTTGTCTAGGATATATAGCTTGTGAGGTATTTCAGATTTATCATATGTTTCTTCATCAATCCAAAACTCTGTCATAATGTCTGCGTTTAAAGCCTTAGCCATAATTAAAATGAGGCGTTCTGCACCGCCCCTAAACTGAAATCTATCATGTATGATTAACGTTTTCATCTATTTTGTTGCTAAAATTGATCTCTTGTATGCATCTAAATTTTCTAAAGCTATGCCTGTACCAATTGCAACACAAAGCTTTGCATCTTCTGCGTTGTATGCTGGTACACCCGTAGCTTGAGATAATAGCTTATCCATATTTCTTAATAACGAAGTTCCACCAGATAAGACCATTCCTTTATCCATAACGTCAGCAGATAACTCTGGTGGTGTTTTATATAAAACATCCTTAACAGAACCTACAATACCTTCTAATTCATCTTGAACAGCTTCTGTTACATCATTAGAAGAAACTTCTATAACACGTGGTAAACCAGAAACCATATCTCTACCCTTAGCTTCCATGGTCAAAGGTTTATCTAAATACAAAGCTGAACCAACTTCAATCTTAATTTGTTCAGATGTGTGTTCTCCAATCGCCAAATTGTATTTCCTTCTTACATGTTCCTGAATTGCTGTATCTAATTTATTACCACCAATTCTAACTGAAGTATTAGCAACAATACCACCTAAAGAAATCACAGCTACTTCAGAAGTTCCTCCTCCCATATCTACAATCATGTGACCAGACGCAGAACCAATTGGAATATTTGCTCCTATAGCAGCTGCTGTGGGTTCGTTAATAATATACGCGGCTTTAGCACCAGCAGACATTGTTGCGTCAACCACAGCTCTTTTCTCTGTTGAAGTAATTCCAGCTGGTACAGCTACCATAACTTCTGGTCTAAAAAGCCTAACCCCACCCAAAGCTTTGTTGATAAAATACCTAAGCATAGCTTCGGTTGTTTTGTAATCAGCAATAACCCCGTCTTTTAAAGGACGAGCTGCAATAATAGTATCAGGAGTTCTACCGAGCATTTCTTTAGCTTCATCACCTACAGCTAACACCTTTTTGTCTCCGGCTCCATGTGCAACAACAGAAGGTTCATTAATTATAATGCCCTTTCCTGGTAGATATACAAGGATATATGTTGTTCCTAAATCGATTCCGATCTTTTTAATAAACATAATTGTGTTTGTTTTAGTAGCCTTATCTTAACAATTTTGTATTCTCAAGTCAATTTAAAAAAGACCATGTTTTTTAGTCTTTTTAGCCATCTAATCCTTTTGTTTATTGATTACTTAAAAAATCATCAATATGTTCCACTGCATCATCAAAAATATCATATTCTACGACTTTAATGTTTGAATTTCCACTAATCATTGCTGACAACCTTTTGCCCGGCTGTTTCCTATATAAACACAACATTTTCTTATTCATGTCTTCTGCTTTACCAATTTCATACCCAACACCAAGCGATGGTGTTGAAACTTCCGCAACAACAACATCCGACTCTTCAAGCCAAGACATGTCACGACTATGAATCCAATCATTTTTGGGACCTTCTTCACCAAAACTACTCAAGCCTGCATCACCAACATGTTCTGTTAAAACTTGTCCATATTTAGAAATATGCTGAATTAGTTGGAGATATAATTCCTTATCATCTCTGCCTCCACGAATTGAACCTGCAAAATATATTTTCATAAATAATATTTAAAAACTAACTATAAATTCCCTATCTTCTCTTAAATCTGACACCATAATATATTTATCATCTCCCCAGTTTTCTTTTACTTCAGCAGGTTTTGCCCCTGAAAGCTTTCTGTTAAAATCAAGGTCTAAATATATCTGGTGTGCTTCTGTACCTGGTTGTTTTTGAACTAATAGGTTATAGTGTCCAGTTTCAATAATTTCTTTAACATCTTCAGGTAATTTGTATTCAAAACTTAAAGTTCCTTTTTCCCCTGGTTCAATTGATATAAATGTTCCAAAAACTGTTTTTCCTAATTCATCATATACATCTGTCTTGCCAGGAATACTAGTTCTATCGTTTTCCATAGATCCTTCTGTTTTTATCCATTCCGAACCTTTAGGAACATATACACGTGTGTATGTTCTGTAACGAGTAGATTTCCAACTAAAGCTGCCCTCATTTTCATAAGATATATCAACCCTAGCAATTAAATCTTTATCTTCATTCTCCCTCACTTTATACACCACACTCTTCTTCATATATTGATCTGTTTTTAAAGCAGCTAAATTAGAATCAATAACCATTAGATAATCTAAGGGTGTATCTTTGACTGCTCCTGTCCAACCCTGTCTTGCTGCTTCTGTTTGTAAAATTGGATCATCTAAATATACAAGAATATGTTTTTCTTTTAGATTTGTTTCTAACATGTCTACTAACTTAATCCAATCCTTTATTTGCATCTTTTCAAATCTATCAAACATATCTTGTGATAAAGTTCCAATAATATCTTTTCTTTCAGAAAACGATGAACCTACTTCTTCATACCCAACTTCAACTAAATATTGTAATCTTTCAACAAAATTTCCCTCACTAAATACAAACCCCTTTACTTCTACTGCACCAGCTAAACTTAAAAAGTCTTGAATAACTTGTGGTGTTATAGCAATAACTCCATCAAACTTTTGTGGAGCAAAAGGTGTATTTGGCAATCTACTTTCCGAATTAAAGAAATTTTCAACATTAATTGCAGAAGTTGGAAAATCTGGTGACCAGTTAGCATCACGTAGATACCAATATTTAACACCCATATATTTAGTAATTGGATCTGGAGCTTTTATCTTTAATACATTTTCTGCTCTAATATCTAGTTCATAAACATTTCTTGTTTCAAATGATTGAATCTCTGCATCCTTAACTTTTAAAACTCCCACTGTGCCAATAAAACCACCAGTTGCCCTTAATTCCCCATTGTTTTCTAACAAGAATAGATAGCTTCTGGATGTAGGATAACCAAGTAAATTTGGCAAAACCTTGGACATAACAGCAAAACGATCTAATACTTCATATATTTCATCTAATTTAATAGATGTTTCTTTAACGTATGTTTCTAATAATGGATGTAATCCTTGTCTATCAATATTTTCTAACTCTAATCGGGCTAATTCAATTTGTGCTTTAGCTCCTTGAATTTCTGGAGATGACTCATAGAACATCTTTAAAATTTCTCTTTTCTCTGCAGTAGTAATGTCTGAAATTCTCTTGTTTGGTGATTTTTCTAAAGGAGATAATATGTTGCTAGTTAAATCTGTAGCCATCTTTAATCCAGAGCTAAGGTTCTGCCCTACAACAACCATTCCCTTCAATGCATTATATTGATTTTCTAAAGGTCCTATCTTGGCCATCACCCCAAATGAGTTTATTCCTTTTTCCATTCTATCTAAACTTTGTTTTGCTTTATCTAAAGATTCTGAACCAGCTTTAAAGTCTGCATTCAAAAGCTGCTCTTGAGCAGTTAAAAAATATGTTTGAGCTCTTTGAGATTCTCTTAAAACTGTCTTGAATGGCATCCAATATCTTAAATATCCGGCAGCTAATAAAAAAAGGAGAATAACAAAACCAGCCAAAACCCATGGCCATATCTTTTTATATAACGGTTTTTTCTTTTTGAGGTGTAAGGCTTCCCCAACTTCTTGTAAAACCTTTTCTCCTTCTTCAGCTAATTTGTGTTCAAATTCTTGTATTTTATTAGACATATATTAATAGATATTTATCCACTTAAGTATATCATAATTCTCTATTTCTCCCGAACAATACAAATAGGGGTTTGTTCTAACCCTTGTCCAATAGGATTATCTAGAAAAGATAAACGTACCTCTGCTTTAGAAATCTTTAAATTATCACTTACTCCCAAAACAGCTACATCTATGTTATTTGCATCAACAATTGCAAATTGAGAATTAAATCTTTCAGCTAAAGTATTACAAACCTTATCTGGGTCTTTAGGGCCTAAAACTGCATATTTATCATATGGAGAGATTGTCCCTGGAGCAAAACCATCAATTTCTGATACTTGGTTGCCACATATTCTGTAAAATAGCCCTCTAATACCAAAAGGTTTAGTTATGGCGCTAACAAAAGCAGCTAAAAGAATTCTAGGAACACCTACAATATCAATAACTAACTGCATTTTTTTAGCATTCCTAAAGCCTGGATCATTAGGCCATTTTTTAACAAACTTAATTAAAACTTTAGATAACCAACTTGCTTTTATCTCATCTTCATGAATAAGTCTTCCTTGAGTAATCGCTACCATTCTTTCGGACATCACAATGATATCTTTTTCTTTTAGTTCAGGAATAATGTATTTATCAACAATATCTTCCAACTTATCATCTTTAGTAATCAAATGAGTTTTAATTGGATAACGTAAATATGTTTTATTTTCTACTTGTATTTCTGGATTCATAAATTTTAATCATTCTCCGACCCTATCGAGCCATTTATTAATCTTTTTGTATATTTCTCTAAAACTATATCCAACATTTTTTCTAAATCAACATCTAAAGTATTAGATAAAACGATTAATGAAAAGAAAACATCACCTAATTCAGACTCTATATTATCATTCTTTTCTAAAGTTGTTTTTCCATAATCATTAGCCAACAAAATTTCTTTAGATACTTCACCAACCTCAGAAACTAAATCTAACATTCTAGATTCAACTGAATAATCTAGACTATTTTCTATACAAAATTTTTTGACTTTACCTTGAATTTGTTTCATGAATCTTGATTTTTTGTGCTTAATTAAGATAACACAAAATTTTATCCATTAACCATAACCATAAAGAAAGCAATTATGATTAAAAGAATTTGTATCAAAGTTGTCGTATATGACAAGAATGATGCTAACAATCTTTCTTTTTTAGACCAAATTGAAACTAAAATTAGGTTAATTAGCCAAACAACTAAGCCTGTTAAAGGAAAAAGAAAAACCTGCCACCAAGCACCAATTAAACTAATACCGAAATATATGTTGTAATTTAAAACAATTGGATCAACTTGAGGTTGTATTTTCCAATACAAAAAGATCCATAAAAGTAAATTAAGGATAAAACTTAAAATGAAATTTCTGTTTATCACCTTATTCTTTGATAAAAGACTCATAGAGAATATATTAATTACTATCTTAAGTATATATCCCTAGCACCAAAAGAGCAAATTAAAACTACTTCATAACTAATATATATGATATACTTAGTATATATATGATAACTTGTCCACAATAATATATATTTAATCCTATGCTCGAAGATAAAGACATTAAAAAAATATTAACAAAAGCTAAAATCATTACTGCTAAGGAGTTTGATAAATTTAATAAACAAGCAAATGAAAAAAAGATGAGCTTAGTTGATCTTTTGATTCAAGAATCTATTGTTGCTGAAGAAACAATATATGAAATATTGGCCAAACATTACAAAAAACCTTTCATTATCCTTAAAGAAGATGAGATAAAAAAGGATGTTTTGGAAACAATAACAGAACCTATTGCAAGAACCCACCAAATAGCTGCTTTTGAAAAAACTGACAAAGAATTAAAGATTGCTTGTTTAGACCCAGATGATATTGAAACCTTTGAATTTTTAAAGAAAAAAACCGATTTGAACTTAAAAATATTTTTAACGACTCCCACTTCACTTCAGGAAGCTTTAAAACAATACCATAAAGGATTAGAAGCTGAACTAGAAAAGATAACAACAGATAAAAAGAAAAAAATATTGGCTAAAACCAAAACTAAAGATGGTAAAAAAATATCTTCTGGTAATGTTGATGAATTAAAACAAATGGCAGAGGATCTGCCAATTATTAAAATAGTTGATACTCTCTTAGAATATGCCATTTTTGAAAGTGCATCAGACATCCACATCGAACCACAAGAAAAAGAAGTTGTGGTTCGTTATCGTATTGATGGAATTTTAAAAGATGTAATGACTCTACCTAAAAAATCTGTAGCTGGAATCATTGCTCGTATTAAGATACTCTCAAACTTAAAGCTTGATGAACATCGTTTACCACAAGATGGCAGATTTAAAATTCAAACAAATGATTACAAAATATCATTTCGTGTTTCAATTATTCCAGTATTTGATGGTGAAAAGATTGTTATGCGTCTTTTAAATGAATCAAGCAATGTCTTAACTCTTGATCAATTAGGTTTTCAAAACCAAGCATTAGAAAAAGTTACGCGCAATACTGAGAAACCCCATGGAATGATCTTAGTTACTGGCCCAACTGGTTCTGGTAAAACAACTACACTGTATACACTTATGAATATGCTTAATAAGCCGGGTGTAAACATTACTACAGTTGAAGACCCTATTGAGTATCGCATGCCAAGAATTAATCAATCACAAATTAATCCTAAAATTGGATATACATTTGCATCTGGTTTAAGAGCTTTCTTACGTCAAGATCCAGATGTAATCATGGTTGGAGAAATTCGTGATAATGAAACTGCAGATATTGCTGTTAACGCAGCCATGACTGGTCATTTAGTTTTATCAACATTACATACTAATGACGCAGCAACAACACTTCCCCGCCTTGGAGATATGAAAATTGAACCTTTCTTAATAGCAACAACTACTAATATTATCATTGCTCAACGTTTAGTTAGAAAGATATGTAAAAACTGTATTGTTTCATATAACTTAACAAAAGATATTATTAAAGATTTAGAAAAACAGTTTAATATTGAGGAACTAAAGAAGGTTTTAATCAAACAAGGAGCAGTTAAAGATAAAGATAATTCTCTTTCCTCTATGCTTTTCTATAAAGGAAAAGGATGTAAACAATGTAGTAAAACAGGATACAAAGGAAGAATAGGAATATATGAAGTTATTGAAATTACAGAAAATATTGGTCAATTAATTTTAACAAAAGCTTCTGCTGAAGAGATTAACAAAGCAGCTAAAGAAGCGGGAATGATCACAATATCACAAGATGGCTTTCTTAAAGCCAAACAAGGCATTACAACAATTGAAGAAATAATCAGGGTAACACAAGAATAATATGCCCAAGAAAACAAAAACAAAAGATGACAAAACATTATCTGATCTAGATTTTAAGATTAAAGAAATCAGCGAAGAAATAAATGAAGAGCTATTAGATGATCCAGAGGAAGAGAAAAAACCAGAAAAGAAATCTGGTATTCTTCAGATGCTTAGAGAAAAAATGAAAAACCAAGATGAGATTGAAGAAGATATTGATGAAGACCAAGAAATTAGTGATGATGAAAAAGAAGATGAAGCAGAAGAAGAAGTGTTAGAAAAGATAAATCCAAAAAAGAGAGACTTTGTACACTATTTTAGAAAAATAAATAACTGGGTAGAAAACGCAGGCAATGTCCCTTTAACACAAAAAATATTTTTTATCCAAAATTTGGGGATCATGCTTAAAGCTGGACTTTCTCTTGGGCAAGCACTCAATGCAATTACAAAACAAGCTTCAAATAAAAAATTAAAAAACATTCTAAAAGATGTGACCAGAAGAGTTGAAAAAGGAAATGCTTTTTCAAAAGCTTTGGCAGCATACCCAAAGACATTTAATGAACTCTTTGTAAACATGGTTGCTTCAGGTGAAGCTTCTGGTAATTTAGAAGAGATATTACTTCAAGTACATAAACAATTAAAGCGTAGTCATCAATTAATTTCTAAAGTTCGGGGTGCAATGATCTATCCAATTATAGTAGTAGCAGCCATGGTCGGAATTGGTGTTGGCATGATTGTTTTTGTTATGCCAAAATTCATTTCAATTTTTGAAGATTTTAATGCCGACCTACCTTTGCCAACACGAATTTTGATAGGTGTATCAAAATTTGTTGAATCAAATGGTTTTTTTGTTGCTTTAGTTACTATTGTATTAGTTATTGCTTTTATTAAAATAATTAAAACAAAAAAAGGTAAAGCCTTATTACATAAATTCTTTTTAACAGCTCCTATTCTTTCTCCGATTGTTAAAAAGATTAATTTAGCACGTTTTGCTCGTACAATGTCATCTTTAACTAAATCAGGTATTTCTATCATAACAAGCTTTAAGATTACTGCTAAGACATTAGGTAATATGTATTACAAAGAAGCCTTGTTTGATGCTGCAGAAAAAGTTAAAAAAGGAATTGATATGAATACTATTCTACGTGAATATCCTAAACTTTTTCCACCAGTTGTAACTCAAATGATTACTGTAGGAGAAGAATCAGGTTCTGTTGAAGATATATTAGATGAGATTGCAGGTTTCTATGAAGAAGAAGTAGACCAAACAATGGAAAACTTACCATCAATTATTGAACCAGTTTTAATGCTTGTGCTTGGTTTTGGTGTCGGGTTTATGGCTGTATCGGTCTTAATGCCAATGTATTCATTAGGTGAAGCAATTAATTAAAATTCTTTTATTTAATTAAACAATGGTTTATAAACGGCTAATATCAGCCGTTTATTATAATGAACCTTGACAAAACCAAAGAAATATATTATAATACAAACATACAAATAAAGACTCTTTTTCCTTAAACTTAATAAAAAATTGGAGAAAATACAATGAAAAAGACATTTTTAGTGTCATCAATCGCATTATTTCTTCTGGTCTATACCCACACATTTGCCCAAGGTGGCGGAGCAATATATTACCTTTTTCGCCTATCGAATAGTGGTGATGTAGAAAAACTAAAAGAAGTTAAGAAAATAGGAAAACTCCAAAAATTTAAAAAAGGAAATTTTGGAGTAGTAATAATTCCATTTTTATTCTCAGATCAAGCCGTAGAAATTTCGGCACGAATAAAAATGGAATTAGACGTTGAATTGTATCGCATTTCTAACGGAAAAAATTGTGTACAATTCGCGTCTGGGTGGAATTTTACAAAAGAGAAAAAAAACGAACTACTAACAAAATACAATGTTGATGTTGTAATTTGGGGTAGTCTGAGAGAGAGGAATATTGAATGCCTCTTCTACGGGGTAGATCAAAATAAAATATTCCGTGGGAAACAACAAGAAATTAACAAATTAATTGAAGAAATAAAAAATTATACAACATCAATCTATTTATCACAAAAGTGATTATGTTGTATAAAAACCTGCTGACCAAAAATCAGCAGGTTTTTTAATTTTGTTTTTTAAGATATATAGGATATAATTATATATATAATACTTCTACCGTGCTTACAACAAAAACAAAAAACAATTCAGGTTTTACATTAATAGAGACACTAATAGGTATCTTAATTTTGGCTTTAGCTGTTTTAACTATCTATTCCCTATTCAATATGTCTTTAAAAGTAATTTGGGAATCTAAAGCTAAAATTACTGCCACACAATTAGCTACTCAAAAAATCGAAATGGCTCGTAATTTAAATTATGAAAACGTTGGAACTGTTGGTGGTATTCCAAACGGACCAATTGAACAACTTGAACAAACTACTCGCAATAATATTGAGTTTGCTGTGAGAACGCAAATCGTATATATCGATGATGTTTTTGATGATGTTGCCCCAACTGATACATTAAATACAGATTATAAAAGAATAAAAGTTGAGGTTTCATGGCGATATAGGTTTGCTCACAAACCAATTATCTTTATGACAGACATTATGCCTATTGGTTTAGAAAGTTCTGTGGGAGGAGGAACACTAAAGATACTAGTATATAATGCTAGTGGACAACCTGTTCCTCAAGCAGATGTTACTATTCAAAATTCAGATTTAGAACCTAATATAGATATTAGTACTGTCACAGACGATCAAGGCTATGTAATATTGCCAGGTTCTCCAGAGTCAGTTGAAAATTATGAAATTACAGTTTCAAAAACAGGTTACTCATCTGAACAAACTTATGAAATAACAGCTGAACTTCCAAGTCCTGAAAAACCACATGCAAGTATTTTTGAAAACCAAACTACTAATATTAGTTTTTCGATTGATGAATTAAGTACAATGATAGTTGGTACTGTATATAATACATATAATGATTGGTGGAATATTGCTTGGAATTATAGAAAACAAATCACCTTTGACAATTCTGCTTCTAGTGAAAATTTAGATAATGTTCCTGTTTTAGTAGTATTACATTCAGGAAATATAGATTACACAAAAACACAAGATAATGGAGAAGATATTAGATTTGTAGACAGTGATGATGTTACAGAACTACCTTATGAAATAGAAAACTGGAATGAGTCAGGTTATTCATATGTATGGGTTAAAGTACCAAGAGTAAACCAATATTCTAATGTAGACTATATCTACATATACTATAACAACAACTTAGCTGTTGATAATCAGGACAAAACTGCAATATGGGACAGTAATTACAAAACAGTCTGGCACATGGATGGCTCTGGTAGCACAATAACTGATTCTACACAAAATAATAACAGCCCATCTTTGCCTTCTACCTGGATATGGGACAGCGGGGGTAGGATTTCTGACAGTGTAGAATTTCTTTACCAAGCACCATATACGGGTGCTGCCCTGCGTTCTACCGGAATCAGCGATAGCGGTGATTGGACTATTTCTTTTTGGATTTTAGGTTTGAGCAGGCCCGCTGGAGCAACTTGGAATGACCAATTTATTATCACGTCTGGACGCTGGTCGGGTTTAACTATTGGCGCTTTCGGTAAACCGCCAAGAAGTGACATCCAATATACAGATTATAATAATAATGCGGGGCGAGATATGGATGAAAATATTTTTGGCAACGGCCAATTTCATCTTTATACCCTGAGCAAAGATCGAGATGGTGGAAGTGGAGGCAAAGCAAGATTTTGGGTATACAAAAACGGGTCATACAGAGATAGCTTTGACCAGACGCAGGATCCAAGCCCTGGTACAATATATCTTGGATCTGAATATCAAACATACCAGGCAGCTGCCTTAATAGACGAGCTTAAAGTTTCAAATAAAGTAAGGAGT
>Ga0075122_10000476_pt1 | contig 31791 bp, 27 predicted proteins | sample AntAceMetag02UKB_FD_69790 | JGI IMG/M metagenome (GOLD analysis project Ga0075122, IMG submission 69790) | Saline lake microbial communities from Ace Lake, Antarctica - Antarctic Ace Lake Metagenome 02UKB | ecosystem: Environmental > Aquatic > Non-marine Saline and Alkaline > Saline | place...
AAACCCAAATAATTTTGAACATGTTTTTATTAATTCTTTAGTAGCTTAACTTTGTGTCTATTTTTACTTGACCACATCATAATGAGGTATACATGAATAAGAAATCGATGAGATTAATGATTATTAGTGCAATCTGTATGATGTTTCCATTTACGGGTTTTTCATTATCAATGGATGAAGCTTTGAAAAATGTTACCCTCAAATTGTATGAAAGAGGTTTATCAAATTATGATAAAGTCGAAATGATCATTGAAGTTGTTAATATCCATTCAAATAAGTTTGATAGAAAAGCAAGGACAATCCGAGCAAGTCTTTTTACATCATTACAGGATATTTTTCCAAAAGCAAAAATAATATTAAAAGAAGAGGCAATTTCTGGCGTGTCCTCAAATGCTGTGTTAATAAAGGGAACTTATCAGTTAGAGGGATCGAAAAGTACTATTGTTTTAAGAGCGATCAGCCAAATGAATGGGCAATTGCTAGCAAAAGCGGATGAAACTTTTTCAGTTAAAAACAAATTGAAATTTGAAAACCTGGTAGTTGTGCTACCACTCGAAGCTTCACAACTGAATAAATCGGTCACTAAGACATTCAGTAAGATATTTCGTTCAGCATTATCAGATACAAAAGCATTCAACTTGGTCAGTTCTGATGCAATCGATAGTGTTAATGCAGACGAAATACAAAATCAATATAAATGTACTAGAGAAGAATGTAGTACTATAGTCGCTGAACAATTAAACGCTAAACTGGTTATAACAACCCAATATAATAAGATAGATGATAATCTCTACTTCCTAACTGGGAGTTTAAAAGATGTAAAAACGGGACGAACTGTGATTGAAAAAGCAATCCAACATGATGGGAAGATCTCTACTTTAAAAGCTGAACTTGTAAAACTTGCATGCCAACTGGCGGAAACTTGCGATAAACCTGTCCTTGCTAATCCACAAATTGCTCATAGACAAAGTCCACAAGCTCCACAACTTGATCAAGAAGACCAACTTTGGGATCTAATCAAAAGCTCATCAATAATTGAAGACTTTGAAGACTATTTAGTACGATATCCAACGGGGAAATATTCAACAACTGCGAAATGGAAACTGGAAAAGTTAAAAAAATCATATACTAACTGGCCTTCGATTCTTTCTTTTGTGGCGGCAGGAGCTATGGCTGCTAATTATATTGCAATTGGAAATAACCTTCCGGATGAACCTGAATGTGCTAGCACCTTGGAATCAACTACATCGGCTTGTATTAGCAAAGTAAATGAATACAATGGCGATAAAGAGGAAAAAGAAGCGAAGCAAGGGGAGGCTCAAACAATGGTAATAGTATTTGGAATAGCCGGTTTTTTTCTAATGGATTCAGATGAAGAAGTTGATAAGCAGACCAATAGTTTTTATCATATAAAAAACATCAACTTATATGCAGAGACAGACAATAAATTGAGACTTAGTTATAGTATGAAGTGGTAACACATTATAACGAAATTGTATCTAGATCGTTAGTTTATATTATACTCAGATATTTGAACAGATTTTGCGAGATCAGTTATTCCCGAAACAATGTAAGCGCTAAATTTCAGATCCCCAACTTCATCTTGATTCAGTTGAATTCGTCATTGTTTCAAAAAAAAGAATATAGCCATTCGGCCCCTTACTCAAGGGGCCTTTATATATAAACTAAATTTCCCAAATACGCTTTTCCCATTCTGGGTTAGCAACCGACCATCCTCCCCGCTATCCCAATAATAATAACAAATTTAGGATTTCCACCAAAACTTACCAAACACACTTCACAGCAGTCCTTTCACTCGCATTAGCCGCTTCAAATCATAGCAATTCATTTGTTTTCTTTCTAAATTCCTCTGAATTCTTTCTGTAACGTTTGTTAACGGGGTTTACTCCTGGATCACGACAAACTGGAACTTAGTGGAATTTAAAATGGACAAGTTTTTTTGTAGATTTCAAATTATCAATTAGTGTTCGATTATTCGCAAGTTGTACCATGGTGGAAAAAAATGGAGAATTTGTTCCGGTGGGGCTGAGTCGACAAATGGTCCTGTTTTGTGTGGAAAGACGGAAAAACTGGCGGATGCTGCAAAATATGATGGGAATTGAAAACGAGGACTATGCAGAACAGAAGAAGTATATAGAGTATCTGCATAAGAACTAGTTGTGCGATGCTCAGATACCAGGAACATGTTACTGGGTTGGCAGGATATCCTGGCGTTTGATGATCATATCGATCAACTTCAGTGATCTTGAAATGACTGTGGGGTGTGAAACATCGTAAATAAAGTAGCGATCCCCCTTAACTCTCCTGCTTTCACTGATGGTTCCCAGGTCCGCATATCGTTTTTCTGCTCCGTAGACAAAATAGGGTTGAAATGCATAGTTCTGCTGACTGTCGTTTGCTTGTCCCATTCCCGGTTTCTGAGTTTTCAGTTCTGCACCTATTATGAGAAGTTGTCCGGTGAGCACGCTGTTTGCTGCCTCATGGATGATCAAGGGAACAGCCCACTCGTGACGAGGTGACTGCCTCGTGATCCGCAGATGGTCTGGTGTCTGGTTAAGGAATAATTCTATTTTGGCCGTTAGATCAGCGTATCGGTCGGGTTTCAGCTTTATCTTGAACAGCTTGAGAAGTCTTGTGAAATGAGAATTGTTTTCGCAGAAAAATGGAAAACTGATGTCGTCCTTTTCGACTAGTTGAATTCTATGTTCTTTCCGCGGTTTTTTCGGAACTGTTTGCGGGGATTCTTCAGGTTTTTTCGCAACTGGCGGATCTGTGTTCTTACGTTTGTTGGATTTATCAATGAACGTTCTGATGGCTTCCACTGATTTCTTAGCCAGCACTTTGGCCGTTTCAAAATTCAATACGTCACGTGCGAAACTGCCGAAAGTTTCAGACATTGGATCAACCGGTGTCCGCATCTCCGGCGCAAGTCCTTCGTTGACCTCTGCTATCAGGTCATCAAACACATTCTTGGGCAGCTTTTTTAGGAGGCTGAGTTCCATTTCCGGTCGGTTGGCTGTGATTTGAGCAAAAGTTCTGCTGCCAAACTTGTACTGTTCAAATACTTCCTGCTTACGGGGATTGTTTTTCAAACGCTGGCTGATCCAGTGAGTCAGGAATTCTTGCCGAATTATTTCATAGTCCAGGTAGTTGATCTCATATTCATGTGTGACACCGTCCAAGTCACCCCTGATCTTTGATTTGTAGTATATGAAAAACAAGTAATTGCGGTATTCCAGGCTGTCCAGTACTTTACTGTTTACGAGACAAGTACCTGTTTCCCTGCGACTCAGGATCGACTCTGGAAGAAATATATCCTTTGGAAATGCTTTCAAGTAGCTGTTTTGGTATTTTTTTTGGATGCAGATCCGAAAAATCATGATCAGGCTTTTCTGCAGATTTTCGAGGGCTGCCAAGGCCAGTGGTCCTGAAAAATTCGAAGCGGTTTGACTTCTACCAGCCAGCCATTTCCTGAGAGTCCGAATCGTTTCCACAGTTCTGGACAGCTTGTACAAGTCCCACAACACACGCAGTTCTTTCTCCTGTTTATTCAACGAATTGAAAACGATTTTACTCTGTTGTGCATGGTCTGCAAGTTGAAAGAAATGCAGTAAAAGATTTTTAATATTTCCCTTTTGACTGAAAGGAGGCAGCACCAGAAGATACTTGAGACGCGTTTCGGAATCTGCGATTGAATCGAATATCCATTCCAATCGCTTTTTCAGAAAAATACTCAAATAGCCATCGATCGCAGCGTATTCGGCATTTTCCTTCATGTATCGATTCATCGAGATGACGTCATCGCTTTGTCGATGTTCCACCCATCTTTCCCACGATGAGATCCGTGCCAAATAATCGGCTTTTAATTGGGATTCATTGGTGTTTTCGTTCAGATGAACCAGATCAACGAGTTTTTTCTTTTGTGCCATAATGGAATTTATCTTTGAGTGAGTTTACTCGCACACCTTAAAAGAAATTCATGTTTCAAGCAACTATCTAACCGGACATTGCTGCTTTTGTATTGACATTGAAAAATACCTGTATATTGTGTTTTGTATACAAAATACACATCGCCGATTTAGCAAAATCAAATCCTTTTCAAACAAAATTTAAACTTATCATGCCATTTCAGCCTAATGGAAACCTGGTGGAGCAGGTAACCGAGTATATTAGCGAAAAGATTATCAGCCAGGCCTTTAAACCCGGATCCAGGGTTTACGATGTCAAACTGGCAGAGGAGATGGGAGTCAGTCGAACGCCTATTAGAGAGGCACTAAGAATACTGGAGAGAAATCGACTGGTGGAGGTCATTCCACGCCGTGGGGTTGTGGTGACTGAGATATCGAAAAACCAGATTGAGTGGTTCTACGATATCTATGAACAACTATACGCTTTGGCGGCGCGGAGAGCAGCTGAAAATCATACAGCTGCGGACATTATAGCTATTGAAGCAGCTCTGGCCCATATCGAAGGCTGCGCTAAAAGCAAGGATACCCTTGGATACTACAACCATATTTTCGAATTTGCCGCAGCCGGGATAGCGGCGGCCAAAAATCCTTTACTGGAGGCCATGATCAGGGATCTCTGGCCAGCCAACAGACGCATTCAATATGCTTCGTTACTACCGCGGGAGGATGATCTCAAGGAAAACGTCAAACTTTTTCAGCGGGTGACGGAATATACAAAAAAACGCAAGGCCGAGATGGCGGAGTCAGTGATCAGGGAGTATGCGCAAGTCGAGAAAAAATTTGCTTTGCAGTTGGTGAGGTCCTAACACAGACAAAAGGGGGAACCGTGGTTCAAGCACAAGAATACGACGCAATTGTTGTGGGTAGCGGGCCGGGAGGCTCTACCGTGGCAAAGGAGTTGTCCCAGGCAGGTAAAAAAGTTTTAATCGTCGAGTGGGGTAACTACAAGCCGCTAAAAGGCAATATGGTGCAAGCGGGTTTTTCTGCAGCAACTCCGGGTAAAAGCCTGCTCTTTACACCGGATTTTGCTGCGGTCTTCAGGGGTATTATTGCCGGCGGAAGTTCGGTTTTTTACTATGGTACCGCTTTCGAGCCTCCCCTTGAACTCTTTCAGAAATATGGGGTGGATATTTCAAAGGAGGTTGCAGAAACCCGGGCAGAACTCCCCATGGAGCCTCTGAAGGACTCACTCTTGGGGCCTATGTCCACACAAATCATGAACAGCGCCCGGGATCTGGGTTACGATTGGAAAAAGCTGCCGAAGTTTATCGACCAGGACAAATGTAAAGCCGCATGCTGGCGCTGCAACTATGGTTGTCCATACGATGCCAAATGGAGTGGTCGTTTGTTTATGAAGCAATCTCTGGAAAATGGAGCGGATCTGGCCCTGCAAACGAAGGTGCAGAGGGTGTTGTTCGAAAACGGCAAAGCCGTAGGGGTTGAAGCTAAAAAATATGGAAAGAAAGTCCGTTTTTTTGCCCCCCAGGTGATTATTTCAGCTGGCGGGATCGGTTCCCCGGTAATTCTTAAGAATAGTGGCCTGGAAGGGACGGGGCAGGATTTCTTCTTCGACCCTTTGCTGGCTGCTATGGGAACCGTGGATAAAGTACCTGCAGGTGGCCGGGAGATTCCCATGTCCACCGGACTCCACCTGGAGGAGGATGGTTACCTGATGACCGATATGACGCTCCCCGGTGCGTTGTTCCGCGTCTTGAACGCCCAGGTTCTCAAACCCCAGAAAATGCTTTCCCATGCCAAAACCCTGACTATCATGGTTAAAGCCAAGGATGATCTGGGCGGACATCTGACCGGGAGAGGCGGGGTTAAAAAGCGTGTCAGCCCTTCGGACCGCAAAAAACTCCAGCACGGTTTTGAAAGGGCTAAACTGATTCTGAAAAAGGCCGGTGCCGGGGATGTACATAAAAGTTGGTATCTGGCAGCCCATCCCGGAGGTACCGTTAAAATTGGAGAAGTGGTGGATTCCGATCTGCAGACAAAAATAGAAAACCTCTATGTCTGTGACTGTTCAGTGATTCCGGAAGCTTGGGGACTACCGCCCACGTTTTCACTGGTTGCGTTGGGAAAAAGGTTAGCCAAACACCTCGTGGAAAAAACTGAATCTGCAGTGAACCCTTAGGAGGCTATCGATGCACGCATCACCAGATAACGGCAGTGAAAGAATGGGAATCATTCTGGCTGAGTTTTTGAAAACCACAGAGTTAAAGCACCTCTCCAGGGGGTTGGTCACTGAAATCCTCAGCACCTGGGCGGGTGATAAACGATTTAAAAAAGGGTTGGCTGATTTCTTAAACAGAAGAGTCGACAGCCTTCTAAGTTCAAAGGCTTCAGCAGACGAAGACGTCAATTTGAACACGCTTCTGGAAGATCCGGCGTTTTTGGTGCTGTTGAGCGGTCAAATTCCGTTGCTGGTGCAAGGTGCCTCCGGTATTCTGGCAACCTTTGTGGAGCAGCTGCATGCCCAACCTTTGGAGGTCAAAACCGGGTTGATTGAGGAAATCAGGAAAAATATCAGCTCAGAGCAAACAGGGTCCCTGTTAAACTCCGGCATCCGCTTGCTGCAATCGCTGCAAACAGCGGATAACGCCTTACTGGCAAATCTTGTGGAAACCCTTCTCTGCGGATGGATTGCCAAAGTCGATTTTGCTGAATTGAAGGAGTTGCTGGAAACCTCTGAAGAGGGTTTTCTGAATGTGATCAAAGTCGCCAATAATACCCTCTGGAAATATCCTGCGAAACTGGTCATTCTGCTCTCGTTTTTTCCCTCTGGAATCAATATCCTGTGTAAATCCCTGACGGAAATTCTGTCACGATTCAACCAGGCCCCTCCGGATCTGATCGCCGATATTCTTCTCTCCCTGGCCAAGGATCTTGATCCGGAATCCATCTCCCAAACCTTAAACGAAGGGGCTGAACTGATCAGGAAAATCACAACTGGTAGTGCACTGGTGGGAGATCCGGGTACATCCCGGCTTGAGGATGACATTGCCAACCTGATTTTGTCGGTTCTGGATGGATTGGATGGAGAGGTCGCAATCAAAGCCAGATTGGCCCTGTTCAGGAACGGCCAGAAGATCAGGTCCCGGGTAAACGCAGCACTTTTTGCAGATCCAAAGCGGCTGCAGCGTAAAATCGCCTCTCAAACCGGTGTCAGAAACAGTCTGCTGCACTCCCTGGTTCACAAACTGAGCCTGCTGGAGGATCTATCCGCAGAGGATTTTAACCATTTATTGCAAATGACTCTTGGCGATCTTGATAACCAGGAGATCTCTGAAGCAATAGAGTTGTCTGTGGGCTTGCTGGAAAGAGTGGTCACGGAACAATCGGGAAGCCTGGAACCGTTTATCGACCAGATTTTGCAGCAGGTGGATCTTTCGATGTTGCCGGAGGCTTTTTCCAGTGTGGGTGACAATCTGAGTGATTCCCTCAAACCCTTAGGTAGAGCGGTTGTGCCGAAACTGGTGACAGGGATCTGCGACATCCTGGCCCCGGCGGACGATGAATTTGAAGCGCAGGCGGCAGAAGCCAGAGCGGCTCTACGGTCTCTATTGTCGGCAGAGGAGGTTCAAGCATGAAGTCGGAATTTTACGAGATTGCTTCACAAATAAACCATCCCGGGCTTCAGGCCTGGAAAACGGAGGGGAAGCCTGTCGTCGCTTATAGTTGTTCTTATGTCCCGGCTGAGATTTTTCATGCAGCGGGGATACTGCCGATGAGATTACGAGGAATCGAAACCGATGGTATGGAGATCGGGGATGCCTATTTTGGGCCCTACATCTGCTCCTTTCCCAAGTGTATTCTGCAATTGGCCGGACATGGCAAATATTCCCTGCTGGATGGGGTGGTGATCACCCCGGGTTGTGATTCCATGCGCCGTCTCTATGATTGCTGGCAGAAGGCCGGTGAGGATCATCAAGGCATTGTGCCGAATTTTTTTCACTACCTGGACGTGCCCCATAAAACGGTGCATCACCGGATCGACTGGTTCGTGGATCGAGTGACCGACCTTAAAAGTGCACTGGAGCAGCAATTTTCGGTTCAGATCGGTGGTGAAGCACTTCACCAATCTATAACCGTCTACAACACCGGTCGCAAACTGCTACAGGAGTTGGAAACGCTGCGGCAGCAGGAGGCGGTTCCGCTGACTGGCAGTGAGGCGTTTGCTGTTGTGGTAGCCAGTACCGTGATGCCTCGTGACGATTTTAATAAGGCACTGAGCCATTATCTCAAAACGCTGAAGCACAATCCGACTATAGAGCATCAGGGTAAAAAGCGCCTGATGGTGGTGGGCAGTATCAGCGACGATATGGATCTGGTCAGCCTGATTGAAAGCACAAACCGGGCAGTCGTGGTGGCGGACAACCTTTGCTTTGGGGTCCGTCATGACAAAAGTGACATACCGCTGAATGGAGACCCGGTGAGGGCTCTGGCGGAATCATACCTGGGCGAGTCTACCTGCCCCCGTATGTTCGGGCAGTACAAAAAACGATTGGAGATCCTCAAGGAAAAAATCGCCGCCCATCGGGTGGAGGGGGTTATCCTGCAGAACATTCGATTTTGTGATCTACACGGATCGGAAAATGGTCTTTTTGAAAGGGATCTGGAACAGATGGGGGTCGCTTGCTTGAAATTGGAGCGGGAGTACGGACCCTTAACCGAAACCGGACGAATGAAAATGCGTATTGATGCGTTTTTGGAACGACTTGCTTAACAGGAAAAAACCATGAGACCGGAAATCAAAGAGTATAATTTCGACTGGATGCTCGGCAGTTTATTAAAAACGGCTGCAAATATTGGGAATTGCTCTGAAAAAGAGATTAAAACCCTGCTCAATTATGTTCCCTATTACAAGGGAACCCTGGAGGTTTTACTGAGAGAGGGCGAGGTAGGCACCTGCTTCATCCGACTACTGGACAAATATTTTGATAATATTCTGAACGCCCATCAAAACCGGAAGAAAATCGTCGGGATCACCTTCTGCCTGTCGCCCACCCTCTTTCATGCCATGGACATCGTTCCCGTGACCCTGGAAGTGATGACTGGACTGTGCGGTCTGTTGTGGAAAAGAGGTGCCTATGACTACCTGGATCATGGGGTGGAACTGGGGTTCACCGAAACCTCCTGCTCTTCCCAGCGGGGTTCTCTGGGGGCTTATCTGGCAGGATTGGGAGAGGAGATCGACTTTCTGGTCTGTGATACGCCGGGCGTCTGTGATACCAATGCCAACGCCTTTGCCTTCGCGTCCGAATTTATGGAGAAGCCTTTTTTTCAGCTAAACTACCCCTATATCATCGGCGATGAAAAAACAAAAAAATATCAATTAGATGATTACAAAGATCTGATTGTTTTTTTAGAGGAGCAGACTGGTACGAAGTTGGATCAAGATCGATTGCGGGAGGTGCTGCAGGAGGTCGATGTGCAGGATGACCTGCTGGCTGAGATTGAAGATTTTTATTGCCTGATACCCAGCCCGATTCCGATCCTGTTCAACCTCTTCATGTACATGGGACGGTTTCTCTTTTCAGGGATGCCGGAATATACGGAGTTGCTGACCCTGATGCTGGAGAAGGTTCAGGACAATGCTAAAAACGGGCTCAGTGGTCTACACCAGACCCAGGAGAAAGCCAGGATTTTCATGTGCTATATCGACCATTATACCCTGGATATGAAGTTTTTCGACTGGATCAACCAGCAGGGTATCGCCCATCTGGGCGCCATTCTGTCCAGAAATTTCCGTGACAACACGCGCTATGCACCCGATTTCCAGAAGTCAACCTACGGCATTGATACCAGCTCTCTGGAGACCATGCTCACCAGCATGTCGGAGATGAATGCCACCCTGCCCATGGTCCGTTCGATTCGGGGACCCTTTGATCAGCCCAACATGTGGCTGGAGGAGTCCATTTCTCTGGCCCGGATGTATCAAGCGGATTGTGTGATCTACAACGGCACCCCCGGCTGTCGCAATACCTGGGGCATGGTCAAACCCTTTGCCAAAGAGGTGGAAAAAGCCGGTTTTCCGGTGCATATCATGTACGGGGATGCCTTTGACGATCGGGTTGAATCCTGGGAGTCTTCCGTTAACCGGTTGCAGGAATTTTTTTCGATCAGGGGAATCTTATGACAATGGTCGCAGGTTGTGATGTCGGCTCATTAACCACCAAAGCAGTGATATTAAAAAACAATCAACTGGTTGCGACCAGCTTGATTCGCTCCAAGGCAAAACCCCAGGAATCTGCCCGTATTGCCATGGACGAGGTTTATGGCAAAGCGGAGGTTTCGGAACGGGAGATTCAATACTGCGTCGGAACCGGTTACGGCAGGGAGAAACTCGCTTTTGTCAATGAGGCAAAATCGGAGATCTCCTGCCATGGTAAGGGGGCCAAGTGGCTGATGCCCTCCGTCAAAACCATTATCGATATTGGCGGGCAGGATTGCAAAGTGATTAAAATCGACGCCTCAGGCCAGGCGGTCAAATTTGTCACCAATGATAAATGTGCTTCCGGTACCGGGCGTTTTTTGGAGGTGATGGCCAAGGTCCTGGGAATCGATATCAATGAACTGGGGTCACAAACCGCCAAATCGAAATCACCGATTACAATGGCTTCCACCTGCACGGTCTGGGCCCAGGCCGATGTGATCAGTTTTATCCATGCGGGAGTCCCCCTGGAGGATATCGGCGCTGGTATCAATCTGGCTATGGCCAAACGGATAGCCACCCTGGCCAATACGGTTAAACCGGAGAAGGATATCTGCATGACCGGCGGCGTGGCCAAAAACGCCGGGGTACTCTCCCTGTTGGAAGACCTGCTGGGTTGCCGCTTCAAAAAAATCAGAAAAAGTGATCCCCAATTGGCCGGAGCCATCGGAGCCGCCCTGTTCGCTCGGGAGCAGATCACAGAGAAGTAATTAATTATAAAAAGGAAAAAAGATGCCGGTAGCAGGATGTGATGTGGGGTCTCTGACCGCAAAAGCGGTTATTTTCGAGCAGGGAAAAATTCTTTCACAGGCGGTGATCAAGGGGTACACCAAACCAGAAGAATCCGCCGGGGAGGTGATGCAACTGGCCCTGGAAAAAGCCTCCCTGACCATGGCGGACATTGCTTATGCCATCGGAACCGGATACGGGCGCGAACGGATCCCTTTTGTCCATGAAGTGGAATCGGAAATCGTTTGCCATGCCAAAGGGGCCTGGTGGAATTCGCCGGCAACCCGTATGGTGATCGATATCGGTGGACAGGATGCCAAGGCCATGCGGCTTGATGAAAATGGTAAGGTGGTGCGTTATATCTATAATGACAAGTGCGCTTCCGGTACCGGTCGATTTTTAGAAGTCATGGCGGATGCGTTGGAGCTGGATCTGGCTGAAATGGGAGAGGTTGGGCAACAATCCACTGAAAAACTGACCATCTCCAATCAATGCGTGATATTTGCTGAGACGGAAGTGGTTTCACTGGTCAACGAGGGTAAGGAAGTCTGCGATATCGTCAGGGCTCTGCACAGCGCCCTGGCCAACCGAGTGGCTTCCCTGGCCAAGAGTATTGGTATCGATCAGGAGATTGTGATGACGGGCGGTGTGGCTAAAAACAGCGGTGTTTTTAAAGCGTTGGGCGAGGGCTTACAGCTTGAGGTCAAATCTCTAAAGGGGATTGATCCCCAGATTAATGGTGCCCTGGGAGCGGCACTGCTGGCCGGGGAAAAAGCCAAAGGAAGCAACCACTAGCCTCACACCGCTTAACTTGAATAAAAAACAGATGGCTCTTTTTGAAAAACCATTTTGCGAGTTGATCGACTTTCTGCAAACCCAGGCTAAACTGGGTGTTGTCAGAAGCAGTTTGGCATTAAACGCCTCGACCTGGCCTTGTGGTGGCAATCGAAATTTTGTCCTCAAGACGGATACCGCAGTGGAGTTGGGCAATCCCAAAACCGAGGCTCTCTCTTTTTGTATCTGGTCAAATCAGTCGGACCTCATCCAAGATGAGAAAATCTCTCTGCTGGGTCCCGCTTTACAAGAATCCATTGGACAGAGCCTCCCCTTTGGACAGATTGTGCTGCTGACCATCGAAGATTCGGTGGATAGGAATGAGTCTGAAATATTCAGGGCTTTGGAGGCTCTAAAGTATCAAATCGATCTGAAAGGGTATATGAAACGGGGTGCGTCTCAATTTCTTCGAGAATGGAGTCGTATCAGTCACGAAGCTCTGGAGCAGGGCTTCTCATTTCAAACTTTGGGCACGGCCTTGATCAGGCTCTATAAAAGTCTGGACTATGTGGAAGCTGCGGAGATCCTTTTTATCACTGATCTTGCAACGCTCTGCACACTCAAGCCGGTTGCCACCCAAGTGATTCGAACCATAGAAGCCATGAACAAAATGCTCAATGAAGCATTGGTGGATTGTGAAAACTGTGATTATAGTGATGTCTGTAAGGATATCGAGGCCTTGCGGAACATGCGCAAAGAAAAAACCAGGACTGAAATGAGCAGATATGCCAGATAAAAAACCAAAAGTGATTGCCTTCTGCGGGAAAGGTGGGGTCGGTAAAACCTCTCTTGCGGCTCTCTGGGTCAAAATACTCACTGAAAACCCCAAACACAAAGTCCTTGCGATCGATGCAGATCCTGCCATTGGACTGGCTACTTCCCTGGGGTTCAGGGTCGAGAAGTCTGTGGACAGTATCCGTAATGATCTCATCGCACGGCTGGAAAAAAAATCGGTAGGCAGCCCCGCTTCGATCCCAGGGCAATTAGATTATGAACTCCTGGATGCCATGGAGGAGCAAAACAACCTGGCATTCCTGGCCATCGGCCGGCCGGAAAAGGAAGGGTGTTATTGTCAGGTCAACTCAATGTTGCGGGATCTCATCCGTGACCTCTCTTTGAGTTTCGATTATGTGATCATCGACGGTGAAGCTGGGATCGAACAAGTGAATCGCCGGGTCATGGAGGCCGTCACTCACCTATGCCTAGTGTCCGATGGCTCGAAAAAAGGGATCAATGTGGCCAATACCATTGCCTCGGTGGCGGACAACGCCATCCAATATAATTCAAAAATGATTATTTTTAACAGAATCAAAGCGGAGGAGTTGAGTCTCCTGGTCAAAAGCACTGAGCTGGAACTGCTGGGTTGGCTCCCGGAAGATGAACAATTGAGGCGCTTTGATATGGAAGGCACGAGTCTGCTGGAATTAAAAGCAAGCAGCTCTCTGAATTCAGTCAGGCAGTGGATAGGCCATTGTCATTGATTTGCCTTCCCGTAAAGCAGTGGCAGGGCCATAAACAACCCGGTGGTAATCTCTCTACCCTGAACCTTCTGTCAACCCGTTTCCTTTTCATTAATGAAAAACACTTGGGGCAAACAGATGATTGCAGGATTGAGTAAAGGAACCGTTATTCAATCCAGTTCACTCTTGGTTGTTCCCTCTTCACCAGGTTATCAATTCGCTTTTGGGGATATCCAACCGTCAGTGAGGTGATGATTTTAAACGGCGGTTCGATTCCCAATTCTTTTTGGTATTTCGGGAACCCCATTAGTCCGCCGACTAAGGCGACATAGCAGGTTCCCAGCCCCATGGCATGCGCTGCCAAAACCATATTCTGGCTGGCAATTCCGGAATCCAATTCAACAGAGCCTATGCCCCGCTTATCAGCCAGCACGATAATAAGGGTGGGCGCTCTGAAAAACGTGTGATATTCCGGGTCGGCAACAATGGCATTTATCCCTCCCAGCCCTCTTTGATCCATCTCTCCGGCTCCTCTGAATTTGACAAATAAACGTATCACTGCTTTTTGCCAGAGCTTCTGCTTGGCTTTTTTATCACCGGGGGTGGTTTTTTTAACCCAGGAGCGGGGGATAGTGGCGTACATCAACTTTGTGAAGAACTCTTTGCACTTTCTGTCAATCTCATCAATGACCGCTTTATTCTGAATCACAATAAACTTCCAGGGTTGATTATTTCCTGCGGAAGGCGCAAAGCGGCCGGCTTCAATAATCCGCTCTATCATCTCTTTTGGAACCTGTTTTTTCTTATACAGCCGAATACTGCGGCGGTTCAGGATGATTTTTTCCGTTTCTGTCAGACTTTCGGGATTAATGACAGGTTTAGGATCCTGCTCTTTGGGTTGGAACCGCGGCAGAATCATTTCACCATCATACAGATGACTGTTTTTCCAGAATCCCTTGGAGACTCGGTAACTCCCTTCAATAGTGATGGCGTTTTCCGGACACACTGCCATGCAATTCTGACAGCCGATACATCTGAAATGATCGTATCGTTCGTTGGGTCTGCAAATCTTGTCTTCAACCATCAGAAGCTGAATAGGACAGGAGTGTTCACATCGCCGGCATCCGTTGCATTTGTCTTCATCAATCACAATTTTAGGGAAATTTGCAGGTGGCATCGACACATATCTGCGTTTTTCAAGAAACATGATCACTCCTGATGGTTTTTGAATTTGAAACTGACATCTCCTATTCAGACTTTACGCCTTGAATAGCCTTTTTTCCGTAAAATGATATCAAAACGTGGGGTTGAATAACCTTGATGGCTGAGAATTTTTTTTTAGAAAACTGTTTCATAAATTGACTATACAGTCAAGTGAAACAGGGCAAAAATTTAACACCTGGGAAATTTCCCAATCTTGTTCTCTGATCGGGTAAATTCTTTTAAGTTTTGATATAATGAAATATTTATCTTGTAATGGGTAACCAAAAACTATACCTTGCTGAACATAAAAACGGTGTAATATCTAATTGCTTGTGAATAGTTGATGGAAAGTTGAGTTATTATTTTTGTGTTTATTCAGAATAAATTCACCACAGAGGCACGGAGTACGCAGAGAAAAGACCTTTTTGTGTTTTCTTTTTAATAGATTTTGGAATTAGTTTTACCTGTCCCTGCATTGGATCTATACTCCACTTAAAAAAACTCTGTGTTCTCTGTGTCTCTGTGGTGAATAGTTACTTATTTTTTAAGTGAGCAAGAGACGGATTAGGAGAAAGATCAATGGAACAGAATTCGCGGTGGTTTAAGATTGCAGAACTGGAAAAACTGTCCGGGATGTCCCGTAGAACCATCCATTTTTATTTGCAGCAGCAATTGATACACCCGCCTGTAAAAACCGGGAAAACCATGGCCTATTATGATGAAACCCATTTACGAAAACTCTTCTATATTAAAAAGATAAAAGCCCAGGGATACCCTTTGATTGCGATTCGGCAAAAAATAGAAGAGATTGAGCAGAATCAGGCAGGTGCTTTTGGAACGGGCATATCCAGTTCCTTTAAATTTGAAATTGAGGAAAACAAGGAGATAAAAAATAGTCCTATCACACCAATCACAAGGAGTGAGAAGAGTAACAGGACCCGGCAAACCATTTTGGAGGCGGGGTGCTACCTGTTTCAGGAAAAGGGCTACAAAACGACTAAAATATCTGAAATTACGAAAAAACTTAATATTGGAAAAGGAACTTTTTATTTCTATTTCTCGAATAAACAGGAATTGTTATTGGAATGTGTGCCAATCATTTTTCAGAAACTGTTTGAGAAATCATGGAGTCCGATTCGAGAGGCAAAAGATCCTCAAAAACGTTTGGAACAACGGGCGTTTGCTGTTTTGCCGGTGTTGAAAGAGTTCTGTGCAATTATCCAGCTGAGCAAAGAAGCATTAGAAGACCCAGATCCAAAAATCAGACAATTAGGAGAAGAGACATTGCTCTCGATTCGCACACCATTGGAGTTGGATATCAAACGATGCATACAGCAGCGGATTTTTCAGCCGATAGATCCAAAAATAGCTTCAACACTAATGATCGGCTTAATTGAAAACCTGTACTACATGAGAACTATCTACACGGATTTGGAAACGGAGGAGCTCTGGACCAATATATTTAAACTGATGCTGGATGGGATGCGTCAAAAGAACGGATCCCACCGGTATACTCCTTCATAAAACCAAAAACCTTTTAGTTCCGATTACACAGCCTCTTCTGTATTTTTTATTGCCATCCTGCCTGGAAGTCCCCCAGTGAAATTATATCCATGTCTCAAAGTAGTGTTGATTTTTATCGCATCTCCATTCAATAAATCGGTCTTTAGCTGCATTCTGTACATAAACTATACAGTTCCCCGCAACCGTAAATAAAATCTCTGTAGACCCGTAATGCCGGAATTATAACCTTTAATTAAAGGGGTAAGGAAAAAAATAGACACAGGTTTAATTGCAGAATTTCTGAAACAAAGTTGTTGTTTATTCTTGACCGGGCGGTCAATTTATTCTAGGTGTTGTGCATGAGAATTTCAGATCTCTTTTATTTCTAGAGATAGGGAATTTGGGAGTATATCATATAAAAGACATCATATTAAACAGATGTCATGGATAAAATAGAAAATAGGAGAAAAACAATGACGACGCCAAAAAAGATTCTGGCCCTTTTAGCTGCCATTATCGTTTTGAATATCGGAATCATGGTCATCAACATTCTTCAAAATGGATTAGGAGGGTGGAATGGTAAGAGCACGGACGTCATCTTAAAGGTTAAAGCCAGTGAAGCAAATCCGGTGGCCATTGACGCACTTTCAAAATCAGAAGTGATGCAGTTGTTTTATTCAGCTTCTCCACCGCCTTTTGCAAGTATGAAAGGAGAGTACCAGGCAAAAGTGTTACCCGTTGGAGTACAATCGGGAATGGCTGGTTACTTCACACATCATTTTTTTGGACCGGGTCGCTGGGTCGGAAAAGCTTTTATGCCACAGGGAAAGAACAATGGCTTGGGATACAATATATTTTCTTCCATTGATGATGGTGGAAAGGAGACGCTCCACAGGACCCGTAAAATAGATACCTGGATCGGAAAATCAGAAATCGATAACAAAGACTCGTTCCACATTGTGTATAAAAAGTATAATGGCGGTCTGGTTCACTCCATGCGGGATGAAATTCGGAAGATTAATGATACACTGTATCTTGGCATGGGTCATATGGCAGTCGGGGGTGGATCCATAAACCCGGCACCGTTTGTTCTTTACCAAGAGCCCACAGCGTGGGTCGGGCCTGATAAGGAGGAGCGATGAAGCTACAAAATAAAAACATTATTTTAACCGGTGCTTCCTCCGGAATTGGGCTGGCACTTTTGAAGAAATTGCTGGAATTTGACTGCCGAATCATCGCAGTTGCCCGTACGATTGAACAGATTGATATTCAGAGTGACCGCTTAATCAAATATAATTGTGATGTCGCCAACCAGGAAAATATTGACTGTCTTTTTGAATTTGCTCTGGAGCAACTTGGCAGCATTGATCTGTTTATTGCCAATGCCGGATTTGCCTACTATGAGCAAATCAATAACCCTGATTGGAATCATATTGAAGCGATCTATCAAACCAACGTCTTTTCCGCCATTTATTCTGCAGAGAAGATGAAAGAGATCAATGCCAGGGAGTCATATCGCATGGTTATAACTGCGAGTGCCATGAGTTTCCTGGCCGTTCCCGGATATTCTCTCTATGCATCGACCAAGGCCGCTCTGCATGGATTTGCATCAGGGTATCGTTCTGAGTTGAAGAAGGGGCAGCAACTTCAATTGATCTATCCCATCTCCACGAAAACAAACTTTTTCAAGCAGGCTGCTGAAGAAACCCCCGTTTCCTGGCCAGCGCAGACCTCTGAAAAAGTGGCCCTGGCCATTGTGAAGGGGATTAAAAAGGATAAAAACTCAGTCTTTCCATCGACCCTCTTCTATGTTCTCAACGTCCTCAATGGATATTTGCCCTTTGTCCATCGACTAATAACCTCCATTGAAAACAGAAAGTTTAAAAAATGGTTGGGGTTATCCCTGGAGTCTTCCTGAAACTGTTTAAAAAAAAAGAGTATTATTATGAAAGATCTATCTGGAAAAATCGCTGTGGTCACCGCATCGGCAGGGGGCATTCTTGCGCTTCCAAACTTGTCTGCATATTGCGCCAGTAAATTTGGCGTCATCGGCTTTACAGATTCTCTACGTCAGGAAATGAAGAAAGACAAATATAAAATAGGCTTTACATATGTCTGCCCAAACACTGTTGGAACAGGTATGTTTGAAGGTTCTAAAATGGTGACTGGGACAAAAGAGTTAAAACCAATTGATGTGAGTAAAAAGGTTATTCAATCAATAAAAAAGAATCAGGCAGCTCTTGCGATTCCTTCAATTCCCGTGAAATTTTTAACGCCATTGTCCAAGCTTCTGTTACCAGTCAAAATTATGGACTTTTTAAATCGCTCACTGGGAATGTGGAGTGTGAATGATTCCTGGACGGGAAGATAAAAAGGGCCACATCTTGTTGGAAAATACTCGATAAAATGATTTGGCGGTTTTAAACATACAGCTCCCGTTCTACAAGATGCTTCAAAATTGGGAATTGTTCAGGAACTATCGACAAACTATACAGTCATGAAAATTTAGGGTCCAATTCTCAGCAAAGAACTAAAAACAATGGAAAATCCAACCTTTAGAGAACTAAAGCGAAAATCCGACCGTTGTATAGTGGGTCGTTTATTGAACTGAAAACGCCTCTTTTACTTGACCTTGTAGTCGATTTATTCTAAGACGTTATTCATAAAAATCTCTGGACCTGTCACTGTCCGAAAGTGAATCGCTGGCCTTAACTGTTAAAATGTTACTCAAGGGCAAGTGACTGAAAAAAAGATATATTAAGATAAAATTTGAGAGAGACGAACCATGGGAATTCGGGTCGCCATAACTGGTGTCAACAGTTACTTTGCCTCAACTATTCTGCCATTGCTGGAGAATAGTCCTGAGATTGAAGAGATTGTGGGGATTGATGTTTCACCCTGGAAGGGGGGGTATAACAAAGTCAGATTCCACAGGGAAGATATCAGAAGTGAAAAAATGGTTAAGATTTTAAAAGATATCGATGTGGTGTATCACCTGGCATTTATTGTGGGTGAGATCCATGACAAAAAAAAGACCCTGGATATCAATATCAATGGATCGAAAAACGTGTTTTCTGCCTGCGCTGCCAACAAGGTTAAAAAAGTAATCTATACCAGCAGTATGACGATTTATGGAGCGCATGAAAGCAACGCCTTGGGATTTTCGGAGGAGTCTCCTGTTAGACAAAACAAAGACAGTTATTACAATTCCAGTAAAGTTGCAGTTGAAGCGTTTGTCGCTGATTTTTTTAAAGGGTATCCGGATATCACGCTAACAATTATCAGGGCAGGTCTTTTGGTTGGGCCAAAAATAAACAATATGTTTTCCATGTTGTGGTCGAAAAAAGTATCCGCACTGCCCATGGGACGAAATTCCTACAATCAGCTTATTCATGAAGCGGATCTTGGCGAAGCCCTTTATCTTTCCTTGAAGAAGGACCTGCCAGGGATTTACAATGTGTGTGCAGATGATGCGTTGCCCACCCGGTGGATGTTCAGAGCAGCCGGTGTGAGGATCGCTTTGGTTCCTGCCTCGCTTTTGAAAATCATGATTAACATCCTCTTTGTTCTGAGGATTGAAAAAGTAAGTCAGGGCTGGGTCACCCTTTCGGAACACACCATCTACGGGATTTGCGATAAGTTTAAAAAAGCGGCCGGGTGGCTGCCAAAATACAGTTCCAAAGAAACCTTCAGCCACTATCTGGAAGCACGTCAACGCGATCGAAAAGATACACTGAAGCAATCGTTTTTGACCTGGCTGTATTCAACGCCTTTTATGACAAAACTCAGTTTGAGAGGATTGAACGCTTCTTTTTTTGTGATTGAAAAGACACCCTGGGTCAGAAATATCGTCCCCATGACCAGTCCCAAAAAGAACAACATGACCTATCTGCCGAACAGCAAGAATATTGTTGATAAAAGGCCCAGAACAATCCCGGTGAATGAGTCTGCAGGAGAGATGGCCAGTGAAATTATTCCGCTCAAGATTCTCGAAGAGTTGATTGAGGAGAATTCTTATCATCTTGTGATGGATACATGTATCTGCCGAACCGGGTCTAAATGTAGTAACTACTCACATGAGATCGGTTGTCTGTTTATGGGAGAAACAGCCAAAAAACTGCCTCCCGGTTTGGGGCGAGAGGTGACGAAAGAGGCTGCCCGTCAACATGCCAAAAAGGCCAGCAGCATCGGGCTGGTTCCGATGGTTGGGAAAGTCAACGTAGATAACCTGGGATTTTTGACTTCGGATACGAAACAACTCCTCAGTATCTGTTTTTGTTGTCATTGCTGCTGTATGATGGGCTTTTACAAGCATGATAAGGAACATCTGCAGAAATTGTTTAAGCCGGTGGAAGGGATTCAGGTCAAGATAACGGACAACTGTGTGGGTTGCGGTTCCTGTGTGGAGACCTGTATCTTCGACAATATCATAAATAAGGATGGCGTAACCGTTCATCTTGATCACTGCGTCGGTTGTGGAAGATGTGAAGCAACCTGTCAGAACAATGGTGTGGAAATCTCCATGGACAATCCCGAATATGTGGAAGATGTCAAAAACAGAATTAATTCCTTTTTAAAACTCCCAAAAATTGAATCACCCACAAAAAACTAAAAGATAGGAGTTAGGTCAGCAACCACTTAACCCAATTAGGGAGATCAGAGAATGTGTCTTGAATGTGGAAAACATAACAGTAAAAAGGCCTGGTATTTGGATGAAGAAAAACACCGTCTCAAATCGCTGGGATTTGCCCGTGATATGATCGCAAATAAACTGAACCCATTGATTACGATAGGATTAAAATTTGTGCGGTTGAAGCAGCCTGATTATATCAATACCAAAATGAACTTTGTCAGCCGGACTCTTTTAAGTTGGTTTGCCAAGACCCTCCACGGAATGCAATTTCTACCAAACATTGAAGCGGTTTTTAGTACCATTGATATGGCCAATGATCTGGCGCTCATGCCATGCCTTTGCAAAAAAGCCATGGATCCGGATGACCCGCCGGTGTATCGGTGTATTGCGATGAACATTGCCGTCAGTATCTATGAAAAAGAGGGAAAAAACACTGAAATTAAACGCATTAGTAAACAGCAAGCCAAGGACCTTGTTGTAAAATGGCGGAAAAAGGGTGCCTGGCAAAGCGTTGGCTGGTTATGGGACGCGAATGTTATCTGGGTCTGTAATTGTGATGAGTATTGTGTTGCCTACAGGGCACCTGAAGCAACATGGGGAGGAATTCCAAGTTTTATGATAACCACCGTTGGCAACGCATCGGCATGTAACGGTTGCCGAGACTGTGCCGACTGGTGTAAGCACCGAGCCATTTCTCATGGAGAAGATGATATTGTGAGGGTTGACCCAAACTTGTGTAAGGGGTGTGGTCTCTGTGTGGAAAATTGTGAGAATCAGGTGTTGGTATTCGAGCCGCGACAGACATTTTATGATGTCAGGACTAAAAAGATCAATTACCTGGGGAAAGAGACGGTTCATCTGGATTAGTTCATAAAGGTGGGAGAAAAATAGGGGGCATGAAAATTTACAAGTAATAAATTTGAACCATAGATTTAATCAATATTTATTTCAAGGAGTAATCAATGCGTGATGTCGCCATTGTTGGAATCGGAATGCTGAAGTTTGACAAGTATCTTGAAAAGGGAATTAAGGATCTCGTTCGCGAACCCGTAGAGAAAGCGTTGCAAGACGCAAGTATCCAAGCGAGTGATCTGGAGGCCGCTTACGTCGGAACGGCAGCGCCGGGAATTATGACAGGTCAGGAACAGATTAAGGCCCAGGTGACGCTCAGTGCCATGGGTATTGATACTATTCCCATGTACAATATTGAAAATGCCTGTGCCAGTTCCTCTTCCGCCTTTAATCTGGCCTATACCGCTGTCGGTGCGGGAGTTCACGATTGCGTCTTGGTTGTTGGTTTTGAGAAACTTTATGATAAAGATAAATTAAAATCATTTATGGCACTGGGCACGGCTGTGGATATTGAAATGGCAATCACACATCTGGAAAATTTCCAAAAGAAACAAGGGATAACAGAGAATATCATTTCCAGTGAAGGAGGGAAAAGCAAGAGTATTTTTATGGACATGTATGCCTACTACACTAAAATGTACATGGAAAGATGTGGACTGACACAGGAACATTTTGCCAAGATCTGTGTAAAAAGTCATAAAAACGGCGCCCACAATCCCCATGCACAGTATCAAAAGGAAGTGACCCTTGAGGAAGTCTTAAATTCGGGTGATGTTTCATTTCCTTTGACAAAAATGATGTGCTCTCCAATTTGCGATGGCGCGGCTGCAGCTATCATCTGCTCAAAAAAGAAGGCTGCCCAGTTGACGACAAAACCCGTCTGGGTTGAGGGGTCTGTTGTGGGAAGTGGGCGAATTACCGATGACTTAAGTGACACCTTAACAAAGCGAACAGGCCCCAAAGTTTTTGAGGCCGCAGGCATAGGCCCTGATGAAATTGATGTGATTGAAGTCCATGATGCCACCTCGCCCTCTGAAATAATAACCCTGATGGAACTGGGAATCTGCCCGCCGGATGAAGCAGCTGGGTGGATTGATGAAGGGGTCATGGAGGTTAATGGGAAACATCCGTCCAATACATCCGGAGGCTTGGCGTCGAAAGGTCATCCCATTGGCGCTACTGGCCTGGGACAGATATATGAAATCACCCAACAACTCAGGGGAGATGCTGGCAAACGTCAGGTTAATCAACCAAAAGTCGGTATGACCCACAATGGAGGCGGTATATTGGGTATTGATGCTGCGGCTATGGCGCTTCATATTTTTAAGAGATAAAGCGATGCCATTTTATCGATCGTTAACGCTGTCATTGGGATTATTATTTTTAGTTACCATCTGACACTTCACCCCCAACCCGGAGAAAACACCATGTCTAAAGCATCAACTGATAATACAGCAATACCCAGGTTTGAGCTACTTAAAGATATCCGGTTTGCCAGAAAGAAAAAGCTGAACACCCGTTTTTTGGGACAGTTTTTGGAGGTTAAAGCCAATACGAGGCCTGATTTTCCAGTCTTGACGTTTGAGAATCCAAAGGGGAATGATATCATTCAAACCTATGCGGATCTGCATGAAAACTCCCATAGATTTGCCCGGGCCCTGTTGGAGGCCGGGATTCAAAAAGGTGATAAATACACAGTGATGATGTACAATTATCCTGAAATGGTTCATCTTTTCGCTGCTGCTGGCATATTGGGGGCGATTATAGTGCTGATTGATCCCCGGTCAAAGGGGCGAAAGCTGGCACACCAGATAGCCAATTCGAAGAGTAAGGTCATCTTCACGACTTCTAACCTGATTGAACACATCGCAGAGATCAAAGACCAAATTCCAGACGTAAACAAGGTTTTTATTGCCGACAAACCAGATTTTCCAGCCACAGGGGACATCTCAACTTTTGCTTCAACAGAAGAGATCTTCGAAACCCCTTTTAAACCTGTTGATTATAAGGTTGATGACCCGAAACACCCCATGCAGATTATCTACACTTCCGGAACGACGGGGGATCCCAAAGGAGTGACCCATGGAAACTTTAGAATTCGGGTTTATGGGCTGTTTGCCAGCAGACTCTATGGAGTGAAAAGTAGCGACACGCTTTATACCGGATTATCAATGACCCATGGAAATGCCATTGGATTGACTCTGGCACCTGGTTTATATCGGGGTATCAAAACGGTTTTCAGTACAAAGTTCACCAAAAGCAGGTTATGGGATATCAGCCGCAAGTATGGTGTCACCATGTTTAGTATGCTGGGTGGGGTCGCTTCGGGAATTTTTAATGAGCCCCCTAAAGCAAATGATGCAGATAATCCCGTCAGGCAGGTGATCAGTGCTGGTATGCCAAGAGCCATCTGGGAAGACTTTGAAAAACGCTATCAGGTTGACATTCTGGAATGGTATTCTACCTTGGAGGGTGGGGGTGTGACACGTAAACCACCGGGAAAAGGACCTGTTGGGAGTTGTGGGAAGCCGGTTCTGGCCTTTAAAATGAAAATAGTGGATGAAAATGACAAAGAGTGTCCCCCAAATGTTACCGGAGAAATCATCGCCAAACCCAGAATCGGAAAAGCGAAAGTCGAGTACTACGGTAACGAGGAAGCCAGTACCAAGAAAACCCTCGGCGGCTGGAATCGGACCGGCGACATGGCCCATGTAGATAAAAATGGCTGGTACTTTTTTGACTATAGAAAAGGGGGTGGGTTAAGAAGAGCTGGAGATTTTATACAGCCTGATACCGTGGAAAGAGTAATTGGCGAACATCCGGATGTCAGTGAAGTCGCAATTTTTGGAATACCTGCTGCCAGTGGAGCGCCAGGGGAATCGGATCTTGTGGCGGGAATCTCTCTGTTTGAAGGGAAAAAACTGGATGCGGCAAGTATCTTCGCCTGCGCTCGCAAGGGCTTGGAAGCCAACAGTGTTCCCAGTTATCTGCTTGTTCTGGACGAAATTCCAATGACTATCAGCCAAAAGCCACAGGAACGCTATCTACGGCAGAGTTTCGAAGAATGTCCTGAAAAAGTCTTGAAGCAGGAAGATTATAAAAATTAGAACAAAGAAGATTCTTTGGATCCCGTAACGAAGACTAGTCTGAATCAGATTATTCCGGTAAAGAAGGAAATTAGATACTTTGGTTCCATCAAACAATGGAATCAAAGCCAGGAATTGTTGAACCCGGAAGTTTTTCTGCAGATTAGGGAGCGGAGAAAACATGTGTTAAAAATGAACTAAAGGAGCAGATTTATGTTTGAATTTACAAAACCACAAAAGGAGATTCGGAAGGCGGCAAGGGATTTCGCCAAAGGTGAGTTTGATAAAGAAATTGCTTACGAACTGGACAAGTCCGGGGGATTTCCGACAGAGATTTGGCAGAAAGCGGCTGATCTGGGATTCATCGGCATTCATTTTCCGGAAGCGTACTCGGGTGGTGATACAGGGTTGCTGGAAAGCGTTTTGATAGCTGAAGAGTTCTGTCGTAAGGATTCAAGTATTGGTGGCGCATTAACACTGTCCGGATTTGCCTCGGAGTGTCTGTTGGGATTCGGCGGTGATGAATTGAAGGGCAGATTTTTACCGCGTGTGGCGGAAGGCGAGATTCTCTCGAGTGGTGCCTTTTCCGAAACAGAACACGGCTTGGATCTGTCTGATGTTTCAACGACTGCCATGCGTCAGGGTGATGAGTGGATCATCAATGGTAGAAAGAACCATGTGCTTAACGGTGGCCAAGCGGGATTTTACGTTGTGCTCTGCAGAACCGCCGCAGACGACGAACCTGTGGATAATGCCCTGAGCATGATTCTTGTGGAAGCGAATCATGACGGAATAATTATTGGCGACATAGGTCCCAGACTGGGTTGCAAATTGACGGCCGTGGCTGATATGACCTTCACTGATGTTCGTGTTCCGCTTACCAATCTGATTGGAAAAGAGGGCAAGGGAATCTCTCAACTGGAAGATTTTATAGCGGAGAATAGAATTATGACGGCGGCACAAGCCTTGGGGAATGCTTTGGGGGCATTGGACAGGGTGTTGGACTATACCAAAGGGCGAGTTCAATTTGGGAAAAAGCTGGCTCAATTTCAGATCAGCCGACATAAGATTGCCGACATGGCACTCAAAACTGAAATGGCCGCTTTGATGACCTATAAGGCTGCCTGGAGCAGGGATAACGGAAAACTCGATAATAGTCTGGCCTCCATGGCGAAAATGGCGGCTTGTCGCGCAGCAATGGAAGTTGGTGCTCAGACCATACAATTGTTCGGTGGTTACGGTTTCATGACAGAGTATGAAGTAGAGCGATTTTACCGCGATGCCAAAGTGATGGAATTACATTTTGGCGCCAGGGAAACACAAAAAGACATTATCGCCGACGCTGTCATTGGCAAAATTAAATGAAAAAATCGAAACCAAGGAAAAAATTATGGGACTTATAAACTATACAGAAGAGCAAAATCAATTCCGTAACGAGATGCGGAAATTTATTGCGAATGAGGTCATCCCCAATGCAGACCAATGGGAATCCGATCATATTGTTCCCAAGAGCGCCTGGCAAAAAATCGGGGCGGCTGGATTTTTATGTACTGCGGTTGACAAGGAATACGGCGGTCGAGGATTGGGTTTTATTTCATCAGCAATAGCAGCAGAAGAAATAATAAGGAGTCGGCAGTCTGGTCTGATGACCGTTTTACACAGCGATGTGGTGGTGCCGTATATTCAAGCATTTGGTTCTGAAGAGCTGAAAAAGAAGTACCTTCCCGGCTGCGTTTCCGGTGATATTATTACAGCAGTTGCGATGACGGAACCCGATGTGGGGAGTGACCTCTCGGCCATGCAGACAACTGTTGTGGAGGATGGCGATGAGGTAGTGATTAACGGGACCAAGACCTTTATATCAAATGGGATTAACTGCGATCTGGTCATCGTCGCGGCTCAGGATCCGGCGATTGAAAATAAATATGCGGCTGTTTCCCTTTATGTTATTGAAGACGGGACACCTGGTTTTGAAAGGGGAAAACATCTGGAAAAGATGGGTATGCATAGCCAGGATACGGCAGAGCTCTTCTTTACGGATTGCCGAATTCCCAAAACCAATCTCCTGGGTGAAAAAGGCAATGGATTTTTAATGTTGATGCAGAAACTTCAGCAGGAGCGCTTAGTAAGTGCCATCGGAAGTGTCGCGGCTGCAGAATTGATTCTTGAATATACCATGGATTACTGCCGAGAAACGAAGCTGCAGGGAAAGCCGCTCAGTAAAGGACAAGCCATTCAGTTTTCCCTGGTTGAAATGGCCACAAGGGTTAGAATGAATCGTTTATTGGTAGACAACTTAACGCTTCAGCATGTTGAGGGAAAAGACGTCACTGAAGAGACCATGATGGCAAAATACGAGAGTTCCGAAATGCTGAATGAACTGGCAGACCGTTGTTTGGATTTTTTTGGGAGCTCTGGCGGTCAGGAAAGCAATCCATTGGTGAGAATGTTCCGTGACGTTAGAATCAATACCATTTTTGCCGGAACGACAGAAATCATGAAAAAGATAATCGCGAAATCACTGAATCTATAAAAACGGTAATGATTCAGCCCCCCAGGCTCATATCCGGCACAGCACTGACGCTATCTTTGTTCGAAGCTGTGAGCTTCGCTTCTCAGTGCTGTCGCTGAACTTCCCTCAAGCAACACCAACACTGTGGTTCTCGAGCAAGTTTTTCGAAAAGCGGGGCATAGTTGCTAAAAACATTTGTTAACATGACATAACAGCCATTTCGGTTTTATCCATGAGATGGCTGTCTTAATTATTTGAGAGAACATAATGACACAAACTATTTCAGATCGGCGGGATATCGAATTTGTACTTCATGAACAGCTTGACATATCTGAAGTGACTAAAAGTGAAAAATTTCAGGAGTTCAATAATAAAAAGACCATCAATATGATCGTTAATGAAGCCCGTAATCTGGCAATCAAAGAGATACTGCCCACCAATAAGGAAGGAGATGAAGAGGGGTGTTTCTTTGAAGATGGAGAAGTGAAAGTACCCAAATGTTATCACCGGGTGTGGGATCTTATCAGGGAAGGGGAATGGTTGGCCATGACCGAAGATCCCGCAGTAGGCGGACAGGGTATGCCTAGAATGCTGTCCTCAGCGGTTAGTGAGATGTTTTCCGGTGCTAATATTTCATTTATGATTTATCCGGGGCTTGCGTTGGGAGCGGGAGAACTGGTCTCAGAGTTTGGTACCGAAAAGCAGAAAGAACTCTACCTGAAGAAGATGTATTCAGGTGAATGGGGAGGCTCCATGTTGTTGACCGAGCCGGAGGCCGGGTCGGATGTGGGTGCCCTGACGACCAGCGCAAAGCTCAATGGTGATGGAACTTATTCCCTGACCGGGAACAAAATTTTTATTACCGGTGCTGAGCAGGATTTGACAGAAAATATCATCCATCCGGTTCTTGCTAGAATTGAGGGGGCACCGGAAGGGACCAAGGGAATTTCACTGTTTGCTGTTCCTAAATACTGGGTTAATGACGATGGCAGCCTGGGTGAGAAAAACGATATTGTGGTGACTGGTATCGAACACAAAATGGGATTAAAAGGAAGTGCTACCTGCAGCGTGACTCTGGGCGGAAAGGGAACCTGCCGTGGAACTTTGCTGGGTGGAGAGAATAAAGGTATGAGCGCGATGTTTAGAATGATGAACGGTGCCCGAATGGGCACAGGCATACAAGGATTTGCCCAGGGTAGTGCCGCTTACCTTCATGCGTTGAAGTACGCCCGGGAACGGGTCCAGGGGAAAAACCTGCTGAGCATGTTCGATAAGAATGCGCCGGCGGTGGAAATTATTAACCATCCGGATGTTCGGCGAATGTTAATTCACATGAAAGCGAATGTAGATGGGATGCGCAGTTTTATCTATTATGTGAGTAAGTGTTTTGATATGGTTGAGATTACTGAAGATCCTGAACAGAAGGAATTCTATCAGGGAATGATCGAACTGTTAACGCCGGTCATCAAGGCATACTGCACGGATCGCGGCATGGATGTCACCTCAACTGCGGTTCAGTGTTTTGGTGGTTATGGCTACACCAATGAATATCCGGTAGAACAATTAATGCGGGATACCAAAATCACCCAGCTTTATGAAGGGACAAATGGAATACAGGCCGCTGATTTGCTGGGACGAAAACTGGCAATGAAAGAAGGCAAAGTCTTTATGGGCTTTATGAGTGAAATTCAGAAGACCATTGCCCAGGCGAAAGCCATTCTTGTATTGGAAGAACTTGCCGTAAAACTGGGGGAAGCGGTTGATCAATTAGGGCAAACCGCTTTGTTGATGGGAAAGACAGCGATGTCAGAAAATGTTTTGACAGCGTTCTCTTTCGCTCATCCGTTTCTTGAGGTGGTTGGTGATGTGATCATGGCCTGGATGCATCTCTGGAGAGCGAGTATTGCGGTTCCAAAAATAGAAAAGTTGGCCGGAAGTTTAGAACCCAGGGAAAGGCGGGCTAAGGCGGAAAAAAGTAAGGATCTCGCCTATTATGAAGGACTCCTGACCACTGCTGAATACTACATAAAAGCAATGCTCCCTGTGACTCTTGGCAAAATGAACTCTATTTCAGCCAGTAGCGACGCTGCGGTGGCCATGCCGAATCTTTCTTTTGGAGAAATCTAACCTGTTGTGGCTGTTTTCCAGCCAATAATCGATTGTAATTATAGGGTGAAATGAATACTGGGAGAGATAGTTTTTAGGACATTTTCCTTGACTTTTTGTGGAATTAAGGATAAATTATGTACAAAAAATAGACTTTCCCAGAGGAGTTATATGAGTAGTTTAAATATTGAAAAAGACATCGTTTCGTTGTCTAAGTTTCGGTCTTCATATAAAGATTATATCTCCAGTTTTGAAGACGCAGAACGCAGTTCTTTGGTGTTAACACAAAATGGTAAAGCTGCTGCTGTTTTGTTGTCACCAAGGGAGTATGACCGATTGAAAGAGAAACAGGAGGTCATGAATCTTATCGCAGTCCGTTTGCAGGAAATTGCAAATGGTGATTTTGTTGAAGACAAAAGCGAGATGTGGAGAGAACTGGAAGTATGAAGATTCGTTTCCTTAATTCGGCAAGGCAGGATATGCAGGAAATCAAAGATTATATATCCAGGGATAATCCTGCTGCGGCCAGACGATTGATTCAGTCCTTCAAGAAGAAAACCAACCAATTAGTCCAACATCCATTCAGCGGGCGCGTGATTCCTGAGACGATGGACAGCAATCTCAGGGAACTAATCGTTTCAAACCACCGAATTATGTATCAGGTATCAGATAGCTGTGTTACTGTGTTTGCTGTTTATGAATCTCATAGGCAACATCTCGGGAATAATAATCTAGCTGGTGAATAACGACTTACGACCTGTTTTCCCTTATATTGAATTGATATCACTAATAGCTCAAAAATTGCCAACCGTGAATTTACATTGGCTCTTGGCTGATGTTGGGCAAATGTTTCTAGATGAGCCAAGTGAGAGTCCAGAAGTAATCACGCATTCTGGACAGGATCAAATACATCAGAATGATTTGATTGCGGAAAAAAATGAAAAAATCGAAATTCTGATGGATCTGGTGACTGAACTGAGAGCAGACAAAAAGGAGCAGCAGGCCGATAAAGAAAGGTTACTGGCAGATATTGAATATCTGAAAAGAGAGCTTGCCGCTATTGGAGAAGGAAAGATTTCGGCATAAAAGCAAACGAAATGCAGTTCAGAGGACAGGTAGGTATTCCCGGCACTAAATGCCAGCCCATCAGGCCTCGCCCTTCGTAATGATCAAGGCCTAGTTCGTCCTTTTGTGGCTGGTAATTTTGCTCGATTTACCATCTGTTCATGCCAGTTTAACATGTCGTCTCAAATTGAAATGACTTTTTTCAAAGTCCATTGAAAAGGGTCTGATAGATGTCTCGAATCTCTAACTCAGCCTCTGTTTGATCCATTGTTAGCCAACGTATTAAAAAAACCTTGAAAATTTTATTAACTTGACAGTCTAGAGTTCTCCCCGTCATGCCGGACTTGATCCGGCATCCAGGCAAGCATATCTTTGAAATCATACTGGATTCCGTGTCAAGCACGGAATGACAGCCTTCGAGATCAACATTATGCATAAGTTCCGCTACTTAGAAGAGAACTCTAGACTGTCAAGTTCTTTAACTCTATCGTTAATAATTAATATCTAATCCAGCTACAACAGAACTGAAATCGTTAGGCTGCAAGTGTTCAAAGTAGTCAGTGCTGAGTCCAACATCAAGAACAAACATAAAATCATCAAAATTGTCAAATTATTGATTCTCCATTATTCTCAAAAATGTTTTTCTTAATGGTAAGGCAGTTGGGTTCGAGAAACTATGTATTCTCTTTCTTTGGATACACTCATCGTTTGGAATATTGGGAAGTTTCTTTATCAACTCGATTCATCCAATTCGAGACTGTGGCGTTGCCTGAAATTATCTTTAATCCTTCAATACTGTCTCTGATACAAAACAGTTGGGCAAATACGCTGATATCGGCCAAGGATAGAGTACTGCCCACCAACCAATCTGTTTCATGGACAGGTGGTTCCCAACAGCCTCAACATGTCTGTTTACATCTATCAGGATTTGTTCATCTGATTTTCCCCCCAACCCTTGATGACTTAAAGAGGACTTTGTTTTGGATGATACAATCATAGGGGACAGGGCCTTGATAATTCTGCTGTCAGCATGCGCCAATTCCGGTATTGTTTTCTTTGCATTGTGGGTAATCCCAAAGCGTAAACGCATCTCGTAGAAATACAGGCCTTCGTCGGACCAATCTTCGAAAAAATGTACCAAAGCTCGTTCTCCTGGGTCTTTCGGTAGGATCGGTTTCTCTGGGAATTTCTCTTCAAGATAATATGCAATATCAGTCGAATCTCCGATGGTTTTTCCTTCGTGTTCGATGAATGGTAATTTCACAACCTGATACTTCTTTTTTATACCGAGTAATTTCATAAGGGAAACCTCCTCGATCTTATAGTCGAGCTGTTTCCAGTTCATGATTCTGCGGACCTTATCGCAGAAAGGCGATATTTGGAACTGATATAAGGTAATCACTGTTTTCTCCGGTTTGGTAATTAATTATTTTTGTAACTACTCAGGAGTGCGTCTTAGGAGGTGATTTTTTCGAGCGTGGCGTGACCTTTTAGTGCGTTGGTAATTGACGGCAGAATATCACGTCGGTTTTTTCGGCAGGTGGAAAGATAACTACGAATACGTGAAAAATATTGGGCACCACTGAACGTGCGAAAACAGCC
>Ga0075122_10000477_pt1 | contig 31662 bp, 23 predicted proteins | sample AntAceMetag02UKB_FD_69790 | JGI IMG/M metagenome (GOLD analysis project Ga0075122, IMG submission 69790) | Saline lake microbial communities from Ace Lake, Antarctica - Antarctic Ace Lake Metagenome 02UKB | ecosystem: Environmental > Aquatic > Non-marine Saline and Alkaline > Saline | place...
ATGATAAAGCGGTTAATGCAATTTTTTTATTGCAAAAAAATATTATGAATAATAATGATAATAACAAAGAGTTAGATACTCTACTTAAAGGTAATGATTTTAAAAATCCACCAAAAGTAGAAGATTTAATAAAAGCCACAGTTGTTGGCATCAAACAAGGTGAAGTTTACCTTGATGTTGACGGTATTTTTACTGGTATGGTTCGCGGTCGCGAACTAGTAGATGAATCTGGTCAATTCTCTAATTTAAAAATTGGAGATGAAGTAATAGCTACTGTTGTAGAATTAGAAAACGAAAAAGGAGTTATGGAACTCTCTTTCCGTTCTGCTGGTCACCAACAAGCTTGGCAAAAACTTGAAGATTTAAAAGATTCAAAAGAAATCGTCGAAGTTAAAATTTTAAGTGCAAATAAAGGTGGCCTTTTAGTCCAACTTGATCGTGTACAAGGATTTTTACCTGTTTCTCAACTTTCAGCTGAACATTATCCAAGAGTTGAAGGTGGAAACAAATCTAAAATTTTAGAAAAATTACGTTCTTTTGTTAACAGTAAATTTAAAGTTAAAATTTTAGATCTAGATGAAAAAGAAGAAAAGTTAATTGTTTCAGAAAAAGATGTCTTTGCAGAAGAAAGAACTGCTATGTTAGAAAAAATTAAAATCAACGATATAATAGACGGTAAAGTTACTGCTGTTGTAGATTTTGGTGCTTTCATTGAGTTTGAAGCTGAAAAAAATAAAACAGTAGAAGGTTTGATCCATATCTCAGAATTAGCATGGCAAAGAATTGATCATCCTCGTGATGTTCTCAAGGTAGGACAAGAAGTTAAGGCTCAAATCATTAGTATAGATAATGGAAGAGTTTCACTTTCTTTAAAGAAGCTCCAAAAAGATCCTTGGAAAAAAGCTGCTGAAAAATATCAAATTGGACAAATAGCTAAGGGAAAAGTTTTAAAAACAGATAAATTTGGTGCTTTTGTTGAATTAGATGAAGACATTCATGGTTTAGCACATATATCAGAACTATCTGATAAACAAATAGATGAACCAAGCGATGTTGTAGAGGTAGGCAAAGAATATGATTTTAAAATCGTATCAATTGAAGCAGATGATCATCGTTTAGGTCTTTCAATGAAAAAAGAATCTGAAAAAAAGGAAGAAGAACCCAAAGAAGAGGTTGTTGAAGAAACAACAAAAGAAGAAAAGATAGAAGATGAAATTAAAGAAGAGTCTAAGGTAGAAAAAAAAGAGGAAGACAAAGAATAAAAAATTAATTTATATATACAAAAACATCCAGCAAATTGCTGGATGTTTTGTTTTATATATATTTCAATTATTTTGAATTAAAATTTTTCATTAACTCCTCTAAAGTAAAATGTTGTTTAGATAACAACTCTTTAAAAACTTCTACTAATTGTTTAAATTTTTCTTCAGTAGCAAAACCACTTAAACTTTCTGACTTAAAATGGTGCCAATTACCATTATCATCTTCTACCCTATCTAAAACCTTATTCAGACTTGGTGTATCTAAGTCAATATATACTTCACCAAGCTCGCCTGTTGGTTCTCCATTCTTATTCTTGGGCACAACATGATCAATTCGTACAGATAAATCTCCTTTTTTGAAATTCACTCTTTGTTCTCCATATTTAGTTGGTTGAAAATTAAAAGTAATTTTAATTGGTTCTCCATCTTCAGATTCTTTTGTTAGATTACTTTTTAAAATTTCTCCTTCATTAATTTCATTACTAATTAAAAAATCATCTAAACCATTTTTTAAACCAAATATATTAATTATAACTTCAAAAATTTCTGATAATTCTTTAAAAGCTTTTCTTAGATATTTTTGATTCTCCGGATTTTCAACAATATTTAAACGATCTAAAAAATCTTCTTGAACTTCTTTAAAAGCATCAGGAATTTCTTGTAAATTATTTTCTGCAAATTGTTTTATATCCTCGTCTAATTCATCTATTTTTTTAGCTATAGATTCTATGGCTTCCTCAAATTCATCTTCTATTTTTTTCTTCTCTGTTGAAAAAAATTCTAAAATCATATTATTATTTTATTATTTGTTCTAATTCATTTTGAATATCTTCTGGAATAGGTATGGGTGTTCCTGGTTTAGTTACACCAGGATACCTCCATGCTGTAATAATTTTAAATCTATATTTACTATCTGTCAATTGTACCTTATTTTTCTTAATTAATTGATACATAGTCCAAATCTCTGTCTTCTGTTTGTTACCTATCTGCTGCATACAAGCAATACAAGTAGGCACAATCGCCTCTTCCCTACGCTTTGGATGATTAATAACCCTAATAACTCTAGCAGGGCTTAAACCGTACTGTTTGAGTTTCTTTTTTGCGTGTTCTGTCCAAAAATATTTTTCTGTATTCTTTGGTTCTGGTAACTGCATATATTAAAAATCAATTCCTTTAATAGCTTCTATTCCTTTTTTGAAAGGATGTTTAATTTCTTTCATCTCCGTTATTAAATCAACATGTTTATATATATCTTTAGGACATCCCCTACCAGTTAAAATTAAATACTTTCCTTGTTTTCTAAATAACTTAATTATTTCCATAATATCACTAACAGTAATTAATTTTAAATTATGTGCTACTAATATTTCATCTAAAATTATTACATCATATTTTTTAGACTTTAATATTTTTTTTACAAAACCAATTCCTTTTTTAGATTGTTGTTTATTAATTATCTCTTGCTTTTTATTAAACACAAATCCTTCTCCAAAACATTTAACTTCTAATTGTGGTAAAAGTTTTTTAAAACCTACTTCTCCAGATTCTTTGTTTGATTTTATGAACTGGATTAAAATAACTTTCATATTCTCTCGTAAAGCTCGTAAAGCCAAGCCTAAACTGGCAGAAGTTTTACCTTTGCCATTACCTGTATATATTAAAATTAAATTATCCTTTTTCATATTCAATACTTATTATATCAAATTGAGCGTTTTGATGTAACATCAAAACGCTCATATGTGTTTTTAACAATTAACTTATTAAATTACTAACCCGAACACTTTCCATATCCACAAACAGGACACGTCATACAACCTTCTTTGATTTCCATTTTTTGTCCGCATTCAGGACATATATCTTCACTTTTTACTTCTTCCACTTTCTCTTCTTCTTTTTCTCCGTTTTCTTCAATTAAACTGGTCAATGTTGGTTGTTTAATTTTAACTTCAATTTTATCGGCTGGCCTTTCTTTAATAATTTCCTCTTTTATACCCTGGTCACCGTCTGGCAATATATTAACTTTTTCTTTATTTGTTCCTACATTTAAAACCTGCATATCTCTAGAACCGTCACGATAAATAGTAACCCCTTTACACCCAGATTTGTATGATAACAGATATACTTTCCTTACATCGTCAACTGTTGCTGAATTTGGAAAATTAACAGTCTTAGAAACAGCATTATCTGTATGTGATTGAAAAGCAGCTTGCATTTTCACATGAGTCTCTGGTTCAATATCGTGCGAAGTAACAAAAACTTCTTGCCACTTCTTAGGTATCCCAAGAACTCCTCTAACTGAGCCGTGTTGTGCAACCTGTCGCATAATATCTTCACTATAGAAACCTTCACGAATAGCAATTTGTTTAAACAAAGGATTAACTTCTATTAACTCATCCCCTGCATCTAAGATATTCATGCGCGTATAACAAACAGCAAATAATGGTTCTATACCAGAAGATGCCCCAGCAATAATCGAAATTGTACCAGTAGGAGCAATTGTTGTTACTGTTGCATTACGAATTTTATAATCTGACTTACCATCATCAAAGACTGATCCTTTAAACCCAGGAAAGATGCCCCTCTTTTCAGCTAACTCTTCTGAAGCTCTATGTCCTTTTTCATTAATGAACTTCATTATTTTTTCACCAAGCTTTAAAGCTTCTTTTGAATCATATGGGGTTTCAAGTTTAATCAACATATCAGCCCATCCCATTACTCCCATTCCAATCTTACGAGTTGTTTCTACCATCTTTTCAACTTTTTCCAATGGATAACAATTCATATCAATAACATTATCTAAAAAATGAACTGCTGTTATTGTTATTCGCTCTAATTTTTCCCAATCAACTTCCATCTTTCCTTTATCATTCTCCTTTATCATCTCAGCTAGATTTATACTACCTAAATTACAAGATTCATAAGGTAATAATGGTTGTTCACCACAATCAAGACTAACAATTCCATTGGTAATAAAGCTTAAAGTTATTGGCTCTGTTAAATCATATACTCTTTGAGGTTGCAACTTCTTTATCTCTTTAATTGAATCTTCAAATGTATGTTTATAAAAATTCTTAGTTTTGAATTTCTTTAACTTCAATTGATGTTTGTTTTTTATAAACCCTACATCTTTAATAAATTTAATAACACTGTCTCTAGATATTTCCAATTCAAACAATATTCCATCTGAAATGTAAACTTTCTTTTCTCCTTTTTTGGTGGTGTAAGAAAAGATTTTCCTTGGCTTTCTAGAACGATCATAAATAGTAGATTTCATACCAAGATTTAATAGCAATAATTGAACACCTTTTAATAATTCTCTTGATTTAGAAGTTAATCTTACATATGAACTGTGGTCTTTTTTAAAATTAACTGTACCATCTGCTGTAAATAATCCTTGTAAAAATCCCACAACTGCACTTTTAGGTGCAGTAAAAATACTTTCTGGCACCACTTTTTTATCAGCCTTAACCGCTTTAACACCCAATTCTTTAAAAGAATCTACCATTCCTTTTGCATGATAAGATAAATGCCATACTTTGTTTTCACGTTGAACTTCTTTAATGTCTTTACCATACCAATGATTAACTATTTTTTTAACGTAATTTAAAATATTTTTATCATCATCACTAAAAACAAAACCAACACGACAATCTTTATCGCCTGATCTTAACCATCCATCACCAACCAATAACCCTAATATTTGACCCAATTCTTTTGACCATTTTGCTGGTAAATTATATCTCTTCTTTATTTTTAATTTTGTGTTTTTTGTAAAACTACCCTCACTAGGCTGAATAAAAATTTTATCTCCTTTCTTTAGTTTGTCTAATGCTACCCAACCCTTAGAAGTACGAACTTTATGATCTAAAGTTGCAACAATCTCATAACCAGAATTAGTTGTTAAACGAGCAACTGGTTTAACTCCATTATCTAAATATTGAGTAACCGGTCTTAATGTAACCCCTTCTTTCTCTTGAACCCTATTATCAACCAAGATTTTGTTTATTTTTTTATCTTTTTTATATCGTTTATATAAATCATCAATTCTTTCTAACCCGTTTTCTGTTGCCACTCGAGTCTCTCCAATTACACAAGGATTTGTTGATTCTATATCTCCAAGTTGTGGGGTTGGGTTAAAAGCATTTATTCTATCAATAAAAACAATGCCTGGGTCACCGTTTTTCCAAGCATTTGTTACAATCAAATCAAAAACCATTTTAGCTGACATTTTTTTAACAACTTCGTTATTTCTAGGATTGATTAATTCATACTCTTCGTCTTTATCCAAAGCCTTCATAAATTTGTCAGTTATAGCAACGGAAATATTAAAATTATTAAAAGCTTTCATGTCTTCTTTACATGATATGAAATCTAAGATGTCCGGGTGATCAATACGTAAAATACCCATATTTGCACCACGCCTTGAACCACCCTGTTTGATCTCTTCAGTAGCAGCATTAAAAATTCTCATAAAAGAAATTGGTCCAGAAGCCACACCACCAGTTGATTTAACTCTATCTCCACCAGAACGTAGACGAGAAAAAGAAAACCCTGTCCCCCCACCAGAATTATGTGAGATAAAACCATTAGCTAAATAAGCATGAATACCAGGAACTGTTATATCATAAACCTGCCTTTTGCCAATCCTAACAACCTTCTTAACCGGACTATATAATATAAGCTTTTCTTTTGCTAAATCTTCAAAAAAATCGGGATATATTTCAGATTTCTCCATAACCGAAACTACCTTTTGTCTAGAAAGATTTCTCTGTTGATCTCTTCGGTTTAATAAATGATCAAAAAAAGGCTGAGCAGCACCCTTGGTTCCTCGCGGTAAATCTTCATACCATTTTCTCAACTTAAAAATTTGGTTTGGCAACATTTCTCCTTTTGTAAATATATTTTCACAATCTATTTTGTCTAACCTTGATTGTTTTTTGTTAACCAAAAAACCGACATTTTCTTTAAAAATTCTAAAACTATCTTTTGAACAAATATTTAAATGATAAGCCTTTTTTAATTCATCTCCTGCTTGAAATACAACGTCATAGGTACTTCTTCTGGTTAACATTCCTAAATTAAACATTAAAATTTGTAAATCTTCCGAAAACTTCTCAGAAGCAGTTACAAAAGTTATATGCCCACTTTCTCTAATACATCCGTCTGTAGAGAAAAGACCCCTTAAAAATCCATAAACAACTTCTTTTGGACTTTGTAAAATTAATTTTGGCATTTCCAATTTGTTAGAAGTTTTTTTTGTAAGACCAATATGTTCAAGCCACGACTTAATTTGAATACTTAAAATAGCAACCTCCCAAGTATTGTCTTTACTAGAAATAACTATATTTTCCTTATTAAAAATATTTCTGGTTAATTCTCTAATTTTATCAATTAATTCTGGTTCTTCTTTACTAACAGTGAAACGAATTCCATCTCGGTGATTAGAACCATCTCCAAAATAGATACCAATCAACTCAGCCAATTCTGAGGTTAATTTTGTAGGTAATACATACTCTAGAGCTTTAAAACTTGTTTGATTTCCACCAAGTTTAGGCTCAAAGACAAAATCAGGTAATTTTGTCTGCTGTCCTTTCCAAACAGCCTGTTTTAAAATCGGAACATCTCCTGGTTTTAAATCTTTTATCATTTTCCAATCGTTTTCTCCTTCATTATTAATAACCATTAAACGGTGTTCTTTTGTGCCTCTAATTACAAAGCCATGCTTAGTTTGGACCTCAAAAACCTCCTTTTCTTTATTATCAAACAATTTTTTAATATTACCACAACCCTCATGAGTAAAAATTTTATCTCCCTCTTGTACTTTATCCAACCTTACCAAACCTTTCCCTGTCATCACTATTGTTTCTGCAACCAAACACTTGTGCACCATGGCCGTATGCTTAATAGAATCAAAAATACTCTCCATATCATCTTCAATAGGTAAAACATAACAACCAGAAAGTTGTTGTAAATCACGCCCAGCATTCATTAGTGTTGGTGAATTTGGCATAAACTCACGTTTTGCCATCATATCATAAAAGGTCTTAGCTGTTTTTTTAACATCAATATCTTGATGATACAAATTTTTATACATTTCATCTGCTTGAGAAATGTTCTGTGCTACCCTTTTAAACATATCTGAAGGTTTTTCTATTACCTTTCCATTTTCATCTTTTAAAAGATATCTTTTTTGCAAAACAACCAATGAATTCTCTGTTAAACCAGCAACCTCTGTTACTTCTGTTAATGGTGTTCCTTGCATTCTTCTTTCTTTATGTCGCTGACGATAAACCATAAAAGCTCTAGCAATCTTTTGCTGACCCTCTTCTGTCAAAACTTCTAAGATCATATCCTGGACTTCTTCTACATTTGGGATTGAGTGCCCATCAAACTTTTCATCCAATAATTTAACTACTTTATCTGCAATCTTTTGGATTTCCTTCTTATCTTCAAAACCAACAGCTTCTGCCGCTTTTGAAATAACAACAAAAACCCTATTAGGATCAAACGGCACTAATCGTCCATCACGTTTTTTAATTTGCTCAACTTTTTTAGACATATGTCAATCTAGTGTTAATTATTTTAGCTAAAAATCCAAAAATATGTGGCGGATAATAAAAACACAACCTTGAAGAGGGTGTGTTTTCCACAGAATTGGAAAGCGACTAAATTCATTATATCACAAGTTTTTCAGCTCTGAAAATCCTATAAAAATATACAAAAAAACAGACTAAACTTAGCCAATTATCGGCTATCTTTTTAGTCTGATATCGTACAGAATTTGTTCCATCCTTCTCAAGTTTCTCTCAACTTCATCATATTTATGACGAAGTTTTCCACGGAGACCAATGCGTGTTAGTTCTTCTGCAATATTATCTATTGTTTTGTGAAATTTTTCTAATTGTTTTAAGTTCTCTTTCTTAGCTAAATTAACAGATTTGCGCACAAGCTCTCCTGTAAAATCACATATCCCAGCAATAATATGTTCTGGTGTGGCTTTAATATATTTAGGCATTTCATTCTTATCTTTTGATAAAAACTGGTAAAAAGTTAATGCTTCAATATATTCTTCAACTGCTTCAGAATAAAATCCTTCATAAATAGTTCCTGGTTCTTGTTTTGCAACCTTATTTATCTCTTTAAAATTATTATTAATATGTTTAAATAGATCCTTGGCTTGTTTAAAATTATCTCGCCTTAAAAGAGCTATAGATTTTTTAGAGTCTATTCTAATTTCATTAGCAATTCTTCGTGCATCACTACCTGATTTTAATTTCTTAAAAAATCCTGAAATAGCTTGTTTTAACATACATATATCTTTCTGTTTTTATTTAATTCGTCTATCTTATTCTCTCACTTCTCAACAAAAAAAGCAAACAAAAAAAGGATTACCACTAAATGAGTAGAGTAATCCAGAATGTTATATACTTGCAGGCTGCCTTTACAAGACAGCCTGCACAGTCAACCAATGACTAAGTTAAAAGTGTCGCCCGCAAACTCAGGTCACGCAGACCTGGAGTCAGAAAGTGAAGAGATCAATTCAGAATGACCTTGAGGTATTATTTTGTTGCAGTTAGATAGAAGGAACTAATATATTTATACACTAATATTCCAAAATAGTCAACCTAAAAACCCTGCTTAAAAGCAGGGTTTTACATATATATCCTACTAAACTATTTTATTCTTCTTTTGGTTTCTCTTCTTCTGTCTTTTGTTCTTGTTCATTATTAAAAGATTTAGGTCCACGATAACCTGTCCCGACTGGGACTAAACGGCCAATAATTACATTTTCTTTTAATCCTCTAAGATGGTCTACCTTACCAGTTACAGCTGCGTCAATTAAAATCTTAGCAGTTTCTTGGAATGAAGCAGCGGAAAGAAAAGATGAAGTTGAAAGAGAAGCTTTTGTGATACCCATTAAAAGCATCTTACCACGTGCTTCTTTTTTACCTTCAGTTTTCATATTATCATTCTTATCATTAAAGTCAGAAATATCAGCTATTTCACCAGGCAATAAATCTGTTTCACCTGAATCTTCAATAAAGATACGAGAAAACATCTTACTTGTAATAATCTCAATATGTCTATCATCTAAAGGTTGTCCTTGAGAAGAATAAACTTTTTGAATTTCTTGAATAATATATTTTTGAGTTTCTTCTTTTCCTTTAAACTCAAACATTTCTTGTAGATCAAGTGCTCCTTCTGTTAGTTGGTCACCTTTCAAAACCTTATCGCCATCTTTAATCCACAAAACTCTATCTTTTTCTAAAGTAATCTTCTTATCTGTTTTCTTTTTAGCAGTTACTTTAACTAACCAGTCTCCATCTAGACTTTCTTCTAGTTTTATCTTACCTGCCATTGGGCTAAATTCTTGATTTTCTTTGTTTTCAAATAACAAATCATTTTTCTTAACTTTTGAACCATCTTTAACAACAATTGCATCCATTTGTTTAAGAGGAATTTTAATAGAATAAACTTTATCTTCTTTTCCAGAAATTGTTAAAATCTTTTCTTTAGTATCAGTATCAACCTCCACTTTAACCTCTCCATCTAATGGTGAGATAATTGCTTTATGTTTAGCTGAACGTACTTCAAAAATTTCTTCAACTCTTGGTAAACCTTGAGTAATATCTGATTCTGAAGATACACCACCTGTATGGAATGTTCTCATAGTTAACTGTGTACCAGGTTCTCCAATACTTTCAGCAGCAATAATACCAACAGCTGTACCCATTTCAACTTCTTTGTTATGACCTAAATCCCAACCATAACATTTAGCACATAAACCATGTCTTGTCTTACAAGTTAAAACAGAACGGATCTTCATTGTTTCGAAATCTAATTTACTAATCTTTCTATATGTTTCTTGATCAATTAAGTGTCCTTTCTTGTATAGAACTTTCTTAGTTTTTGGATTCTTAATATCTTCTGCTAAAACACGTCCTAAAATTCTACGAGCTAAAGTTGTATTAATTTCTTCTGAATCTGGTTTATTAACCTCAAAGCCATCTTTATCCCCACAATCATCTTCTAAAACTGTCATATCTTGAGAAACATCAACTAAACGACGAGTAAGATAACCTGCACTTGCTGTTCTTAAAGCTGTATCAGCCATACCTTTTCGAGCACCATGAGTTGAAATAAAATATTCAAGTACATCAATACCTTCTTTAAAAGAACCAATAACTGGTAATTCAATAATCTTACCAGCTGGGTTAGTTACAGAACCTTTCATTCCCATCATCTGAATAGTTTGACCCCAAGAACCACGAGCACCTGAAGTCATCATAATATCTATTGGATTAGCTCTTTGAGTCGCCATCAAATCTTTAGAAACTTTTGTAACAGCATCTTTTGCTTTTTCCCAAATCTCAATAACTTTTGTATATCTTTCATCGTCTGTTAAAAGGCCTTGATCATATTGAGCACGTACTTCATTAATTTGATCCATTGAGTTTTCAATAATTTCAGGTTTTTCTTTAAGTTCAGGAACATCGTCCATTCCAAAAGAAATTCCTGAATTAGTAACATGGAATAATGAAACTTCTTTTAGACTATCTACCATCTCTGCTGTTTTATCTTCTCCATAAATTTCAAAACAATCTGCAATTAATTTACTTAAATCTTTTTTAATTAAAGTACGGTTAACAAGTCTTAATTTATCTGGCAATACTTCATTAAATAACAATCTACCAATTGTAGTTGTCACAAGTTGTTCTGGTTTTATTCCACATTTCTTAATATATGAATCTTCTAATCTTACTTTAATAACATCCTGAATTCCTATCACGTTATTATCAAAAGCCATAGCAGCTTCTTCAAAACTAGAAAATCTCTTTATGGTCTTTTCATCGATCTCTTCATTCTCAGCCATGAAAGTCATGTAGTAAGAACCAAGTACCATGTCTTGTTGTAAACCAACAATTGGATCACCAGTAGCTGGTTTCAAAAGGTTGTGTGACGCAAGCATAATGGTAGCTGCTTCTTTTTTAGCGTTTTCCGTTAAAGGGACATGCACAGCCATCTGATCACCATCAAAGTCAGCATTAAATGCAGGACAAACCAAAGGATGTAATTGAATAGCTTTACCTTCAATTAAAATTGGTTGGAAACTTTGAATACCTAAACGATGTAAAGTTGGAGCACGATTTAACATTACATGAGCTCCTTTAGTAACTTCTTCTAAAATATCATAAATTTCTGTTCTACCACTATCAATAAACCTATTAGCACTTCTTACATTATGTACATAATCACGTTTTATTAATTCAGCAATAACAAATGGACGGAAAAGTTCAAGTGCCATTTGTTTAGGTAAACCACATTGATGTAATTTCAATTTTGGACCAACAACAATTACACTACGACCAGAATAGTCAACACGTTTTCCTAAAAGATTCTGTCGGAAACGTCCTTGTTTACCTTTTAATGAATCAGCCAAACTCTTTAATGTTCTTTTTTGTCCTGTTGAAGCAGTAACTGTTTTTCCATGACGAGCTGAGTTATCTATCAAAGCATCAACTGCTTCTTGTAACATCCTCTTTTCGTTACGTACAATAACTTCAGGAGCACTAAGCTCTGCTAATTTTTTCAAACGGTTATTACGGTTAATAACACGGCGATAAAGATCATTCAAATCAGAAGCTGCATATCTACCACCTTCAAGAGCAACCATAGGACGAAGATCTGGTGGAACAACAGGTATAGAACTTAAAATCATCCAACCTGGTTTAATTTCTCTTTCATTTAAACTATTTAATAGTTTAAGCCTTTTCATTATCTTACGTTTCTTTTGTCCAACAGCTAGTTTGTTTTCTTTAGCTAATATCTTAATTTCAGCTCCTAAATCTACTTCTTCTAAAAGATTTCTAATAGCTTCTGCACCAATTTGAGCTTCAAATACATGACCATATTTCAAAGATAGATCATAGTATTCACTTTCTGAAATAATTTCTCTAACTTTCAAATTCTTTAATTCTTTTTTAGCCATATCAACAGCTTCATTCAACTCTTTTATCTCTTCGTCTTTATTCTTTTCCATTTCAGTCAAACGGGCTTGTTTATCTTCTGATTTTAAATCATTCTTACCATGCAATTGATTTGAACGATTCTTAAAATCTCCTTCAATTTGTTTTTTCTTTGATTTAAATTCTTCGTCAACTTGTTTCAAACTTTCCATTCTTAGATCATCGTCTACGTTTGTAATTATGAAGTTGGCGAAATATATTACTTTTTCTAAATTCTGCAAAGACATATCTAAAACCAAACCAATCTTTGATGGTACACCACGCAAAAACCAAATATGTGAAACTGGCACAGCTAATTCAATGTGACCAAAACGCTCACGACGAACTAAAGCACGTGTAACTTCTACGCCACACTTTTCACAAATTATCCCTTTATACCTAATCCTCTTATATTTTCCACAATAACATTCCCAATCTTTACTTGGACCAAAAATTTTCTCACAAAACAATCCATCTTTTTCAGGTTTTTGTGTACGATAATTAATTGTTTCAGGTCGAACAATTTCTCCATGTGACCATTCTTTAATAGCCATTGGTGAAGCAACCCTTAGCCTTATCGCATCAAAATTTAGTGATGTATTTTTATTCTCTTGCATCATATATTTAATATATATTTATTCTTTTTCCTTAACCTCTTCCTTAACTTCCTCTGCAACCTTTTCTTCTTTTATTGTTTCTTTAACAACCTCTTCTTTTTTAGGTTCTTCTTGTTTTGGTCTTTCTGATCTTTCTGATCTTTCCGGTCTTTCTGATCTTTCTCTTCTTTGAGTCACATTGTAATCAACTTCAGGAGCACCACTACCAACTAAATTTCCTTTTTTCAATAATTCAACATCAAGTCCTAAGCCTTTCATTTCTCTAACTAAAATATTAAAAGCTTCTGGAATATTAACTCTGTTAATTGGTTCTCCTTTAATGATAGATTCATATGCTTTACTTCTTCCAGGAACATCATCTGATTTAATAGTTAAAACTTCCTGCAAAGTATATGCAGCACCATAGGCCTCTAAAGCCCAGACTTCCATTTCTCCAAAACGCTGACCACCATGTTGCGCTTTACCACCTAAAGGTTGCTGAGTAACTAATGAATATGGACCAATTGAACGTTGGTGAATCTTATCTTCAACCATATGTACCAACTTCATCATATATATCTGACCAACCGTTATCTTATTATCAAAAGCTTCTCCTGAACGACCGTCAAAAACAACTGTTTTACCGTCTTCAGGGAAATTAATTTTTCTAAGTTCTTCTCTTATCTGTTCTCCTGTAACACCAGCAAAAGCAGGTGTAGCAACTTTGTAGCCTAACTGTCTAGCAGCCATTCCTAAATGTGTTTCTAAAATCTGACCAATATTCATACGAGAAACAACACCTAAAGGATTAAGGATGATATCAACTTGTCTACCATCAGCCAAATATGGCATATCAGCTACAGGCACAATGCGAGAAATTACTCCTTTGTTGCCATGACGTCCTGCCATTTTATCACCAACCTGAATTTTTCTAGTTTGTGCTACTGAAACCTGTATTTGTTTAATAACTCCAGCTGCTAATTTATCTCCGTTTTCACGTGAGAATATTTTTACATCAACAACCTTACCTTCTTCACCATGCTCTAAATACATTGAAGTATCTCGTACATCTTTTGCTTTTTCACCAAAAATTGCACGTAGTAATCTTTCCTCTGCAGTAAGTTCTGTTTCTCCTTTTGGAGTAATCTTTCCAACTAAAATATCTCCTGATTTTACTCTGGCTCCAACTCTGATAACACCTTCTTCATCTAAATCTTTTAATTTATCTTCACCAACATTTGGAATGTCACGAGTAATAACCTCAGGGCCAAGTTTTGTATCACGAAGATCTACTAAATAGTCTTCAATATGAATTGATGAATATACATCATCATGTAATAATTTTTCTGAAAGCAAAATAGCATCTTCATAATTTCCACCTTCCCAAGGCATAAACGCAACTAAAACATTTTGTCCTAAAGCTAATTCACCTTTTTCACAAGCAGCACCATCAGCTAAAATATCTCCAGCATCAACTTTCTGGTTTGGAGAAACTAAAGGTTTCTGATTTAAACAAGTTGAATGATTAGATCTTCCAAACTTTACTAAATCATATCTACGCATGTTTCCATCTTCTTCTTTGATTTCAATAAAGTCACCTGAAACTTTTTCAACCATACCTGTTTTTTTACAAACCATTACCTGTCCTGAATCTTCAGCTGCTTTAGCTTCAAAACCAGTACCAACTAATGGAGACTCTGGTCTAATCAAAGGTACAGCCTGGCGTTGCATGTTTGATCCCATTAATGCTCTGTTAGCGTCATCATGATCTAAGAAAGGAATCAAAGAAGTAGCCATAGAAATAATCTGGTTTGGAGAAACATCCATTAATGTAATCTCAGCTGTATCAGCTGCAACTGGTTCTCCTTGTTTTCTTACTTCAGCTCTTTCTTTAACAAAATTTCCATCTTTATCAACTGGAGTAGTAAAAGCAGTAATAACTTCTTTTTCTTCTTCAAAAGCATCTAAATATTGTATATCATTAGTAACTTTTCCATCTTTTACTTTACGATATGGGGTTTCCATAAAACCATAATCATTAACACGAGCATATGAAGCTAAGTGACCAATTAAACCAATATTTGGTCCCTCAGAAGTCTGAATAGGACAAATACGGCCATAATGTGTTCTGTGTACATCACGTACTTCAAAACCTGCTCTTTCACGAGAAAGACCACCTGGTCCCATAGCTGACATTAAACGTTTATGTTCCAACTCTGCTAATGGATTTGTTTGATCCATGAACTGAGCCAATTGAGAAGACATAAAGAACTCTCGTACAGAACCAATAACTGGTCTGGCATTAACTAATTGACCAGGAGTCAAAGCATTAATATCTAAAGTTGACATGCGATCCTTAACAATTCTTTCCATTCTTGCCAAACCAACTCTAAAACGACTTTGAACTAATTCACCAATAGCTCTTACTCTACGATTTCCTAAATGATCAATATCATCAGCTTCTTTTTGAGAAATATTTAAACGAATAATTTCTTTAATAACATTAACTAAATCATTTGGTTTTAATGTTCTGTGTTGGTGGTCGTGTTGATCAAAATCTTCTTCAAAACGTTTATTCAATTTATATCTACCAACTGGACCAAAGTCATATCTGTCAAAACTTAAGAACATTGATTGGATTAATTGTTTAGCATTATCTGCTGTTGCTAAATCACCTGGTCTTACCCTCTTATATATCTCTTTAAAACCCTCAGCTTCAGTATGAGCTGTATCACGATCAATTGTTTCTTTTGTATAATTAATTTCTGGATCAGTTTCAATGTTTTCAAATATTTTTTCAATTTCTTCATCAGTTGAGAAACCAAAAGTACGTAGCAAAGAAGTTACTGCTACTTTTCTCTTACGATCAACCTTAACCGTAATTACATTATTTGGATTTGTTTCAATTTCTAACCATGCACCACGATTAGGAATAATCTTAGCGCCATAATATTTCTTACCTTTATGATATTGTGAGGAAAAGAAAACTCCCGCACTACGAATAAGCTGGGAGACAACTACTCTTTCAATTCCGTTAATGACAAAAGTCCCTCTTTCTGTCATCAAAGGAATTTCGCCTAAATATATTTCTTGTTCTTTAACTTCACCTGTTCTTTTATTAACCAACTTAGTTAAAACTCTTAGTGGAGCTTCAAAAGTTGTGTTACGAGCTTTAGCATGAACCTCACCAAATTTAGGTTCATCTAAATAATAGTCTACAAAGTATAACTCTAAATCACGTCCAACCCAATCACGAATTGGAGAAACTTCATTAAAAAGTTCCTTTAGTCCCTTATCAAAAAACCATTCATATGATCTTTTTTGTATTTCAATCAAATCCGGTAACGGATGTTGTTTAAAATCTGGGTTAAAATACTTACGTTGAGCTAATTTAGACATATATATATGTAATATATTTATTTATATTAGTTTGAAACGCGAACGCACAAAAAGAGGTAACAAAATACCTCTTCTGTGTTTATTTATCCACAAGAAGAGCGTTGTTTTTTACTATTTACAGCTATTCAATTGTAACTGTCTGCATAACTTAGTTTTAAGCTTAGATTAGCATAAAATACACTAATTCTAGACAGATTATTTGAAGACCTGATTCTATAAAAGAACATAGAATCATTTGTCAAGTAAGTTCAATATATCAAGGATTGAAAATTATGTCAAATATTTGTATCTTTTGCCCTATTTATCATCATTTCAACTGTCTTAATTGTGTTAATGGGTTTTAAAATTATTTTAGGGTGTTTGTTTTGCCAAACCCTAAAAATTTCATCTGAAAAACTAGGACCTATAAAATTTGTATCTTTAAAATCAATAATAACTAAGTTAAACTCTTCTAGGCCAAACAAAAGTCTTTTAGCCTCTGATCGAGCCATAACCGAAGGCTCTACTTTAACTTTTATCTTTTTTAACTCCATCTTTTTACTTAATCCTCTATTTTAAATTTCATTTTATTTATCCCCTCTAAAAATTCTAAAGTTGATTTAACTGAAGGACCTTGTGCATTTTTTAACACAACTCTATCACCAAATTTATTAATCAAAGAACTTAAAAATTCATCACCCCAAGAAGGTGAAAAAACATCAACTCCGTCACAATCAACTTCTATCTTTTCGTTGCCTTGTACATCTTTTAAAGATGGCAAAAAAGCAGCAAAAGCTTCTTTGCCAAGCATTCTACCATTTAATAATGTTCCAAATTTTTTTAGATAAATAGTCATAAAAATTAAAATTGAATTAATGCTAAACATCCACGAAACTTAATTGATGCTTTATGTATATTTAAATTAAAATCACTTTCTTTAATCTGAAGCTCAGCATCTCCTGTTTGGAAAAATAATTTCATTTCATTGCTAACAACAGTGTGTTTTACATATTTTAAGCCATTTCCACGCGATTCAGGTGATCTCCCAGAAATTACTTCAGTAAATGCGGTCTTTAAAGCATCTAAATGATTATTTAATTCTGGTTTAACTTTTTTTAAAGTTGATAAAACTCCTTGCCCTCTATCAGCTAAAACAATTTTTCTTTTCTTTAAATCATAAGCAAAAAAGATTCCCATAATATCCGGCCAATTGCCAAGATTATGCCCAAAAGAATTATCACCAATTTCACCTGTTACACTTGTAATTGAAAAATATTTATCTTTTAAACTTTCCGTTTTACTCAATTCATTTCTTAATCTAGTCAATCGTGCTTGGAAAACAGCAGAGTCTTTGCAATAAAAACCAGACAATGGTTCAATTCCTGGATCATTCAAAACCCAATTTCTTGCCATTTTTAATATATCATCTAGATTATTTTTTATATATTCTTCAATATCTTGTTTTTTATAATAACGATAATTATTTTCTCCACGAACCGAAACTAAACGATTGCTTTTATCCCAACGACGTAAAGTTTGTGGATTAATTCCTAATTTATCTGCCGCTTGTTTTATTGTTAATAATTTATTTTTCATATCTTTCATAAACATTATACAAAAACAGTTGAACCTTATACATTATAATTATAAACCTTATACAAAACGTTGTCAACCTTATACATACATTATATATAACTGCTAACATTAGCCAACATATATATTTATTTATCCTTTAATTCTTCTTTAAGCACCTTTCTATCGTCCCAATCAACCATTTTACCATCAGCAACGCACATCTTTTGTTCTGCGCCCTTTCCGGTAATTAACACTAAATCATCTCTTTCAGCTATTTTTAAAGCTTTTTGAATAGCTTCTCTCCTATCTAATATTTTATGTAGTTTATTACTGTCTACACTAGATGCAACTTGATTAATAATCTCCATTGGATCTTCATCGTATGGGTCCTCATTAGTAACTATTACAATATCTGCATTATCATTAGCTAACTTACCAAGAACAGGTCTACGGTCTTTATCCCTACCACCACCAGTTGATCCTAATATATGTATTATTCTATGATGTTCTACATTTTTTAGAATATTATATAGTGTTTGAACAGCTTTTGGTTCAAAAGCATAATCAACTAATATTTTAATTCCTTTACTGTTTTCAATAAATTCTAACCTACCAGGTAAAGGTTTTAAATTTTCAACAGCAAATTTAATTTTATCTTCTTCAACTTTCAAAGCTTTAGCAACTGCTACCCCACTCAACACATTATATCTATTATATCCACCCAATAAATTAATCTTTAAATCATTTAATTTAACATCTGCATCCTTGTCTATACCATAAGTAAATTTTTCATCAGCTTTAAAGTTTAGAAAATATTCTGAATGCTCATCATCTAAATTAGCAATGATTGTTTTCTCAACTTTTTTCTTTTTAGTTTTAGAAAGATATTTAAACAACTTACCTTTGGCCTCTTTATATTTCTCAAAGCTTCCATGTGATTCAATGTGTTCAGGATATAGGTTTGTAAAAACCAAAATATCATAACTAATACCTAAATGTCTGAACTGTTTTATCCCTTCAGAAGTTGTTTCAACAATTACAACATCACACTTATCTTTAACCATTTGTTTTAATAATCCTTGTAATTGAAATCTCCCAATCATTGTCATTTTCTTATCATTCAACCATTCCTTGTTTCCTACTTTAAATAAAGTAGTTGTGCTCATTCCAACCTTAAGACCTGCCTTTTCCAAAATCTGAGCCATAAAGTAACAAGAAGAAGATTTTCCTGTAGTACCCGTTACCCCAACCACAATCATCTTATTACTTGGATAGCCATAAATTAAAGCGCTTAATTTGGATAAAAGATAATGATAAACCGGCTGCCCAAATTTGAACAGCTTTTTAGGAATTATTTTTTTAAGTAAATTTAATATCTTATTTAACATATTGTTTATCAAGTTGTTTATAGAAAACCAAACCTAATGGGAAATACAACCAGAAAGAGAAGAAGCGATAAATCAACATAACAGATAGAGCTAACTCCAAAGGAGTACCAAGTGAATTAAATATCAAAACCATAGCTGCATCAAATGCACCTAAACCGCCGGGGATAAAAGAGATTAAACCGAATAAACGACCAAATGCAAAAGCTACCACACCTAAACCAATTGGTACTAATGAACCAAAAGCAAGGAAAAGTAAAAATATTGTTAAACCATCAGACAAAAATTTTAATAGCTGCATTGTAGCCGGACGCAAAACTTTCTTCTTGTTAACTTTAAGCCAGGCCAGATCTTTATAAAAATCAACTAATAGTTCTTCAATTCTATCCTCTTGTCTAATACCGTCTTCCCCCTTATCTATTTTCTCTGCTAACCAAACAACTCTTTTGTGTGCTCTGTCTTTTTTGCCAATAAAGAAATATACAGCAAAAAGAAAAAAACAAACAACTAGTGTGAAACCAAGAACAGCAATTATCTGAGTATGTCCAACATTACCTAATTTAAAGAACAAATATATTAAACTTATGATCAACAAAAAGAAAAAAGCAGCATAATAGCATATTAATTCAATCACAATTGATAGAAGAGCTTTACCTTCTTTTATTCCCTGTCTCCTAAGTAGTTTTAAAAACCACAAATATCCTGCAAACCCAAACGAAGGAATAGTAAATGTTAGAAACAGAACTGTTATACCTATTTTAACAAATTTTAAAAAAGGAAAATATGGAATTTTTACAATTTTAAATGTAGACCTATACACACCTGCTTGTAAAGAAAAATTCAAACATTGTGCTGCAAAAGCAGCAACTAACCAATACCATTTGGCCTGAGCAAATAACTGTCCAATTTCACGTAACTCTGAAAATTTAAATAATATGATTATAACAACAACAACTAATAAAAGAGGGAAAAACAGTTTTTTAAAATTGATCTTAAATGGTTTACCATTTGGCATTGATAGAGTCATAGAATGTTTCGTAAAAATTTTGCTATTCTAAATATATTATACCATTTTTTATTTATTACAAAATCAAAAGTACCCATAAAGTTTATTTCTTGTCCAGTAAAGCCTTTTTTAAATTTAGTAATACCGCCCCAACTACCTTTTTCTTCAGAAATACCCCAAAAATCATAATATTTGTATCCATTCTCTTTAGCCCATTGAATAGCTTTCCATTGGATTAAATAGTTAGGCATTAAATTCCTTTTTTCATCAGATGAAGCTCCATAAAAATATGTGGCTGTATTACCATACCCTACTACAATAATTGATGATAATGGAATATTATCATGTTCAGCTATAAACTGAACAATATTTAAATCACTATCTAATAAATCCTGATAATATCTTTTATCAAATATATTAATCTTATCTCTTTTAGCTGTTTCACTGATTAGATTATAGAAAACATCAATATTTTTCTCTTGTTTAATAACAACCTCTTTCTTTTCAGCCAACCGAATATTATATCTTGTCTTTTGGTGCATTTCTTTCAAAAGTTCTTCCTCTGATTTAGATAAATCTAAAACTAAAGTACTTTCTGGTTCTTTTAGGTTGGTTAATAATTTTGGTTTTTTAAAACCAGGATCCAATCCTTCATCTTTGTTTTCGTAAGGTGGCGCAATACGGAAAAATATGATATTTTCTTGTTTAGCTATTTTTTTAATTTCTTTAACTAATAAATTAAAGATTTTCTCGTTTTTAAAAACTGGCCCTTTAGGACAAGTTAGATAATATTTATTATTTGGCAAAGCTCGTTTAATAAACAAAGCAACAGAAACTAATTTATTATTTTCATAAATTCCAAATCTAAAAACTTTCTCATTCAATTTATCAGAACGAAAACTACCCCACTCCCATGATTGTAGGAAGGAGGCAGGAGAACTATTGGAAATATTAAAATTATTCCATTCATCCTTAAAATTATTGTCTGTTATTAATTTAATTTCCATATGCTACTTATTATTCTTTTTTAGCCACATTAAACCTGGTTTACCAATATTTAATTCTTCTTTTGATTTAATTCCCAAATTTTCAATAAATTTCCTAATATCCTTTTTAATTTTCTCTATATCATCATTATCTTCCACATTTAGTTTTTCAACTTCTAAAAACAGCCCTAAATCTTTTACATCCTCAAATACAATCTCATACTCATCCGTTAAAAAAATATGTTTATGATTTTCTAGTTCAACTAATATCTCTAAACCTAAATGGGCTATGATTTTCATCATTATGTCAAAATCTTGTACTTCTGTTTCATGTTCATCTGAATATAGCCAATTACCATCTTCACCAAGTTGATCCACTTTATATGTAATATATGTTTTATCACCTTTTTTTCTTAATCTAAAAGATTTCTCTAAAAGACCTTCTTTATTGGCCTGCAAATCTTCTCTTTTGGGATCCTGAAAATATATATCTAATGTTTTCTCAACACCTATAAAATTAAACTTATTTAGTTTTTCTAGTATCTCTTCTTTAGAATCAAAAATCTTAACTAATATTTCGACTTCTTTCATATTATTTATTATTCTTTCCTAACAGTTTAAAAGATTCTTTAATAATTTCATCCTCATCTTCTATATCTGCTGGTATTTGTTTAAATACATCTCTAACTTCCTGCGGTGAATATCCTAGTCCTTGCAAAGCTTCAAATGCCCCTGCTTGGCCACCAGATGTTAAATCAATTTTCTCATCCTTACCAACTGGGATATCGTCTAGCTTATTCTTCAACTCAACTACAATCCTTTCGGCAGTCTTAGTCCCAATTCCAGAAACCTTTTTTAATAAGCTGGGGTCATCTCTTAATATGGCTTTTTTAATTTCTGATAGTTTTGCTATAGACAAAGTCTGCAAAGCAGACTTTGGTCCTACTCCAGAGATTGAAATCAATAGTTCAAAAAACCTTTTCTCTTCTTGCGACTCAAAACCGTACAAATTTAACGCATCTTCACGTACGTAGGTATAAATAGAAAATTCTTTTTCTTTATCTATTTTAGCTTTTTCTAAAACAGGTTCAGATACAAATATTTCATACCCTATATTACCTACAACTAAAGTAAGAGATCTACTATTCTTGTATTTAATTTTACCAATTAAGTATGATATCATGATTTAATCTTAGCAGAATTGTGTGTGTTTGTCACCTTTAAATAATACAAAAACAGCATACTAATTTAATGCTGTTTTTGTGTATATATAAAGCTTTATTTTAAACTATTAACACTCTTCGTCATCTTAGATTTCTGACGAGCAGCATTGTTTTCATGAAAAATACTTCTCTTGGCTGCCTTGTCTATTGCTTTAGTTAATTTTTTAGCAAGTTCTTCTGCTTTAGATTTGTCTTTACCTGAAATTGCTTTTTTGAATTGACGAAAAAGATAATCAATATTTTCCTTGACCATGCTATTTCTTTTAGTTCTTGTCTTTACTTGTCTTAATGCTTTTTCAGCTGATTTTGTTTGCGGCATATATATTTATATATTAATTAATTACTTTGATATTATTCTAAAGTATTTTCTTAAAAATGTCAACTATTAAATGTGAAGCTTTCCCAATTTTCTTTTCTTAGATCTTTTACTTTTATAGAATACTTTAAATCATACTTTCCAATTTTTGTACGTTCTAATTCTTCTAAATATGCTCCAGATACTAAAGTTTGCCCAATATCATGTGCTAAAGTACGAACATATGTACCAGAAGAGCATTTTACTTTAATAACTAACTTAGAATCTTTAAATTCTAACATCTCTATATTATATACCTCTATTTGAGATGGTTTTCTTTCAATCTCGATTCCTTTACGTGCTAGATTGTATAGTTTTTGTCCTTTAACTTTCTTTGCTGAAAACATTGGTGGTGTTTGTTCTTGTTTTCCAACAAATTTATCTAAAACATCTTTAACTTCTTTTTCTGTAAAATCTATATCATCTTTTACCTTTTCTATCTCACCTGTTCTGTCTTGGCTATTACTAACAGCCCCCAATTTCAATGTAGCTATATATTCTTTATCTAACCCAACAAAATTTTGTAGTTCACGAGTAGATTCTCTATTTATTGCAATAAATAGCAAACCAGAAGCAAAAGGATCTAAGGTTCCTGCATGACCTATTTTTTTAACTTCTGTTATCCTACGAAGTTGATCTATAACATCATGAGACGTTGGGCCTGATGGTTTGTTGATTAAAATATACATAAACTATATCCTATCTGGATAATCAGATATTATTGCATCAACTCCATAAGACTTTAATCTATCTATATCTTCCTTCTTGTTTGGAGAATAAACATAAATCTTTAAATGATATCTATGTGCCCTATCAACAACTTTTTGATCAACAAATCTGTGATGTATATCAACAATATTAGCTCCTACTAATTTAGCTGGTAAAACAAACAATTTTTTAATAAAAAAATATTTCAAATACTTATATGGATTAAAAGCAATAGCTGTTTGAATAGCAGAATCACGAATAAGAACATCTACAAGAAGTGGGTGTTTAAAAGAAGCAATTAATACCTCATTATGAATCTTTTGTTTATTAATAACATCAACCAACATTGGCGCTACACTGATTGACTTAACATCTAACATTAATAATTTAACTTTTCCTTTATATCTTTCAATAAATTCTTCTAAAGTAGGTATTTCTTGTCCATTTTCCAATTTAATCTGTTTTAATTCTTTTAATGTCATTCTGGAAATCTTACCCCTTCCTTTTGCAGTACGATCCACTCTATTATCATGTATTAAAACTAATTTCTTATCTTTAGTAACTCGAACATCAGTTTCTATTGCATCCACACCTAATTCTACAGCTTTATCAAAAGCTGCAAATGAATTTTCTAGTTCATAACCTGATGCACCACGATGAGCTATTTTTAACATAAGCTATATTTCTAATATAAATTTCTCTAGTAATGTTTCTCCTGAAACCTTACTAGATTTTAATTTTAAATCTATTTCTAATAATTTTTGATAAATATCTTTTAATTGCTCCATAGAGTATTTCTTTACCATTGGTAATGATTTTTGAACTACAAATGGATGTAATTTTAAAACTCTAGCAGCATCAGCACTATTCACACTTTTTAATTGAATCAAAATTCTAAACTGACGCACAATCATAGTTAATAAATATATTTCATTACTACCTAATTCTAATTGATCTTTTAATAACTTAACAGCTTCTCTCTTGTTATTATTAACAATCATGTCTGTTAGTTTAAATATATCATCATCTAGTTTCCCGCGCACTAACAAATCAATATCTTCATATATTACTTCCTTATCCCCTTTATATGCCTTCAACTTTCCTAATTCCCCTATAGCTAACCAAGTATCGCTTCCTAAAGATATGGCTAATTTATTAAAATTAATATTATCAATATTCAATCCAATTTGGTTAATTTGGTTCTGCAACCAAACATCCATTTCTGCTGGTTTTAATTCATCAAAGGAATAAGCTTCATCAGCCTTTTTATTCAAAACCTTAAAAACCACAGATCTTTTGTCTACTTGAGAATCATAGAAAATTAAAAAGCTAGAATTATCAAATTCTAATTTCCTTAAAAATTCAACAACATCTTCTTTTGCTTTACTATCTTTACTTGCCAACCCCTCTACAATTAAAAATTTCTTTTGACTAAACAAGTCATTAGTTGCAATATGTTTATTCAATTCATCTGCACTTAATCTAGATCCGTCAACTTTTTGTATATTAAAACCATCAGAATTGTTTTTAACTAATTCTCTTAATTTCTCTCGTGAACGATATGTATCTGGTCCGTATAAGAAGTAAATCATATTTTCATCTTATATCATTTCTTGTTTTTTGACAAAGTTAAAACCCGCAAAAAGCGGGTTTAACATTTATATAAATTAAATATTATCTTCTATCTCCACCTCTATTAGGTTTTCTAAACTTATTCCTTGGTCCATTAAAGTTACCTCTAGGAGCAGAAGATTGTTCTGATTTTTTAACCTTTGAAAAATCAAAGTCTGTACCAATAAAGGTAAGATTAATTCTTCCTTGATCATCAATCTCTTTAACCTTAGCAGGAACCTCATCACCAACACTAACTGCGTCGCTTGGAGATCCAACTCTAAATGGAGCCATTTCTGAAACATGTACTAAACCTTCTTGGCCCGGTAATACTTCTACAAAAGCTCCAAAGTCCATAAGTCTGGTTACTTTACCTTGGTAAATTTCACCAGCTTCAACTTCTTTAGTTAAATTTTCAACCCACTCTATTGCTTTATCAGCGCCTTCAGCTGAAGGCGAAGTAATAAAGATAAGGCCTGAATCTTCAATATCAATAGCTACACCAGTAGTATCAATAATTTCATTAATAACTTTACCACCAGGTCCAATTACATCTCTAATCTTATCTGGATTGATTTGCATAGTATGAATTCTTGGTGCATATTGAGACAATTCTTTTCTTGGTTCTGGAATTCCTTTTTGCATTACATCTAAAATCTCTAAACGAGCTTTTAAAGCTTGCTTTAAAGTATCACTAACCATATCCATTGTTAAACCATCTGATTTTGTATCCATTTGAACAGCAGTAATACCATCACGAGTACCAGCTATTTTAAAATCCATACCACCATTTGAATCTTCTAAATCTTGTAAGTCTGTTAAAATCTTGTAATCTCCAGCTTCATTTTGAGCAATACCCATAGCAATACCAGCTACTGGTTTTTGAATTGGTACACCAGCATCCATTAAAGCTAAAGATGACCCACAAACAGAGGCTTGAGAAGAAGATCCGTTTGAAGATAATACTTCAGACACAACCCTAATTGTATATGGAAAATCTTCTTTAGTTGGTAATACAGGCATTAAAGCTTTTTCAGCCAAAGAACCATGACCAATATCTCTTCTTCCAGGACCTCTATTTGGTCCAGTTTCGCCAACAGAAAATGAAGGAAAATTATAATGATGCATATATCGTTTCTTGCCAGACTCTTCCAAAGTGTCTAAGATCTGTTCATCTGAAGGAGAACCTAAAGTAACTACTGATAAAACTTGTGTTTCACCACGTGAGAATAATCCTGTTCCATGTGTGCGAGGAAGTAAACCAACATCTGCAGATAAAGCACGTATCTCATCCATCTTTCGATTATCAATTCTCTTGTTCTTTTTCAAAACTAAATCGTTAGCTTTTTCTTCAATAGCCTGAGCTACTAATTTCAAAGCTTTCTTTCTTTCATCTTTAGAAACTTCATTGTCTTCCTTTAAAGTAGAATCAATTTCTTCTTTTAAATCTTCAACACCTTGTTTAAATTGATCTTTAGATTTAAATTCTAAAACTTTATCTAATTTATCTTCAGATAAAAATTCTTTAACTTTTTGGTTAACCTGTTCTTGCTTAGCTTGAGTTTCTTCATCAACTTTTTGTATATCTTCCAATTTAATCTTTTCTTGACCAACTTTTTTAACTACTTCTTCAATTAATTGAACAACACTACCAATATGTTTTCTAGAAAAATCTACTCCTTTTTCAACAGCTTCCTCATTTACTTCATTTGCACTAGCTTCAAGCATGATTACTTTTTCAAAAGTACCTGCTACAACTAAATCCAAATCACTTTTTTCACGAGCTTCATATGATGGATTTAAAACCCACTCATCATCAACCATTCCAACCCTTACTCCAGCGATTGGGCCTTTCCATGGAATATTAGACATTGATAGCACACAAGATGCTGCTACTAATCCAACCATATCTGGATCATTTTCTCCATCAAATGATAAAACTGTTAAAACAACTTGTACGTCATTCTTAATTGAGTCATCAAATAAAGGACGAATAGCTCTATCAATCATTCTTCCTGATAAAACAGCTTCATCACTTGGACGACCTTCACGTTTAATAAAGCGGGAACCTTTAATTTTTCCAGCTGCGTACAATTTTTCATCAAAATCAACCATTAAAGGGAAAAAATCTATTCCTTCTCTTGGAGCTTTTGACATACAGGCTGTAGCTAAAACTACAGTGTCGCCATACTGGACTGTACAAGAACCATGGGCTCTACCAGCATAACGTCCTGTTTCAATCTTCATTTCTTTACCACCAATTTGGGCAGAGAAATCTTGAATTTTCTTTGACATATTTTGTCTCTCTTTTTTTCTAACCAACAAACTACAGACTTGATAAGCCTATTTGTTTATTGATTAAAAAAAATTAATTATTTATCTTTAATGCCCCATCAATAAGATGGGGCATTAAATATTTTATTCATCAATATCTTCATTACCATCATCTTCGCTAAGTAATTTTTGTTCATCTTCCTTAGCTTGTTCTCTCTCTGTTTTTGTAATCTTCTTTAACTTCAACTTCTTAGCAAGATTTTCATAACTACTTGTGTTATCTTTTTCTAAAAATTTTAATAGTCTACGACGTAAACTAACTTTACGTAACAAACCACGTCTTGAAGAAAAATCTTTCTTATGTGTTTGTAAATGCTCAGTTAATTCTTTAATCTCTTCTGATAAGATAGCGATCTGCACTTCTGCAGAACCTGTATCACTATCATGAGTTTTAAATTTCTTAATTACAGCATCTTTTCTTTTTTTATCTAACATGTGTTCCTTTGTCACGAAAATCCTAGTTTTTCCTTAAATTATTGGAAGACCAAGAAAATCGTCATTAATTTAACCTATTTGGAGTCTAACATAGTTTTAAAGAAAAAACAAGTCCTAATTAAACACCTGTGCTTCAAATGTTTTTATATCAACTTTTGGATCTAAATAACATTTTGGATCTAAACCAGCCTTTTGAGAACACAATTCAGATAAAAATTGTTCCTTGTTCCATCCTGTTTCTCCGGCTACCTGTGGTAAAAACACACCAGATTTAGAGCCTGATTTGATAATAACCCCATGCTTTCCTAATTCTATTTCATCTATTGTTGATTTTTTAGGAACTGTTAAAACAGAAATTTCAATCTCTACTTTATTTAGTTCTTCTTTAATTAATGGAGAAAAACGAGAATCATTAAAAGCCGCAGACAATGCCATTTGTTGAATTGCTTCATACAATGGAATTTCTGGTGGTTCTATTAACCCAATGCATCCCCTTAATTCTTTGTCTTTGTGTAGTGTTACAAATACTCCCCTTTTTTCTTTAAAAATTGGATATCCTAAATATTCTTCATCAATAACTTTTGAAGGACTAAAAGAATTTTCTAAAGTTTGTCGAGCTAACCTTAAAGCTACTTCTTGTTCTTGTTGATTTAAAATATATTTTGAATTTATTTTTTTGTTAAAAATAATACTTGTGTATCCTACCACTCTATTCTTATCTCCATATGTTTCTGTATCACCAGAATTTGTATAATCCAAAAATTCAGCCTTTAAATTTAATTCCTGTGCTAACAGCATCCCTGTTATTACAGCTGACCAACCACAGGCGCAGGTAGATAAATTTAAAATTTCATTTTCAAATTTTTCCATTTGTGATAAAAAATCTTCTTCATCACCCTGTAAGATTAAATCTATTATTTGTTTATCAACAAAATTTGCATCCTCATAATTTGGATAGTGAGACAAATCTGTACTAATCACAATTAATGTTTTACTATCTATTTTTTCTAAAAGATTTTTAGATATATCTTTCAAATCTTTTAAATTTTTATTACTACCAAATAACCCAGGAATTAATTTAAAATCATTACCTAATGTTTTTTGTAAAAATGGTAATTCTACTTCTAAAGAATGTTCTGTTAAATGAACCTCGGAATTAATTTTAATTAATTCATTAGATTTATTTAACTTATTAATCAATTCTTTGTCTAATTCTATTTTACCTAGAGGAGTTTTCCATATATCACTTCCATCAAGAATTAGGCCTGAAAAATGTTCTTGATGACTATTACCAAGTAAAATTATCTTATCATAATCTTTGTTTAAAATCTGTTTAAATCCTTTAGCTGCTGTTTGTCCAGAAAAAATATATCCTGCATGAGGAACAATCAAAACTTGCGGATCAATATTGTTTTTAATCTCTGACTGAGATAACAGATTATCTATTGTTTGAGATAATTCTTGTTTATCTGCAGAATAAAAATTATCTATTGCAGCTGGTTCGCGAATAATTAAATCTTTTTCTTCCGTTATTTCAGCTGTAATATTTAATTGTTGTTTTTCAGGTGCCATAAAAATATATATTGCCCAAGCTAAAATTAAAAATATTAATATGAAAAATAAGATTTTTACAGTCATGTTTTATTCTAAATGAACCCCTCTTTCAAAATCTTTAATCTTTTCTTTAATTTCTGGATAGTTAACCAAATCTGGATCTATTTTAAACATTTTTTCAATCTCTGTTTGCACAACCTTAATAACTGGCCAATCTGTTAATTTAGCTATTTTAAGAGAATCATAAAAACCAGACTGTCTAATTCCATATACTTCTCCTGGTCCACGGAATTCTAAATCTCTTTCAGCTAGTTCAAACCCATTAGATGATTGAACTAAAGCTTGCATACGTTTCAAAGTTGCTTCTGTATCTGATTCAGTAAATAGAAAACAATATGATTGATGTTCACTCCTACCTACCCTACCTCTTAATTGATGTAATTGAGCTAAACCAAATCTTTCAGAAGATTCAATCATCATAACTGTTGCATTAGGTATATCTATTCCTACTTCTATTACAGAAGTAGATACTAATATTTTAATCTTATTCTCTACAAACTCTTTCATTATCTTTTCTTTTTCTGCTCCTTTTATCTTTCCGTGTAATATTTCTATCCTTAAATCCTTAAAAACCTTTTTATCTAATTTTTCAAAAACATCTTTAACCGCTTTAGCACCTAATTTGTCCGAGGGATCAATTAAAGGACAAACAACAAAAGCTTGTCTTCCTTTTTGTATTTCTGAGTTAATAAATTCATAGGCTCCTTTACGTTCATGTGGTTCAACTACTTTTGTCTCAATTTTCTTTCTATCTTTTGGCATCTCATCAATTACAGATAAATCTAAATCACCATAAACAGTTAAAGCCAAAGATCTTGGAATTGGGGTAGCTGTCATAGACAAGAAATGTGGAGAAAAATCTTTTTTATCTTCCTGATTACGTGCTTTATCTTGTAGTTCTTTTCTTTGTGCAATACCAAATCTATGTTGTTCATCTATTACAATTAAATTCAAATCTTTAAAACTTACTTTATCTTGTATTAAAGCATGAGTCCCGATTATTAAATCCACATTACCTTCTGAGATTTCTTTGATTAAATCTTTTTTCTTAACTACCTCTGTATCTATCTTTGTTTCTGTTCTGGTAAGTAACCCTATTGTAAAATCATATTTTTCAAAAATCTTACAGAAACTACTAAACTGCTGTGAAGATAATAGCTCGGTTGGTGCCATATATGCTACTTGTTTTTTGTTTAATAAAGCATTTAACATAGCTACACCAACAGCAATTGTTTTACCACTTCCAACATCTCCTTCTAACAACCTATTCATTGGTTTAGATTTACCTAAATCTTTAATTATTTCCCAAGCAGATTTCTTCTGTGATTGAGTTAATTTAAAAGGTAAAGCATTTACAAATTTACGAGTTTCTTTTTCTTTAAAAACTATCTTATCTGCATTTAGATGTAATAGCTCTTGTTTAATTAAACGAGCCCTAGCTTGAAGTAAAAATATCTCATTAAACTTAAGTCTAAAACGAGCTTTTTCTAATTCATCCAAATTAATTGGAAAATGTATTTGATGAACAGCTTGTCTCAAAGGCATCAGGTTATTATCTTTCAACACATTCTGTGGCAACCATTCTTGAATAAAGTTAATACAAGATAAAGATCGTTTAACTGTAAAACGAATCTGTCTTTGGGTTAGTCTCTCTGTAGAGGAATATATTGGAACAATCCTGGCTGTATGAGTAGTAAACTTGTCATACTTATTCACCTTTTCAAAAGTTGGATTATGAAACTCTAATCCTGAATCAGATAAAATGGCTTTACCAGATAAATATATTTCATCACCAATAGCTAGGGTGCGTTGAATATATCGTTGGTTAAACCATACAATCTTAATTTTATCTGTTTCATCAGCCACAACAGCTTCAACTAAAATCATTCTCTTACGAAAAGATCTTCTAGATTCAAGTAATTCAATCTTACCTTTAATAGTTAAAAGAATTCCTGGTTCAATTTCATCTATCTTAAGTAAATTAGAATAGTCTTCATAACGAAAAGGAAAGTAAAAAAGAAGATCTTCTACGTCACTAACACCTAATTTTTTAAATTTAGGTGCTACTTGAGCTGTTATCTTGTTTATCTCTTTAATTGAGGTCTGTAAATTCATAGTAGATCTCTAAATTAATACAATTAACCTGAAACCCCTAGTTGAACCGTGCAGGCGGATTTCCCGCACACGG
>Ga0075122_10000478_pt1 | contig 31611 bp, 33 predicted proteins | sample AntAceMetag02UKB_FD_69790 | JGI IMG/M metagenome (GOLD analysis project Ga0075122, IMG submission 69790) | Saline lake microbial communities from Ace Lake, Antarctica - Antarctic Ace Lake Metagenome 02UKB | ecosystem: Environmental > Aquatic > Non-marine Saline and Alkaline > Saline | place...
AAAAACATATTTAGCTGTTCTTTTTCATTTAGTTTGTTCATATCAATTATCTATTCCCTTCGAATGTGTATAATTAATTTTTATAATACTAAGGTAAAAATTGCGAGATAGGGATTTTCAGTCGTTTACTCTGAATTACTCCTTATCCTTTTCAATTGGTTTATCGATTTTTATTTTACTTTTTCTTTTTTTAATAATAACAAAAACTCCTACACCAACTCCACCAAATACTACTACAAATGGAATGATGATAGCTATTACAATAAAGAATCCATCAAAGAATGAAATCAAACCATTAAAGCCAGTAACAAACGCTTCACCAATTCGGTTAAAGAATGGTGAATCTGTTTCTACTATTGATCCATAGAATCGCAGATTAATAACACTATAATCCACTAGACTATCAAATTGATTCAATTCTCCTTGAAGTGTATCAATTTCCACTTCAACATCTGAGATTTGTTCATTTATTTGAATCATATCAGACAGAGTAGATTCATCATAAAGTTCTAATAAACGTTCTAATTGTGCTTCTAAACTAATTATTTTATTTGCAGCATCTTGATAATCAAGTGAGATATCAGTCCCCACTTTCGAATAACTACGCAATGAGAATTCATCTTTCAGTATTTCAACAAAATCATCAAGACGATCAGTTCTGACTCGGATTATATAATTTCCTGAAGTTGAAGAGATTTCTTCTCTGTCAAACCACTCATCACTACTGAGTTGTGCTTTTAAGAAATCAGATGCTTCAGCAAGATCTGTTACATTAAGAGCAATATCGACCTCATACATAATTTTTCTTACTGGTGAAGTTTCATCTGCGAATTCAGATGCTGAATAACTTGGTATGTTATCCTCTAAGTTTGCTTGTTCTTCTGAACACGAAGCAAATGTAAAAAACAGAACAAAAATAATGAGTAGCGATGTAATTTTCTTAAACATATATTTCCTCCTCGAAAATAACAGTATAATTGAAGTTATGTTAAATCAATGAATCTCGAAGCTATTATATCATAAAAAAAACAGCAAGTATATTTGCTGTTTAATATTTTAATAAAATAAATTCTATCACACTTGTTTATGTAATACGTATATTGTTCTTTCAGGTAACACTACAGAATCTAGCTGCGTAAATCCAACTTTCTCAAATACACGTTCGTATTCACTAAAATCATGCGTTACTTCATATACTGTAGATATCTCTTCTTTGCCTTCAACATTGAGATGAATGGTATGGACAATACTATGCTCAACATCACCTTTATGAGACTCCCATTTGAAATCGAATTCTTTATCATCTTCCGTATATCCATCAAGAGCATCGATATACTCTGCACTTAAAACGTCAAAGATGAAAATCCCATTTGGTTTTAGAGAGTTATATATATTAGTGAATCCAAATTCTACATCTTCAAGATCGGTTAAATGGTTGATAACATCCATTGAAGCAATGATGTTATCAAATAAGAAATCAATTGGATCAAGCAAATCATACATCGCAATCTCTAATGTAAGGTTTTCTTCTTCTGCACGGTAACTAACCACATTTAACATATCTTCGGATAAATCTGTAGCAACTACTTCATACCCTGCTTTCGCAAGTTCTATGGATAATGTACCAGTTCCACATCCTATATCAAGAACAGTACCTATTGTAGTGTACTGGTTAATTAATTTTATATACTCATCATACACATCAGGATCAATAAAAGAATCATAAAACGACGCTAAACCGTCATAATCCATTTTGATCTCCAAACGCAATTTTTTCTCGTTCAAAAAATATTTTTTCAATTTGATAATATTCTCTATCTTCTTTATGCATAACATGTATTATTATGGATTTTAAATCAATTAAAATCCAACGATTGTTTTTGTGTCCCTCAACATGAAACTTCACATCATTGGGAAGTGCTTGTTTAATATGATTAATCGCAGAGTTTGCTTGTCTTTCATTCGTAGCGGTTGCGATTATTTGAAAATCATAATACGGTGAATGGTTACGAAAATCATAGACAATTATATCTTGTAATTTTAAACCATCTAACGCTTCATAAACTGTTTGTAAAAGTTCAGTCATTCAATTCCTCCAATTTATTTTTATAATATCGAATAGCTTCTTCTGTGACAGAAGAAAACTCTTGGTTATTTTTTAATATATAAGTTTTTGTTTGTACCATGATTTGGTACAGTGCTAAATCTAAATTTGTTTTAGCAATTGTTCTTAATTCATCACTAGCAAATTCGCGGTCTTCTTCGATAAAATCACTCACATAAATTATCTTTTCTAACAAAGACATTTCTTTTCTACCAGAACAATGATACATAATAGCATTTAAGATATCATGATTTTTGATTGAGAAGTCTGTTTTCGCAAGATTGTATGCAGCATATGCATGAATACATCCTCTTGGTATGCTGTCATCTATAAGATTACCTGCTAAACGAATGTTTTCTTCTAAAGAATCAATCTTTGTTACATCGTGTAAATAACAAGCCACAATAACACTAGGAATATCTGCTTGGTAAATCTTGCCTAATGTAATAGCGACCTTTTTTACGTTATATATATGTAGTAATCGTTTCGGATGATATACAAATTTTTCCGATAAATAATCTTCTATTTCTCGAATCAACGATTCATCGATCATATAATTGCTAACCTTGTGTATACTCCTACTACGAATGGTGCATATGCACGAACACAGAACGGTGCTCTTAGTGTAACAAATCCAAGCCCCGAGAAGACGATATCATATTTTTGGTTATCACGTATTGTAAATTCGTGATATACCCATTTAGGTACATCTTCATCTGGAGTAAACGGTGGGCTTAATAATGTATACTTCTTCGCCCGGTATAAATCGTCCGCTGTCCTTGTCTTTGTTCTATGAATATTCAAGGTGTTAGCGAAATAGGTAATTAAACTAATTTTATCACCGGTTTCTCCACTGATAATGTCGAGTCTTGCTAATCCGCCAAAAAATAATGTTTGTCCTTCATATAGTTGGAAAATCAAGGGTTTGATTTCCTTTTTAGGAACGGTTAACTTATAAGATGGTCTAGTTAGATAATGCATATATTGATGCTTATTGATTACACCAGGTGTATCGTAGATGATCGAACCATCCATTAATTGGAATCCAATTAATCCTATGGTTGTTTGTGGAGATATCGATACGGTAAGCACATCCGAATGTTCTCCTAAATAGCGCTTTAATATTTGATTAACAATTTTGGATTTTCCAACATTCGAACAACCCACTATATACACATTACGTTTGCCTTTGTATTTGTTAATTAATTCCATTAACTCATCAAAATTATCCCCATATTTGGCAGATACTAATATCGAAGATAACACGGTAAATCCTTGAGCAGCTAACATTAATTTTAGCCAATTAAGGATTTTTTTTGGTTTTACATTCTTTGGTAATAAATCCATTTTATTGCCAACCAAGATAACATCTTCATTTCCAGTTAATGTTTTAATAGCTGGAACAAAAGACCCTGAAAAATCGAAAATATCAACGATTTTAACAATCAGAGCGTCTTCTTCTTTTATTTTATCAATTACTTTTATGTAATCACTATTTGATACAGTATAAGGATATACTTCATTATAATGACGAATTCTGTAGCACCTTTGACAAATCATATTGCTAGGCTCAAAATCCTCTAAGATTTTGTCACTAACATATCCTGGCAATGTTTTGTCTTCAGTTTGAATTAGTGCTCCACAACCCTTGCAATAAATTTCTGACATGCTCTACCTCTTCTCGTTAAGTCTCAGTTTGTAGTAAAAATCGGGATCGGTTCTTTTCAGCCTCGCTAAGATTCTTCTTTCATAATGCTTGCTAATCTTCGTGAACCATTTTTCTCCTTTTCGTTTAATCGTGTTTACAACGATCACATGAAAGCCCATTCGTTTTCCACCCAAAACATCGGTCATAAATTGGTCGCCAATTAGACACACTGTTTTTGGCTCGGGATAATTCGCATATTTTAATGCGCGTTTAAATCCCAGTCGAAATGGTTTTCTTGCATCATATACATAACGTGCATTCACTTGCTTGGCAAATGATTTCACACGGTCTTTTTTATTATTTGATATAATATACACTTCAAATCCAATTGATTTGATTGTTTCAAACAAGGAATGTATCTTCCCTGTTGGGTCGTTTTCATCATATGGAATCAGTGTATTATCTAAATCTAGCATGATTACTTTTACATTTTCTTTCCAAAGTTTTGGAAAATCAATATCAAAAACTGTTTTAATATAATCATCTGGATAAAAATGCTTTTTATTAAAAAATAGTTCAAACATGTTTTTTCCTCCGAATACTATACTAATTATACCTAAAAAAAGACAAATTGTCTAATATTTTTAGTTGGGATTGGTGTTTTTATGAAAAAAACACTAAAACTTTTAATTTAGTGCTTTCCTTGTCGTTGGATAAACGATTTATTTCGGTGAATTGGTTTAATTAAGCTGAGCTTTGTATTCCCAACTAAATCGAGTCTATTTGCTTTTGTAAGAGCATCTAAAACCAATTGATAGTTTTTAGGATCCCGATATTGAATCAATGCCCTTTGCATTGCTTTATCACGACTTGATTTTGCAACATAAATTGGTTTCATTGTTTTTGGATCAAGTCCCGTATAATACATAGTTGTCGCTACGGTAAGTGGTGTAGGATAAAAGTCTTGTACTTGTTGAGGATTGTAGTTCATATCCCTAACATACTCCGCTAAGATAATAGCGTCATCTAAAGTAGACCCAGGATGCGAACTCATTAAGTATGGTACTAAGAACTGATTCTTACCTAATTTTTTATTTATTTCATAGTATCGTTTTACGAATTCATCATATAACTCACGTTTTGGTTTCCCCATGGCTTCTAATACTCTTGGACTAACATGTTCTGGAGCTACTTTTAATTGACCAGATACATGATGCTCTACCAATTCATTAAAAAATTCAGGATTATTATCATACATTAGATAATCATAACGAATTCCAGAACGAATAAATACTTTTTTAATTCCATCTAGTTCTCTTAGGCTTCTTAAGATATCTAAATAATCTTCATGACTCACTTCTAATTGACTGCAAGGTTTTGCGTCAAGACAAGCTTTGTTTTGGCATACACCATACTTCACTTGTTTTTGGCAAGCAATCGAGTAGAAATTAGCAGTTGGTCCACCAACATCGTGAATATATCCCTTGAAGTCTTTATCTTCAATAATTAGTTTTGCTTCTTTTATTATAGAATCTTTTGATCTTGATTGAACTGCTCTTCCTTGATGTGCAGTTAATGCACAGAAACTACAACCTCCAAAACATCCTCGGTTCGCAGTAATAGAAAATTTGATTTCATCCATTGCAGCGATGTGTCCTTGATTTTCTAGTTTAGGGTGAGCATTCCTCATATATGGTAAATCATACACTTCATCCATTTCGAATCTCGTTAAAATTCGCATTGGTGGATTTTGTATAATTAATGTTTCTCCGTAGGTTTCTACCAAAGCCTTCGCTGAAATATAGTCTGAATTGGTATGTTGTGTCATAAATGATTTCGCGTATAATTCCCTGTCTGAAGTGATTTCTTTGAAAGTAGGTAACACAATAGCATCTTGAGGTATAAAGTTCGTATCCGTCGTTTTTACTACGGTACCTGCTATGTAAGTAAGATACTTTATATCCATACCAGCTTGCAATGCTTCTGCTACTTCAACAATAGCAAGTTCTCCCATGCCATACACTAAAATATCTGCATCAGCGTCCAGTAAAATACTTCTCTTAACAGAGTCACTCCAATAATCATAATGACCAAGTCTTCTTAAAGAACTTTCTACTCCTCCAAGGATAATAGATCCACTAGGATCAATTTTACGTATCGTTTCAGAATATTTAACAACAGCTCTATCTGGCCTTTTACCCATAAATCCACCAGGAGTATAATAGTCTTTTCTACGGTGCTTTTTCGCTACGGTATAATGATTCACCATCGAATCAATATTCCCTGAGGTTACCAACCATCCAAGTCTTGGTTTTCCAAATTCTAAGAAATTTTTTGGATCTTTAATATTGGGTTGACTTAAGATACAAACAGTAAACCCATGACGTTCTAATATTCTACCAATGATTGCTACACCAAAAGAAGGATGATCGCAATATGCGTCTCCACTTACTAAAACAAAGTCAGGAACTTCTATATTTAATTTCAACATTTCATCTCTATCTATTGGTAGATAAGGCATTTAAATCACATACTTCCTATTTAATTGATTTATTTCTTTAATAATTGTTCTATAGTTTGGAATCCACATATGAATGTATTTATAGAAATCTTTTTGGTGATTTGATACTTTCAAATGAATCAATTCGTGAATAAAAATCACTTTGACATAATGCTCATCAAAACGAGCTAATATCGAGTTTAATTTCACAATTCGTTTGCTTGGTATACAACTTCCATATCGACTTTTCATCAATTGTGTTTTCAATGTTAGATTGTCAATATTAATAGTAGTACCTATATCTTGTTTTAGCTCTATCAACAATTGATTCATTTTTTCTAACAATATTGTTTGGTAAATTTTTTCAACATATTTTGTGTCAAATTCATTCCTTTTAAACAAAATATGTATGGAATCATTTTCGATAACATATGAATTCTTTTTATTGGAATACTCACAATAAATAGTGTGCTTCTCACCAAATAGTTGCATCGTATCTTGTTGATACAAAGCAACTTTACGTTCATGTTTACTCAATGTATTTAGTATCTTATGTTGATTACTCATAATAAAGGATTCGATTTTATCTTGTTTCATAAGTTTATTACAGGTAATAATAATTTGGTTATCTTTGACTCTAAGATACATGTTCTTATTATTCTTGTAAAAAACTTGATAATAAATGTCTTTATTACCAAGTCTTATCTTATTCATCTACTTCCTCAAGAAATGAAAACACAAATTTCGTTGTCTTTTCAGCAACATCCTTACTGGTCTTAGAATATTCAATTGTCTGATTCTTTGAATCGATAATATCTGATACTCCACGAATTGATATAAATGGCACTTGGAATTTGTAGGCAGTAATAGCGATTGCCATACCTTCCATTTCTACTCCAATTACATTATCGACATTCCGTAGTATTTTACGGATGTCTTTTTTCGAAGTAACAAATTTATCTCCAGATACTAGATTCCCTATTAGATAAGAATACCCTAGTTTTCGAAAAATATTTTCTGCTTTATTCAGATAAAAATCATCCATATATACAATTAATGGGTCATCAGCCATTTGTCCATAAGGCACATCATCAATTTCGGTTAAAGATACATCGAAATATGCAATACCTTTTGCAAGGATAATATCTCCTACTTTTAGTGGTGATAATCCTCCTGCTACTCCGGTATTGATAACCATACGACAATTATATCTAGTGAGTAAAATTGTCGCAGTGATTGCGGCGTTTACTTTTCCGATACCGGATTTTACTACCACAACATAATGACTTTTAATTTTTCCTATGTAAAATGTTTTATCTGCAATAATTTCTGTTTTCTCGATTAACATTTCATGAAAATATAATGTTAGTTCTTTATCGATTGCACCGATAATTCCAATCATTTAAAACACCTCTATACTATTTATTTAAAATCAACTATTTCGGCTTTCATTTCTTGGCCGCTTTCTGATTTGAAGTCGATAATTTTTCCTTTTTTCTTTCCAATTAAGGCTTTTCCTAAAGGAGATTCATTAGAGATTTTTCCGCGAAACGGATTTGCCTCTAGATTACCAACGATGGTATATTCTTTGTTTTCCATGATAACTTTTTCATTTTTTATTAAATTGATAACAACAGTTTTACCTAACATAATCGTTTTACTTCTGTTGTTTTCTTTAATAATTTCTGAATGTCTTAGAATATTTTCGATTTCTTTTACGCGGCCTTCAATTCTTGCTTGTTCATCTCTAGCAGCGTCATAATCAGCATTTTCAGATAAGTCACCTTGTGACCGTGCTTCCTTCAATGCTTCTAAGTTTACTTTTCTTTTGACACCCTTTAATTCTTCTAATTCAACTTTAAGTTGTGCATAACCGGCTTCGGTCAATTGATAGTTATTTTCCATATAGTTTCTCCTTAATAAAAAGCATTTTATTATATCATATTTTATTTGTTTAAGATAGCAATAATTTTTGCGCTAATTAAATCCACCGCTACATCGTGCTGATAATCATTTGGAATGATAATATCTGCATATCGCTTTGTCGGTTTGACAAAGGCGTAGTGCATCGGTTTTACTGTCGTTAAATACTGATTTATAACAGAATCTGAGGTTCTTCCACGCTCTATCATATCTCGTTTGAGTCTGCGAATAAATCTTAGGTCATCATCCGCTTCTACAAACAATTTAATATCAGCTAATTTGCGGATTTTTTCGTCTTCTAAAATTAAAATACCTTCTAGAATAATGATTTTAGCAGATTCTACTACTTCTGTTTCTTTAGCTCTAGTATCATTCACAAAATCATAGGTAGGTTTCTCAATTTTCTTTCCAGCAATCAAATCATTTACATGTTCAAAAAACAGATCGTTATCGAGTGAAAACGGATGATCATAATTGACCTTCTTGCGTTCTTCCTTTGACAAGTGACTTTGGTCTTTATAATAGTCATCATGCTTAATAACAACGATTTTGTATTTTTTTAACTGCTTCAAAATCTTATTTACTACAGTTGTTTTACCGGATGAAGAACCTCCAGCAACTGCAATAATGACTGGTTTATTCATGTTTGACCCTCCTAATTAAATCATATGGTTCTGCTTCAAAATCGACATTGATATATAATTTTTGCAACGGATGTCTTGCGACACTAATTGGATTCATCTCCTCATCAAAGAGTGTATTCACAATGCTTTTTGTAAATGTCTTATGTGGTGAAACAATTTCAATTTCATCACCGAGTTCAAAGTAATTTCTTTGCTGAATCAATGCTTGTTTGGTTGTTGGATTGTATTCCAAAACCATTCCGATAAATTCTTGGGTAGGCATTTCACTTCGGTAATTATACAACTGCTGCTCTACCGTAGGATTCCCTGCTAGAAATCCTATGGAAGTTAACCTATTTTCTGCCTTTTTAATTTCATTCTTATAGAAACTCAAATCCTTTAATGTACCTTCATAATAGTCGTCAATCAACATTCGATAAGCAAGTACTACTGTAGCGATGTAGTGGATAGATTTCATTCGTCCTTCGATTTTTAAGGATGATACACCAATATCCAATAAATCTGGAATATATTCGGTGATTTCTAAGTCTTTTGAAGACATTTGAAAATCATAATTATCCGACAATAAATTGTCGTGTTCATATATTTTATATAACCACCTGCAGCTATGAGCACAACCACCACGATTTGCATCTCTGTTCACCATGTAATTGGACAGTGTGCATCTACCAGAGTAGGATACGCACATTCCACCATGAATGAATACTTCTAAATCTACTTTTGTTTGTTCTTGAACTAGTCTGATTTCATCTAGAGATAACTCTCTAGCCAATACTACTCTTTGAATACCTTCTTCAAAGAAGTAGTCCGCAAGCTCTGAATTTGTTACCGAGAATTGGGTCGACAAATGAATTTCAAGATTGGTTAGTTGTTTGGCTCGTTCAATGATAGAGAAACTCGAACAAATAATCGCATCAACACCGATTTTTTCAAGGTCTAACAGGTAATCATCCAGTCCAACAACATCTTCATCATGAAAAACAATATTGGTTGTAACATAAATCTTTTTATTTCGTTCGTGGGCAAACTCTACCAATTCTTGTAACATTGGAATCGTAAAGTTTGATGCTCTAGCTCTTAATGAAAAACTGATTCCTCCAACATAGACAGCGTCCGCTCCATATAATAGTGCTATCTTTGCTTTTTCGAGGTTTCCTGCGGGAGCGAGTAACTCAGTTTTCATCATGCTCACCCTTTGTTTTTTCAGTTCTGGTGTAGTAAAAACCAGAATCAAATCCTTGATATAATTGTTGATACTCTTCATAACTCATAGAATTGTTATACAAACGGATTGTGTCGAAATATTCTGTGTCTTCAATAAATAGTCGTTCGATAAAGAAATCCTGAATCAGTTCGTTCAACTCCTCCAATTCCAAGTAGGATATCAATTTGTTTGAACGAAAGATATGAGTACCAAATTCATCTTCTACAATCGGATAAAAATCATTTGGTCTAATTTCTTCATTCAAACGCATATTGAAGTTGTTGACAACATCTTCTCCTTGCATATTTTTATGCAACACATAATTGGTTATCAACTGACGTTTGGAATAAAACATGTCCAAATATCCATGTCCGATAATAGAACATTCAATATCTTGATGAGAATCGCTTATCATCTTGATTTCTTGTAATGTTATTTCTCTTGAAAGCGTTATGCCCTTCATAGACCTCTTGCTAAAATAGGTAGCGGAAAAACTATCGGTGTTCATCGTTCCTGGTTGATAGATGATTTTCGTTTCCATTCCAAGTTTTTTAGCAAGAACATAAACCGTTAGATCATTGATTACGATACCAGAAATTCGTATATTCTTGAGTGCTTTTAAATATGCATTCAAGTCTTCAAGATCCATTTGGTGAATCATTCGATTAATGAGTACATAAACCTGTTTTAGGTGATTGGTCGCATAGTCAACAATTTGCTTTATATCATCCAAATCAAACATACTGATTCGTTTCGTAGTGAACTTCGTGTCAACACTAAAAACATCAACTCCTAGTTGATTTAACATGTCGAGTTCTTCAATTGTTTTTAGTCTTGCGACAAGTTTCACTGATTCACCTATTTCTTGATAGATATCGATAATCCATCTCCAATATCATATATGTAAGAATCATAATTTGGTTGATCCATAATGTATTCATTGAAATTCCGAATCTTCTTTACCAATTGTCTTCTATTCTTTGTTTCAATTAATTCCGGTTCTTCTACTAACCCATGAAATAACAGGTTGTCAGACACAATCATCCCTGATGAACAAACGTATTTCTCGTATTTTTCAAAAAATTTGATATAGGATGATTTCGAAGCATCAATAAAGAGAAGATCACATTGGAAATCTTCTTTTATTTGATAATTTAAGGCATCACTTAAAATCACAGTAATTTTGGATTCTAAATTTGCTTTTTTCACATTTTTAATCGCTCTTTTATAACTATCTTCATCTCGTTCAATAGTCACTACAGACGCTTTTGTAAAGGTCGCAATCATAATTGCACTATAACCAATTGCACTTCCAATTTCTAGCACCTGTTTTGCGTGACTCGAATTGATCATTTGAATGATTAAATTAATTGCATCAAAACGAATAATTGGCGTTTTAAGAAGCGTTGCTTCTTGAAGGATTTCTTCGATAACCGGATTTGTTCTTTTGGGATTTATTTGTTTTAAATAATCACTCATCGAACCTTAATGTTTTTCCGTTTCTTCGTCTTCTTCATCCTCTTCGTCTTCTTCATCTTCTTCTTCTAAAAAGTTTTCTAAAACTTCTTCAACCAATTCCCACTCAGCTTCGGTTTCTATTTGACCTAATTGTCCTTCTTCTCCATCGTCAGGATCAAAGGTAGCTGCGAAGTATTCTTCACTTTCATCGCCTTTTACTTGATAAACGATATAAGATTTTTCAAACTCGTCTGAATCAAAAGTCATGACGATAATACATTCTAACTCCTGCCCGTTTTCATCGGTAACTACAAACATTCCGTCTTCCATAATACACTCACTTTCTGCTATCCAAATAGCTTTGCAATATAAGTGTGGCCGCTAATTTATCCACTTTTGTTTTTCGTTTCTTTCTGCTTAAATCGGCTCTTATCATAAGATTATTAGCCATTTTTGAAGTAAGTCTTTCATCAATTAAGACCACTTCTATACTGGTTTCTTTTTCAATTAAGTCTTTAAAATCTAAACTTTTTTGAGCTTGAAAGCCAATACTTCCATCCATATTTTTAGGTAATCCCAGAATAATTTTTTCTGGGTTTAACTCTTGGATTACTACTTTTAGTTCTTTAATAGCCTGAGTATAATCATCATGTTCAAACCGGATAGTGCTATAAGTTGAAGCAATAATTTGATTGATATCTGAGCTAGAGATACCTAGGGTTTTTGACCCTAAATCTAAGCCTATAACTCTCATAATACCAATTCCTTAATTCGTTCTATTGCCTGATCAATTTTATTTGGGTCTTTTCCGCCCGCTTGAGCAAAGTCAGGTCTTCCTCCACCATTACCATCACAGATGATTGCAGCTTCTTTGACCAATTTACCTGCATTGAATTCTGAGGTATTGCTTTTACATACGATGATAACTTTGGAACCCATATTAGAAAACAGTAATACTAACCCGCCTTCAAGATTTCCAGCTAAATCATCTGCTAATTGTTTTAATGCATTTCCAGCAATATTTTGTACTTTACCAATAATCTTGTTGCCATATGTGTACTCAGAGAAATCTGAGACAGATTCCAATGATTTTGTTTCGATTGCTTTGTTCAAAGTTTTTTCTAAATCTTTCACTTTTACTTGGGTTAAATATAATAGTTTTCGTTTGTTAATGACATCTTGGTAACTACCATATATTTTAATATTGGTATTTAAATCAAATTTCAATTTGATTTCTTCTGTTTTAGCACTTGCTAGAATCTTCTGTGCTTTTTCCACTAGATTTTCAATGTCTTGATTGATGCCCTCTAATGATGCACTTAAATTTGCAACCGCTTGATTGGTCACCCCTTCAATTCGGTAGATACCCGAGCCAATCGATGAAACACTTTTAATCGCAAAGTCGCCAATATCTTTTATATCTGAAACATGCGTTCCTCCACATAAATCTAAGGTGTATTTCAAATCAATCATTCGAACCTTATCATCATATTTTTCACCAAATTCAGCGATAGCTCCCGCTTTCTTTGCTTCTTCTATAGATACCACTCTAGTTGTTGCTTCAAATGATTCTTTAATCATTGCTTTGACTCTTTTTTCAATGTTTAGAATATCATCATCTGATACGGATTCATAATGATTGAAGTCAAACCGTAGTCCAAAACTATCTACATAAGATCCTTGTTGGGAAACATGGTTTCCTAACACTTCACGTAATGCATAGAACATGAGATGTGTTGCAGAATGATTGTATTCGGTAAGTCTTCGTTTTTCTTTATCGACTGACCCAACAACTTTTTCACCTTCGAATTCTTCGGATAAGTCTTCTTCAATATGATGCAAGAATTGCCCGTTTGGTAATTTCTCTACATCTGTAACGTGTAAAGTAAAATCATCATTATAGATGATTCCAGTATCAGCAATCTGCCCGCCAGATGTAGCATAGAACGGTGTTTTTCTCAATACGATTCCTTCTTTGAATACTTTTATTATTTTTGTTTTTTCTACTAGCGTGTCATATCCTATAAATTCACTTTTCTTATCAAAATTCAAATATTCAGGATTTTGAGCATTCATTGATTGAATATCACTTCTTGCAGCCCTAGCACGTTCTTTTTGTTTTTGCATTTCTTTTGCAAATCCTAATTCATCTACTTTAAGACCCATTTCTGATGCGTACTCACTAGTCAATTCTAATGGGAATCCATAAGTGTCATACAGTAAAAAAGCAGATGCTCCAGAAATTGTTTTCCCATCTAATTGTTCTACAATTTCATGGAACTTTTTTTCACCTGATAATAACGTTTCCAAGAATTTATTTTCTTCCGTTGTAATAATTTTTTTTACGATTTCTTGCTTTTCAACAATATGTGGGTAAAATGATTTCATCATCTTCACAACAACATCCACAAGTTCAATTAAGAATGGTCTTTCAATCTTTAATTGTTTTCCATGTTTGATTGCTCTTCGAAGTAATCTTCTTAAAACATAACCGCGTCCTTCATTGCTCATCATTGCTCCGTCAGCTACAGCCATAGTAACTGTTCTTATATGATCAGCAATGATTTTAAATTCTTTTTGACCTGTATATTTAATACCTGAGATTTGAGATATTTTATCCATAAGCGGCATAAAAAGATCCGTTTCGAAGTTCGTTTTCGCACCTTGTATTACAGATACAAATCGTTCTAATCCACCACCGGTATCAATATTCTTATTAGGTAATTCAGGATAACTGTCTCTTGATTTTCCAGGTATTGCATTGTATTGCGAAAACACAATATTCCAAATTTCAACATACCTGTCATTTTCAATATCTTTTTTGATAGAATCCAATCCGAAATCGCCAAAATCAGGTCCTCTATCAAAGAATACTTCCGTACACGGTCCACATGGGCCTTCACCGATTTCCCAAAAATTTTGATCATCTGTTGCTAAAATATGATCTTCTGAAACACCCAAACTTTTCCATTTTTCAAATGATTCTAAGTCTTTTGGATATATTGTAAAATACAATTTATTCAAATCAAATCCAAAATATTCTTCACTAGTTAATATTTCAAATGCATATTCTAATGCTTCATCACGGAAATAATCTCCAATCGAGAAATTCCCAAGCATTTCAAAGAATGTATGATGTCTTGCGGTATTCCCTACGTTTTCAATATCATTTGTACGAATACATTTTTGAACATTTGCGATTCTTGGGTTTTTCGGAACAATTCTTCCGTCAAAATATTTTTTCATAGCTGCAACTCCGGAATTCATCCATAGTAAAGTTGGATCATCATTGGGTATCAATGAGGCTCCATCTTGAACTAGATGTCCTTTACTTTTAAAGAACCTCAGCCATGTATTTCGTATTTCATTCCCTGTCATGTATTTCATTTTTACCTCCTAAAAAAAAGAAAATCGTCCTTATAAAAAGGACGAATTAATCCGTGGTACCACCTTAATTCTAGCATCGCTAGCACTTAATACTCTTAACGCGAGTGTACGGATGTTTTTACACATCACTCAGAAGTAGCTTCATAAAAATATTATGCTTAGTTACACCAAATCTAAGCTCTCTGGGATAATCATTCTTACTACTATTCTTCGTCATCGTTTTACGAGTAAAATTATACAATATTTTTGTTTTATTTGCAAATAGATTACACAAGATTTACAGAAAATCTTCAATCGTTAATTCTTTTGTCTTGTCTTTACTGATTTCTTCTTGCAAGAAATCCTTTAAAAGCGTGTTTCTAGGAGTATCTACTCCTAAGATCCCGCGCTTATATGCTTCGAAATCTCCTAGCAGAATTAGTTTTTCTTTCGCCCTAGTTACCGCGGTATATAGTAGTTTTTTCTTAAGCATAATCGTGTAAGACCTTACCAAAGGAATGATTACACATTTGAATTCAGATCCTTGCGATTTGTGAATCGAAACTGCATACGCTAAGGTTAGATGATCCAATTCTTTCATGTTATACTTCACAACATTCCCAGAAAAACTTACCAACATTTCTTGATCTTCGGTAATTCCACACACAATTCCTTGATCTCCATTCATAATATTATCCTCAGGCTGATTGACTAGTTGCATCACCTTATCGTTGAAGAAAAATGTTTTCTCTTTGAATGAAATGGAAAAATCTTTATTAACATAATTAAATCGTTTTTGGATTAAATCGTTGATTCGATTAATTCCATTGAGTCCTTTGTAAACCGGAATCAACACTTGAATATCTTCCAATAAATCGTATCCCTTTTCGATCAATTGTTTGATTTGCGACAGTACTTTATCCGCAACAAACTGTTCATTTACTCTTATAAATACTCGGTCTTCAAATTCATCAAATAGACTACGATTGATTTCTTTATTTAAAATATCATAAGCTAACGATATTATTTTTGAATTTTCTGCCTGGCGATGAATGACATCGAGTTCAATAACATTAAATAATTTTGATTTAATCAAATCATTTAATACTTCTCCTGGACCAACAGATGGTAATTGATTTGCATCCCCTACAAAGATGATCTGTGTATCTTTTGGCACAGCGCTGAATAATCGTTTTGCTAGTAAACAATCCATCATCGATACTTCATCAACAATAAGAAGTTTCACATCTAAAGGATTGTCTTCGTCATAACTGAAATTGCCGGTATAATCGTACCCTAGTAATTTGTGTACGGTCGTAGCTGTTAACTCGGTCGCGCCAGCTAATCGTTTCGTTGCTTTACCAGTAGGAGCTGCAAGTGCAATAACGGATTCAGGTTTTGGATTGTCGTGAATCATTAAATAAATATCCACAATTCCTTTTATTACGGTTGTTTTCCCAGTACCAGGACCACCTGTAATAATTACAAACTGGTTGTTCAAAGCAGCCATAATCGCTGCTTTTTGCGCCATAGTATAGGTGATATTATTAACTTTCTCAAACTCGGTGATGTAAGACTCTACATTTGCATGTTTGGTAATTTTTTCTTGATTAAATTCCATTGCTTTTTTAGCGATGTATTGTTCCGCACGATACAAATAGCTTAATGCCAATACATTATCTTTTGGAATGATTCGTCCTTCTCCTATTAATTGGTTTAATCGTTCATCAATTAAAGATTTATCTACATTGTTTTCATCTCTATTTAAATAAGTAATAGTATAATCTACTAATTTCTCTCGTTCTATAAAGGTATCTCCATACTTATTCATGTACTCATTTAATAAATAGTAAAGAACCGCTGAAATACGAAGCGGTGAATCCGGTTTAAATCCTACTTTAAGTCCAATTTCATCTGCCCTTCGAAATCCAATTCCTTCGACAGTATCAATCAATACATATGGATTTTCTTTGATGATATTGATTGTTGAATTTCCGTATACCGTATAAATTTTAAGCGCCATTTTAGGCGATATTTCAAACCCGTATAACCAAATGAGTGTGTTTTCCATATCACGATTATCGACAATTTGATGATAGATGCTTTCCTTTAAGTCTTGATTGATTCTAGGAATGTCATCTAATACATTCTTATCATCTGCAATCAAATCCAGTGCAGATAATCCTAGTTTATCAACAATCTTCTGTGCAGTCTTTTTTCCAATTCCTTTGAACAAATCACTGGATAAATAATCTACTAAACCTAAGAACGTATTATCAATGATTCGTTCTGATGTTTTTGCATTGTATTGAGTTCCATATTTATTGTGATGACTTAACTCCCCACGAAAACGGTAGTTTACGTGATTGTCTAGCTTAGGAAAAAACCCACAAACAATAATTGTGGGTTCAAAATACGTTAATTCAGTTTCATCCGTATCAACAATCTTAATTTTAATTACAGAATATGAATTCTCTTCATTATAAAATAAATATCGATTGATACTTCCATTAATATAACTCATGCAATCACTTCTTCATAAATTCTTCTATATCTTTGACTTCTTTAATAATCGCTTCACTTAAATTACTGTAGCCGTCTTTCGTAACCAATATGTTATCTTCAATACGGATACCGATTTGTTCTTCTCCCACATAAATTCCTGGCTCTACAGTCAAAATAACTCCTGGTTCTAATGGTTTGGTGTTGATTCCAACATCATGAACATCTAAACCTAAGTAATGACCTATAGAATGATAGTAATATTGTTTTAGTTCTGATGAGTCTTTAATCTTTCCTAACTTGATCATACCATTCGCTAACATATCAAATGCTTTCTCATTTAACTCTTTAAACGTAACTCCTGGTTTCACCATAGAAATAATCGTTTTATTCACGCTTAAAACCAATTCATAGTATTGTTTTTGGCGTTCCGTAAATCTACCATTTGCAGGATAGGTTCTTGTAATATCTGCGGCATATTCATTGGATAGCGCACCCAAATCATTTAATACTAATGTATTATCTTCTATAACAGAATTGTTCTCTTCATAATGCAACACAGTAGCATTTTTCCCACTAGCAGATATAGTGTTAAAAGATGTTCCTTCAGATCCAGAATTCTTAATTGTATTCTCAAATAATGCTTCTAATTCACGTTCGTTCATATTTGGCTTAACATTACTCATTAACGCCTTGATGCCTTCGTTTGTATAAGCAATAGCTTTTTTAAGTTCTGCTATTTCAGTGTCTGATTTTAGTCTTCTTAACTCATCTAAAATTGTAGTTGCATCTTTTATTTTCAATTCAGGATATGTTTCAACAATCTTATCAAAAGCGGTATACCCGTAAGGTTTTACCATAAGATGTTGACGGAATAAATCCAAATATAAATGTCTAGGTTTTTTAGCAATCGAGACGCGAGAATCTAACAATATATTATTCGCAACAAAGCTATCAAAGTTTTGCAAGAATAAAATATTCTTTTCTTCAATGCCTGATATTGCATTTGCTTCTGCTTGTGTCATTCTACTACCCAACCACTTCGTTGCATAGTCAGAAGGTTCTTCAATAAATAAATATTCGAAAACTTGTTTTCCACTTTTAAACAATAATAGAATAAACTTCTCTTTTTGAAGCCCTGCCAAATAGAAAAAGTTCCTATTCACAAAGAATGGATATAATTGATCTTTTGCTTTAAAAGGTGCTTGTCCAGAAGAAAATAGAGCAAAAGATTCGTCTTTCATTTCCTTCAAAAAAGCAGCTCTTCTTTTCATGTAATCATTTTTATACATATCAATCACCTCAACTTTATATTATATCATATAAATATTAAAAAAAGAAAGGGCTTAGTTAGTCTAAGCCGTTTTTTCTATTCTGTAAAATCAATTGTAATATCCCCATTTGAGGTGTGCAAATCTGCAAGATATTGTGCGCCTTCATTAAAACGCTCGGAAGTAACACCAATTCCATCATAGGTTAAATCCCCATTAGATGTACTCATTTTTACTTCGTAATCTGCTTTATCAGCTGCCAACTCAAGTTCAATACTTCCATTTGATGTACGTAATTTAATTGAATCACAATCCACATTTACACCAATTATTCTACCATTTGATGTATAACAATCAATATTATCAACTACAACATTCGTCAAATAAATTCGTCCATTAGAAGTATCTGCCTCTAAGTCTCCCACAATCGTAACATCTGTTAATCGGATTGCCCCATTTGAAGTATCAAATATCATCGATTGAACAGAAACATTGTCAATTGTAATATTCCCGTTTGATGTATCGAAATCAAGCGTTTCTACATTATCAATATCATTCATATCAAGTGTGCCATTTGATGTGTCTATTTTTAAGTCATAAGCAATCGTAGCTGGAAGATATACGTATACATCATAAAAGTCATCATTCACTGCGAAATTGAATCCCATAAACCAGTTGTTAAGCCATTCTACTTCATTTGTCAGATCTAATGTGTCTCCATCTAATATTGCATAAACTACGTCTTTCTCTGTTGTGTAATATGTAATTTTTATTGATCCATCTGTACTTGGTCTGATAATAAAATCACGATTTTCGAAATTAAATTCAAAGTTTGTGAATTCATCTGCATCATAAACCAATTCATTATACTCAAAATCATCCTCATTTACTGTATTAAATATTGATGCGAATATTGGTTCGTCGCTTAGAGCGGCGAATGCAGCTACTATTCCTACCCCAATTAAGAATAAAGCAAGTGCTATTTTAAAAATCCTTCCCATTATTTTTTCCCCCTATATTTATTTAAAAAATCATTTGTATTTCTAAATATTGTAAGTAAAGCTGGTTTTGCTTGGTTCACAATCCATTTCAATACTCCAACACCTAATACCGTTAAGCTTAATCCTATAAACATTAACCCCAACATCGGTAAATATCCGTAAATATCTGTCGGTGTGTTAATGATTACTTTTCCGATTGCCGCAATCACAATTGCAGCTCCACTAATGAATACTGAAAAGCTAGTTACTCCTAAAGAAAACGCAATAATACCAAAAATAAAATATCCGATAATTTTTACTGATATACTTAAGACATCTTTTACCACAGCAATATTTTTATCTTTAAGTTCCACGATAAATTCTTTATCGTCTTCAAGTCTTCTTAAAATATCTTTTACGCTTCCCAAATTCATAATAAATATTTCTTCGTTTTCCCCCGAATCAATTGCATCTTGAATTAACTCATCATAATAAAATAATACTTCTTCGGATTCGATATCTCTTCTTTTCCTTAATTCATCTCTTAAAACTCTTAAAAATTCTTTTCTCTTCATAATTTCCCCCTAGCGCAAAATGTAATCATAGATGTTTTTAACCTCTGTAAAATCATCTTCTGATTGCTTCAGCTTTCTCAAACCTTCCCTGGTAATGCGGTAATACTTTCTTACTCGGGAATTGTAGATAGTTTGATATGTTTCCAGTAAATCTTGTTTTTCAAGCCTTCTCAGTATCGGATATAATGTTGATTCTGATATTTCAATGACATCCCCAATGTTCTGGTTGATCAAGTATCCATAAGAATCTTCATATTTTAATGATGCTAAGACCATTAGTTCGAGTAAGCCTTTTTTTTGTTGACTATCCATACAATACCTCCTCACACGTAATACTATACATTACATAGTATGGTTTGTCAAGCATTTTTTGTAAATATTTTTTCAAAAAAAACTACTCATTTATGAGTAGCGTTTTTAATGAAATTGTTTGCGATTATTTTAATGAAATTGTTTTACCATTCTTTTTGTTTTTTTTCGCTTTCATTTTAATAATCAATCCATATATAAGGATAATGATGGAATAGGTTAGCATAACCCAAAGAATATTCAATGGTTTCGATTGGATATCGAATATAGATCCTAAGAACACTAAGAATAAGACAATGATTATTCTTGATATAACAGTCAAGAAAATATATTTCCTAACTTTTATATTTGTTAATGATATCGCATAGTTTAATATCGATGAAGGCAATAAAGGATTGGATAATATCGTTAGCATTAATCCAGTATTTCCAGTTTCTACTATATTAATAAACCATTTACCATGATTACTCTCTTCCACTTTTTTTGCGAATTTCTTGCTTAACGTTTTTCGAATAACAAAGAAAATCAATATCATACCTAAGGAAGAACCTATTGCAGACAATACAACTGCTAAAAAGGTTCCTAGAGTAGCTCCATAAGCCGTTGATAACACGGAAATATTCAATGCTATAATTGCGGTCAATGGTAAACTAGGAACAATTGCTTCCACAAATGGTAGCAAGATACTGAATAATGGCGCTATCCATATGTGGTTTTCTATAAATATGCGGATGTTTTCTAATAATTCATATATCCAACCCATAGATTTCCTCTTTATATTAAAAAAGCATCGCTAGATGCTTTTTATATGTAATTACATTAATTCTGCAAATAGTTTTAACGTTCTAATCATTTGAGCTGTAAATGAGTATTCATTATCATACCAAGTGATTACTTTTACCAATTGTTTGCCATCAACATCCATAACTTTTGTTGATAGTGCATCAAATAATGTTCCGAAAGCAATTCCGATAACATCACTTGAAACGATTGGATCTTCTGTGTATCCAACTGTATCAGATTGTGCTGCTTTTACTGCTGCATTCACTTCTTCAGCTGTTACATTTCTCTCTAATTCAACTACTAAGTCAACGCAAGAACCCGTAATAACAGGAACACGTAAAGCCATACCATCTAATTTACCTTTTAATTGAGGTAATACAAGTCCAACTGCTTTTGCTGCTCCAGTTGAAGTTGGTACGATGTTTGCTGCTGCTGCTCTACCTCTTCTTGCATAGATACCTTTACTATGAGGCACATCAAGAGTTGATTGATCATTGGTATATGCATGTACAGTTGTCATGAAACCTTTCACAATTCCAAAACTATCATCTAATACTTTAGCGATTGGAGCTAAACAGTTAGTTGTACAAGATGCTGCGCTAATAATTGTTTCTTTTCCTGTTAATGTTCCTTCATTCACTCCAAATACTACTGTTGGTACATTTCCTTTTGCAGGAGCTGATAGAACGACTTTTTTAGCTCCAGCAGTGATATGCTTTGAAGCTTTTTCAAATGAATTGAATACTCCAGTACATTCTAGAACTACATCAACATCAAATTTTTTCCATGGTAATACTGCAGGATCTCTTTCTGAATAAACAGGAATTTTTACTCCTTCAACAACCAAATCTGAACCTTCAAATGATACTTTTTTACCATATCTACCTTGTGAACTATCATATTTAAGCAAATATGCTAATTGTTCTGCATCTGTTAAATCATTGATTGCTACAACTTCAAAATCCTTATTTCCAAACATAAGTCTGAACGCTAGTCTACCGATTCTTCCGAATCCATTAATTGCTACTTTTACTGCCATTTATATTTCCTCCTAAATAATTTTTTCTATCTTCTTCTTTATTGTATACTAAAATGGAATATTTTTCAATTATCTTTGCTGTAGTAAAACCGTTTTCAGTCAATTTGCATATAAATATAAAGAAGGTAGAAATCTACCTTCTTACTTTATATTTCTTGCGAATGCTTTTTTTAAACATTCTTCATATTCACAATCTCTTTCAGGTGTGTTCTTCTCACATTCATCACAGTTAACAAATTTTCTAAACTCCCGGGGAATAAATGCTCTTATTTCATCTTCATTATATCCTGTTTGCATTATTTGATCATTAATTATTATAGGTCGTTTCAAAATTGTTGGATTTGCGATTATAAAATCTGCTAATTCAGAAAACATCATTTCTTCAGGCTCTAAATGCGTTTCTTTGAAAACCTTTGAACGAGTTGATATGATATCCTCAAATCCATTTTCAGAATATTTTAACATATGAATAATATCATTCTTTGTTAATTTAATTCCAATTATATTCTTTTCTCGATATTTAATGTTGTTCGTTTCGAACCATCTCTTAGCTTTACGGCAAGAAGAGCAGCTAGAACTAGTATAAAGTGTAATCATCTTCATCCCTACTTTCCTTACATATTATAACATATCAAGGAATAAATACTCCAATAATTTTTCAAATAATGATATAATATTATAAGACAATTTAGGAGGAATAATATGAAATGGGATTTAACATATTTATTTCCATCAATAGAATCATGGGAAGATGGATATAAAGAAACAATTGAAATCATAGAAAAACTAGCTACTTATAAGGGAAAACTTGGAGAATTTTATACATTTAGAGAATACTTCATGTTACAGCTGAACTTCGCGAATATAGGACTTAAGACATATCAATATGCTTCATTGCTATCTGATTTGGATAAGAAAAATTCAGAAAACTCAGCAAGGTTACAACAAACTCAACTTGCTTATGCTAAATTAAGACAAGCAACTGCATTCGAAGAACCAGAATTGATTCAAATAGGACAAGAAAAGGTTTTAGGGTTTATTGAAACAGATCCAGTTTTGAGAGAGTTCAAATTCTCAATTCAAAAATTGTTTCGCCGTCAAGAACACATTCTTGATGATAAATCAGAAACTTTATTAGCTAATTTTACACAATTAACCGATGCAGGAAGATCACTGTATTCCTCACTCTCTGTTGCGGATATTGAACCAAGTGATGTTATGTTAGACGATGGGAAAATTGTTACGATTACAAACTCAAATTATCGTTCTTTCATCCAAAAATCAGAATCTGAAAATGATCGAAAAGAGATTTTTGAATCTGTTTTCTCATACTATGAAGCGCATAAAAATACATATGCTAGTATCTATAAAGCTGTTTTGGATTCCGATTATGCAAATATAAGTGCTAGAAATTATGAGTCAAGTTTGGAAAGTTATCTATTTGATAACGCTATTCCAACAGATGTATATCATTCCTTATGTAATGTTGCAAGAAACAATACAGCACCTATCAAAAAATACTTAGATTTGAGAAAAGAAACTCTTGGTCTTAGTGAAACACATACCTATGACCGCTTCTTACAACTTGCAAAAGATGATAAGGAATATTCCTTTGAAGATGCAAAAGAATTGTTCTTCAATTCCATCAAACACTTTCCTGAAGATTTCCAAGATAAAGCAAAAGACGTATTAAAGGATGGATTTGTTGATGTGTTAGAACAATCTGGCAAGAGAACTGGGGCATATTCAAGTTCAATGCCAAATCTTCATCCATATATTTTATTAAACTTTTCAAAAACGTTGTCAGATGTCTTTACCGTTGCACATGAAGCAGGACACTCAATTCATTCAACGTACGCTAGTGAAGCGCAACCAACATCGTTACAAAATTATACTATCTTTGTTGCGGAAGTTGCTTCTACATTTAATGAGCATAACCTATTAGATTATGTAATTAAAGAAAGCAAAGCAAGTAAAGAAGAAAAAATAGCATTATTACAAAGTGCAATTGACGATATCATGGGTACATTCTATCGTCAAACATTGTTTGCAATATATGAATTAGAAGCTCATAAATTGATTGAAAATAATCAACCAATTACTGCAGACTCCTTATCAAAAATTATGAAAGATTTATATAAAGAGTTTTATGATTTAGATATTGAAAAAGAGGAAGTAAAAGAATACGTTTGGGCATACGTTCCTCATTTATTCTATTCACCGTTCTATGTGTATCAATATTCAACAAGCTTTGCTGCTTCTTTGAAAATCTATGAAGATGTTAAAAATGAGAAACCAGAAGCATTTACAAACTATATTAATTTATTAAAATCTGGAGGTTCCGATTATCCAGTACAACAATTGCTTGCTGCTGGTGTTGATTTAACAAAAGAGGATGCATTCCATGCCGTTGTAAATAGAATGAATGAATTAGTAAATGAACTTGAACAAGTTCTAAATTCATGATATAATCATATCAATAAATCGTTGATATGGAATAGTAATATAATAGTGTTAAATTAGAGAAAGAGTGGTTGGTGAAAACTCTTAGACATATTATATGAATGGACCATTGAGAAGTGCTAATAACACTCGTCTCCCGCGTTAAGGGATTTAAGGGCTAGCTTTTTGCTAGAACTAAGGTGGTACCGCGATTAAATCGTCCTTAATTATAGGACGATTTTTTTATTAGAAAGGAAATGTCATATGAAACGAATCGTATCTGGGATAAAACCAACAGGAACACTAACACTAGGAAATTATTTAGGAGCTATAAAACAATTTGTAAAACTTCAGAAGAAAATGTCTGATTGTGAGTTTTACTTGTTTGTTGCGGACATGCATGCAATCACCATAAGGCAAGTTCCAAGTGAATTAAGAAAACGAGTTTTAGATATTGCAGCAATGTACTTAGCATGTGGTCTAGATAAAGAAAGAACTGTCCTATATATCCAATCAGAAGTAAAAGAAAATGTGGAACTGGGATATATCTTCGAGTCTAATGTATATATGGGCGAACTTGAACGAATGACTCAATTCAAGGATAAATCCCAAAAACAAGAAACTTCTATTACTGCTTCTTTATTTACCTACCCAGCTTTAATGGCTGCGGATATTCTTCTATATGATGCAGACTATGTACCTGTAGGAGACGATCAAAAACAACATTTAGAATTGACACGTACTATTGGACATAGATTTAATAATTATTATGGGGATTTCTTTACCATTCCAGAACCTTTAATTCCAGAAGTTGGAGCTAGAATCATGGATTTACAAAACCCTGAGAATAAAATGTCAAAATCAGATTCGAATGAAAAAGGATATATCAGTATGTTTGATGATGCTGCGACTATTCGCAGAAAAATAAAATCTGCTGTTACCGATTCAATCGGTGTAATTAAATTTGATCCAGTCAACCAAAAAGGACTTGCGAATCTTTTGACAATATATGCAACTGCAACAGATAGAGATATAGCAAAAATTGTGGAACAATATAAAGATTCCAATTACAAACAATTTAAAGAAGACCTCGGTAATGTTTTAGTAGATGTATTAATTCCAATACAGGAACAATATAATCAAATTGTTAAATCTCAAGAACTTCAAGATATTTTAAATAAAGGTAGAGATATTGCATCGGATTATGCATTTAAGAAAATGCGTAAATGTAAACGTAAAATTGGATTAGGTCGAAAATAAAAGACTTGGAATTTTCCAAGTCTTTTTTACGCTGTTTGTTTTCTATTTGCAAATAAATTATAAATATGAATCAAAATCATTGTAACACCCACTAAGATAAACATCAAACTCATATTTCGATCGGCAATAAACCCTAATATAGGTGCGAATATCGCAACTAACAATGAAGTCATTTGACTTTCTACACTTAACACACTAGCTCTGCGTTCAGGTTCGGATGCATCACCTACAAGCTCTACCATAAGAGGCCGTCTTATATTTAAGAAAATATAGAATATTAAGAATATTGCAAATACAATAAAGATGTTCCCTAGGAAGAAACTAAGTATAATCATAATAATACCCGAAAACAACCACATTGCATTGATTGTTTTCTTATTATCAAATTTCTCTACGATAAGATGTGCGTTCTTAGAAGCAAAACTACTTACAAAATATATAACTGCATATATGATTCCAATGTAAATCTTTAAGTTCTCATCCAATGAGAACCCTTTAAACAATATAACGCCCATCGAAATCGAAATGATAATTGGTTGAATATAGTCTTTAATACTTTTAAAACCAGCTTGATAAGAAGATGCTTCTAACAACAGCTTTCTTACAGGTTTATCCGTGAGCGCATATTTTATGGAACGATAATTCTCTTGTAAAAATTCCTTCATTTTAAATTCTTTTGAAACAGAATCATTCATATATTTAGGATAACTAATAATCAAAAACAAATCCAACATATAAGGAACGATAGATAATAAGAATAACATTCGAACTTCTGGTAACCAGATGATAAATATGATCGATATAATGCTCATTGACATAGATCCAAGTAAAGACATACTTCTTGTTTGTCCATAAATCTTACTTTTTGAAGAAGCCACATTATTTTTATCTAAATACTGCATAATCATTGCTTTATGCGTTCCAGACCTAAATGCTTCTCCAAATCCGAAAAGTATCATTGCGATTATAAACATATAATACTCTGTAGCAAAATAGAACATTACAAAAGATGCAATATAAAACAAGAAACAAAAGACCAATTCTGTTTTCTTACCATAACGATCAGCAATAACTCCTGACGGTATTTCAAACAAATAGATAATAATTTCTCTTACAGAAAATAGTATACCGACTTGAAATAATGTTAATCCAGATATTATCGTTAAGTAATACAATAAATAAGGCTCAAAAAATCTCAGGTTTTTTAAAAACCCATAGGCACCGAATTTGAAAATCTGTGTTTTGTACTTAACGTTTTCCATACACAATCTCACTTTCTAAGCAAAAAAAAACCATACTGCACCCTCAAAAGAGTAAATATGGTCTTATTATTCCGTAATTCTTACTTCATCTCATTAATATCATTGATGACTCTTGATATCGCTTTGTATGCTTCTTCTTCGTCCTTACCATTAAATGAGATCTTAATATTTTTATTTGCAGGAACTCCAAGAGACATAACTCCCATGATTGATTTTAGATTTACTTTTCTGTCATTAAATTCTAAAATCATTTCTGATTGAAAACTATTAGCTTTTGATACTAATCTTGTTGCAGGTCTTGCATGCAACCCGTTTTCGTAAGTGATTTTATATTTTCCAACTATCATCAAAATCCCTCCAATTTCTTAATTAAATTCCTCTTTCAATTTTTCAGCATCAAAAGGGAAAATTAATTTCACTTGATTTCCTGAAACAAAGATTCCGGTACAACCCAAATCTTTAATTCCATCTAAATTACATTTTTCAACATTTTCTACTAAAAACTTATATCTAGAACCAATATTAGATATTTCTTTTATATTATTTTTTCCTCCAAAGAGACCAATAATTAAATTTACCTCATTCTCACTTAAAGGAGGGGTTTTTACTTTTGGTTTATAAAAATATATAAAGTAGATTCCAACTGCGACAATAAGTACGCACAAAATGACTGGCCACCAAAAATTGTTGTTTAGCCAATCCAAATATGTTGTCGGTTGATTGTTCCACAAAAACCGCATCATTACATCACCTCTGGGATTATTTTACCACAAAATTATTTTATTTACATAAAAAGGATAAAAATACATGACTTTTTCATTAAAAAGTTGCATATTTATACCCTCTATTATATAATTTTCAGGAAAGGGTCGTGATATTATGAAACAAATCGTTGAAGCAATCATTGAAATCCCAATGGGAACTCAAAATAAATATGAAGTAGACAAAGAAAGAAATCGTATAAAATTGAACCGAGTTTTGTATTCTAAAATGACATATCCAGCAGAATATGGTTTTATAGAACATACACTCGCAGAAGATGGTGACCCATTAGATATATTGGTACTTGCTACAACTAAGACCTTCCCTGGCTGCATTGTTGATGCAAGAGTTCTTGGATATTTGGATATGATTGATTCTGGTGAACATGATCAAAAAATCATCGCTGTTGTTGATGCTGATCCAAGATTTGAAGACTTATGTGATCTAAGCAATGTAAAAGAATTACAGTTAAGAGAGATTAAATTGTTCTTCACAAACTACAAAATACTAGAACCAGGACATCATGTTGAAGTGCTAGAATATTATCCAAAAAGTGCTGCACTAGAATTAATTGAGTTGTGTAGAAAAGCATATCAAAAACAAAAATAGAAATCATTTATGAAAAGAATCGATTTGATTTCTTTTTTCATGAAATATTTCATTAGATGGAAGGACAATTTTTATGACAGAAAAAGAAAAAATGTTAGCTGGAAAATTATATATGGCGTTTGATAGTGAATTAGTAAAAGAACGAAAAAATGCTCGAAGGTTAATCGAACGTTATAATCAAATAGGATATGATGAAATTAATCAAAAGTCTTCATTGATTTCTGAATTAGTAGGGAAACATGGGAGTCATACAACAATCAATCCTCCATTTCAATGCGACTACGGATACAACATAACTATTGGAGATAATTTTTTTGCAAATTATGATTGTGTATTTATTGATGTAAACACGATAACAATTGGTAATAATGTGATGTTTGGTCCTAAAGTATGTTTATATACTGCAGGCCACCCTATTGATGCAGAGGTTAGAAATCTTGATTTAGAATTTGGATATCCAATCAAAATTGGTGATAATGTTTGGATTGGTGGAAATACAGTTGTTAATCCAGGCGTTAGCATTGGTAATAATACTGTTATTGGTTCTGGATCTGTTGTTACAAAAGATATACCAAGCAATGTAATTGCTGTAGGCAACCCTTGTAAAGTACTACGTAATATCACTGATAGTGATAAGGAATACTGGAGTAAATTAAAAGACGAATATGAAAAAAATAAAGGAAAGACATAATGTCTCTCCTATTTTTTTATCGTTGAAATGCAATTTCTCCATTTACAAATACATAGTTTGTTTTAGTCATATAGTGATAAGGATGGCCGTCCCAAATAACGACATCTGCATCTTTACCTACTTCGATTGATCCAACTTTATCGTCAACATCATTTAATCTTGCAGCATGTATGGTAACAGCTTTTAATCCATCCAATTCATCAAGTCCTTCTCTTACGAAGATTGCAACTTGAGTCAAAGCATTTGCTAAGTGAATCACTGGATGATCTGTCATGATTGCAAAATCAACTCCAGCTTCTTTTAATAATCTAGCCGCTTCAAATGTTTTGTTTCTCAATTCATATTTCGATTTCGAACCTAAAGTAGGTCCAATAATTACTCTTTGATTGTGCAACTTCACATAATCAGCAATCAAGTGAGCTTCTGTAGCATGCTCAATTGTCATATTTAATCCAAACTCTTCGCTAATTCGAATTGCTGTGACAATATCATCTTGTTGATGAGCGTGTATTTTTACTGGGAAGCCATCAAACACTCTTGCTAGTGCATGCATTTTCGCGTTGTATTCTGGTTTTATCGCTTCCTTATTTGCTTTAAAATTAAGATAATATTGATCCATCTTTTCTTTGTATTCTCTTGCTTTAACTAGATTTTCTCTAATCATAGCTGCAGAAGCCATTCTAGTTGATGGAGATGTATTTTTAGAACGATATACTCTTTTCGGATTTTCTCCTAATGCCATTTTCATGGATGACTCTTCTACTACAATCATATCATCCATTGTTTTTCCATATGTCTTCATAACACAGAAGGTTCCACCAATTAAGTTTGCGCTACCTGGTCCTGTACAAACTGTTGTAACACCTGCTTCAAGAGATTCTGCAAAAGCAACGTCTTGTGGCTTTATAGCATCAATCGCTCTTAATTCAGGAGTGATTGGTGATGTTGCTTCATTACCGTCAGCTCCCTCAAAACCAATTGCTTCTTCAAATATACCGATATGGCAATGTGGGTCAACAATTCCTGGAGTAACAAAGTTCTTCTTAGCATCAATTACAGTTGCTTCTGGGTAATCAGAAGGTTTTATTGTGCCTATTTTAGCAATTTTGCCATTTTCGATTAATATATCGCAAATTTCATAATTGATATCTGCCATACTTAATAGGTTTGCGTTTTTAATTAAATACATTATTTTCTCCCATTCTCTTAACAATATTTATAAGTACTTTACTTCCGCCCAATAAAGCGGATTCATCAATTTCAAATTTCGCATGGTGGATAGGATAGTTATAACGATCTTTAAAACCAATCCCTAGCCATGCCATTGCACCTTTTCTAAGATTTACATAACGAGAGAAATCTTCCGCTCCCATAGATGGAATATCTAAAAGAACTACCTGTTCATCTCCCAAAACTTTTCTTGCTTCTTCAGCTAATAAATCAGCTTCTTGTTCGGTATTTTTAAGCGCATCATATTCTCTAATATATTGAAAATCATAATTCCCTCCATGTGCTTGGGAAATATTGGAAACAAGCGCTTTAAGCTCTTTTTCAAACATTATTCTAACGTCTTCTGAGAAGGTTCTGACTGTCCCTTCTAAGAATGCTTCATTCGGAATGATATTGTGAGTTGTTCCTGAGTTTACATGGGCAATAGAGATAACTCCTTTTTCCATTGGATCTAATTTACGAGATACAATGGTTTGTGCTGCAGTAACAAACTCCGCTTGCATAATAATTGGATCTATTCCTAAATGTGGATATGCTGCATGTGTTCCTTTTCCTATAAAGCGAATCTTAATCGTATCAGCTGATGCTAAACACTCTTTTTTATTATAGGTTAGTTTTCCAGCGCAAATGGTAGGCGTAACATGTAACGCATAAAACACATCACAATCATCAACTTTTCCACTTGCTATAATACCTAAAGCACCTCCTGGATTTGGTCCCTCTTCTGCTTCTTGAAAGATAAGTTTTACAGTACCTTTCCATTCTTCTTTGTGTTTTGAAAGATATTTAGCAGCTCCTAACAACATACTAGTATGTGCGTCATGTCCGCAAGCGTGCATCTTACCGGGATTCTGAGATTGAAAATCCAAATCGGTTTCTTCTTGAATTGGTAAGGCATCAAAATCCGCTCTTAATCCAATGGTCGGACCTTTTCCGTTTCGAATAACACCTATGATTGAGTTTTTACCAATATGAGGATGAAAATCTATGTTTAGGTTCTTTAATTCGGTTTCTATATAGTTGTGAGTTTGAACACAGTCAAAACCTAG